>Ga0210102_1000119_pt1 | contig 22714 bp, 42 predicted proteins | sample RushOxbow_ThreeS_4_FD_185563 | JGI IMG/M metagenome (GOLD analysis project Ga0210102, IMG submission 185563) | Wetland microbial communities from San Francisco Bay, California, USA, that impact long-term carbon sequestration -... | ecosystem: Environmental > Aquatic > Marine > Wetlands ...
TGTCAATCGCTAGGGGTTGCGTTCACCTGGGGCGGTCGGCACAAGAAAACGCGCGATCGCAGCATGAGCGAATTCGCGAGCGGACCCGCTTGCGCCTGGGCGATCTCGGGCGTAGGCTTTCAGATCGCGGCGAGTCGAACCGATGCGCGTGTTTTGCAGCGCGATCCAGGGGCGGACTTGAACCGGGAGCGCCGCGTTTTGCGCTAGTGCCGGGGCGACCGTGACTCTCCGGATAACCAAGAGGGCGGGCGGGAGTAGCGCCCCGCATTAACCAATAACGAAAGGGGTTGACGATGGCGACGAAAAATAGTCCTGGCGCGTTTGACTGTTACGCGAAGGCGGAACCGGACGAACCTATGTTCATATTGCTCGCGCGCGATCTAGCGGCGAGTCAAACCATTCACGCGTGGATCACGGCGCGGATTCGATCGGGCAAGAACAGGCCGGACGATCCGCAGATTGCGGAAGCGCGCGAGTGCGCGAATGCGATGCTCAACTGGCGCGCGGCGCAGCTTGATATAGGGCGCAAGACATGAACGCGCCCGAAAACAAAAGCGTTCCATTCAAACTTGCCGATGACGATCCGGTTACACGCTGGCGCAAGGAAACGTTTTACACGAAGGAACCGGAAACGGTTTGCTGGCTCGATCAGATGGACCCGGCCGCGCTCTTTCTCGACGTGGGCGCGAACATCGGGGTTTATTCGCTCTATGCCGCGTCGCGTGGTTTGCGCGTGGTTGCGCTGGAACCGGAAAGTCAGAATTTCGCGGCGCTCAACCGGAACATTTTCGCGAACAGCTTTCAGGATCGCATGGTCGCGTTTCCGATTGCGCTGACGTGCGAAGGGAACTCGATACTTGCCAGCTTGTATTTATCGCAGTTTTTAACGGGAGGGTCTTGTCATTCGGCCGGGGTCGCGCGCGATTGGAAGGGCGACAAGTTCGCGCCCGTTTTCGAGCAAGGTTGCATGATGCTTTCCTATAAACAGTTTCTTGCGTTTCTGGCGTTCGCTCCGACGGACGAACCGGAGCATATCAAAATTGACGTTGACGGAAACGAACCCGATGTTATCGCCGGTTTAGATTTGAAGCGGCGGAAACATTTGGTTTCGCTATGCATTGAGATTAACACGAACCGCGCGGATCATCGTGCAATGATTGCGGACATTGTCGAAGCGGGTTTTCGTTTTGACGGCGAGCAAGTCGCGCGCGCCATGCGTCCGGAAGGTTCCGCGTTCGAGGGTTGTGCCGAATTTATTTTCGTTCGCGCGTAATCCGTGATTATCGATCCCGCTCCCAGGTTGATCGCCTGTTCGCATCGGCGCGAAGTTCGCATGTCGGCGAGCGGCAAGGGCGAAGTGACGCGCTGTAGCGCGTGCGGATTCGAGCAGCATTTGCGTTTCGAGACGGGCAGCGCGGGGACGGTCCGCGTTTACAAGTCGCCGCGCAAGTATGGATTGCGCAAAACGAACGTTGATTTTTCGGGGCGTCGGCGCGGTCGCGGCCGTGAAATCCAGGTCGGGTAATGGCGTCGCGTCGCACGCCCCAAGACAAGATTGATTCGCTGCTCGCGCATTATTCTGTTCGCGAGACAGCGCGGCGTTTAGGCGTCGATCGGCGCACGGTTCAACGCTGGAAAAACGAGGGGCGGACGCCGACGGAACAATCGAACGCCAGAATTTCACGCGTTGAAACGGGCGTCCGGCGCGCCGATGAACAGGCGGCGAAACGGCAAGGGTTCCAGAAACCGGCGCTAACGGTTGACATTCCGGCGGCGCGGCAAACGATCCCTGATCCGCGTGATTTGTCGCGCGGAATCTCGGCGGCCGAAGCAAAACGGCTTTACAGCAACACGGTCATTTATGACGTGTCGCGCGTGCGTGATGACGCGATCATCATGGAATTGCTGCACGCGTATCAAAAGAAAGGTCCGGCGGTTCCGTTCCGGTTCATTTATCGGCACGGAAAAGACCCGGCGAAAGTGAAAACGCAATCACAAATTCGATTTTATGTTCCAGCAGCAGCGAGAGAGCGACTAGCACAAGGAAAAAAGAATGTTCACATATCGACTAATTTTGTGTCCCTGGGATCGCGGGAGTTTGACAGCGTTGACGGGTTTTTACGGGCGATCGAAGATACGCGGAAACTTGGGCGGTTGATGTATGTTGTATTGATGGACCCGCGCCTGCCGAGTCCTGGGCGTGGCCGCAAGCGTCCTAAGAACCCGCGTTAATCGTATCGCCAAAAAGCTCGCGCGGCATTACGAAAAACTTCGCTTTGCGGGTTGGGAAAAAGCAAGACGAAAGCGCCCTATGCGGCGTCGGGAATCGCGCGCTCGCGAGAAACCGATCATTGCTTATGATCTGGAAACCACGCGCATTCAGGCGGGTAGCCCGAAACCGCTTTACATCACGGGTTACGGCGCTGATTTCAATGTGTCGATGCGCGTCGAAAACATCGTTCATTTGTGCGAGATATTGGAGCAGCGTTTCCTGATTCCGGAATTGAAGGGAATGCGTTTCGTCGCGTGGAACGGGAATAATTTCGACGTTTATCTGATTGCGGCGGCGCTGCTCCATTCGAAACGCTTTACGCTGCGCCCTTACCTGACCGGATCGAACAATCTTCGCGGTTTGCGCGTGGACGAAATGATCGGCGGCAAGAAAATATCCTGGGAGTTTTTGGACGGGATCGCCATGACGGGATTGATCGGCGTCAAGCTCGCCAAGTTCCTAGAGATATTCGCACCCGACTTCGGTAAGCTCAAAGGTCCGGATTTCGAGCGCGAGGATTTCAACGCGTTAAATCCGGATCACGTTCGCTATGCGGAGCGCGATAGCGAGGGACTTTTTCATGGACTTGCGCGTGCCCAGGCGATCGTTATGGAAACGTTCGGCTTGCCGCTTTACCCGACGATCGGCAACACGGGAATTAGAATTTTTCAGCGCAATATGCCGATGCTCGCGTGCGTATGGGAACCGAATCTTTTTGTGACGGACGTGATTCGAAAGTTCGTGATGCGCGGCGGTTACTGCCAGATCGCCCGCCAGTATGAAGGTGCGACATGGAAATACGATCTTAATCAGGCTTACGCTGCGGCGATGCGGGATTGTCAGCTTCCCGGCGGTTCATTGGTTCAGCATAATCGCGTTCACCCTTACGCAAAGGCGGCGATCTATCGCGTCAAGGGAACGTGCCAAGGCGGACGGGTTCCGTTCTATTACCGGAACGCGAGCCAAGAGGCTATTTTTTCGCCGGACGAAATCACGGACACATGGATTACATCGGTTGAATACGATCAGCTTTTGAGCGAAGGATGGAATCTCGAAATCAGCGATGGGTTTTTCTGGACCGAAACGTTTACGATGCGCGCCTTTGTCGATCGCCTGGAAACGCTTCGAATGAACGCTCCCGGCGGACCATCCGGCGCGCAAGGAACAATGGTCAAGGCGGTCGGCAATCATTCGTATGGAAAGACCGTCGAACAACTCAAGGGAATGGAAGTCGTCCTGGCGCGCGAATGCCCGGAAGGATTCAACCCGCTGCAAAGCGAAGATGACTTGTTACAAAATTGTTGGTTCCGTTTCGAGCAACCGGTCCCGCGCGATTATCATCAACCGCAAATTGGCGCGTTCATCACGGCGCACGTCCGGATGGTATTGCGGCGGGCGATTTTGCAGGACGTGGACGCGTGGATATACGCCGATACGGACTGCGCGGTTTTTTCGCGCCCGATCGTGCTTCCGATTCATCTTTCAAAGTATGGTTACTGGAAACTGGAAGTTGACGGACTTGATTACCGATACATCGCGCCCAAAGTTTACGCGAGCTTTGACGGCAAGACGAAGCGCGCGAAGGGACTTCATAATGACAAGCTGACAAGCCAAGACTTTATTGAATGGCTCGCGGGGCGTCCGCCGGTTCAAAAACAGGTTCAGAAACAGAATTTTATGTTAGTGATGCAAGGCGGCGATATGTTCGTGGAACGGCAAAAAGTCGGGCAAGTCATGGATTGATCTTGCATTTTTCCGGTTTCGAGCGCATGATCTTAACACCCCGTTAGCGCCTGGGGACCGCTCGGAAAAAGGCGCGTTGCGATGTTCTTAACTGAAAGGTTGAAAAATGGCTCAAGCGAATGCACAGAAACAAACGGCGACACGAAGCAAGCCGCTCGATCGAATTCGGAAAATCACGGTCAAGACGGTTTGCGGCAAGGTTGATTTCGAGGAAGTCATGGAAAAAAAGCAAATGGACTTGATGGCGGTTTACGGCGTGGCGCGGGCGATGAATCCCGGCGCGTCCGAACTCGGTCCGTATGTCGCTTTTCTTGGGGACTTCCGCGCGGTCAACGTCAAGACCGGCGAGGAATTCGCCAGCGCGAAAATCATCCTGCCGAAAATTCTTGAGGAACAACTCGCGGGCGCGGGTCCAGGCGGCGAGAAAGAAAAGGAAATCAAGTTCGCGTTTCACCTGGGCGTCAAATACGATCCGTCGGCGGCGACGAAATACGTTTATACCTATCGCCCGTTGCAGGAAACCACGGACGCGAGCGTAATGGACGAACTGCGCGGCGTCGTGGTCAAGGCGCTTCCTGCTCCGAAAAAGTAATCTTGCGGGGACTCGCGGGCGCGGCTTGCAACCGCGCCTTTTTTTTCGAAAGGATTTGCATGAAAGCTCAGTGTAAAAATTGCGATCATTGGAAATTCGTAGGGAGCGGAACGGTAACGCTTCCCGACGGTATCGCGAAAGGTCCGAAAAATGACGGATCGAAAGTCGTCGAAATCGGACTTTGCACGCTGAAACCGCCGGTTGTTCATTTTGTGCCGCGCGCATCAAATGTGTTGCAGGGTGCGTATCAGCTAGAGAAACAGCGTCACTATCCGGAAACAACTAGCGACGAAGTTTGCGGCGAGCATCCTGCCGTGAAGCTCAAAACGGCCGCGACGCTGATTCAGATCGCGATCAAGGCGTGGATTACGAAGCTCGAATACGATCCCGACAAACATCATACGAACGAAGGATTTTCGCGGATTCCGACTCTGGACGAAGCGAAAGCCTTGGCGGGCAACCTGAAAGGGGACGGCGATGCGAAAAATTCGTGAATGGTTTCGCGATCAGTTCCAGCGAATGCGCGGCGTCGAAGTTGTCAATTGCTCGACATGCCCGAACTGGCGTTTTCATTCGAGCGTTCAGCCGCGTTTGCGCACGCGCGCGACGTGGGATGGCGCGAATGTAAAAATTGTCCCGATCGAGGGACAGCAAACAGCGGAGCGCGTCGGCGTTTGCATGAAAGCGCCGCTAGTGTTCGTTCCCATGCCCAAAATGGGAATGGGTGTTCGCGCGACAACGGCGCAAGATGTTTGCGCCTACCATCCTAATTATGTGCCAGTGATAACGAGCGCGGACGCGCCGCAATTCCTTCCCGGCGTCGGCGATCACGCGGGGTTCGATAAACCGCCGTCGTTTCAGGACGCGATCCAATACGCGAAGTTTCGCCCACAGCTTGCGCCGGACCGCGAGACGGTCCGCGCAATGGTCAAGCAAATAACGGGGTCTGAACCCCAGGACGAACCCCGCGCGCCCCTTTCGAAAGGCGATGATAAGGCTTAGACTACGCTTTTCAACCGCTCACGCGTAACGGAGTCCCTTATGGCACAACGCTCGCTTGGCAAGCATAGTGTTCTCGCGCACGCTGACGCGAGCCTTCCCGAACCGCAGCGCGGGGACATGGTTGTTATTTCCCCAACCGGTGAACCGGAAGCGCCGGACCCGAATCTCGAAAAGCCGTTGACGGACGCGGGCGATCTGTCCGACACGGACGAACTCGAAATCGAGGAAGTCGAAGATCAAATCCGCAAGGCGCTCGACGAACTCGATGAATCGGAAGGGCGCGCGTGCATCCGGATTTTCCGGATCGGTCCCGGCGGCGCGCGCGATCAATCGTTTTGTGATGAAATCTCGCCCTCGGAATACTCTTATAAATTCCTCGCCGACAATTTCGGCGGCGGAAGCTATTACGTCAAGCTCTACGTTCCGAAATACGATCAACACGGGACGAACCTGGGCGTTCGAATGCGCGTCAACAAGCGAGTTCGGGTCGAAGGGCTTCCCAAGACCCTCAAGCGCGAAGCGGACGCGCCCGCTCCCGCGTCCGGCGCATCCGACCTGCTCGCGCTCGGCAAGATCATGGCGGACGGGTTCCAGCAAATCGGGCGCATGATCGCGGAAAACCGCCCGCGTGAAAAATCGACGATGGATTTCGCGCGCGAACTCGCCGCGATCAAGTCGCTGTTCGTGGACGCGAACGCGAAAAGCGGTCCCGACCCGATCGATATGCTGGAAAAGTTCGCGAGCATCGCTTCGCAATTGCGCCCGCCTGGGGATGGCGATTCGGGCGTCATGGGCGAAATGGTCCGCTTGTTCGGTCCCGTCGTGCGCGATGCCGTTGCCAACAAGAATTCCGGCGCTCCCGCGCCCGCAGCGCCCGCAACGCCCGCGCTCGCGGAAATTCCTGACGTGAACGGCGACGCGTCTGACGAACTCGATTTTACCCAGGGAAAATTGGACGACATGAACCCGACTGACCTGATCTACAAAGGTTATGCCATGTTGCTCGTTCGCCATGCGCGCTCGAACAACCCGACGGAACCCATTGCGCAGCAAATTCTCGACGAAGCGCCCGAACAGTTCATCGAATGGCTGATTCAGATCGCGCCCGCTGACGTGATTCCGCTGCTCGCGAAATATGACAAGGCGGTATCGCTCTTTCCCGAATGGTTCAAGCGATTGCACGCGGACATTGTCCGGCTCGATAAAGCGAGCGATGACAACGCGGCTTGACGTGGCGCTCGCCGCGCAATATGCGGGCGACGACGACGTTGCAATCGATCTTTTCAAGCTCGCGCTGCGCGAGGATGAATGCTCCATCATTCACTCGCATATCGCGCAGTCGCTCCGGAACCTGGGTCAGTTCCCGCGCGCGCTCGCTTATCTCAACCAATCGCTTGAACGCTATCCGTTGAATCCCTGGTTGCTGTTCCAGCGCGCGTTGACGCATTTACAACTTGGCGAATGGTCGGAAGGCTGGCGCGATTACGAAGTTCGAATTTACGGTCCCGGTCATCCGGCGCGGCCGGTTGCGCGCAAGCTTTGGGAAGGCGACGCGGGCGATCTTTTGATCTACGGCGAGCAAGGGATCGGCGATGAAATCATGTTTAGCTCGATCCTGCCCGATTTGTTTTCTCGCTTTTCAGGAAAAGTTTTTCTTGAAACATCGCCGAAACTGACCGCGCTCTTTCGCGCGAGCTTTCCCCAGGCGATCGTGTTCGACAAAAACGATCCTTGTCCCGGTTCGCCGGTTTACGAGCTTCCGATCGGTTCCCTTGCATCACTCTATCGTCCGGACAAAGCTTCGTTTCCGGTTCACTTCGGCTATTTGAAAACGGGACCGCGCGAACCGGTCGAAGCTCATACTCATGTCGGCGTCGCCCGCGTCGGCGTGTCCTGGCGCGGCGGAACGCGCGAGACGCGTCAAGCGGTGCGTTCGATCCGCCCCGAACAGTTGATTCCCGCGCTGATCAAGCCGCGCGTCCAGCTTGTCAGCCTTCAACACGACGCGACGCCGGACGAAATCGAACGTATCGAACGCCTGTTTTCGATTTCACTTAACCATGATCCGGAGAATTTCCGCGACATGATCCGGCTCGCGGCGCGCGCCGACGAATGCGATCTGATCGTCACGGTTTGCAGCGCGGTCGCGCACCTGGGCGGCGCGCTCGGAATCCCGACCTGGGTTTTGACGCCCTACGTTCCGGAATGGCGTTACGGTTTTCTAACCGATTCAATGCCCTGGTATCCGTCCGTCACCCTTCATTCCCAGGACATTACGCGCTCTTGGGTTCCCGTCATTGAGCGCGTCGCGCGCTATTTCGATTTCACATCCGAATTGACGTAAGCGCGCAAAAGCGCGATCATTTCCCGCCGTGACGAACGATCGCGGCGAAGTCAATTACGAATACCGGATTCCTGACGGGAACGAAGGAATTCAGCATACGCTTTATATCATGCGCAACGTCGTTCGAAACGAGTCCGATGCGCCGGAAGTTGTCCAGTTCGCGCGCCAGTTGACATTGAACGTTCCCGAAAAAGATTGGCGGCGGAAAATTCTAACGGTTTTTCATTTCGTGCGCGATCGCATTCGCTACACGCTGGACCCGTTGCGGACCGAATACCTTGCGACGCCGCAGCGCGTTCTCGACATGCGCTCCGGAGATTGCGACGAAAAAGCAATCCTGCTCGCGAGCTTGCTGGATGCGATCGGGATTCCGGTCCGGTTCAAGGCGGTCGGTTTCGAGGGCGCGGAACTCTCCCATGTCTATGTCGAAGCGAAATACGATGATCGCTGGATCGCGCTGGACGCGACGGAAAAATACCCGGCGGGTTGGCAACCGCCGGATATTAAAAACCGCTTCATTGTGAATGTATGATCGGCTTGCTTGTTCCCGGTCGAATTGGCGCGCGAGGCTACGGACTCGCGCAAGCGGGCGGCGCGCTCATCACCTGGGCGGACTATCTCCGCTCGAAAGGCTGGACAACGCGGCAAGTTCTTGACCGCGACAGCGGGGAAAAGGAAACGCTTTGGCAACCGCCTGGGGACGCGCCGGACGAAGGCAATGTTCGGCAATGGTCGCTAAACAAACAGCGCAATCTGCTCCCGCAGTATCAGGCGAAAATGGTTGCGGACGCGGCGAAGGCGGTCGCGGCAAACCCGGCGAGCTTCGACGCGGTCATGAGCGAAAGTTTTTCGCGACAGCGTAACGCGATTTCGGCAGTCGGCGCGAACATCGGCGGCGAAGCAAGTCCGATCGAACCGGAAATTCCCGATTGGCAAGGCGCGGGGTTCATGCCGGAACGGTTTTTTCCCGGTGGACTGCAACCGAACAACGTCGCGTTCACGGGCGACATGGCGGAACGTTATGGACCGCTCACGGTCGCGCAAGTCCTGACCGCGATCTACGGACCTAACTGGAAATGGGTTCCTGGCGACGGACTTCGCTTCCCGCCGAATCGCAATTATCCCAACCCGTTTTGGGTTGAATCATCGCCGTCAGGGTTCGGCGGGTTTCTCGCGAAAGCGATCCCGATCGCGGCGGCGGCGCTGATTCCGGCGGGCGCGGGCGCGCTGATCGCCAAAGGCATGATGACGGCGGCGAAGTATGACAGCGCGCAAAGCGCGGCTCAGGCGCAGCAGCAAGGCGCGGAAGCGGCGAAAGCGAACATTTTCGCTGCCAAGAATGTGAGCGAGCGCAACGCGCGGTTGCGCGCCTGGGTTGCCCAGGAACAGGCGGCGATCGGCAGCGCCATGAACGCTTATAAAACCGATCTATCGGCACAGATCGCGAGCGGTCTTTCTGCCCTTCAAAATGCGGTTCAGGCGCGACAAATCACGCCCGCTGGCGCTCAATCCGAATATCAGGGTATGATTGCCCAGGCGAGAAACCTTTATTCGTCCTACGGGCGCGATCTGGTCAGCAACGCGAAACGGCGATTCGAAATCGAAAAGGCGAGAGCATGATCCGACCCCATCTAGGATTTGGCGGTTCCCTCGGTCAATTCGAGGATTTCGCGTTTGACCTGGGCGTTGACGATTTCGGCGCGTTCGATTATGCGAGCGACTTCGGCGGCGATTTCGGCGGCGATTTTGCGTTCGACGATTTCGGCGGCGATTTTGCGTTCGACGACTTCGGCGGCGATTTTGCGTTCGACGACTTCGGCGGCGAGGATTGGGGACTCGATACGTTCGACCTGGGCGGCGAGGAACTTTCGTTCGACGAATTCGGCGTGATGGGCGATCCTTGGTCGGAGGAATTCGATTTCGGTTTTGATTTCGGCTCGACCGAAAATGTCGCGCTGCCGGACGCGGATACCGGAATGTTCGATTTCGATTTCGGCGGGTTCAACGTTCCCTGGGATAAGCTCGTTACCGGGGCGACGACGATCGGATCGAAGCTGATCGAAGCGGACGTGCAAAAAACGGCGATCGAAGCGCGCGCGCCGACGGCGATTCCGCGCCCGTCCATCCTGCCGAGTCCAAGCGGGAGTTTAACGTCGCCCTATCGCGAAGTCGTCAACCCGAACACGGGTCAGCGCGTCCTGCTCGATACGCGAACCGGGAAAATCGTTCCCTCGACATTGAACCCGACAACCGGAAAACTCGTTCCCACGGCGCAAAGCGCGGCGGACGGGATTATCTCGTTCATCAAGGATAATCCGGTTCCCATCCTGGCGGGAGTCGGGTTGCTCGCATTTGTTCTATTGAAGGACAACGGCAAAAGGAAACGCACATGAGCGGACGCCGAACAGTTTACGGTTCCCTGGGTTATGTCGGACAATCCTGGGAAGAGAATTTCGATACAGCATACGGTTTCGATCCTTTCGGGGAAAACGCGTTCGCGCAAGACGTTCCGAACGTGGGAACGAGTCTCACCAATCCGGCGGCGGGTTCGAACTGGTTCGACGGACTCATTTCGAGCGCGGAAAAGCTCGGGACCGCTTGGATGGGTTACGAACAGGCGCGCGATATTCAACAGTTGAACCTTGAGCTTGTCCGGCAAGGAAAGGAACCGATCAGTCAAGCGGACATTGCGCCGCAAGTTCGCGTCGGAATCGCGCCCGATACGCAACGCATGATGATGATCGGCGGAATCGGATTGCTCGCGCTGCTCGCGTTCGGAATGATGACGCGTGGCAAATAACGCCCTACGCGCGATCGCGCGGCGCACGCGCCGCAATCTATTCGGCGTCGCCGGACCCATCGACGATCTAAAAGCGTCGTGGGATAACGCGATCATCGAATTTCAGCAAACGCGCGCGGACCTGGACACGGCGGAATCCGAACTCTACGCGGTCCAGTATGACGCGTCGCTCGATCCCGCTGACTATGAGGAATGGCAAAGCGTTTTCTCGAAAGTCAATGCGGCCAAATCGACTATGGATGCGATCGCGAGCGCGGTCACAACGGCGTCGGACGCGTGGCAATCGTTTACCGGCTTGTTCGGCGTGCGCCATTCGCAAGGATTGACCGGCGCGCTCGGATTGCTTCCGGCGCTGCCGATTTCGCTCGGCGCGCTCGCCGCGATCATTGCGGGCGGCGCGGCGGCGATCACGGCCGCATACGGTTTCGTTTCCTACATCAACGCCAAGACCGGAAAATATCAGCAATACATTGATTCCGGCATGGACCTGGAAAACGCGGCGGAACAGGCGCGCAAGGATGCGCAGCAAGAAAGCGGTTATTCGTTTTCGGCGCGGCTCGAATCGATCGCGATGTTCGGAATCCTGGCGGTCGCGGCGGTTATGGTTCTCCCGAAATTGTTCGCGCGGTCATGAGTCCGAAATCATGTCACAAGACGAACTCGAAAAACTGATCGATCGAATTGGACTTTTGCGCGTCATGACGATGCTCGCGGAAATTTGCGACGCAAAGTCCGATCATATTACGTCGAACTGGCAAGATTATCCGCTCGCTAAAATATGGGAAACCGCTGGAATGAGAATTCGCACTTGCGCGGGAACGAAAGCTATCCGATTCGTCAGCCGGAAAGCTTAACATGACTACGCGACGGCAAAAGAGCAATCGCGGGTTCAGAGCGCGCAACGGAAAACGTGGAAGTTCGAGCAATCCTTTCGCATGGGTTGTGATGAAGTATCCCGGCAACGGTTTCGTCACATCGTTCCCGACACGACAGCAAGCCGTTAAATTCGGGCGACGCTACGCGCGACTGACGCGCCAAAAGCTCAAAATCATCAACTCAGAATAATCATGAGCGATCGGCTTACAACGCACGATCTGGAACGCGTCATCGCAATCCTGGCGCGGGAACTGAACCTTCCCGATAAACCCTGGGTTCAGGACGCGAGCGGGCGACATATTTCGGTTGACGGCGCGCTTGCTCTTGATTCGGCGTATGGCGGATATAGTCTTGTTCAGATCGTCGGAACGGGGGGCGGCGAGCGCGAGATTACAACGACTCGCCAATCCAAGCGCGAGCTTTATCGAACAGTGTCCGCCATGATCGAGGTTGTTCGCCGCGCTAAAATGTGGCGCTCCGGAAAATGAAAACGCAATTTGTCCGGCTGATCGACGTGTTCGTAATGGGTCCGCTGCTCTTTGCGCTGTCGCAGCAAAAAGGCGAGCTTTCGCAAAACGAGCGCGATCTGCTCGCATTTTTCGGCGTCGCGACGATCGCCTATAACATGGCGAATTACTTGATCCAGGTTCAAACGGATCGCGCATCGGGCGAACTCGCGGCGGTTGACGCGTCCGACGATGCCGCTTAAGTCGGGTTACTCGCGCGGCGTTGTTTCGGCAAACGTCGCGGAACTGCGCCGCAGCGGGTTAGGCGAGGATCGCGCGGTCGCGGCGGCGCTGCGGAGCGCGCGCCGTTTCTGGCGTCGGGTTCATCCGGTCGGGCGCTTCCCGCGCCATTTGCGCCGGAAATTGCGCGCCAATCCGTCCGCGCCCAGGACGCTAAACGGCGTGCCGGTCCGCGTCACAACGGTTAAGATTCCGCCCGCTCCCAAGGTAGGGGTTGCAATCGGAAAACTTCACACTATAATTTACGAATCGAAGCGTTCCGGCAAAGCGCGACTTTACCGGCACGATTTCGGGGAAAGTTCCCGGCCGCTCTTAATCGCTCCATCCGACGGGAAACCCCTGATACTGATCGGCGGATCGTATCGGGTCAATCGAAAGCGCGAGATTGTCGATCGCGCTTGAAAGGGCAACATGGGGAAATTGATCCTCTTGAACCCTGAACCCGTCGGAGGTAGGAAAATGGCAAAGCGCCGGAAAAGCCGTTCCCGCTCGCGTTCAATGCTCGCGCGCGGTTCCGTTCAACGTCCCTTGACATTGCTCGTTCCCGCTGCAATCGGCGCGGGCGGCGCGCTCGCGGTCAACGGACTTGTCAATTACGTTCCGCTGCCCGATATGCTGAAAACCGGGCGCATGATCTACCTGACGCGCTTCGGACTCGCAGTCGCGCTCGGCGTGTTCGGTCGCCAGCTTCCGGTTATCGGACGCTACGCAACCGACATGGCGCGCGGCGCGATGATCGTCACCATGACGGACCTGGGGAAAGAACTCTCGCTCCAAACCGGCGTCAATCTTTCCGGAACGGGTTACGTCGGACCGTCGCGCATCGTTTCGCGCCAAAGGAACGGCAACGGACGCCCTGGCAACGTGGTCCGGATGCTCCCGCGCTCCGGAACGGGAATGTATGTTCCCCAAGGCAATCGCGGCATGAGCGGGATCGGCAAATACGTCCGGCGCTAGTCGCGGCTCACTGACGCCAGCGGTTAAACGGAATTCTTTTTCGACTTTTCAATGAGGAAATCATGGAAACTTTGAGAGGCAAACACGCGCGCGAACTGCTCGGCGACTCGCTCGCGATCATGAAGCGCAGCGTTCTCGCCATGCAATCGCTCGGCTCGCGCATCGAACCGCGCATCGGCGGAACCGAACTTGGCGCGGTCCCCGACCTGGATCAACTCATGTCGTTCATGAATATCCGGCCGGACGCGGTCGAAGCGGTCCGCCAACCGCTTTACGATCGACTGATCTATCCGACAGCGGGACAAATCCAGCTTCGCTATTTCCAGCAACCGCTCGGCCAAGGCATTTCAACTGCCCCTGGCGCAGTCGGCGGCGTCAAGTCGCTGGCGGATACGAACATGGAAAGCGCGGGACAACTGCCCTCGCCGAAAGCGTTCCTCGCCACGTCGATCGAAGTGATTTTTGAAGCGGGATCGTCTGCGACGGCGAACATTTTCGCGCCACAACCGCCGTTCTCCGGAAATCCTGCTTCGACGGTCTCGCTCGCGAGCTTCGGCGGCGCGCTCGGCGGAAACGACGTGCATAACGTCCTGGCGTCAGGCTGGCTCGATCTGTTCATCATTTCGAAATCCTACCTGCAAAACGCGCGCCTGGATTCGTTCCCGCCCCATTCCTATATTTGCGTCGATTCGAGCGCGGCATTTTCCGGCGGTCCGGTCGCAACCGTTTCCGCGATCCATTGCGGACTCACGCGCGCGGTCGGGCGTCCGTTCTACATCAACCCGCCGGTTCTCTTGATGCCGAACACGAACTTCGTCGTTACGCTGAACTGGCCGGTCGCGGTCGCGACGCCGTCCGGATTCAACGGACGCGCGGCCGTTCGCATGGACGGATTCCTGTATCGCAACGCGCAGTAATCGCAACCTGGGCGGTTACGGCGTCACTCGACGGCGGGAAGCTCACAAGGCTTTCCGCCGTTTTTCTCTCACGGTTTAGAAAAGGGATCAGGACATGGAACAAAACGAACTGTTTTTCAAGCTCCCGCGATCGGCGAACAGCGCGGTTCTCCCGCAGCAACTTTCGGGGTTCATGGGACCGCCGCCTGGATACTATGTCGTGCGCGAATTTTTTACCTATGAAGTCCCGGTTTTCTCGAACCTTGCGATCCTGGTCGGAACGGCGGCGAACAATCTCCCAATCCAGGCGGACGCCGATTTCGAATGGACGCATGGCGTGTATGAATTCGATCTGGCAGCCACGTCCACGACATTTGCGACGCGCTTTATTCCGAACATGACGCTACAGATCAGCGACTCGGGTTCGGGGCGTTTCATCACGTCCGCAGCGGTTCCGGTTCCCTCGCTTTTCGGCCCGTCGGATCGTCCGCGCGCGCTCCCGATCACGAAAGTATTTTCGGCAAACTCGAACGTCGTGTTCACGGCCGTCAACTTTGACGCGGCGGTTGCAACCGGAAATCTTCGCTTGTCGCTGCTCGGATGGAAGCTCTATTATTATCCGATGCAGGGTCAACCTTCGCAGTCGGAAATGGCGTAAGCGCGCTCAACCGGAGATTTCGACATGGCGCAGTTTCCATTTCGGCGTAACCCGCTGCCGGTTCCCGGCGACATTATTAATGAGGATCACGCGTTCGCAAAACGCATGTTCCCGCCGCCTTACGGTCCCGGCGGCGGGAGCGTCCCGCCCCAAGGTCCGGCGCTGGTTCCCGGTTCATCGAATCAGAGTTCGTCGCAGTATGCGCAATACTATCAGCGGCTACTGCGCGGGAAATTCATGCAAATCCCGTTCACCGCACAGATCGCGATCAGTCAAATCCGGCCGGAGGAATTGAAGCGCGCCTATATGTTCGCGCTTAACTTCCACGCGGCGAACACGATTTTCCTGGGATTTGATACCGATCCGAACGCGACGAACAGCGTTCCGCTTGCGCCCAATTTCGGGTTTTATGAACCCTGGGTTATTCCGACGAACGCGATCTTCGTGAATGCGTCAGGCGCGAACACGCCGGGAGTCCTGATCGTCGTCGTCGATTAAACGCGTTTTCGTTCGCTTTATGGGATACGGAGTTCTCGCGGTTTCCGGCGGAAGCGCGCTGTCCCCGACACTCGGCACCGCGCAATCCATTGCGGCGCTTACGACGCTCACAATTCCGCTCAACGTTACCGGCGTTCAACGCCTGACGATCGGGTTTCACAACGTCAAAACCACAAGCGATAATTCCGCAATCATCCGGCTCGGCTCAAGCGCGGGAATCGTCGCCGCCGGATACCTTGTAAAAGGGATCGCATGGCGGTTGCAAGTCAGCATTAACCGCCAATTTTCGAGCGACACTAGCGGATTCCCGCTTGTGCATCAACCCGTGCTGAACCCAGGCGGTTTTTTGCACAGCGGACTCGCCACTATTTACCGGGTCGATCCAACAAATTTCATCTATAACTTTTCCGGACAATTCATTGACTCGCTGCATTTAGTGACGCAAGGGTTGATGATGGAAACAAACGGGGCGATCACGCTGCCGTCCGAAATTACGCAATTTCAAGTTTCAACCATTGCTGGCGTGGCCGCTTTTTCCGGCGGAACCGTGGGATTTTTCACGGAATAGCGCAATGCCGTTCACGCTTCCATTTTCAGCGCCGCCAGATGGCGTTGTGTTCAACCTTTCGGGAACGTCAACGCTTTTAACACCTATTGCGACGAACGCGAAACGCGTCAGCGTTGCATGGCGCGGAATGCTCACGAACACGATTGCGCCAGCGGTCGGGGATTTTCCCACATTCTTTTTAGGCGACAGCGGCGGACTTGTCACGACGCCCTATTCAGGCGCGGCGGCGGCGTTGACGTGGGAACCGTCCCTCGGACCTGTTCCAAGTCCGGGAATTTCCGGAAACCTGATCAATGCCAATGCGGGCGGCGGAAATTCCGGACCGCTCAACGGAACATTGACTTTGATCAAAACAGATATTTCGAACCATGTTTACTTTGGAACGCTCTTTTTCAGCGCACAAGGAACCATCAACGTTGTTGGCGTCACGGCAGCATTCATTACGCTTCCCGATACCCTTGCACAAATTGCCGTGACAACTGCGAACGGCATAGCACTGTTTACCGCCGGTCAAGCGGTCATGATTGTGGAAGGCTGATATGTTCGGGAAATTCGACGCGAACGCGGGCGGGAGCGGCGGTTCATCGCTTACCGTTGTCGGTCCCGTCGCGCTCGGCGGATTAACAGTCGATTTTGTCGGCGTTCCGGCGGGCGCGAAACGCATTACATGGTGCTTCAACAATGTAGTCAAAAACGCGGTCGGCGTAGCGAATATCTGTATCGTGCGAATCGGCGCGGGTTCCTTTCTCGCGGCCGGTTACAATCAAGCGGGCGGTTGGCAAGGCGTCCAAGGCAATTGCGCCATTTCATCGAACGCGACAGGTTTTATCTGGCACGACGGCTATAACAATAACGACGCGACACAGATCAATCAAGCCATGTTGATTTTTGTTCTAATGGATGCTCTTACCCATACCTGGGCGATGACTCTGAACGGCTCGATTCAAAACGTTGCGGGCGGCGCGGTGCCGCGCACGGATATTAATTACCAATCGGCGGGATCGGTCGCGCTCGGAGCATCGCTTGATCGATTGCAGCTAACGACCGTTGCGGGAACCGCTTCATTTACCGCTGGCACTTACTCGCTTATTGTCGAATGAACCGCGCCCTTTTCATTTTCGTAGGAATCGCGGGCGGCGTCCTGTTCCTGCTCGCATCCCGGCGCAGCGAAGCCGCGTTCGAACCCTACGGAGAAATCGCGCCGTCGGGCGCGTCACTCGCCGATGACGCCTACGCGCAAGCGTTGATCAGCGCGGGATACGATCCGGCGCTCTATGGGTTCGGGTCCAGAGCGCCCCTGGACCCCTGGGCGGACTATGACGCGGCGCTGTCGGATGACTTTGCGCTCGACTTCGATCAGGTTTATCCTATCTACGAACCGCCGGAACCGGCCGCTGAAGCCTACTATCCGGAACCGGTCGAATTAATTTATGAGGATACGGGCATGAGCGGCGACGACAATGTAAACGCGTTCCTGGCGCTGATCCGTCTGTTCGAAGCGGGGACCGCCGGACCCATGAGTTATTCGACGCTGATCGGCGGCGCGCAGTTTTCAAGCTTTATTGAGCATCCTTTCCTGCTCGATCCGACGAAACCGGCGATCCAATCCGGAAGCCTTCCCGCGTCGAAAGCGGCGGGCGCGTATCAATTCCTTCCGCAAACCTGGACCGAAGCGCGCGACGCGCTCGGGTTGCCGGACTTCTCGCCCGCGTCACAAGACGCGGCGGCGCTCTTTCTCATTCGTCGGCGCGGCGCTTTGACGGACGTGCAAAATGGCGAATTCGCGCGCGCCATTCTGAAACTCGGCCGCGAATGGGCGTCGCTCCCAGGATCACCCTACGGACAAACTTCGAAAACGCTCGCCCAGGCGGAAACGGCTTACGTCAGTTTCGGAGGGCAAATCGCGTGATTACGAAATATGACAAGCTCGCGGTTGCGCTCGCCGGAATCCTGATCGGCTACGCCGCGCGCCACGGATTCGACCTAAGCGAACATCAAGCAATCATCACGGACTTAATTACCGGCGCGTTCACGGCGTTCATGGTTTACGTTGTCCCCAACAAAACGGAGCGAACCCTGTCATGAGAAAACTTCTATTCGTTCTCGCGTTCGCGCTCGCATCGTGCGCGGTCACGCCCGAAACTCCGCGCGAATCCGTCCTGGCTTGCTTCGCAACCGTGCGCGTCGCGTTCAACACGGCGGCGGACGTAAAGGCGCGCGGCAAGCTCGCGCCGGAAACAGAAAGACAAATTGTCGCGTGGGGCGACAACGCAACCAAGGCGTGCGATACCGCGTTTGAAGCGATCAAACAAAACGATCTAACCACGGCGCAAGGCAAATTGAAAGCGGCCGAGTCCGCGCTGCTCGAACTCGAACGCTGGCTTGCGACGCAAGGGGTCAAACCATGACGCAACTTTTCAAGCTGACGATCGTTTTCCTTTTCATCGTCATAACGACTAGCTGGCTCGCGCCCGCGCTCGCCGCGCCGTTCGTCGTGACGGACGCGCTCGCCCCAGGCGTCACCCATTGCGGCGTTTTCATCGACGCCCAACCGAAAATAACCGTTGCCGTGACCGCGCAAGGCGCGTCGAACATTTGCCGCTTTGACGCGGCGAACATCGCGAGCGGCGCGCATCGCGTCGAAATGACGGCGATCATTAATGATCCGTTGTGGGGCGTTCAGGAGTCGCTGCGCTCGCTCCCTTTGGACTTCACGCGGCCCGCAGCGCCCGCTGCGCCGCCTGGATTGCGTCTCGAACCCTAAAGGACACTTCAACATGGGCGGAACCGCCGAAGCAATCGGTATCGTTTTATCTCTCTTGCAGCTTGCGCGAGAAACGACCGTAACCGCGATCGAAGTAACGGGCGTCATTGAAAAAGCGCGCGCGGAAAATCGCGAAGTGACGGACGACGAAATCGCCGTTGCGCGCGGACAGTTGAGCGCGGCGCGCGATCGGCTTGTCAGCGGAGCATGATGAAAAACTACCATCGCACAAAAGATAACTCGTTCCTGCGATGGATGTTCGCGAACGGGGTTTCGCTCGCGTCCCTGTTCGCGGTTGTCTATTACGCGGGCGTTATCGTGGAACGAAACGATGCGCAAAATGACAAGCTCACTAGCGTTCAGACAACCGTGAGCGCAACACAGGAAACGGTAGGACAAATCAAAACGGAAGTCGCGGTTGTAAAATCGCGCGTCGATACCATCGAAAAAGCCGATCGTTTGCGCGAATGGTCGCGAAATCAGAAAGAGAGGGAACGATGATCTACACGCTTAGACCCGGCGATACGTTGCGCGCGATCGCGACCGCGCAAACCATTTCCAGCGAATACGGTCCGGCGATCGCGGAATTCAACGGAATTTTTGAGGATGACGGCGTCACGCCGTTCGCCGACAACAAGCCGCTACCGTATGACATTCTCGAATCGCTCACGATTCCGGATAACTGGCTGCTCGGCACGGACCCCGGCGCGGACCGCTTCGGTTTGTGGATCTTCGGAATCGCGGCGGCGGTCTTAATCTTCGGTCCCGCGCTCGGCGCTCGGCGTCGCTAAAGTCCATGCCCGCGTTCGTGTTCAAGGTCGAAGGCAAGCGTTACGGTCAAGTCTCGACCGTGGACGCTCGAACGATCGGCGAAGCGTTCGACAAGGTTCGCGCGCGTCATCCGGCCGCAACGGTATCCGCGATCACGCCCGAACACGCCAGCGAGCTTGTCAACCGGAAAACCGCGCGCCGGGACGGGGTTAGGCGGGTTCGAAAACGGGAGTTTGACCGGCGAATCGAACGCGAGTAAACTGATTCGCGTCAACTCCTGACCGCTCTCGGTCCCTACGCCCGCGCTATTCAACCCCTGATACGCGGGCGTCTTTTTGCCCGTAATCGGAACGGCGACAGCATACCTTTTGCGAATGAACTTCGATCGCCTGGGTCAAATAGCGAACGTCGCCCGTCCGATCCGCGATCAAAGCAAGCTCATGTGCGCGAGCGCAACGGCATTCATAATGCTCGCAAAGCGTCATCGCTAATTCCTAATATCGTAAATCAAAACCGTGCGCGGCTCGCTCGCACGCTCGACGCCGTGAAACGAATTCGCCGTTTTGCGAAAAGCGAACGCGCGATTGCGCGCATACGGGATCGATCGAATGCGAACGAAATTTTCAACGTTGTAATGCGGTCCGCCCGCACAAGTAAAACCGTATTGCCTGGGCAGGTATAGATGCGTCCCGCGCGTGGGGTCCGCGCGCAATTCGTCGCCCAGGTAAATAATCATCGACAAGACTTTGTGCGGCGCGTCCGTATGCGGACCCAGGACGTAACCGGCCGCATCCTGGCACAGCAACACGTCAGCGGGATAGCTCCCGACAACGTTGAACTTGGCGAGCATCATCGCGAAAAAGCGTTCGGACCTGAACCATTTCATGAACGCGGACCAATAAGGAAGCTCGCGCAACACGTCGCCGGGGACAACCTTGCGCTCCGTCGGATAGCTCGCGCTGACGCGCCCTAGCTCGTTCAACGTCCGGAAATGCTGATTGCTCGGAACGAACTTGTGCAGCAACGCGAACACGTCCGGACGCAACGGAGAATTGAACGCGACATGAGGAAACGGCCAGCTTTTAACCTGGGCGTTCATCAAATGGTATGCCGTCCAGCCTTCCGAGTCAGCAATGTCATCCACGTTCGCGCAATACAAATCAGCTATTTTTCCCAAGCTCATGATCCACCCCTCGCGCGTTTAATTTCGTCACCCAATTCGTGATAAGTCCGCCCGCAGATCATGCAAGGATTGTCGCGCGGCTTTCCTCGAAACGCGCTCCAAAAAATGTGCTTGTGCGAACGCCCGAACAGCAGCGCGAGCTTGCCGCGCCAGATTCGAATGTGATGCTTGAGCTTCATACACGCGCCCCTTTCAAACGAGATTGAAAACCGCCGTCACCATATTTGCGTTGATAGCGATTAAATCGTTCTAGGTCCGCGCGTGTCACGTTAAAGCATACGGTCGGATGACTTTTTTGCATTCGCCGCAGCAATGTCTGAAATCCGCCGTTACCGCGAACCGGTTTCATAATCTTGCACGCGTGCGCCCAGGACACGTAAAGGAAACCTAACCCTGAATGTTTTCGCTTCATGACGCGCCCCTCCGAATCGCCTGACCGCAGCGCGAGCAAACCCGGCGCGGGAACTTGCCTAGCGCCCTGGAAATCGCGCCCGCGCTGACCTGGGCGATCCTGGCAGCGTCCGTGACGCGTTCGCCCTTGACCATGACAAGACGCACGCCCGCGACGGTGCGGCCGTCGGGGTCCAACCCGGTCGCGCGCAACAATCGATCAAACTGCTTTGCCTTCAGCCTTTTCATATCAACCTTTCGTTCACGACGAAATCGGAAAGAGAAAGAGCGCCGAAACGCACAAGGCGACGAACATCACAATCGCCAGCGTCGCGACGCCCAAAAGAACGTTGTTCAACCGGCCGCTGATATGCGCGAGTCCCAAAAGCGCGAGCAACACGGCGATCAAAGGAAACATTTCAGAAAAGATTTTCATGTCAGTCCTTTCTGAATGTCGCGCTTCTCAATCTCCACGTTAAAAAAGCTCGCCAGCATTTCGACGCGCGCCATATCACGCCACAACTGCGCCTGCTCGTCCGCTTTTGCTTTCTCGTAATCCGCCGACAACTGCGCAAAGTCGCGAGCGATCATCGCGCGCAGCGAATCCAAATGGGCGATCGTTAGTTTGAATTGAACTACCGGGTTTCCGTTGCTCATGACTTTGCCCTTTCGTTATGAAGCAATTGATTTCCTACGCTGTGCGCAATCCGCAGCGCGCCCAGGCGCGCACGAAATTCTGACGCCTTCAGCGTATCGGCGCGCTGGATTTTCTCTAACAGGTCGATCGCATCGGTCAGCGCAACGTGCAACGCGATCGCGGCGTGACGGTCACGGGTAAGAGAATCGCTCATGTCAACCCCTTTCATAATCAAGTGATGCGATCAATCTCGTTATACAACGCGCGCGCTTCGGCCGCTTGCTTTCGAAACTGCTCGGCAACGCGTCCGTTATCCGCAATGTTCGCGTCATGCGAATCCTTTTCGAACACTTCCGCCGCGACGCGCAAGGCGAGCATGATCATATGCTCGCTCGCCGCGTTCAGCTTCAACGTTTCATCTTCGTTGCTGATCGTTATCATGCGTTCACCCTTTCACTTATTGAGCAGTCGATCATACGATGCTATCGACTCCCTAACGCGATCCTGAAACTTAACCCGATCTGCATACATCGGATCACGTTCCATGTGCGCGAGCATCGCAACATGATCCTTCCGGTCCGCTTCCAGTTTCGCGCGACAGTCAGCGCAAGTAATCGAACTTTCCGGATTGGCACGATGAAACGCAACGCGACGGCTGCAAACTGTCGCGATGGTTTTCTGTTTCCGAAACTTCCCGAAAAAACCCGAGACTGATCCGCCATCCCAAGGATAGTGATTCATAGACCGAACTCCCGCTTCACGTTGCGCAGCGCGAGCTTGAACAGGATCACGCGCGAATGATAGTCCGTCGCCGGATACGATTTCCCGCTCGCGATCGCGTCCAGCATTTCGACCGCGCTATCGAATGAATCGACAACCTGGATCAGCGCAGCTTTTTCCTTCGTCATCGTTTTGGTTTCCATGTCAACCCCTTTGCAAGTGAAATAAGTAATTGGCATTGTGATTACGCCTTCCCGCTCGCCACATCTAACGGGTGCGGTTGCGACGTTACAGACT
>Ga0210102_1000120_pt1 | contig 22713 bp, 17 predicted proteins | sample RushOxbow_ThreeS_4_FD_185563 | JGI IMG/M metagenome (GOLD analysis project Ga0210102, IMG submission 185563) | Wetland microbial communities from San Francisco Bay, California, USA, that impact long-term carbon sequestration -... | ecosystem: Environmental > Aquatic > Marine > Wetlands ...
CAGCTTGAGCGGCGTCTGCCCGCCGTACTGCACGATCACGCCCCAGGGCTGCTCGACCGCGACGATCTCGAGCACGTCCTCGAGCGTCAGCGGCTCGAAATACAGCCGATCGCTGGTGTCGTAGTCGGTCGACACGGTCTCCGGGTTGCAGTTGACCATGATGGTCTCGAAGCCGTCCTCGCGCAGCGCGAGCGCCGCGTGCACACAGCAGTAGTCGAACTCGATGCCCTGGCCGATGCGGTTCGGCCCTCCGCCGAGCACCATCACCTTCCTGCGCGTGCTGGGCGCTGCCTCGCACTCCTCCTCGTAGGTCGAGTAGAGGTAGGCGGTGCTGGCGGCGAACTCGGCGGCGCAGGTATCGACCCGCTTGAACACCGGCCGGATGCCGAGCGCGTGGCGCCGCGCGCGCACCGCCTGCTCGGTCGTCTTGAGCAGCTGCGCCAGGCGGCGGTCGGAAAATCCCTTGCGCTTCAGGCCGCGCAGCGTCTGCGCATCGAGCGCCGCGAGCGTGGCGCGCTCGAGACCCGTCTCGAGATCGACGATCTCCTTGATCTGGGCCAGGAACCAGGGATCGATGTGCGTCAGCCGCTGCACCTGCTCGAGCGAAAAGCCGGCCTCGAAGGCGTCACCGACGTACCAGATGCGCGCCGGACCCGGGGCGCCGAGCTCGCGCTCGATCGCCGCGCGGTCGGTCGACTGCTGGTTCAGGCCGTCGACGCCGACCTCGAGCCCGCGCAGCGCCTTCTGGAAAGACTCCTGGAAGCTGCGGCCGATCGCCATCACCTCGCCGACCGACTTCATCTGCGTCGTCAGGCGGTCGTTGGCGAGCGGAAATTTCTCGAACGCGAAGCGCGGCACCTTGGTGACGACGTAGTCGATCGTCGGCTCGAAGGAGGCCGGCGTCGCACCGCCGGTGATCTCGTTCCTGAGCTCGTCCAGGGTGTAGCCGACGGCGAGCTTGGCCGCGACCTTGGCGATTGGAAAGCCGGTCGCCTTCGAGGCGAGCGCGGACGAGCGCGACACGCGGGGATTCATCTCGATCACCAGCATGCGGCCGTCGTCCGGACTGATCGCGAACTGGACGTTCGAGCCGCCGGTGTCGACGCCGATCTCGCGCAGCACCGCGATCGAGGCGTCGCGCATGATCTGGTATTCCTTGTCGGTGAGCGTCTGCGCCGGCGCGACGGTGATCGAATCCCCGGTGTGCACGCCCATCGGGTCGAGATTCTCGATCGAGCAGATGATGATGCAGTTGTCGCGCCGGTCGCGCACGACTTCCATCTCGAATTCCTTCCAGCCGAGCACCGACTCCTCGATCAGCAGCTCCTTGGTCGGCGAGGCGTCCAGGCCGCGCTCGCAGATGGCGACGAACTCCTCGCGGTTGTAGGCGATGCCGCCGCCGGTGCCGCCGAGCGTGAACGAGGGCCGGATCACCGCCGGGAATCCGATCCCCGCCTGGAGCTGCAGCGCCTCCTCCATCGAATGTGCCAGCGCCGAGCGCGGACAGGCAAGCCCGATGCGGCGCATCGCCTCGCGGAACTTTTCCCGGTCCTCGGCCTTGTCGATCGCCTCGCGCGAGGCGCCGATCATCTCCACGCCGCAGCGCTCGAGCACGCCCTCGCGCGCGAGATCGAGCGCGCAGTTGAGTGCGGTCTGGCCGCCCATCGTCGGCAGCAGCGCGTCGGGGCGCTCGCGCTCGATGATGCGCGCGAGCGTCTGCCAGGTGATGGGCTCGATGTAGGTTGCATCGGCCATCTCGGGATCGGTCATGATCGTCGCCGGGTTCGAGTTCACCAGGACGACGCGGTAGCCCTCGTCCCTGAGCGCCTTGCAGGCCTGCGCGCCCGAGTAGTCGAACTCGCAGGCCTGGCCGATCACGATCGGTCCGGCGCCGATGACGAGGATGCTGCCGAGGTCAGTGCGCTTCGGCATGCCGGTCCATCATCTGCGCGAAGCGCTCGAATAGGTAGCGGATGTCGTGCGGCCCGGGGCTCGCCTCGGGATGGCCCTGGAAGCAGAACGCCGGCCGGTCGGTGCGCGCAAGCCCCTGCAGCGAGCCGTCGAACAGCGACACGTGCGTCGGGCGCAAAGTCTGCGGCAGGCTCGACGGGTCGACCGCGAAACCGTGGTTCTGGCTGGTGATCACCACCTGCCCGCTGTCGAGGTCCTTCACCGGATGGTTGGCGCCGTGATGGCCGAACTTCATTTTCAGCGTCTTCGCGCCGGAGGCGAGTCCCAGCAGCTGATGGCCGAGACAGATGCCGAATACCGGCACGCGCGTGCCATCGAGGATCTCGCCGATCGACTCGATCGCGTAATCGCAGGGCTCCGGATCGCCCGGGCCGTTCGACAGGAACACGCCGTCGGGCTTCATGCGCAGTACCTCGCGCGCCGGGGTCTGCGCCGGCACCACCGTGACCCGCGCACCGGTCGCGGCGAGCCGGCGCAGAATGTTGCGCTTGATGCCGTAGTCGTAAGCGACGACGTGGTAGCGCGAGGTGTCGGCGCTTGCGTAGCCTGCGCCCAGCGCCCACGGTCCCTCGCGCCATTCGTACGGCGCGACGGTCGTGACTTCCTTCGCCAGGTCCATGCCGGCGAGCCCGGGAAAGGCGCGTGCCGCAGCGAGCGCGCGTTCGACGTCCAATTCGCCCGCGACCAGGCAGCCGTTCTGTGCGCCCCGCTCGCGCAGGATGCGGGTCAGCTTGCGGGTGTCGAGATCGGCGATCGCAACCACGCCTTTCGCCGCGAGATACTCCGGCAGGTCCTGCGTCGAGCGCCAGTTCGACGCGATCTGCGGCACGTCGCGCACGACCAGCCCGGCGGCAAACACGCGCGCGGACTCGTCGTCCTCAGCATTGGTGCCGGTGTTGCCGATATGCGGATAGGTCAGCGTGACGATCTGCCGGCAGTACGACGGGTCGCTCAGGATTTCCTGGTAGCCGGTCATGGCGGTGTTGAACACCACCTCGCCCGCGGCCAGGCCGCGTGCGCCGACCGAGCGGCCCCGGAACACCGTCCCGTCGGCGAGGACGAGTGCGGCAGGCTCGAGCGCGGACACGGCGGAGCTCCAGGAACGGATGCGAAAAGCGGGAGGGGCTGACGCCGCTCCCGCTCGGTTGAGCCCGAAGTATACCGCCGCCGGCGAGGGCGACGCAACGAACGCGGCAGAAATCGGCGCCAGCGCGCTACCGGATTCCGAGCACGTCGAACATGTCGTAGCGCCCCGGCGCGCGCCCGTGCAGGTACTTCGCCGCACGCAGCGCGCCGAGCGCATAGGTCATGCGGCTCGCCGAGCGCACGGTGAGCTCGACGCGCTCCCCGCTGCCCGCGAACAGCACGGTGTGCTCACCGACGATGTCGCCGCCGCGCAACGCGTGAAAGCCGATCGCGCGCGGATCGCGCTCGCCCGTGTTGCCATGCCGGCCGTGCACCGCGCAGGCCGCGAGGTCCCTCCCGAGCGCCGCCGCGACCATCTCGCCCAGCTTGAGCGCGGTGCCCGACGGGGCGTCGACTTTGTGACGATGGTGCGCTTCGATGATCTCGACGTCGTAGCCCTCGCCCAGCGCGCGCGCGGCCGTCTCGGCGAGCTTGAATACGACGTTGACGCCCACTGCCATGTTCGGCGCGATGACCAGCGCGATCCGTTCCGCGGCACGCGCGATTGTCTCCTGCTCCGCGCCGGAGAAGCCGGTGGTGCCGATGACCATCGACCTGCCGAGCGCCACGCAGCGCTCGAGGTGATGCAAGGTCCCCTGCGGGCGCGTGAAATCGATCAGCACCTGTGCCGCGCCCAGAGCCGCGGCGACGTCGTCGGTGGCGCGCACTGCGCTCGACTTGCCGGCGCTTTCGGCCGGGTCGCGGCCGAGCGCAGCGTGTCCCGGCTGCTCGAGAGCCGCGGCGAGCGCGAGCGCGGGATCAGCGAGAATCGCCTCGATCAGCGCGCGGCCCATGCGCCCGGCGCTGCCGGCGACCGCAATGCGCAGCGGCGTCATGGCCTCACTGTCCGTGTTCCCCGGCGCGCTCGAACGGCACGCTTGCGGCGTCGCTGCTGACGGCTGCATCGTTCGGCGCCGGGTCCTTGGTCGCTTCGCCCTGTGCCGCTTCGTCTCTGGCCGCTCCCTCCCGCGCCGCGGCCTCGGGCGCCAGCCCTTTGTTCGACGCTGCGTCCGTCGTCGCCGCGCCCGTCGGCGCCGAACGGGAAACCGCCTCGGTCTCGGGTACCACGTCCCCCGCGACCCGCGCCAGGCGGTCGTTCTCGAAGAACACCGAGACGCGCCGTTCCTCGCGCGTCTTGTTCGGGAATTCGCGATAGAACACGTAGTCCCAGCGATCGGCGTGAAACATGTCGGCGAGCAGCGGCGTGCCGAGCACGAAGCGGACCTGGTCGCGGCTCATGCCCTTCTTCAGCTTGGACAGCATGTCCTGCGAGACGAAGTTGCCCTGCTGAATTTCGATGCGGTACGGCGTAACGCCGGGAATGTCCTCGATGCTCCAGCTCTTGCAACCCGCGACGCTCAGCGCAAGCACGAGACAGATCCGCGCGCAGGTCGGGCGCTGCAACCGGCTGGACACGCGAATCACGCAATTCTCACCTACGGGGAAAGCCGATATGATAGCCGAACGCCCTCTCACGCCCCTTCGCAATGGACTCCGCACAGAGCCTGAAGGACATCGGACTCAAGGCCACGCTGCCGCGGCGCAAGATTCTCGAACTGTTCGAGACCAGCAAGGTGCGTCACCTCTCGGCGGAAGACGTGTACAAGACGCTCATCGGCGAGGGCATCGACGTGGGACTCGCGACCGTCTACCGCGTGCTGACGCAGTTCGAGCAGGCCGGGCTGCTTTCGCGGCAGCACTTCGAGACCGGCAAGGCGGTGTTCGAGCTCAATCAGGGCGGACACCACGATCACCTGGTCTGTTTGCAATGCGGTCGCGTCGAGGAGTTCTACGATTCCGACATCGAGCAGCGGCAAAGCGAGATTGCGCGCAAGCGCGGGTTTCAGCTGCGCGGCCATTCGCTCGCACTGTACGCGGACTGCAGCCGCTCCGACTGCGAGCATCGCAAGAGCGCGGAGGCGGCGCTCGACTAGGGAAGGTCTGAAGCCGGGGGACTGCGTCCCCCGGGTCGTTGCAAATTTCCGCCTTCAGCCGCCGAGCAGTTCCGCGGCGTGCTTGCGCGTGGTCGCGGTGATCTTCGCGCCGCCGAGCATTCGCGCCAGTTCCTCGACGCGCCCGGCACGGTCCAGAGGCTCGACTTGGACCTGCACTCCTGCGCGCTGCTCGAGCTTGCGCACCGACCATTGCGCATCGCCCTGCGCCGCGACCTGCGGCAGGTGCGTGACGCACAGCACCTGGCGTCCGGCGCCGAGCCGCTGCAGCGAGCGGCCCACGGTGTCCGCCACGTTGCCGCCGATGCCGCTGTCGATCTCGTCGAACACCAGCGTGTCGACCGGCGAATAGCGGCGCACCACGAGCTGGATCGCAAGGCTGATGCGCGACAGCTCTCCGCCCGAGGCGACGCGCGCCAGCGGTCGCAGCGGCAGGCTGGGATGCGCCGCGACTTCGAACTCCACCGCCTCGGCGCCCGCGGCCGAGGGCGCCTCGAGCGGATCGAGGCGGACCGCGAATCGACCGCCGGCCATGGCGAGCCCCTGCATGCCCTCGCTCACCGCCTGGCTCAGCGTCTGCGCAGCGCGCTTGCGTTTCGCCGACAGCCGCTTCGCTTCCTGCTCGAAGCCGGCGCGCGCCGCCGCGAGCTCGCGGCGCAGGGACTCGGGATCGGCGGATCGCTCGAGCTCGGCTGCGCGCAGCGCCAGCCTCGCCGCGAGCGCCGGCAGCTCGGCCGGCGCGACGCGATACTTGCGCCCTGCGCCGTGCAGCGCCTCGATGCGCGACTCCACATCGCGCAGCGCCGTCGGGTCGAGCTCCAGTCGCGAGGCGTACCTGCGCAGGCTGCGCGCCGCCTCGCCCACCTGGGCTTGCGCCGCCTCGAGCATCTCGACGACCGGCGCGAGCTCCCGATCGTGTGCGCACAGGGCGCGCAGGCGCTCGGCGAGCGCAGCGAGCTGCGGCGCCATGGCGCCATCGGCTTCGCTAAGCGCCTCGACCGCGGCTTCGCTGCCTTCGAGCAGGCTCGCTGCATGCGCGAGGCGGGCATGCTCGGCGGCAAGGCTGTCCCACTCGGTTTCGCGTGGCGCGAGCTGCTTGAGCTCGGCGCATTGCGCCTGCAACAGCGTGCGCTCCTGCTCGATACGCGCGTGCTGCGTTTGCGCCTCGGCGAGCTGCGCTTCGAGCCGCCGCCAGCCGCGATAGGCCTCGGCGCAGGCCTCGGCGAGCCGCTCGGCATCGCCGAAGGCGTCGAGCAGCGCGCGCTGGGAAGGCGCGCGCAAAATCGACTGGTGCGCGTGTTGACCGTGGATGTCGACCAGCGATTCGCCGGCCTCCTTGAGTTGGGCGAGCGTGGCGGCGTGTCCGTTGATGAATGCGCGCGAGCGCCCGCCACGGTCGACGCTGCGCCGAAGAAGGATGCTGCCCGGGTCGCCCTCGAGCGCCTGCTCGCGCAACCAGGCAACGAGCGGCGAGTGCGCCTCGAGATCGAACTGCGCCGAGAGCTCCGCGCGTTCGGCGCCCTCGCGCACGAACGCCGCGTCCGCGCGCGCCCCGACGAGCAGCTCGATGGCATCGACCAGGATCGACTTGCCCGCGCCGGTCTCGCCCGTGAGCACGTTGAATCCGGGGCCGAGCTCGAGTTCGACGCGCTTCACGATCACGAAGTCGCGAATCGTCAGCGTGCGCAGCACGGTGGCGGCGTACCCCGCTACTCGTCGTCGCGCAGCGGTGCCACCGTCTCGCTCCAGCGCAGCTTCTCGCGCAGCATGCCGAAGTAGCTGTAGGTCGGCGGATGGACGAAGCGGATGACGTCGTCCGAGCGGCGCAGCACCAGCCGGTCGCCCTGGCTCATGTCGTTCAGCGCATAGCCGTCGAAGTGCGCGCGCGCGTCGCGCGCGCGCACTAGGACGATCTCGATCGTGCAGCGGTCGCTGACGCTGACCGGCCGCGCCGACAGCGTGTGCGGATTGAGCGGCACCAGGGCGAACGCGGGCACGCTCGGATGCAGGATCGGCCCCTGCGCCGAGAGCGCATAGGCGGTGGACCCCGTCGGCGTGGCGACGATGACGCCGTCGGCACGCAGCGTATAGACGTACTCGCCGTCGAGGTAAAGCTCGAACTCGATCAGGCGGCCCTGCGAGCCCTTGCCGACGACCGCTTCGTTCAGCGCCAGCGTGCGCAGCACCGGCTTGCCATCGCGCAGGATCTCGGCTTCGATCAGCGCGCGCTCCTCGAGGCTGTACTGGCCGTCGAGCAGCGCCGCAACCGACGCGCGCATCTCGCTCAGCGCGATATCGGTCATGAAGCCGACGCGCCCCTGGTTCACGCCGGCAAGCGGCACGCGGTGGCGCACCAGGTTGCGCGCCGCGCTTAGCATCGTGCCGTCGCCGCCGACCACCAGCGCGAGGTCGGCGGAACGACCGATGGCGTCGTAATCGGCGGTGCGCAGCCCGGAACCGAGCAGCGCCGCGGTCTCCAGCTCGACCAGCACCTCGCAGTCGCGCGAGCGCAGGTAGGCGGCCAGCTCTTGCATCGACGTCGCAATCTCCGGGCTGTTCGACTTCCCGATCAGGGCGACGCGAGGGAACGCGGGTGGCATGCTGCCGAGGATTTAACCACAGGCCGCCCCGCAGGCGAACTTGTGCTCTCGCGGCGCGGTCCAATTCTCCGTTCGCGCGCCCAGCTTGTGTACAATTTTCCGCATGCTCGAAGACCGTGCCCGGATCCTGCTGAAGACCCTGATCGAGCGATACATCGCCGAGGGTCAGCCGGTCGGCTCGCGCACGCTGTCGCGCTATTCGGGACTCGATCTGTCGCCTGCGTCGATCCGCAACGTGATGGCCGATCTGGAGGAGCAGGGCTTCATCGCGAGCCCGCATACCTCGGCCGGCCGCATCCCGACGCCGCTCGGCTACCGCTTCTTCGTCGATACGCTGCTGATCACCAAGCCGCTCGATTCGGAGTCGGTTCATCAGCTCGAGGACCAGCTGCTGCCCGACAATCCGCAGCGCTCGCGGCAGGCCGCCTCGCAGCTGCTGGCGAGCCTGACGCGTTTTGCTGGCATCGTCATGACGGCGCGGCACCGCGCGCCGGCGTTTCGCCATATCGAGTTCCTCAAGCTCTCGGAAAGGCGCGTCCTGCTGATCGTCGTGACTGCGGGCGGCGACGTCCAGAACCGCATCCTGCTCACCGAGCGCGACCATACGCCGGCCGAGCTGGTCGCCGCGGCGAACTACCTGAACCAGCATTTCGCGGGCCACAGCTTCGAGGACGCGCGCGCCAGCCTGCAGCGTGAACTGCACGAGATCCGCGAGGACATGGTGGTGCTGATGACTGCGGCGATCGAAGCGAGCGACCGGGCGGTCAGCGAAGGCAACGAGCACTACGTGATCACCGGCGAGCACAACCTGCTGTCGGTGCGCGACCTGTCGCAGGACATGACGCGGCTGCGCCAGCTGTTCGAGCTGTTCGAGCGCAAGTCCTCGCTGCTGCGCATCCTCGATCTGACGGTGCGCAGCGAGGGGGTGCAGATCTTCATCGGCGGCGAATCCGGCGTGACCGCGCCCGACGACGTGAGCATCGTGTCGGCGCCGTATCGCGTCGATGGCGAGGTGGTCGGCACGGTCGGCGTCATCGGCCCGACGCGAATGGCCTACGATCGCGTCATCCCGATCGTCGACGTGACAGCCAAGCTGCTCTCGAGCGCGCTGTCGCAGGGCTAGGCGACCGTTTCCACTGCCGAGCGACGACGTTCCGGGCCCGTGACACGCGCGGACGGAATCCTGCTGGTCAATCTGGGTACGCCGCAAGCGCCGACGCCCGAGGCGGTGCGCAGCTACCTGGCCGAGTTCCTCTCCGATCCGCGCGTGGTCGAGCTGCCGCGCCTGTTGTGGTGGCCGATCCTGCACGGCCTGGTGCTGCGGCTGCGGCCCGCGCGGTCGGCGCGCAAGTACGCCGCGGTCTGGACGCCCGAAGGCTCGCCGCTCGCCGCGCACACCGCGCGCCAGGCCGAGCTGCTTGCGGCGCGCCTGGCCTCGGTGCCCGGTGCCGCCACGCTGCGCGTCGACTACGCCATGCGCTACGGCACGCCGCGCATCGCCGATGCGGTCGCGGCGATGATGGCCGAGGGCTGCGCCACGGTGCGGGTCATTCCGCTCTATCCGCAGTACGCGCGCAGCACCGCGCTCAGCGTGCGCGACGTGCTCGAGGCGCTGCGCGTGGGCGGGCGAACGAAGGTGCCGGCGCTCGAAATGATCGAGGACTTCCACCGCCATCCGGCCTACATCGGCGCGCTTGAGGCGGGCGTGCGCCGGCACTGGGAAGCGCGGGGCGCGGGCGAAATCCTGCTGATGAGCTTTCACGGATTGCCCAAGCGCGCGGTGCAGCGCGGCGATCCCTACGAGCGGCAATGCCATGCAACCGCGCGGCTGCTGGCACAGGCACTCGAGCTCGAGGAGAACCAATATCGGGTGACCTTCCAGTCCCGTTTCGGTCCGGCGCAGTGGCTCGAGCCCTACACCGAGCCGACCCTGCAGGCGCTGGCGCGCGAGGGCGTGCGCAGGGTCGACGTCGTCACGCCGGGCTTCGTCGCCGATTGCCTCGAAACACTCGAGGAAATCGGGCTCGGGGCGCGCGACGCGTTCCTCGAAAGCGGCGGTCAGGAATTCCATCTGCTGCCCTGCCTGAACGAGTCGCCCGATTGGATCGTCGGGCTCGCGCAGATTGCGCTCGAGCACCCGGCGCGACCGGTCTGAGATGGCAGATCGTCCAAATCCACAATCAAAGCAATGGCTTGCTCCAGTCCTGGCAGGCCGTGCAGATCGCCCCGCAGACTGCACGAGACGATCGCGCTGGATTCCGGCAGCGGAGGGCGTCTGCCCCTTGAAGCGGCGCCTTTTGCCCGCAGCTAGGTGTTTTGCCCCGCATCACGGTCAGACCTCGCATGCCAGATCAATCGCCGCAATCCAAGTCGCCGAACGCGTCTCCTGAGCCGCAGGACGCCGTGCGGGCGGGCGCCCCGGACCAGTCGATCGAGGCTGCCGAAGCCGGGCTGGAAAGCCTGCTTGCCGAGGCGCAGAAGCGAATCGAGGAGCAACGCGAGGCGCTGCTGCGCGCGCTCGCCGAGGCCGACAACACGCGCAAGCGCGCCCAGGCCGAAGTCGCGAACGCGCACAAGTTCGCGCTCGAGAAGTTCGCGGAAGCGCTGCTTCCGGTCGTCGACAGCCTCGAGGCGGCGCTCGGGGCCGAGAACGCGACGGCCGAGACGCTCAAAAGCGGCGCCGAGCTGACGCTCAAGCAGCTGCGAGCGGCGCTCGACAAGGCGAACATCAGCGAGATCGCGCCCGGCGCGGGCGAGCGCTTCGACCCGAACTGGCAGCAGGCGATGGCGGCCGTCGAAGTCGCAGGCGCCGAACCGAACAGCATTGTTTCGGTGATGCAAAAGGGCTGGCGCCTGCACGACAGGGTGCTGCGGCCCGCCCTGGTGACCGTCGCCAAGGCTCCGCCCGCCAACGACGCTTGAAAGCGGCCGCCGAAACCCCATATCCCTCATTAGCTTACTGACAGACAACTCCAGCGCAGGAACCGACATGGCAAAGATCATCGGCATCGACCTCGGCACCACGAACTCTTGCGTCGCGATCATGGAAGGCGGCAAGCCCAAGGTGATCGAGAACTCCGAGGGCGCGCGTACCACGCCTTCCATCGTCGCCTATACGGAGGAGAGCGAAGTTCTGGTGGGCGCGCCGGCCAAGCGCCAGGCCGTGACCAACGCGCACAACACCCTGTACGCGATCAAGCGCCTGATCGGCCGGCGCTTCGAGGAAAAGGAAGTGCAGAAGGACATCAAGCTGATGCCCTTCAAGATCGTCAAGGCCGACAACAACGACGCCTGGGTCGAAGTGCGCGGCAAGAAGATGGCGCCGCAACAGGTCTCGGCCGACGTGCTGCGCAAAATGAAGAAGACCGCCGAGGACTATCTGGGCGAGGCGGTAAGCGAGGCCGTGATCACCGTGCCCGCCTACTTCAACGATTCGCAGCGCCAGGCGACCAAGGACGCCGGGCGCATTGCCGGACTTGATGTCAAGCGCATCATCAACGAGCCGACCGCGGCCGCGCTCGCCTTCGGCCTCGACAAGCAGGGCAAGGGCGATCGCAAGATCGCCGTGTTCGATCTTGGCGGCGGCACCTTCGACATCTCGATCATCGAAATCGCGGACGTCGAGGGCGAAAAGCAGTTCGAGGTGCTCTCGACCAATGGCGACACCTTCCTCGGCGGGGAGGATTTCGATCAGCGCGTCATCGACTACGTGGTCACCGAATTCAAGAAGGACCAGGGCGTCGATCTGTCCAAGGACGTGCTGGCGCTGCAGCGCCTGAAGGAGGCGGCGGAGAAGGCGAAGATCGAGCTCTCGTCGTCGCAGCAGACCGAGATCAATCTGCCGTACGTCACGGCGGACGCGAGCGGGCCGAAGCACGTCACCATGAAGCTGACGCGCGCGAAGTTCGAGTCGCTGGTAGACGATCTGATCGAGCGCACCATCGAGCCCTGCCGCATCGCGATCAAGGACGCCGGCATCAAGGTGTCCGACATTCAGGACGTGATCCTGGTCGGCGGCATGACGCGCATGCCCAAGGTGCAGGACAAGGTGCGCGATTTCTTCGGCAAGGAACCGCGCAAGGACGTCAATCCGGACGAGGCCGTCGCGGTGGGCGCGGCGATCCAGGCCGGCGTGCTCAAAGGCGACGTCAAGGACGTGCTGCTGCTCGACGTGACGCCGCTGTCGCTCGGCATCGAGACGCTCGGCGGCGTATTCACCAAGCTGATCAACAAGAACACCACCATCCCGACCAAGGCCAACCAGGTCTTTTCGACCGCCGACGACAACCAGACCGCGGTGACGATCCACGTCCTGCAGGGCGAGCGCGAGATGGCCGGCGGCAACAAGAGCCTCGGCCAGTTCAACCTGACCGACATCCCGCCGGCGCCCCGCGGCATGCCGCAGATCGAGGTCACCTTCGACATCGACGCGAACGGCATCCTGCACGTCTCGGCCAAGGACAAGGCGACCAGCAAGGAAGCCAAGATCAAGATCCAGGCGAGCTCGGGCCTGAACGAGGACGAAATCAAGCGCATGGTGAAGGACGCCGAGCTGCACGCGGAGGAAGACCGCAAGGCGCATGCGCTCGTAAACGCGCGCAACCAGTGCGAGGCGCTGGTGCACTCGGCGCGCAAGTCGCTCAAGGACTACGGCGACAAGCTCGACGCGGGCGAACGGGAGCGCATCGAGGCAGCGGTCAAGGACGCGGAGGAAACGCTCAAGTCCGAGGACAAGGACCTGATCGACGCCAAGGCGCAAGCGCTCGCACAGGCGGCGCAGAAGCTCGGCGAGAAGATGTACGCCGACGCGCAAGCGCAGGCTCAGGCCGGCGCGACCTCAGGCGCCGAGCACGAGCCTGCCGAGAAGAAGGACGACAACGTCGTCGACGCCGAGTTTACCGAGGTCAAGGACAAGAAGGACGGTACCGGACGCTAGACGGCGCCGGTACCGTCTGGCCGGATTTGAACGGACGCCGTGCGCCGTTCAATCCGGCCTTTTTCGTCGCTCCATAGAAGCTAGAAGGCGATGGCGAAGCGCGACTTTTACGAAGTGCTGGGCATCAACCGCGACGCCTCCGAAGACGACATCCGGAAGGCCTATCGCAAGCTCGCCATGAAGTGGCATCCGGACCGCAATCCGGACAACCCGAAAGCGGAAGAGCACTTCAAGGAAGCCAAGGAAGCCTACGAGATCCTGAGCGAGCCGCAGAAACGCGCGGCCTACGACCAGTTCGGTCATGCCGGCGTGGACCCGCACGCGGGCATGGGCGCGGGCGGGCCCGGTGGCGGCGGCTTCGGCGACATCTTCAGCGACATCTTCGGCGAGATCTTCGGCGGCGGCCGCGGCGGCCGCACGACCGTATTTCGCGGTGCCGACCTGCGCTACAACCTCGAGATCACGCTCGAGCAGGCGGCGCACGGCTTCGAGACCAAGATCCGCATTCCGACGCTATCGAACTGCGCAACCTGCGGCGGCAGCGGCGCGCGCCCCGGCACGCAGCCGCAGACCTGTCCCACCTGCCGCGGCGCCGGACAGGTTCGCGTCTCGCAGGGCCCGTTCTCGATTGCGCAGACCTGCCCGCGCTGCCATGGCAGCGGAAAGGTGGTCACCTCGCCGTGCACCGACTGCGGCGGCGCCGGCCGCATCAAACAGCAGAAGACCCTGTCGGTGCGCATCCCGGCCGGTGTGGACGAAGGCGATCGGGTGCGCCTGTCCGGCGAAGGCGAACCGGGCACGAACGGGGGGCCACCGGGAGACCTCTACGTGCAGGTCCACATCAAGCCGCACGCGGTGTTCCAGCGCGATCACGACGACCTGCACTGCGAGATGCCGGTCTCGTTTGCCGCAGCCGCGCTCGGCGGCGACATCGATGTCCCGACGCTCGACAGCTCGGCGCGCGTGCGCATCCCGCCGGAAACGCAGAGCGGCAAGACCTTCCGCCTGCGCGGCAAGGGCATCAAGGGCGTGCGCAGCCAGACGCATGGCGACCTGTACTGCCACGTCGTGGTCGAGACGCCGGTCAAGCTCACCGAGCGCCAGAAGGAACTGCTGCACGAGTTCGAATCGATCTCGCAGCAGGACACGGCGCGGCACAGCCCGCGCAGCAAGTCCTGGTTCGAGAAGGTGAAGGAGTTTTTCGAGCCCTGAGGGCCGGCGGCGGCGTGCCGCTTAGCGGCAACCCCTGGCAGCGCAGAGGACGCGGTTGGTCAACCACCAACCCGCCGCGACGGCCTGCTTCCATGCCGGCAAGGCCGCATACCATTCGGCGTCGGCGTCGCAGCGCGCGCATTCCTCTGAAGGCAGCGAGGCCGGCCAGCCGGCTTGTTGCGCATAGAAGAACCGGCCGAGCGCGTAGGAACATCCGATTGCGCCGGCGCCCACGACGACCATCACACCCACGATCAGCAACAGAACGCTCAGGAATTGCATGACGACCTCCAGTGCAGTCTTACGTGCCGCGCGATGAAACGATCTTAGCGTCGGCGGGCGCGCGCGCAACGGCGGGCGGGCGGCTTTTTTGCGCCGAGGCAGAACTAATTCACACTGCAGCGTCCTCGCGTCACCGCTGCCCGACATCGGCGGAAGCGCATTGGCAGGAGGCAGAGCGCGGCTAGGTCCGGCGCCAGGTGGTGCCCGAGGGCCCATCCTCGAGCACGACCCCGGCCGCCGCAAGCTCGCCGCGAATCGCGTCCGCGCGTGCGAAGTCGCGCGCCTTGCGCGCAGCCGCACGCGCGGCGATCAACGCGTCGACGTCCTGCGCCGCCAGCCCGCCGCTCGGGCCTTCGGCCTGCAGGAAGGCGTGCGGGTCGCGTTGCAACAGCCCAAGCACGCCGCCCAGCGCGCGCAGCGCGGGCGCGAGCGCAAAGTGGCCCCGGTTGATCTCGTTCGCCAGCTCGAACAGCACGGCCATCGCTTCGGGCGTGCCGAAATCCTCGTCCATTGCAGCCTTGAAGCGCTGCGCATAGGAAGCGTTCCAGTCGAGCGCGGACTGTGCCGCCGGCGGCGCGCCCTTGAGTGCGGTGTACAGGCGCGTGAGGGCTTGCCTGGCGTCGTGCATCGCCGCGTGCGAGTAGTTCAGCGGGCTGCGGTAGTGCGCGCGCAAGATGAAGAACCGCACCACTTCGGGGTCGAACTGTTTGAGGATATCACGCACGGTGAAAAAATTGCCGAGCGACTTCGACATCTTCTCCTCGTCGACGCGGACGAATCCGTTGTGCATCCAGACCTCTACGAAGCGCTCGCCGCTGGCACCCTCGGACTGCGCGATCTCGTTCTCGTGGTGCGGGAACTGCAGGTCCTGCCCGCCGCCGTGTATGTCGAAGTGCGTGCCGAGCAGCGCGCAGCTCATCGCCGAGCATTCGATGTGCCAGCCCGGGCGTCCCTCGCCCCAGGGCGAGGGCCAGGCAGGCTCGCCGGCCTTGGCGTGCTTCCAAAGCACGAAGTCGAGCGGATCGTGCTTCGCCGCGTTGGCCTCGACGCGCTCCCCTGCGCGCAGGTCGTCTAGCGACTTGCCCGAAAGCTTGCCGTAGCCCGGGAACTTGCGCACCGCGAAGTCGACGTCGCCGTCTGCCGCACGGTAGGCGAGGCCCCTGCGCTCGAGGCGCGCGATCATCTCGATCATCTGCGGCACGTATTCGGTGGCGCGCGGCTCATGATCCGGCGGCTCTACGCCGAGCGCCGCGGCATCCTCGTTCATCGCGGCGATGAAGCGGGCCGTGAGCGCCTCGATCGCTTCCGCGTTTTCCTGCGCGCGGCGAATGATCTTGTCGTCGATATCGGTGATGTTGCGCACATAGAGGACGCGGTAGCCGCGCGCACGCAGCCAGCGCCGCACCATGTCGAACACCACCAGCACGCGGGCGTGGCCGAGGTGGCAGTAGTCGTAGACCGTCATGCCGCAGACGTACATCCGCACTTCGCCCGGCCGCAGCGGGGCGAAATCGGCCAGCGCACGGGAAAGTGTGTTGTAGATCCTCAGCATGGGCAGCGCGAAGCTGCCTCCGCCGGGCCGCGCCGGGACCCGGTCGAGCGCAGCTCGGTCGAGGGCGTCAGAGACGGGTTGCGCATTGCAGCAAGTCTAGCCGAAGATACGTGCCGGATCGTCGTGACTAAACTAGAATCGGCCGCACCCGCAGGATGTTGAGAAGTAGAAAAACAATGATTTTCCCAACGGCGCCTCCCGACGCCCTGAGACTGAGCGTTGCGGCGGCGCTGTGCGTCCTGAGCCTGACTGCACTGCCGTTACGCGCTCAGGATTCGCACGCGGCCGAACCGACGACACTGCTGACGATCGCCGCTGCTCAAGCGGCGCCTGCCGCGGCGTCCGCGACGCTGTCGGCACCGGATCCGGCGATCGCCGCGGCCGTCTCAGCGTGGGCTCAGGCCTGGGCGGCGCAGGATGTCGAGCGCTACCTCGCGTTCTACGCGCCGGCGTTCAAGCCGCCCGATGGGCAGGCGCGCGCGGCGTGGGAAAAGCTGCGCCGTGCGCGCGTGTCCGGACCGAGCAGCATTGAAGTGGCGATCAGCGGCGTCAAGGTCGTGCGGCGCGGCAGCGACCGGGCTGAGGCCACATTCCATCAGCGCTACCGCTCGGACCGTTACGAGGACGCCGTCACCAAGACGCTCGAACTGGTCCGGGACGGGGAACGCTGGCGGATCGTGGAGGAACGGGTCGTCGAGACGAGGCCGGAAGCTGCCGCCGCGACTGCCGGCAAGCCCGCGCCCGAGGCCAAGCCGACGTCCGAAGCCAAGCCGGCGCCCGAAGCCAAGCCGGCGCCCGAAGCCAAGCCGGCACCCACGGCAAACCCCGCGCCCGCGGCGAAGGCCGCGCCCGCTGCCCCGGCGGGGGCCGGAATTTCTGCAGGACTGGGCGAACTGCGGGTCCTGTCATACCTGGGTCAGCCGTTACGCGCGGAGATCGATCTCATTTCTCTGCGCAGCGGTCAGCAAGACAACGTGAGCGTCCGGCTTGCGTCACAGGAGCAGTTCCGCGACGCGGGCATTGCGTTCAGTCCTGTGCTGATCGGCGTCGATATGAAGATCGAGCTGCGCGAGGGCAAGCCGACCGTCGTGGTATCGACGCGCGGCGCAGTGAGTGAGCCGTTCGTCGAGATGCTGGTGGAACTCGAGTGGGCCAACGGGCGCCTCGTGCGCGAGTACACGGTGCTGCTCGACCCGCTGACCTTCAGTCGGCCGCCGAAGTCGGTCGCCGTGACGGGGACCATCGCGTCGCCCGCTCCGCGCGCGGCGCCATCGCCCGCGCCCGCAGCCGCGCCGGCGCCCTCGGCTACGATTGTTGCGCCGACGCTGCCTTCCTCGGCCGCGCCAGCGAAACCGGCTGCGCCGGCTGCCGCGGTCGCGGGCATCGACTACAAAGTCGAGCAGGGAGACACTCTGAGCAAGATCGCCGATTCGCACCTGCATGCGAACGTGACGCTCAATCAGATGATGGTCGCGATCTACCGCGCAAACCGGGAAGACTTCATCCAGGACAACATCAATCTGGTGCTCGCCGGCCGCATCCTGACGGTCCCCGATCAGGTCACGGTCGCTGCGGTCGATGGCGAGGAAGCAAAACAGCTCGTGCTGTCGCACATGGCGAGCTTTGCCGAGTATCGCAGGACGGTTGCGCAGACTGCGCCGACTGCGCCTGGCGCCACCGGCAAGCGTGCCGTGGAAGGGCAGATCGCGGCCACGGACAGGAAGCCGAAGCCCGCGCCTGCGACAGATCAGGTGAAGCTTGCGCCCGCAGACGGGGCCAAGGCCGGGCCGCCGAAACCATCCGCGCCACCCAAAGCGGCGGCGGCGAGCGAGGACGATCGGATCGCACGCGAGCGCGCACTCCGCGACGTGCAAGCGCGGGTTCGAGAACTGGAAAAGAACGTCGCGGATCTTCAGGAGCTCATCGTGATCAAGAATCAGCTGATCGCCGAGCTCGAAAAGCGCGCCGCGGCTGCGAAACCGGCGATACAGGCGCCGCAACCTGCGCCGGTTCCTGCGAAGCCCAAGCCGGCGATCGAGGCGCCGAAGCCTGCGGTCGAGGCACCGAAGCCTGCGGTCGAGGCGCCGAAGCCCGCGGTCGAGGCACCGAAGCCCGCGATCGAGGCACCGAAGCCCGCGATCGAGGCCCCGAAGCCAGAGATCGAAGCCCCGAAGCCCGCGGTCGCGGCACCCAAGCCCGCCGTCGAAGCGCCGAAGCCCGCGCCGGTTCCGGCGAAGCCCAAGCCCACGCCGCCCAAGCCCGCGGCAAAGCCGAAGCCGCAACCGACGCCCCCGCCCGCTCCCGAAAAGGGACTGCTCGAAGAGTACCTGGGGGATCCGCTCATGCTCGGCGGTCTGGGGGCGGTAGCCCTGTTGCTCATCGCATATGGGGCGTATGCGTGGCGCAAGAAGAAGCGCGCGGCGCGGACCGAGGCGAGCGAGAGGCTGCGTGAAGTGATGGCGGCCACCGGCTCGCATCTGACCATTCCCGCCGCTGCGGCAGCGGCGGGCGTGGCTGCGGCTGCGCCGCCAGGCGACGACTTCGACCCGCTTGCCGAGGCCGATATCTACATGGCCTATGGCCGCGACGCGCAGGCCGAGGAGCTCCTGCGCGAGGCACTGCAGAAAGGCGCCAACCGGCCGAACGTTCACATGAAGCTGCTCCAGATCTACGCCAAGCGGCACGACGCGAAGCATTTCGAGGCCACGGCGCTCATGCTGAAGGACCTGGTCCACAGCGAGGGGCCGGAGTGGGACAAGGCGATGGCGCTCGGGCGGTCGATCGACCCGGGCAACGCGCTGTACGGACAGGGCGAAGTCGCTGAAGTGGGGCCCGAAGCTGAGCTGGCGGAGGCACCGGCAGTGGATTTCGACCTCGACGCAGTCATGGCGCCCGGCCAGGCGGAGGCCGCCCAGCCGGAGACGAGCGCTGAGCGCTCGGTCGACATCACGATCGGGACGACGTCGGGAGAGATGCAGCGGCCCGCGGAAGCCGATATGACCCTGGATTTCGATCTCGGCGGCGCAACGACCGAGCAGCCTGCGGCCGCGGGCAGCGCGGAGGCAGCGGCACCGGAGTCCAATGGATTCGATTTCGATCTCGGCGCGCCTACGAGCGAGGAGCCCGCGGCACCGCCAGCGGCGCCCGGAGCAGGGGGCCGCGAGACGCGGCTCGAATTGAGCCTCGACATGGACAGCGGAGAAGCCGGGGCCCCAGCGGACAAGCCTGCGCCTGGCGCCGTCGACCTCTCCTCGATCAGCTTCGATCTGGACGAGACAGGACCCTCGGCTGCGGGTGGCGCGCCTCGCCCCCTCGCAAATTCTCAGGAGGTGACGACCAAGCTCCACCTCGCGAGGTCCTTCGAGGAGATCGGCGACCACGATGGCGCACGGGAACTGCTGAACGAGGTCCTGAACGAAGGTGACGATGCGCAGAAAGCGCAGGCGCAGGAGATGCTCTCGAAGCTCGGTGGGTGAACCCGCCAAGCTGCGGGGCTGCGCGGAGCGTGTTGCGCACGCCCCATTCTTGCGCCGAAGCAGCGGTTTTCGCGCCGCAACAGGCGCGCCCGAAGTTGAGTACGGGGGCGCCTTAATCTAGAATCCGCCCTGTGCGTAGGACATTGATAAGCAAAATAAAGCGATGGTTTTGGTAGCCGCGCCGCCGCACGCCTTCAGAACGGGCGTTGCTGCGGCGCTGTGCGCACTTCTGATCGCCGCGCCGTCGGCGCGAGCAGCGGGCCTGGATGATGCGGCGGCGCTGCTCAAGGCCGGACAGCACGAGCAGGCGCTGCTTCAGGTCAACAAGTTGATCTCCTCCGATCCGAAGGACGCCAAGGCGCGGTTCCTCAAAGGCGTCATCCTGACCGAGCAAGGCGATGCGCAGGGCGCGGCCGACGTCTTCCAGCGCCTGACGCAGGACTACCCCGGGCTGCCAGAGCCCTACAACAATCTCGCGGTGATCTACGCCGAGCAGGGCCGCTACGACCAGGCGCGCGTCGCCCTGGAGAAATCGATCCGCACCCATCCGAGCTACGCGACCGCCTACGAAAACCTCGGCGACGTCTATTCGAAGCTTGCCAGCGAGGCCTACGATCGTGCACTGCGCCTGGACGCCTCCGACGCGTCGGAACGCAAGAAACTCGCTCTGGTACGCGAGCTGGCGGCGCCCGACCAGGCCGCGCCGGTACGCGTCGCCAGCAGGCCCACCACACCCGCCGCTGCAGCGCCGGTGAAGTCGCCCGCGCCGACGGTGGATCAGGCCACCGCGCCGGTGACGGCCGCCGCAGCGCCTGCGAAACCTCTGCCGCCGGCGGCCCAGAGCCAGCCCCCGGCGGTCGTCGCATCGGCGAAGACGCTGCCGGCTGCGCCCTCGGCTGCCGAAAGCGTGGACGCCGCGGTCCTGCGCACCGTCAAGGCCTGGGCGCAAGCCTGGTCCGCCAAGGACGCCGACGCCTACCTGGCGTTCTATGCACCACAGTTCAAGACACCCGACGGCATGCCGCGCGCGCAGTGGGAGGCGGAGCGTCGCGCGCGCGTAGTAGGCCCGCGCAGCATCAAGGTTGCGATCCGCGACGTCAAAATCGTTCGGCACGACGATGCTCGCTTCGCAGTGAACTTTCACCAGGCCTACCGCTCGGACCGGTTCCAGGGGCACACGCGCAAGACCCTCGAGCTGCTGCGCGTGGGCGATGATTGGCGCATCGTCGAAGAAATGGTCGCGAAGTGACGCTGCATACGTCATTGCGCACGCCGATCCTGGTGCTCGCGGTGCTGGCGTTCATTGCGACGTTCGGCGCGGCGCAGGACAGTTCGGTCGAGCGCCCCGTCGCGGCCAAGGGAGGGGTCGTGAGCGTGGGCCAGGTGATCGGCGCCGCCGATGCAGATCCGGCGACGCCGGCAGCGCGGGTGCGCGCCACGCCGGTGAAGGCGGCGCCCGAAGCCTCGCGCGCGCTCGAGCAGAAGCTCTCGGAGATCATCGAGGCGATCCGTCAGGACCGGCTCGAGCAGGCGATGCGCGAGGTCGACGCGCTCATCGTGCAGCATCCGACCTTCAGGCTCGCGCACCTGATCCGCGGCGACCTGCTGCGTGCGCGCGCACAGCCGCTGCGCACCTTCGGCGACGTGAGCAAGACCGCGCCCCCGGAAGCGGTGGAAGCGTTGCGCAGCGAGGCGCTTGCGCGGCTGAGCGCACTGCGCGAACCGCCGAAAAGCGGACTCGTGCCGCGCTACATCCTCAAGCTCAATTCCGGGCAGCGCACTGCGTTCGTCGTCGATTCGAGGCGCTCGCGGCTCTACGTCTTCGAGAACAAGGATGATCAGGTTCGCCTGGTCACCGATTATTACGTCACGCTCGGCAAGCGCGGCGTCGAGAAGACCCGCGCCGGAGACCAGAAAACGCCGCTCGGCGTGTACCACGTCACCGCGAACCTGCCGCGCAGCAAGCTCACCGATTTTTACGGCGTCGGCGCCTTCCCGATCAATTACCCGAATGCGTGGGACCAGCGCATGGGGCGCAACGGCTTCGGCATCTGGCTGCACGGTACGCCCTCGGATACCTACAGCCGCCCGCCGCGCGCGAGCGATGGCTGCATCGTCCTGGCCAATCCTGATCTCGAATCGGTCAGCCGACAGGTGCAGACGGGGCTCACCCCGATCATCATCAGTGACGAGATCGAATGGGCCAGCGCCGCGGAACTGGGGCGCGAGCGTGCCGCTCTGGAGCATTCGCTGGAAGCCTGGCGCAGCGACTGGGAAAGTCGCGACACGGCCCGCTATCTTGCGCATTATTCGCAACGTTTTCGCTCTGGCGACCAGGACTACCGCGCCTGGGCGGCGCACAAGCAGCGCGTCAACGCGGGCAAGCAGTGGATCAAGGTCGGCGTCACCAACACCGCGATGTTCCGCTACCCGCGCGAGCGCGATTTCGTCGTCGTGACCTTCGACCAGGACTACCGCTCGAGCAACCTGTCGAACCGCATGGGCAAAGTGCAGTACTGGGTGCTCGAGGACGGTCGCTGGAAGATCCTGTATGAGGGCGCGGCCTGACGGGCAGTGGGCCCCTGCGGCCTGAGCGAGGAGCGCAAGGATGAACCTGAACAGCCTGTGGAAGTCCCTGCTTGCGATCTCTACGGCCGCCGCGGTGCCCGGCGCGCTGGCCGCTGACCCGCAGGTCGAGATCAAGACCAGCGCCGGCACGCTGCGCGTCGCCCTGTATCCGGAGAAGGCGCCAAAGACGGTGGAGAATTTCCTCCGCTACGTGAAGGACGGACACTACGACGGCACGGTGTTTCACCGCGTCATCGACGGCTTCATGATTCAGGGCGGCGGCTTCGACGGCGATTTTCGCCAGAAGTCGACCCGCGCAGCGATCCCGAACGAGGCGCGCGGCGGCGTCGAGGCGGGCCTGAAGAACGACGCCGGCACGCTCGCCATGGCACGCACCGCCAACCCGGACTCGGCAACCGCCCAGTTCTTCATCAACGTGGCGGACAACGCTTTCCTCAACTGGGGCGATTCGCGCGGCGACGGCCACGGCTATGCGGTGTTCGGCAAGGTCGTCTCGGGCATCGACGTCGTAAACAAGATCGCGAAGTCACCGACCGGCGCCGGAGGACCTTTTCCGCGCGACGTGCCGAAGACGCGCGTCGTCATCGAGTCCATGCGCGTCGTAGACGCGCAGTAGCAAGGCCGCACCGGGCGCGAGCCCCGGGCGCGGGCGCAGCACCGACATGCAGCGCACGCTGTTCATTTCCGACCTGCATCTTTCAGCCGATCAGCCGCAGGTCGGCGCGCAGCTGTTCCGCTTTCTCGCGGACGAGGCGCGGGGCGCCGAAGCGCTTTACATCCTCGGCGATCTGTTCGATGTCTGGCTCGGTGACGACGTGCTGGACACGCCGCAGGAAGATCCGCTGGCACGCGAGGTCGCCGACGCCTTGCGCGCGCTGCACGACGCCGGCACCCCGGTCATGCTGATGCACGGCAACCGGGACTTCCTGCTCGGGGCGCGCTTCGCGCAGGCCAGCGC
>Ga0210102_1000121_pt1 | contig 22574 bp, 20 predicted proteins | sample RushOxbow_ThreeS_4_FD_185563 | JGI IMG/M metagenome (GOLD analysis project Ga0210102, IMG submission 185563) | Wetland microbial communities from San Francisco Bay, California, USA, that impact long-term carbon sequestration -... | ecosystem: Environmental > Aquatic > Marine > Wetlands ...
CAGGCTATGGCAAGGAGGCCCAGCGCGAGGAGCGACTCAAATGCTGTTGCCGTCCATGTCCAGTCGCTCAAGTCCATGGGGCCTCTTGCAATCTAACGTAAATTGGTTGACTTATTAGTTGACAAATTAGATGACTTTTTAGGTGACAATTTAGTTGACACTTACCCCCACACCCACCCCGCCGATCGACCCATATTCTCCTGTCATCATCTTCCGTCGCTGGTACGTTACGCCGAGGCAGATACCGTAGCAAATAGTGGTGCAGGGACGAGTGTCCGCAACTGGCCGGTAGCCGCCGGCGTGTTAGGGAACCCTGAGAGCTGCCGAGAAACCCGAAATTCAGGGAATGGACGTGAGAAATCTGTCCACGTATTGAGAAACTCCGCTGCAGAGGGATTTTTCGTTTAACCTTTAAGCTGCAGGGACGGATTCTTCCACCACCCCCACCCTATCCCTCCCCCTGAGGGGGAGGGGAATAATTCGGTCACTCCCCCTGAGGGGGGAATAATTCCGAGCGGGAGGGGAGTATCGTGTTGATCCGCGACACAAGCGATGAGGAAGCTAAATGGATACGCCGCTCAAGACTGAAAAGATCATCGCGCAGAAGGATGGCGCGATCGGATGGATTATTTTCAACAACCCCGAAAAGCGCAACGCCATGTCGCTCGAGATGTACGAGGCGACCGCGGTGGCGATGGAGGGGTACGCGAAAGATCCTGCGATTCGTGTCGTGATCCTGAAAGGCGAGGGCGATAAGGCATTCATCTCCGGCGCGGACATCTCGCAGTTCAAGGACCGGCGCTCGAATCCGGAGCAGGTGCGGGCGGCCGAGGCGATCTCGGAGCGCTGCAACCGGGCGATCCGCGAATGCCCCAGGCCCGTCATCGCGATGATCCGCGGCTACTGCATGGGGGGAGGCCTCGGCATCGCGGTCGGCTGCGATTTGCGCATTGCCTCGGACGATTCGCGCTTCGGCGTTCCGGCGGCGAAGCTCGGCGTGGGCTACCGCTTCTCCGGGATCAGGCGGCTGGCGGAGCTGGTCGGGCCGTCGTTCACTGCGGAAATCTTCTATACCGGGCGCCAATTCAACTCGCAGGAGGCGCTGCAGATGGGGCTGGTGAACCGCGTGCTGCCCGTTGCGGAGCTGGAAAAATACGTCATGGACTACGCCGCTACGCTCGCCAGCAACGCGCCCCTTACCATCGCCGCCGTGAAGCGCTCGCTCATCGAGCTCCACAAGGATCCCGCCGAGCGTGATCTCGCGGCGTGCCAGAAGATGGTGGACGACTGCTTCGCGAGCGAGGATTACAAGGAGGGGCAGAAGGCGTTCATGGAGAAGCGCAAGCCGGTGTTCCGGGGGCGCTGATCTCCCACCACCCCCGCCGCTCTCCGCGGCGACCCCTCCTCAGGCAGGAGGGGAGGTCCTGCGGAGGTATCGGTATCTCCGGAGAACGCATCATGAACAAACGCTGGAAGAACCGCCCGCAGGGATCGAACTGGGGCGAGTTCGGGGATGACGACGCGCTCGGCCGCATGAACCTGCTCAACGAGGAGCGCCGGCTGCGCGCCCTGAAGGAGGTCAGGATCGGCCGCACCTTCTGCCTGAGCCATCCCCTTGACCGCCCGGGCGGCAACGTCCTCAATCCGAACCGCTACGCACCGGTGTTCCACCCGGTCATGCGCGACGGCCTGGTCTATTTCAATCTCGGCTTCGACAGCGTCGATCCCCGCTTCACCGATGTCGGCTCCGACGAGGCGGTCATGCTCTACACCCAGTACTCGACGCACTGGGACGGTTTTCCCCACAAGGGATCGCTGTTCGACGCCGACGGCGACGACGCCCCCGAGAAAGTCTTCTACAACGGCTTCCGGATCGTGGATGCGGCCGGCCGCGGGACGCAGGGCGAGCTCGGCGCGGTCGCACTCGGCATCCAGGGCATGGCGGAAACCGGCGTGCAGGGGCGCGCAGTGATGATCGATCTCCGCCACCACCTGGGAGACGAGCGCGTCGAGGTCGGCTACGACCGGCTGGAGACGATCATGAAAGCGGACGGCGTGCGGGTGGAGAAGGGCGATATCGTCCTGATCCACACCGGCCTTGGACAGCTGATCCGCGACGCCGACGGCAGGCTCGATCCCTCGATCCGGCGCGCGTGCGCAGTGCTCGACGGCTACGACAAGCGGCTGCTCGAATGGGTCGCCGACAGCGGGCTCGCAGCGATCGCGTGCGACAACCTGGCCGTGGAGCGCTCCTCCACCCTCGGCGCGGACCCGCGACTGCCCCACCGCGGGCCGGCCCTGCCGCTGCACGAGCACTGCCTGTTCAAGCTGGGGATCCATCTCGGCGAGCTGTGGTACCTGACCGAGCTCGCCGCGTGGCTGCGGCGGAACCGCCGCAGCAGCTTTCTCCTGACCGCGCCGCCGCTGCGGCTGCCCGGCGCCGCCGGCTCTCCAGTCACGCCCGTCGCTACCGTATAAGCGTCTGCTCAGGCGGTGAGCGCGTCGATGTCCACGGCCGCCGAGCCGATCTCGCGCATAAGATATTCCGCCGGCGGCTGGCGCTCGGCCGCGGTACGCTCCGCGGGCGGCTTCAGCTGCGCTTCGATATAGGCGCCGAGCCGGCGCGCGCGGGCGACGATGTTCGTGCCGAACCGCCGCCGCTCGGCGTCGTAGCGCGCGAGCGCCGCCTTGAGATCGCCGTCCGCCGCGGCGATCTCGCGCGCCAGGCATTCGGCGTCGAGCGCGGCCTTGGTCACGCCCAGGCCCACGTGGGGGCGGGCAACGAAGGCCGCGTCCCCGAGCAGCGCCACCCGCCCCACCGCCATGCGCGGCGACTCGAGGTCAAAGATCGCCTGGAAGAAGACCTGGTCGGTGCGCTCCACGATGGCGGCGATCTGGGGCGCGAGCAGCTCGCGCGCGTCGGCCTTGATGCGCGCGGCGACCTCCGGCCGGATCAGCGGCGGCGGGATCGAGATGCCGTGGCAGCGTCCGCTCGAATCGGTGCAAAGTCCCGGCAGCGTCCGGTCGTAGTCCGTCGGGCGGTACCAGATATGGTTGTAGCCGCGGCGGCCCGGGCGCGTGTCATTGTCCCGCCCCGGCACCGCGTAGGACAACATCATCTCGCCTTCCGGCAGGCACATCGTGTAGTACCTGAAGAGCTCGCGGTGCACCTCCGGTGGAATCGCCCATTCGTCCACCAGGCCGCGCCACGCGACGTAGCCCGCGTAGCGAGGCTGCGCTTCGGGGAGGATCCGCTCCCGTACCGTGGAGCGGATGCCGTCGGAGCCGACGAGCAGGTCGCCCTTGGCACGCGAGCCGTCCACAAAGACGGCCGTCACGCCGCTCGCGTCCTGCTCGACGCCCTCGAGGGCCATCCCGAAGCGATAGTCCGCGTCCGGGAATGCGTCCTTGAGCAGCCGGTAGATCCGCGCCCAGGAGCTCTGGAGCTGCGGCAGGGGAAGCTCATGAGCGGTGTGCCCGTTGCGATCGAGGCAGATTCGTGTCCGCCCCATGACGCCGATCGTTTCATCCACCGTCAGTCCCATGCGGCGCATCACCGCCAGCAGCTCGTCGTGGACGCCGATGCCGGCGCCGCGGCTGGCCAGGTCGTCGCCGACGCGCTCGAAGACGGTGACGTCCCAGCCGATGGCGCGCAGCGCGTTGGCGGCGAACAGCCCGCCGATCGAGCCGCCGACTACCAAGGCGCGCCGCTGTGCCCTCATAACGACGTGATGAGTGATGGGTGACGCGGGGGGCGGTTGCTATTATTGCCTCAAGCATGAAGAATACACCGGACATGGATTACAACGGAGATGCACCGCAGCGAGCGCCGGCCCTTTTACCGTCCGATGGCATGGTGACGCTCACGCACGTGCTCTACGGCCTGCACGCGTTCACCTTGCTGATGGGCGCGCTGACCCCTGCTTTCATCGTTACCGCATTCCTGACAGGCTGGCCCTCCATCATCGCGGTCATCATCAACTACGTGAAACGCGGCGACGTGCGCGGCACCTGGCTCGACTCGCATTTCGGCTGGCAGCTCCGCACATTCTGGTACGCCGTCGTGTGGGTCGTGCTCGCGGGAGCGCTGATTCTGACCGTCGTCGGCATACCCGTTGCATGGGTGCTGCTAGTCGGCACCGGCCTCTGGGTGCTCTACCGCATCATCCGGGGGTGGATTGCGCTCGCGGAAGCGAAGCCCATGCCCTTGCCAAACTGAAGATGCTGATCGTCGATTCGCAGGTGCACATCTGGGGCGCCGACACCCAGGAGCGACCGTGGCCGAAGAACCGGCCGGTCAAGGCCCAGCGCGACGTGCCGCTCGGAAGCGACGAGCTGCTGCGCGAGATGGACGCCGCGGGCGTCTCGCGCGTCGTGATCGTGCCGCCGTCCTGGGAGGGGGATCGCAACGATCTCGCGCTGGCCGCTGCCCAGGCGCACCCGGACCGTTTCGCGGTGATGGGGCGCATCGATCCGCTCCTGCCCGAATCGCGCAGGAAGATCGCGGCATGGAGGCAGCAGCCCGGCATGCTCGGCCTGCGCTTCGTCTTCCACCGCTCGCCGCTGCTGGAGCTTCTGACCGAGGGGAAAGCCGACTGGCTGTGGCCCGAGGCGGAAAAGCACGGCGTGCCGGTCTACATGCTGGTTCCCCACCGGCACCTGCACCTCGTCGAGAGAATCGCGGCGCGCCATCCCGGACTCAAGCTCGTGATGGATCATTCGGGACTGGTGGACGGCAGGGATGAGGAAGCCTTCAAGGAGTTCGACAAGCTGCTCGCGCTTGCGAAATACCCCAACGTCGCGACCAAGGTGAGCTGCTTCCCGTTCTTCTCGACCCAGAAGTATCCCTTCCGCAACCTGCATCCGTACCTCCGCAAGGCCTGCGACGCGTTCGGCCCGAAGCGCACGTTCTGGGGCACCGATCTCTCGCGCCTGCCGTGCACCTACAAGCAGGGTGTTACGCTCTTCACCGAGGAGCTGCCGTGGCTGAAGGGCCAGGACCTCGAGTGGGTGATGGGGCGGGGCGTGTGCGAGTGGCTGGGGTGGAAGAGTTAGGGGGCACAGGCGAAATGGGCGACGAGTCATACCTTGAGGCAAATCGCAAGGCGCAGTTCATCGTGTTGCTCACCTTCCTTTTCGTCGTGGTGATAGTGGTGTCACTTGAACCATTGCTCTATCGCATAATTCCGAGCTCAAGCGCCTCCCTGCAAGGGATCGAGGCGAGCGGGAGACTTCTCCTGGTACTTGCGCTGGTATCTCATGTCGCCTCCTTCGCGCTTTCCCTGTTCTGGATCTCCCATCTTGTCCACGTCGGGTATCGCACTCTCAAACTGGGAAGCTATCCTCCCCCGGGGACCATGGTGATTTTCCGTACTCGCATTCGTACTGGAAAACAAGCGGCAGTTTCCGGCTACCTTTTTATCGCATTCGCAGTACTGATGATCGCACCCGTTGCGCTCACGGCCTACGTGACATGGCTCCTCGTGGGTGCCCTGTAATCCCGCCCTCAATTAAAAACCGGGGACGGGTCCCGATTCCCACGCGCGCGGCGCGGCGCCCGCCTTCTACCTTCCCGGCGCGCACGCCGATCGTGTGCGGGCTGGCGAACCCGGATTTCCTGCTCGAGATCGGGTGCGTCGCGGAGGCTTGATCAGGTTTCCGGGCCGGCGTACTTGCCGGCGGTGTCGGGGAAGAGCGCCTTCACGATCTTGAACTTGGTGACGTCCACCGTGCCGTCCATGTGCAGGAACATGGAGGCGTCGCGGTAGAGCTTCTCGATGCCGAAGTCGAGCATGGTGCCGTTGCCGCCGTGCAGCTCCATCGCGTGCTTGCACACCTCCAGCACCGCCTCCGAAGCGTAGAGCTTGACCATGTTGCAGAGCACGTCGGCATCGGGGCTGTTCGCGTCCACTGCCGCGGCTGCTTCCCGCAGCAGCCCGCGCACGGCGCAGATCTTCGTCGCCATTTCCGCGACGCGGATGGCGGTCGCCTGGTGCTTGATGAGGATGCGCCCGCCCTGCACGTAGTCCTGCACGTACTTGGCGGTTTCCTCGAACGCCCGCACGCCGACACCGAGGTTTTTCGAGCCCTGGATGATCTTGCCGGGCCGGAAGTAGATGCCCGCCCGCGAGAGCGCGGTGTTCTCGACCAGCAGGTGGTCCTTCGGCAGCTCCATGTCCTCGAACACCATCTCGCCGTTGTTCATGAAGCGCCCGCCGAGCGTCTCGTTGCAGCGCTGCACGGTGAAGCCCTTGGTGTCGCGCGGAACGAGGAAGTTCGAGGTGCCCTGGAGCATGCCGACCTTGGGGTTGGTGTTGGCGTAGACGACGTAGAGCTTGGCGTCGTAGCCGTTGCTGATGAACTGCTTGCGGCCGTTGATCACCCAGCGGTCGCCCTTCAGGACCGCGCGGGTCCGCATCGCCGCTTCCGGCACGTTGTAGGGGAGCCACCGGTCGGAGGCGCCGCTCGGCTCGGTCAGGCAGTGCGCGAGGAGAAAGGTCGGGTCCTTGACCAGGCGCGGGAACCAGAGCTCCTGCAGGTGGCGCGGCGCCACGTTTCGGAGCAGCACCGAAACCTTCCAGATCTGCACCATCTTGTCCGAGAGGCCGCAGTCCCCGCGCGAGATCTCCTCCGAGATCACCGCGAAAGTCTGGGTTTCCGTCTTGGGGTCGAGCGGCGTGCCGCCGAACTCCTCGGGCACTCCGAGCGTGCGGATGCCGATCTCGTCCGCCACCTTGAGGATCTTCTCCGGCAGCCGGCCTTCCGGCTTCATGTTCCATTCCTGCTGCCAGTTCTGGCGCGTGAACGGGATGACCTGCTCGTCCACGAACTTGCGGGTCACGTCCCGCATCATGCGGGTCTCGTCCTGGAGACCACGGTCCCTCAACTCCATCATGTACATGTGCTTCTCCTGCGGTTGTCCCCGCCGCTTCGCTATTGGATCGGCGAAAAGGCAGCGGGCATGAGAATCTTGTTTTCCTGGTGCAGCAGGTGGTACGCGGGGAGCCCCGCCTTCTTCGCGGCCGCGGAGGGAGGCCAGTCGCCGGTCTGGCGGGTCTTCTCGCGCGTCGCCCAGCGCTCGTCGAGCGTTTTGTAGGGCCAGACATGGATGAACTGGTTGAGACCGCCGAGCTCGGAGTACCAGAGCGCGGTCGCTGGTCCGAACTTGAGCCGATAGGGGAGCGCGTGCTTCCACGCCCGCGTGAGGTTCTCGAGCTGGCCGGTGGCATAGGTGTAGATGCGCATCTCGAAGAACGGCCCCTGTCTTCCGGGCTTCAGCTCGGGCGAGAATTCGAACTGGTAGAAGATGTCGGAGCGTTGCCGCACCATGAATTCTGCTGTATTGGGCGGCCATTTGCCCGCGCCCTCCTTGACCGCGGTGTCGCGGATCTTCCTGCGCTCCTCGAGGTCTTTGTACGGCCACACGTGGATGACCTGGTTCAACGGCCCGATCTCGGTGTGCCAGTAGGCGGCGAGCTGCGAGTGCTTCTTGCGGTACTCGTAGGCTTCCCCAAAGCGCTTCTCCACTTCGGTCAGCGATTGCGGCTTGATGTCGTAGGTTCTCACCTCGTAGATCATGGATGCTCCCCCGTTTGACCGGCGTGAAGGAAAAGGCGCCCGCAGCCGCAGAGCCCTCGAATCAGGCGGGTAACTTTACTGCGTAGCCCAGCGCTTGGCCAGCGCCGGGGGGTCCACGGAGTGGACCCAATTGATCCTTACCGTAGCGGGCTGACTTGTATGCGTATCGCGGTCAGCTTGCCGCCGCCGTCCGCGCGCGCGGTCAGGTTGACGGCCGCGCCGGGCACGAGCTGGGAGCGCTGCCCCGGAACCAGCGTCGAGATCTCCGCTTTTTCAGAAACGATGACCTTCTGCGCGCCGCCGTCATAGGTGAGCGTCAGCTCGCGGCCGCTCGCCGACTGCACCATCGCGGACACCGTGGCATTGGTCATCGTCTGATCGTCGCGCCCGTCGAAGGGGCGGTGGCCCGGATTCACCGGCTTCGGGAAGCGGCGTATCTCGAGCGCCGTGAGGGACCCGTCGCCGCCCTTCGCCGAAGTGACGCCGAGGAAGTCGCCCGGCTTGATGTCGGCGAGCGCCATCGGCTGAGTGAATACGATTACCGTCTTTTCGGAGAGCACCACGTCCGTGTTTCCGCCCTTGGACTTCACCGACAGCACGTTGCCGTCGAAGGCGTTGATCGTTCCGCGCACGCGCGTAGGTTGCTGCGAATTGACCGTCGCGCTCGCGACGGCCAGCGCCCCGGACAGCAGTACGATGTGAAGCGTTTTCATTTCAATGCCTCCTGGGTTCGCGGGATGCCACGTCTTTCGGTCAGTGCGGCGGCCTGACGCCGTCTCTGCTCACCTGGATTCGTCCGGAGAAGGTCAGCTTGCCGTCGGCGCCGACCTGGGCGTTCAGCCACACGTACTCGCCCGGCTTGAGGGAAGAGCGGTCCGCCGCGACTGTTGTCACGATCGCCGCACCCGGCGGCACCAGGATCTTTTGCGATCCGTCCTTGTACACCAGCGTCAGCTCCTCACCGCCGGACGCCGGGGCAATGGATTCGATGCTGGCATTGGTCATCGTCGAGCCGGGCAGGAGGTCCCACGGCCCGTGGCCTTCCCGAACGGTGCGGGGAATCGCATGAACCTCGACGGCAACCAGCGTGCCGTCATCGCGCTTGAGGGTGGTGGTACCGACGTAGTCGCCCGGCTTGAAGTCGGCCAGGGTGATCGCCTTGACGGCCGCCACCGATGCCTTCTCGCCCAGTTCGATCACGAGGTCGCGGCCGTCGCGGGACTTGACCGACAGCATGTTCCCGTCGAAGGCGGTGATGGTGCCGCGGACGCGCATGGACTTTTGCTGCGCGTCGGCGGGGACAGCCGCAAGCGCAATGGCGCAGGCAACAAGGGTGACGACGCATGTTCTCATGTGGTGGTCTTTCAGGAGTCGACCGGGGTATCCCGGCGCCCGGGCAAACAGGCTACCGGCGCATTGTATTCCGCAACCGGAAGAAAAAGGGCGGCCGCAGCCGCCCGATTCGGGTACACCCCGATTCAATCTTCCCCATCAGGGGAGAAGGGGGTCAAGCGGGTTCCTTGACCTTCCGCGCGAGGTAGCGCTTGATCAACTCGGCGGTGAGCACGACCTTGGCGTCGTACTCGGGCGCGTCCTCGATCTGCTCGAGGTCGTTCAGCCCCGAATTCTTGTAGACCCGGTTGATCGCGGAGATCAGCCGCGCCGGCCGGTCCGGGTCTGCGTTGAAGTGCTGGTGGATGGTGTTGGGCGGAATGTAGATCACGTCTCCCGCCTCCCATTCGTAGCGCTTCACCTCGGCCTGCGGCTTCCAGTGGTAAGTGTCGGTGATCTCGACGTCGCAGTCCTGGTGCAGGTCGTAGCCGCGGCCCTCCAGCACGTAGAGGCACTCCTCGGCGAGGTGGCGGTGCTTGCCGGAGCGGCTGCCCGGCGGAATGATCTGCATGTAGGCGTCCACCGTCTCCATGCGCGTGTTCATTCCTTCGTTCAGCAGGTGCTTGAGCAGTCCCTGCCGCGACATCTCCCACGGCATCTCTTCCGGATGGACAATCTTCTTGCGCTTGGCGTTGCGCGCCGGCGCGCTCGTCGCGTCGTCGAGCAGGCTCTGGTAGAGCTTGCCGCTCGCCGTGCCGCGCATCCAGGTCTTCGATTCACCCCAGGCCATCTTGCGTCTCCTAGTGGTTGTAGTCCGCGTCGTCGTTGCGCGGCTCGTAGCCCTCGGCGCCGGGCGCCGGCTCGGTCGGCTTCGGGATCACGGTCTTCTGGAACAGCATGTTCAGGAACAGGAACATCGGCTTCGACTTCAGCACCAGCAGGCGCGCGGGCTTCTCGGGATCGCCGTTGAAGTGCTGGTGCACGCAGTTGTTGTGCACGATCGCGATGTCACCCGCCTGCCAGTCGTAGCGGATGCCGTCGTGGACCTCGTAGCCGCGCCCGTCGAGGATGTAGAAGGCGGCCTCGTTGACGTGGCCGTGCTTCTGCGTGCGCCCGCCCGGCGCGTATTCCTCGAGGTGGATGTGGAGCGTCTGCGTGATGCCGTCGACCGGCTCCACGTAATGCTTGCTGTAGGACTGCGGGCCGTCCTGGAACTTCAGCGTTTTGCCCTTGATGACGCGCGGGAGCGCGCGCAGGCGGGCGAGCTCTTCCTTCAGGTTGTAATGACCCTGGATGGAGCGGACGAAAATCCGGTCCTTCTTGCTGTGATAGTGCGATTCAATGCCCATGGCTGGACTCCGCTGGAGGCGCGATTATAGCGCGCCTCCAGCTAAGGCAGAAGGCAGGAGTCAGACCCGGTCATCCTTCTGCCTTGCCGTACTGGTCCAGCTGGAAGCGCCTGGGCTTGAGCGCGCGGCATATCTCCTTCACAGCCTTCGCCTGGGGAAGCGACAGCCCTTTTTCCTTCGCCATGGCGGCGACGATCTCCATGTCGTCGTCGGCCCACGCCATGGTCTGTTTTCCCCAATGCTCGAGCGCCCCGTTCGTCGAATGGGTCGTCAACAGCGCCTTGCGCATCATCTCGACGTCGAGCCCGTAGCGGTGAGCGAGCGCGAGCGCCTCGTGATCGGCCACGAGGCAGGCCCACATCATCATGTTGTTGACGGCTTTGGCGACCTGCGCCGAGCCGATGTCCCCGGTATGAATGATGTCGCTCGAGAATGCCGCGAGCACCGGCCGCAGGCGGGAGACGATCTCCGCGCTTCCGGCGACGAAGGAGAGCAGCGTGCCCTCGTCGGCCGCCCAGCTGCCGCGGCACATCGTGGCGTCCACGACATGCAGGCCGTGCTCCTGGCCGCGCTGCGCGAGCTCGCGCACCGTTTCCGGATGCACCGTGGAGAGGATGGCGACGATCGTGCCGCTGCGGGCGTGCCCGGGAATTCCGCCGCCGGAGAGCAGCTCGCGCAGCTCGCGGTCGTAGCCGACGCAAACCAGGATCGCGTCGGCTGCGGCCGCAAGATCGGCCACGCCGGCGGCCCACTTTCCCCCGCGTGATTCGACAGCGGCGCGCTTTGCGGCGTCGATATCGTGAACCAGCACCGTAAACCCCTTGCGCGCGAGGTGTCCGACGATTGGCTGCCCCATACGCCCGGCGCCGATGACGCCAACCGTTTTCACCGCCGCCGTCATTTCGCTCACCGTTTCTGGGTGATGGTGTCGAGCAGCGCGGGCTGCCCTGCCTTGACTCTTGCGATCGCGCGCTTGAGGGCGGCGCCGACGTCCTTGCCGTGCTCGATCGGCCCTTCCGCGTACCAACCCATCGAGCGCGCGAGGCCGGCGAAGTCCACTTCGGGCCCCTCCAGGTCCATGCCGATGTGGGCGCGCTCGATCGGCGTGCCGCGCTGCCGCGCCATGCGGATCTGGTGCTCCCAGTCGTTGTAGTAGGCGCGGTTGTTGTACATGACGATCAGCATCGGGATCTTGTGCTTGACCGCGACCCATAGCGCGCCAGCGTCGAACATGAGGTCGCCGTCGGGCTGGAGATCCACGACCAGCCGGCCGGCGTCGCGATGCGCGAGAGCGACCCCGAGCGAGATGCCGATCTGCGTTGCCGTGCCGAGCGACTTGCCGGGATGGCGGTAGGGCCGGTCGAAATCCCACAGCTTGCGCGTCCAGTCCTCGAGCGTGCCCGCGGTGAGGACCCAGTCCTCGTGCTTGATCGCTTCCCACACCTCGTGGGCGAGCCGCGGCACCGGAATCGGGGTCGCGTCCCAGTCCTCGCGCGCCTGCTTTTCCCATTTCGCGCGAGTCTCGCGGTGCAGCTCCGCGGTACTGCGGGCGCGCGCCTCGATTCCCTTCATCAATTCCGCGTTGCCGGAGATCTTCCTGCGCAGCAGCGCGGTCAGTGCCGGGATCGCGAGCGTCGTGTCCGCGAGGATGCGCAGCTGCGCGTGCTTCAGGCGCTGATAGTCGAGCGCCCAGCTCGAGAGCTCGAGGTCGCCGAAGCCGATGTCGATCCAGACGCAGTCCGGCGGCTCGATGCTCTTCAGCGCCCGCGTCTGGCTGTCAAGCTCGGTGGTCGCCCGCTCCCAGTCGCGCACGTCGAGGCAGAGGATGAGATCGGCGTCCCGGAACACGTCCTTCACCATGCTCACGTTGAGCGGATGGCGGCCCGGGAAGTTGAGCCGGCTGTTGACGTCGTAGACGGGAGCGCCCAGCGTCTCGGCGAGCTCGACCAGCGCGTGGAAGCCGTTCGGGTCGCGCCCGACGAACTCGGCGAGGATGACCGGGCGCTTCGCCGCGGCCAGGAGGTCCGCGGCGCGCTCGAGCGCAGCCGGGTCCGCCGTGAACTGCGCCGGCACCTTCATCGCGTCCTTGGGCGGGAGTGCCACCTCGTGGTCGAGCGGCTGCTCCTGCATCCAGGCGTCGTAGCACATGTACACCGGCCCCTGCGGCTCGGTCATCATCACGCCGTAGGCGCGCGCGAACGACTCGGGCACGCCGTCGATGGTGGTCGGCTGGTAGTCCCACTTGGTGTAATCGCGCACGGCGTTGCCTTGCACCAGCGCGGTGTGCGTCCAGTCGATGCGCGGGCGCCGCTTGGTCTCGTCCATCGGGCCGGTCGCGCCGATGATGAAGACCGGCGCGCGGTCGATGTAGGCGTAGTAGATGGCGAGGTTCGAGTGCAGCAGGCCGACGAGGTCGTGCACGATCGCCACCATCGGCTTCCCGCACGCCTTGGCGTAGCCGTGCGCGATCTGCACCGCGGTCTCCTCGTGCTGGCACAGCATCATGACCGGCCGGTTGCCGCCGTAATTGACCATCGAGTCATGCAGCCCGCGGTAGCTCGCGCCGGGGTTCAACGCCGCGTACGGCAATTCGTAGCGGTGCAGCATGTCCACGATCACGTCGGAGGCCCAGCGCCGGCCCGTCATGGCGGTGGCCGCCGGTTTCTTTCCTTTTTCGGTCGTGTCGGGCATGGAGCGCCGGTCAGCGGCTGGCCGGCTTGACGATGATGTCCTCGTAGAGCTTCGTCCACTTGTCGCCCTCGTCGAGCACCAGCTTCGGGTCGATGAGCGTGAATTTCGGGACGTCTTTGAGCGAAGCGACGACCGGAGCGGAGGAGGGTATGAAATTCTGCTTCACCATGATCTCCTGCGCCTCGCCCAGCATGAAATCGTAGAACAGCACCGCAGCGTGGGGGCGCTGCGCCCGGCGTGCGACGGCGACGCCGTTGGGCCGCGCGACGGCGGGCTGCAGCGCGAACCAGTCGATCGGCGCGCCCTTTCTCTTCAGCTGCACGGGCCGGTAGTAGTACACAGTGAGCGCGAGCGGCACCTCGCCCGAGACCACCAGGTTCGAGAGCAGGGTGTGGCCCTTGCGCACCGACATGCCGTTCGCCGCCACGATGTCGCGGAACAGCTTGAGCCCCTCGGCCTCGCCCATCGCGCCGACGACGCCGGCAAACCAGTCGTGGTCGTAGGCTTCGATGCCCAGGCGGCCTTTCCAGCGCGGGGAGGCGAGATCGGCCCAGGTTTTCGGCACTTCCTCGGCCTTCACCAGGTTCGTGTTGTAGGCCGCGACGAACAGGTTGAAGCGCGTGGTGGCCCATTCGCGGTGCGGGCGCAGCCCCTGCGGCACCAGATCCGCGTGGCGCGGCGACTTCACTTCCTGGAGCAGCTGCTCGCGGTGCAGCGCCTCGAGCTCCGGGCCGTTGGTCTCGAAGGCGTCCACCTCGTGGCGGCCCGCGCGCGCCTCCGCCACCGCGCGCTGCAGCACGTTCTCCGAGCTGGAGCGCCAGGTGGTGACCTTGATGCCGTACTTTTTTTCGAAGGGGCCGACGAATGCGCCGAGGTCGCTGGTGGAGAAGGACGTGTAGAGCATGAGCCCGCCTTCCTTCTTCGCGCCCTCGATCAAGCGCTGCTCGCGGTCGGGGCCCTGGTACGACGCCACTTCGGCAACGGTCTGCGCCAGACCCGGCGCCGCTGCCAGCGCCGCAAGGCAGAAGGCAGTAGTCAGAATGCAGATCAGGTCATCCTTCATCCTTCATCCTTCCGCCTTGATTCAATCGTCCCCGCCAACCGTCTCCAGCGCCGCACCCTTTTCCAGCTGCGCACGCTCCGCCCTGTAGGCCTCCTCCATGCGCGACTTGAGCCCGTGCTTCGCGAGCGCCTCGGCGAACCACTTGCGCACCTCGGGTCTCTCGTCCGCGTAGTCGATCTGGTCGCCGCCGATGCGCCGGCTGATCCAGGCCTTGGGGACGCCCTGAGCGTTCCGGACTGCAACCCCCTCGTGCTTGAAGGCGAGGTAGCGCGCCGGCGTGGTCCCGGTGTTGAAGTGCTGGTGCTGCCACATGTTGGGCGGGACGATCATCGAGCCGACCTGCCATTCGTAGCGGCGCGGCTCCTCGCCCTCGGGCCACATCAGCGAGTAGCCTTCGCCGGTCAGGATGACGACATGCGCGCCGGGGCCGTGGGCGTGGGACTTCTTGTAGGTCCCGGTCGGGAACTGCGAGATGTGGCTGTTCATCGAGCCCTTCGCCATGTTGAAGCGGATGTGGCCGCCGCCCGCGCCGCGCTCCTTCGCGGTGATGAGCGGGAGATTCACCGCGTCCGCGACGAAATTGGTGTCGAGCAGGAATCCCTTCTGCTCGCTCTTCGGCGCGAAGTAATCCGGCTCGCCGGCGAAGCGGCTCTTGAAGTCGTATTTCGTGTTGAAGACAAATCCGATGTCGTCGTAGAGGTTGATGACGACCGGCCCGTTGGTGACGGCGACGTAGCGCGCCGGCGCCTCCCCGGAGCCGTTGAAATGCTGGTGCCAGGCGTTGACCGGGATCGCGAACAGCGACCCCGCCTTCCACTCGAACGTGATGCGCCCGCCCGCGTCGTTCCAGACCGCCGTCGAGCCGCGCCCGGAGAGGATCATGATCATCTCCTCGAACAGCTGGCGCTGCGGCGCGAGCTTGCCCCCGGCGGGAATCTCGCACACGTAGCAATCGTTCGAGGTGCGCGAGGCCTCGTGGTTGAAATACGCGCCGCGCCCGCCCCGGCGCGCCCACGGCTTCAACTCTACGGTGTTGAGATTGGGGACGTAATGCGAGGAGAGGATGTCGAGCCCCTCGGATTTCACCCAGCGCGTGTACGGCGTCTCCTTCTCGGTGGCGAATTTCTTCGCCATCTCGTCCGAAACCATCGCCGACTTGGCCATCGCCAACTCCTCAATTATTGAACGCCGAAAATCTACTCTATCCGCGGCGCCGTGGCTACCCGCTTTTGTCGCCGGCGAGGGCGATGCACTTCTCCGTTCTGATGCGGAGAAAGATGGGATCGCCGACCGGCGTGCGCAGCGTGGGGTGGGCGGTCGCCAGCACGAGCTGGTCGCCGACCGCCACCTGGAAGTCCACGGTGTCCCCGAGAAAGACCTTCGCGCTCACCGTGCCGGCGCAGACGTTGGGGCCGTCCGGGCGGGTCTCGGAGAGCTCGACGTCTTCCGGCCGCACCGAGAGCGCCACGGCATCGCCCGTCTTCAGGGGGTCCACCGACAGGCCGTGCAGCTCGCCCAACGCCGTGCCGAGCCGGTAATGCTGGGTGCCGTCGGCCGCGACCACTCTTGCCTCCAGCAGGTTGGTGCGGCCGATGAAGTCGGCGACGAAACGGCTGCGCGGCCGCTCGTAGATCTCGCGCGGGATGCCGATCTGGATGATCCTGCCCTCGTTCATCACCGCGATCTCGTGCGAGAGCGCGAGCGCCTCGGTCTGGTCGTGAGTCACGTAGACCGTGGTCACTCCGGTATCGCGCTGGATCTTCTTCAGCTCGAAGCGCATGCGCTCGCGCAGCTTCGCGTCGAGGTTGGACATCGGCTCATCGAGCAGCAGGAGCTGCGGCTCCATGACGAGCGCGCGGGCGAGCGCGAGGCGCTGCTGCTGGCCACCGGAGAGATTGGTCGCGGGGCGGTCGGCAAGATGATCCATCGCGACGATGCCGAGCACCCGCATCACCCGCTCCGCAATCTCCTTCCCGGAGTGCCTGCGCCGGCTCACCTTCAGCGGAAACGCCGCGTTCTCGAACACGGACATGTGAGGCCAGATCGCGTAGGACTGGAACACCATCCCGATGTTGCGCTCGTTCGGCGCGACGAATATCTTCCGGTCGGAGGCGTAGATCGCGCGCGCGCCGAGCTGAATCTCGCCTGACTGCGGCCGCTCGAGCCCCGCGATCGAGCGCAGCGTCGTGGTCTTCCCGCAACCGCTGGGCCCGAGCAGCGTGAAGAACGTGCCGTCCGGCACGTCGAACGCGACATCGCGCACGGCGCGCACCGGCCCGTGCTCGCTCGGATACTCGGTATGAAGCCCGCGCACGCTCAGCAACTCACGCCTCCCGGACACCGAAGCGGCTGCCTACGAACTGGGCGATCATTACCATCACGAAGAGGAGCACGATCAGCATCACGCCGAGTGCGGAGAGCTCCACGTACTGGCCGTTCTCCCACAGCTCCCAGATCATGATCGAGACCACCTCGGTGCCGGGGCTGTAGAGCAGTATCGAGCTCGAAAGCTCGCGCAGCGAGACGATCGCGATGTAGATCCAGCCGGCAAGCAGCCCGGGCTTCAGGAGCGGCAGCACGACACGGAAGAAGGTGGACGCCCAGGAGGCGCCGCTCATCGCCGCCGACTCCTCGAGCTCCTTGTGAATCTGCACCATGGACGCCGTGTTGTAGCGGATGCCGTAGGGCATGAAGCGCGTCACGTAGGCGAGGAGCAGGATCCAGATGGTGCCGTAGATGCCGACGTTGACGTTGAGATAGAACACCATGATGGCGAGCCCGAGCACGAGCCCCGGGAACACGATCGGGAGCGACGCGAGGTTGTCGAGGAGCCACCGCCCCGGGATCTTGGTCTTCACCACCATCCAGCAGATGACCGAGGTGACCAGCATGATGATGGTCGCGGCTCCGAGGCACAGGATCAGGCTGTTCCAAATCGCGCGCGCGAACGTCGGGTGGTCGAGGATGAAGCGGTAGGGCTCGAGGGTGAGGTTGGCGAGCGCCGCGGCGGAGGGCACGCTGTAGAACTTCTGGATCGATGACCATACCAGGATGAAGAGCGGCGCCGCGACGATCAGCAGGAAATAGGCGATGAAGATCGCCGCCGTGAGATAGCGCCAGCGGCCGAGGTCGATGCGGCGCGGGCGGAAGCCCTTGCCCGTCACCGTCGAGTAGCGGCTCCCCGACGCGGAGAGCCGCGACTGGAACCAGACGCCGGCAGAGGTGAGGAGAAGCAGCGTCACCCCGTAGGCCGAGGCGAGCCCGATCTGGCTCGGGTAGCGGTGGATCGCCTCGTAGATCGCGGACGTAAAAACGAAGATCCCGGCCGGCATGCCGAGCAGCGCCGGCACTTCGAACGACTCGATCGCGCGCACGAAGAGGATCAGCAGCGTCGCGAAGATGGCGGGCCACGCGAGCGCGAGCGTCACGCGCCGCACCACCTGCCAGATGCCCGCCCCGCTCATGGCGGCTGACTCCTCGAGCGCGGGATCCATCGAGCGGAACGCCGCGGTCATGAGGAGAAACGCCATCGGCGAGTAATGCAGGCCGTCCACCCAGATCATGCCCCACAGGGTGTAGACGTTGAAGAAGACCGTGTCGGTGCCGAACCAGTGCTGCAGCAGCAGGTTGAAGATCCCGATCTTGGGGCTTGCAAGCATGATCCAGGAGATGGTGAAGAGAATCCCCGGGATGATGAGCGGCACCAGCGCCAGCGCGAAGAAAAGCCGCTTGAACGGCGTGTTGGTGCGCTCGTTCATCCACGCGAGGGCGGTGCCGACGACGAGCGCGAAGGCGGCGGTGCCGACTGCGAACGCGAGCGAATTGAAGAAGAGCTTCGCCGTCTGCACGCTCGTGTATGCCGCCGCGTAGTTGCCGAGCGTGAACACGGCGGGCTTCGCCGCCGTCTGCGGTGTGAAGAAGCTCTGCCACAGGAGAAAACCCAGCGGGATCACCGCGAGGTAGGCGACGAGGGCGACGCAGGCGCCGACGATGACCCATTTCAGGTCGATCCTGAAGCGCGCGGCGGCTGGCCGGTCAGCTACTGCTTCCAAGCCGCCTCCTCCAGCTTTGAGAATCGAGTACCACCCCCACCCTGCGCCCGCGGAGGGCGGAGCAGGTTCCAAGCGTTTTGTGCTTGGATGCGACCCCGGAGCGGGATGCAGCGCCGAGATTGCCCGCGTGCTTACGTGCGCCTTCACGGTCGCATCCCCGGAAACCGGGGCCCCTGCTCCACGTTTCGGCGCACCTCCCCCTGAGGGGGAGGGGACATTTTCTTTGCGCCGGGAGAGCTACAAACATTCTTCCTCCCCCCTCAGGGGGAAGGTTGGGATGGGGGTGGGGTAGATTCAGGTACACGATGTTATTTCTTGTAATGTTTGTGGTGATGCCCATGCCCATGCCCGTGATCGTGGGGATGCTCATGATAGTTGCTATGCGAGGGGTCGTGGTGATGGTGGTAGTGCACCGGGCCGTGGTAGAGGTTGTACTCGCCGGGATCGTTCGGATGACGGGGGTCCTCGCTGAACAAAAGCGACTTGATCGTGACCGGCACCGTGTGCGAGGGGAGGCGAATGCGGCCGAGATCGATGTAGTCGAGGTCCCATAGCGTGACGCCGTCGATCACCAGGATCTCGTTCGCGAGCTTCAGCTCCTCGCGCAGGATCGCGCCGAGCGTCTGCGCGATGTCGCCGTCGAGCACGAGGTAGAGCGGCTTGCCGCTCGCGATGGTGCGCGGCAGGCCCGCGGCGATGCCCCGCGCGAAAGCGGCGATGCGGGGGTAGGATGGCGCGCCCGCCCAGCGAAACGCGAGCGCCACTTCAGTTGCGCCCTCATCGAGGTCAAACGCCGTGAAGTGCTCGTGGATCGCCCGCGCCAGCGCCTCCGGGTCGATGGTTTCCCCGCAGATGTAGGGCGGCTGCAACACCTGGAGGTTCTTCCGCGGCAGGAGATCGCCCGGGCTCGAGATGTAGATGGTGTTGCCGGAGAGCTGCACGCTGTACTCGGAGGCGCCGACCGCAGTCGCGCGGATGCATTCTCCCGGCGGCAGCAGCGGCCACGGCAGCGCCCCCTCCCCGAGGCGGCGCGCTATCGCGGTGCCGAGGAGCTTGCCCATGTCGCCGAAGTCGCGGTTCTCCCGCGCGTAGACGTACTCGCCGACCCCGCCGGAGAACATCACGCCGTCGATGCGACCGAGATCCGCGATGGGATCGGTGAGGTAGAGGTGCTCGACCGCGTGCGGGAGCGGACGCTTCCCGATCGCCGCAATCAACGCTTCGGCCATCCATTCCGCAACCCACGCCATGTCCGCGCGCGCCGCGCGATCCCCGATCTTCCAGGTGTAGCCCGCCTGGGCGGCGTGGTAGCGGCCCGCCGGATCGAGGCGCACGATGCGCTCCGATTCATCCACCACCTGCAGGCGTCCGCCGATGTGCACTGCGGCCATCGCCTCGATCCTGCCGCCCGCCACCACCGCGAGCTTGGTCGTGCCCCCGCCGATGTCCACGTTCAAGATGCGCTTGCCCTGGTCGTGCGATACGCGCGCCGCGCCCGAGCCGTACGCCGCGAGCATGGCCTCGAGATGGTGCCCGGCCGCGGTGCAGACGAACTCTCCGCCATTCTCCGCAAGCAGCTCGGAGATGGCCTGCGCATTGCGCCGGCGCAGGGCCTCCCCCGTCAGGATGACGACCCCCGAGTCGATCTCGTCCGGGTGGAGGCCCGCCTTCGCGTAGGCTTCATCGATGATGTCGGCGAGCGCCTTCTCGTTGATGCGCTCCTCGTCGTGGTACGGAGTGAGCGCAACCGGCGACTGGAAGAGCGTCTCGCGCGAAACCACGCAGTAGCGGCTGGAGAGGTCTTCCCCCAGCCGGCGCAGATGGATGCGGGAGAAGATCAGCTGTGTGCCCGCGGAGCCGATGTCCATGCCGACGCTGGTGAGCGAGACGTGGTCCTGGAGCCACAGGCCGCTTCCTTCGGGACCGCTCTCGAGCCCGAAGTCGTCGTGGTCGTGGTCGAACGCCTCGTCGCCGTCGTGGGTATGAGCGGTGTCGGTCCCGTACTGGTGGTCGGCCAGGCTGTGGCCGGGCTTTTTCGGCGCGTTCCCGTTTTCTGCCATCAGCGGTAGAGCTCCGGATACTTGGCGCGGACTTTCGCGGCGAGCTCCGGCGAGCTCTGGCACACCTTGGGAAAGGTCTCGAGTCGCTCGTAGGGGCGGCAGGCGTCGATCACCATGCGCGAGTTGTACGGCAGGCTCTTGTCGGTGACCATGGTGTCGAGGCGCGAGGACCAGCAGTGGTCGAGGAGCGTCGTGCGCGTCTTCGGGTCGCAGCGCGTGCCCATCGCCCAGATGACGTCGTGGATGTCGGTTGGGTCCACGTCGTCGTCCACCACCACGATCCAGCGGCTCACGTAGCCGACGGAGGCGACCTGGGAGGCGACAAGCCCCACCTGGGTCGAGTGGCCGAAGTAGCGCTGCTTCACCGAGACCACACAGAAGGTGCGCCCCGCGCCGGCCTGGTGCAGCCACGCGCCCTTCACGTCCGGGATGCCGGCGCCCTCGAGCGCGTCGAGCAACGCCGCCGAGCGCAGGAAGCAGCGCTCGAAGAGGTGCGAGTGTGGCGGCTTCTGGCTTGCGGCGCAGGTGAGGATCGGGTCGTTGCGGTGGTAGATGCGGTTGATGCGGATCAACGGCTCCTGCTGCGCGTCGCCGGCGTAGTAGCCGTGCCATTCGCCGAATGGCCCTTCGAGCACGGTCTCGGTCGCGGAAATCTCGCCCTCCATCACGATCTCGGAGCGAGCGGGAAAGGGCAATCCCGTCGTCTCACCTTCGATCAGCTCCATCGGCCGGTCCATCAGCCCGCCGGCCCATTCGTACTCCGGCATCGTGTCGGGCATCGTGAAGCCCGCGGCCAGATAGGTGATAGGGTCGGCGCCGACGATGATGACGACCGGGCAGGGCTTGCCGGCCTTCAGATACTTGTCGCGGTGGATCCGGCCCTGCTTGCCGTTCGAGATGTAGGACGCGCAGGTGTCCGGGCCCATCGCCTGCACACGGTAGGTGCCGACGTTGATGCGCCCGTCGTCGGGGTCGCGGGTGACGACGCCGCAGGCGGTGCCGATGTAGCGACCGCCGTCGTCCTCGTGGTGGATCGGGACCGGGAATTTCAGCATGTCCACCTTGTCGCCGCGCAGGATGTTCTCGAGCACGGGGCCGTCCTTCACCATTCTTGGCGTGACGCGCTTGAAGCCCTTCCGGATGTTCTTGCGGAAGTGGTCGAGCATCACCTTGCGGTCATCGGAGAGCGCGGGCTCCATGCCGAGCACGAGCGAGAGCCGGTACGGCGAGCCGAACATGCCGTAGGCGCAGCGGAACCCGCGCGGGTAGTCGGGAATGCCGTCGAACAGCAGCATCGGCGATTTCTCGACTTTCTGGCGGTAGAGCACTTCGGTCACCGCGCCGAGCTCGCGGTCCCAATGAGCATTATCGACGCGGGCGAGCTCGCCGCGCCGCTCGCAGGCGGTGATGAACTCGCGCAGGTCGTTCTGGAACGTGGCGCCGTTACCGGCGCCTGCGCGCTCCGCTCGGGTGGTGGTGCCAGCGGCGGTCTTCGTGGACATGGGATCCTCCTCAGCCTCGCCCGGCCGGAGAAAATTGGATATATTAGTGTACGCCTGCCGGCAGAACAAACGCGCCGCCGGCGGCCAAGATTGCTTGTGCGGCGCGGCACCTGCAACCGGTAACCGAGGAGAAGATCACCATGAGGATAATGTTGGCGTTCGTTGCTGCGGGCGCGCTGTGCGCCGCGCTGCCGCATGAGGCCGCACTGGCGCAAGCCCCGGCCAAGGCCGCAGAAATACTCTCTTACCAGGGGCCGGATCGCGGCGAGCGGCTCCTCGAGCAGGCAAAGCAGGAAGGCACGCTGGCGATCTATACCTCGCTCGCCCCGACGGAATCAAAGCCGCTCGCGGCGGCATTCGAGAAGAAGTACGGCATCAAGGTCGAGCTCTGGCGCAGCCAGTCCGAGCGCGTCGTCCAGAGAGCCGTGACCGAGGCGCAGGCGGGGCGCCACGCAGTGGACGTGATCGCGACCAACGGCCCCGAGATGGAGGCGCTGGCGCGCGAGCAGATCCTCACGACGTATTTCACGCCGCACGCCGTGGATCTCCCTGCCGCGAGCATTCCGCGGCATCGCCTGTGGATGCCCGACCGGCTGCAGTTTTTCGTCGTGGGCTACAACACCAACCTGGTGAAGCGCGAGGACCTGCCGAAGAGCATCAGGGGTTTCGCCGACCCGAAATGGAAGGGCAAGCTCGGCATCGAGGCGGGGGACGCTGAATGGATGGCGACGCTGGTGAAGAAATGGGGAGAGGCGGACGGCATGGCATTCTTCCGCAAGCTCTCGGAGATGCGGCCGGAGGTGCGCAAGGGCCACGTGCTGCTTGCCCAGCTCATCGCCGCCGGCGAGATCCCGGTCGGCCTGACCGCCTACAGCGCCAACGTGGAGACGCTGAAGCGCAAGGGCGCGCCCATCGATTTCGCGCCGATCGATGCCATCGCGCGCCCG
>Ga0210102_1000122_pt1 | contig 22507 bp, 16 predicted proteins | sample RushOxbow_ThreeS_4_FD_185563 | JGI IMG/M metagenome (GOLD analysis project Ga0210102, IMG submission 185563) | Wetland microbial communities from San Francisco Bay, California, USA, that impact long-term carbon sequestration -... | ecosystem: Environmental > Aquatic > Marine > Wetlands ...
GCCGCCGACCATGACCGGATGCTGGCGAGCGCGCTCGAGCGTTCCTCGACCCCGGTGGTGCTCGGGTATTTCTTCCACATGAACGAGGAGAGCGTCGGATTCCGGCTCGACGCGCCCGAGATCGATCGGCGACTGGAGGCGATCGCCGGCTCCAAGTACCCGCTCGTGTACCGGGACCAGCAGGGGTCATCCGCGCCGTTCATCAAGGCTTACGCCCCGCAAGGCAACCTCGGCGGCATCGCGGCCGCCGCCGCATCCTCCGGCTACTTCAGCGTCGTGAGCGATCCGGATGGCGTGGTGCGCTGGATGCCGATGATGATCCAGGGTGGTGAAGATATCTTTCCTCCGCTGGCGGTGCTGTGCGTCTGGCACTACCTCGGCAAGCCGCAGCTCGCCGTGCGCTCGGGACCCTACGGCGTCGACGGCGTCCAGATCGGCGAGCGGTTCATTCCCACAGACGAGGCCGGGCGGCTCTTCATCAACTATCGCGGGCCGTCCCAGACCTTTCCCGCCTACTCGATCAGCGACATCCTGGCGGGCACGCTGCCGCGCGGCACCTTCAAGGACAGGATCGTGGTGGTGGGCGCGACCGCCATCGGCATCGGAGACATCCGCACGACGCCTTTCGGACCGCTCTTTCCCGGCCCGGAGGTCCATGCGAACGTGGTCGACAACATCCTCGCGGGCGATTTCATCGAGAAGCCCAGATGGTCGACGGTTTTCGACCTGTCCGCGATCGTCGGCCTGGGCCTGCTCCTCGGGCTGATACTGCCGCGCGCTCGCGCGCTCGCCGGGCTGCTGTTCAGCGGCGCGCTTTTCGCCGCGTACGTGCTCGCCGCCTATTGGCTGTTCGCGCGGGCGCGCATCGCGCTGAACATGGTCTACCCGCTGTTCACCGTGGCCGCGACCTACACGATGCTGACCCTGTATCGTTTCATCACCGAGGAACGCGAGCGCCGGCGCATCAAGGGCGCCTTTCAGAACTACGTGGCGCCCGACGTGATCGAGCTCATTCTCAAGGATCCGGCGGGCGTGCGGCTCGGGGGGGAGGAGAAAGTCCTGACCGCGCTGCTGAGCGACATGGAAGGCTTCTCGACCTATTCCGAGCGCCATACGCCCAAAGAGATCATCACGGTGTTGAGCGACTACTACGCCGAAATGACCGACGAGATATTTGCCGTCCAGGGCACGCTCGTGGAATACGTGGGCGACGAGCTGTTCGCGCTGTACGGGGCGCCCGTCACCCAGCCCGACCACGCGAAGCGGGCGTGCGCCAGCGCCCTCGCCATGAACGCGCGCCGCGCCGCCCTGGGCGACGCGTGGGAAAAAATCGGCCGCCCCCGCATCAAGGCGAGGACCGGGATCAACTCCGGCAACATGCTGGTCGGCAACATCGGCTCCAAGTACCGCATCCACTACGCCGCCACGGGAGACTCCGTGAACCTCGCGTCCCGGCTCGAGGGCTTGAACAAGATCTACGGCACGGAGATCATCATCAGCGGCGATACCGCGGAGCTCGTCGCGGGCGCATTCCGGTTGCGCGAGCTGGATATGACGCGGGTCAAGGGACGGGAGCAGGCGCTACGCATCTACGAGCTCATCGGTGCAGCGGACATGCCTCTGCCTGCCGAACTGGGGGAACTTCTGGAGTTGTACGAAGCGGGCCTCGCCCCTTACCGCGAGCAGCGCTGGGACGAGGCGTTGGAGCTGTTCGGGAAATGCCTGCGGCTTCGCCCCGACGACGGGCCATCGAAGCTCATGGAGTGGCGTTGCCGGAACTATCGCGGCAACCCACCCCCCGAGGACTGGGATGGAACGTTCGAGGACCGGCGCGGGCGACACACGAAATGAGGCTCCACAGCATGGTAATCTGGCACACCGCCGGAAGATAAGGCTAGCCGGGATCAGCGGGAAGGACGCAGGATCAGTCGATGGAACTCGTAACGATACAGGACGGTGCCGTTATGTCGGTCGCGGTCAAGGGCCGGCTCGACAGCGTGGGAGCGGACGTGCTCAAGGCGCGCGTGTCGCAACTGATCGAGTCGGGCACGACGCGCCTGGTGATCGACTTCGGCCAGGTGGCCTACGTGAGCAGCGCGGGGTTCCGCGTGCTGCTCGTCGCCTCCCGGCAAGCGGAGCAGGCCAAAGGCGCGCTCGCGCTCTCCGGTATCAATGGGGAGGTGAAGCGCCTGTTCGATCTCGCCGCGTTGACCGAGATGTTCACCATCCTGCCCGACCGGGCGCAGGCCGTGGAAGCGGTGGCGAATCGCGACCGTTAGCCGCCCGCCCGGGCGGTGTCTACAGGCGCCGGATTGCGATTGCCGTGAGGTCGTCCGAAGGCGGGTTACCCGCGGCGAACTGGCGCACCGCCGCGACCACGCCGGCGATGAGCGAGCGCGAATCGGCGCCGCGACAACTGCGCATCGCGTCCGCCAGGCGCTCCTCGCCGAAGCATTCAAGGTCGCGGTTCTCGGCCTCGGTGATGCCGTCGGTGTAGGCAAAGAGCGTCTCCCCGCGAGCGAGCAGCATGCTCTGGTCGTGGTAGGTGCGCCCGGGCACGAGCCCCAGCGGCGCATCGCGCACGCACGGCAGCTCGACCGGCCCTGCCGAGGCCGCGAGGCGCAACGGCGCGGGATGGCCGGCGCAGCAGTAGACGAGATCGCCCGAGTGCGCATCGAGGCGCCCGACGAGAAGTGTGACGAACATCAGGTTCGTGTTGTTCTGGCACAGCTCGCGGTTGACGTGCGCGACGATCTCGGCCGGGCCTATGTCCTGGGTGCCCTCAGCGCGCAGCAGGCGCGACACGACGCGCACCATGTCCGTGGTGCGCGCCATGAAGAGAGATGCCGGCACGCCCTTCCCCGACACGTCGCCGATGGTGAAATAGAGTGCGCCGCGCTCGCTGCGGAAGACGTCGTAAAGATCGCCGCCCACGTCCTTCGCCGGCTCCATCACGGCGAACACGTCGAGCGGGAAGCCGCTCTCGGACTGCGGAAAGCTCGCCGGCAGCATCCCGGCCTGGATCTCGCGCGCGAGGCGCAGCTCCTTCTGCACGAGCTCGAGCTCGAGCTGCTTGCGCAGGCCGTGCAGCACCCGATCGTGGTTGACGCGCATGCGCTGGGACATCAGGCGCAGCATGTTGCGTACCACCGCCGGCTGCGGCGCGAGTTCCCGCCAGAAGAGTTCCTGGTCGATCCGCAGCAGCTGGCTGTCCGCCGCCGCGATCACGTACGCGGTGGCGAGCCTGCCGTCGATCATCGACAGCTCGCCGATGCAGCCCCCGGGCTCGACGTTGACGACGTTGCCCGAGTTGCGCTCGTCGAGGTAGACATTGATGCGGCCGGACAGCAGCACGTAGATGCTGGTGTTGGGCGTTCCCGGACGCAGGATCTCGGTCTCGCGGTCAACGACGATGACGGGGCATTTCGCCAGCGCGCGTTCCACCGCCTCGCGTGGAACGTCCTCGAACAGGCGGAACGCTGTGGTATCATCGCGGCGCCGCTCGGCCGGGACCACGGTGCCGTCGCCGAGACGCAGGGGAAAGGCCGCCCCCGCGTTGCCCGGCGCCGCGGCCCTGGCTCTTGCGATGAACGCGCGCTTTCTTGATTCGCCGGACTCTTCCATGATCTCTCTTCGATGCCGCCGGTATACTAGCGCATTGAGCGTCGGATACACCCTGGTTCACCCCACATGTTAGATCAGCCCGCAACTCGCGCCGCCGAGACGGTCGTCTCGATCGCCGCCGCGATCCCCGAAATCACCCGCCTGGCCGAGTGCGTCGATTCATTCGGGCGCGACCATCGCATCTCCGCCAGTGCGGTGAACGACATGAACGTCGCGCTCGACGAAATCGTCAGCAACGTCGTGAACCACGGCGGCGAGACGGCGCGCGCCCACCCCATCGTGATCCGCATGGGGCTCGACGGCGACCGGTTCTATGCCGAGGTGCGCGACCAGGGGATGCCCTTCGATCCGGTGGCGCACGTCATCCCGGCGCCCCGGGCCGACGCCAGGAGAGTGCCGGGGAACCTCGGCCTGCTGTTCGTGCGCGCGCTGATGAACGAGGTGCGCTATGCGCGCGAAGGCCAGAGCAACGTGCTGTTCATCGCGAAGATCACTTCCGGCCTGGGACCGGAGCCGACCCCGCCGTTCGAGGTCGAGGCGTCGCGCGCGGACGCGCGGAGTGCGGTGGTCGCGCTGCGCGGCATGCTCGTCGGCACCACCCATACGAAACTGCGCGATCGGCTGGGCGCGCTGATCGATTCCGGCACCCACGATATCGTCGTCGACCTCGCCGAGACCGCGCGCATCTCGAGCAGCGGCTTCTGGGTGCTGTTTGCGACGCGCCGGCGCCTGGACGAGCTGCGCGGCCGGCTGGTGCTGTGCAGCCCGCAGCCGGTGGTGCGCACGCTGTTCGAGATTGCCGGCCTCCTCGGGGAATTCACCTTCGCGCCCGACCGCGCCGCGGCGCTCAAGGCGTTGCGCGAGCCGGGCGGCACGCCGCCCTCATGAGACCGGCCCCCGGGGCCGTCCCGGAAACCGGCTTGCCGGTCGCCTGATATCTCGTTACCCCTCGGCGCCGTAGCCCGGCAGCACGCGCGCGTCGATCAAACACAGCCCGCCCTTCTGCACCGTCTCGATGCCCTTTTCGATGGCGGGCTGAAGTTCGCCGAGCACGCCGGCGGCAGCCGTCAGCAGGCAGGCACCGCGAGTCCTGTGACTTGTTCTTGATTTGCCCGTCAGGACACCGTCCGCCGTGTGTCCGAATTCCTCGAATAGGCGCCCGCGCACGAATTATGCTTCTATTCAGTCCGTTATGATTGGCGTTCCCCCTTTCGGCTATCGGTTCACGGGCTTCACGCTCGTCGAGCTGATCATCGCGATCGCCATCATTGCCGTCCTCGCGGTGGTTGCAGTGCCTTCCTATTCGAATTACCGCGACCGCGCGAATGTCTACCAGGCGATCACCGATATCGGCGGGCTCAACGCAAACCTGCGCCTCTACATGACCGACAACAAGGTCCCGCCCGCGAGCCTTGCCGCCATTGGCGCAGCCGGCAAGCTGGATCCGTGGGGCAACCTCTACGTCTACGTGGACCTGACCACCGCCGGCATCTCCAATGCGCGCAAGAACAAGAATCTGGTGCCGATCAACTCCGAATTCGACTTGTACAGCAAGGGTAAGGACGGACTCAGCAAGCTGCCGCTGACGGTGCCGGTGAGCCGCGACGACGTGCTTCTTGCCAATGACGGCCGTTTCATCGGCCTGGCTTCCAACTACGAATGATGCCCGCGAGCATGCCGACGCGGTCCGTGGCGCGGCGCATTGTGGCGCTATTCGTCCTGTGCGGTCTCCTGCCCGTCGCCGCCACGATCCTGGTTTCCTACGGGCACATCGAGGACACACTGATCGGGCAGCGCATGGCCGTGCTGCGCGGCGCCGCCTCGAACTATGCCACCGTGTTGTTCGATCGCTTGAGCGTGGCGGAACGGCTCGCGAGCACGGTAGGCGAGGGTGTGCGCGTCGGGCGGCCGGTCGAGGTGAAGGCGGTCGAACGTCATTTTCGCGCGGCCGTGGCGGTCGAGCCGGACCGTGCCAGGGTGTTGTTCGGCGCGCCATCGAAAATACCGAGCGCTTCGGAAATCGCGGGTACCGACCGCCCCCTGCTGGTGGGCGCCGGCAGGCTGGTCGTGCTGCACAATCCGGAATCGAAGCCGAGTGTCTGGATCGTCGTGAGCACGGACACGGGGGGAGTTGCGTTTCATCGACTGGCGTTCGAGCTCAATCTCAGCTACCTGTGGGAGGCGCACGACGACCTGCCCTATCTGACCGAAATCTGCGTCTTGAATGTCGCCGGGCTCCCGGTCGAATGCGAACGGAAACCGGCTGCGGCGGAGCTCGACCGGTTTCGGCACGCGCCGCCGGGAGACAAGCAGACTGACTTCGCGTGGGAGAGCGGCGGTGTTTCATACCTGAGCGGCCTCCGGGAGCTGTTTCTCGGCGGCCGTTTCGGCGCCGGCTCGTGGCTGGTGGTCGCCAGCCAGCCCGAGGAACACGCGCTCGCGCCGGTTCGCGCGCTCGCGGGCGTGGTCGTTCCGATTGTCCTTCTGGGGTTGCTGGCGGCTGCACTGCTCGGATTGGTGCACGTGCGTCGTACCATGCAGCCTCTGAACGCGCTGGCGCGGGCCGCCGGACGCATCGCGGCGAGCGACTTCGACGTGCGCGTCATGACGGGGCGCGACGACGAGTTCGGCGTGCTGGCGTCCTCGTTCAACACGATGTCGGCGCGCCTCGGACAGCAATTCAACATGCTTCTCGCGCAGTCCGAGATCGACGCCGTCATCCTGTCGAGCGCGGATCTGGAACGAGTCATTGCGATCGTGCTGCATCGCGTAACCGAGCTGGTGATTGCCGATCGGCACTTCCTTCTGCTCGCCGACCCGGCGGTCGCGGGCGCGTTCCGTCTCTACTCGGTCGACGGCAAGGGTGCGCTCCATGCTCAGGACGTCGAGGTATCGCCGGTAGAGGCGGAGCGATTACTCGCGGCGAGGCGCGGCCTGCGTATGGTCCGGGACGAGCAGGTGACTTCGCGTGCACTCGCCGGGGTCGCGGGATCCAGCCGGTTCGCGCTGGCGTTCATGCTCGGAGAAGAGCTTGGGGGCGCGTTTGTTCTCGGCTACGATGGCGACCACAGTCCCGGGACCGAGGATGTTTCGATACTAATGAAGCTCGGCGACCGCGTCGCGATCGCGCTCGCCACCGCGCGGCGGGACCTCGAGCTGCACCGCCGTGCCTATTACGATTCCCTGACCAACCTCCCGAACCGCCTTCTTGGCCTCGAGGAGCTGGCGCGCGCTGTGTCCGCCGCCGCGCGCCATCAGCGCAGCCTGGCGGTACTGTTCATCGACCTTGACGGCTTTTCCTACGTAAACGACAGCCTTGGCCATCCGGCGGGCGACGCGGTGCTGGTGCAGACTGCTGAGCGGTTGCGCGCCTGCGTCCGCAAGTCCGATGTGGTCATGCGCCTCGGCGGCGATGAGTTCGCAGTGGTGCTCACCGAGTTGCGGGAATCGCCCGACGCGGAGATCGTAGCGCGCCACGCGATCTCCTCCCTGGCAGCTCCGTTTGAGCTGCCCGTGGGAAGGGCTCACATATCGGCCAGTGTCGGCATCGCGCTGTTTCCGAGCGATGGCCGCACGACGGAAGAGCTGGTCAAGCACGCCGACCTCGCGATGTATCACGCCAAGCAGCAGGGGACGGGATGCGCTGCGTATTTCGAGGCGTCCATGAACGAGGAAGTCAGGCGCCGCGTGGAACTCGAGCGCGAATTGCGGCAGGCGCTCGCCGAGCAGCAGATGCGGCTCTATTATCAACCTCAGCTCGACTTGAGGAGCGGCCGCATCGTCGGGGCCGAGGCGCTGATTCGCTGGATCCACCCGGTCCGCGGAATGGTGGCGCCCGCCCATTTCATTGGTTTCGCCGAGACGAGCGACCTGATTGACGCGATCGGGCAGTGGGTCCTCGAGGCGGCCTGTGCGCAATTCGTCGCGTGGCGAGCCGAGGGCCTCGCGGTCGAGTACGTTTCGGTCAACGTCTCGCCGCGCCAGTTCCGCGGCAGCGGATTTTCGGACGCTGTGGCCGAAGCGCTTCTGGCATACGGCATGCCGTCGAGCGCCCTGCACCTAGAGATAACCGAGAGCGCGGTACTCGGCGACCAGGGCGCGGCGCCCGCTAATCTTGCAGGGCTTATCGCGCTGGGCACGCCGTTGGAGCTGGATGATTTCGGAACCGGCTACTCCTCGCTCGCGTACCTGCGACGTCTGCCGGTGGCGGTGGTGAAACTGGACCGCGCGTTCATCAATTCGATCCATTACGACGCCAGCGCGCTGGTGGTCGTGCGAGCCGCGATCGACATGGCGCATGCCTTGGGCAAACTGGTGGTCGCCGAAGGCGTCGAGCTTGCCGAGCAGGTCGCGCTCCTCTCGCAGATGGGCTGCGACATCATGCAGGGCTATCATTTGAGCAAGGCGGTACCGGCTGAGGCCTTCGCGGCGCTCATGCACCAGCACGCCGCAGATCACGCCCCGATCCCGGGAGGGCTGCTGGACGGTCGGCCACCCGCCGTTCACGACAAACGCGCGGGCCGCGGACCGTGAGAGTAACGCTCTATGCGCGATCCGTGATTTGCGAACCGCGCGGCGATCAGCCCTCGGCGTCGTAGCCCGGCAGCACGCGCGCGTCGATCAGGCACAGCCCGCCCTTCTGCACCGTCTCGATGCCTTTTTCGATGGCGGGCTGAAGGTCGCCGGGCTTCGTGACCGGGCCGATGCCGGCGGCACCCATCGCTTTCGCCATGGCGGCGAGATCGATGTCGGGATCGCCGATGCGCATGCCGATCCAGCGGTTCTCGACCGGCCGGCTGCGCTCCTTCGCCACGCGCTCCTGGTGCAGCTCGTCGTTGAAGAACGAGCGGTTGTTGCAGATCACGAACAGGCACGGGATCTGGTAGTGCGCCGCGGTCCAGATCGCGGTGTTGGCCATGAGGAAGTCGCCGTCGCCGAGCACGCCGATCGGGAGCCGCCCGCTGCCCTGCAATCCCAGCGCGGCGCCCACGCAGAGGCCGGGCCCTGAACCCACGCCGGCGCCGCCTTCCGCGCCCAGGTAGTCGAGGGGATGGCGGAAGGTGCTGTTGGCGCCGCTCCAGCCGATCGGCAGGTGGGCCCAGCAGACGTCGATCCCGCGCGTCGCCTTGTTGAGAGCGTCCGCGACGCCGGTCAGCGAAACCGCGTCAGCCGGCGCGCCGGGCTTCCTGTGCGCCGGCGCCTGAACGACGCCCGCAGCGCGCGCCTTTGCCGCTTCCAGCAGCATCGGCACCGCGGCCTCGGGCTCGCACATGAGATAGACATCGATCGGCGGCAGTCCCTGGTGGTCCATGCTCCAGCCGCGGTGGCTGTGCTGGTCGCACGAGACCTGGATGATCTTCGCCGTGACCGGCTTCGATCCCCAGGCGTTCTTCAGCAGGCCGGCGAGATCGAGCCAGTCGAGCGACAGGATCACGTCCGCCTCGGCGATCATCTTGAGCGTGTCCGGGGGAAAGCGGTTCGCCGGCGGCGCGGCGTGCAGGCGGTGATCGGTCGGGAACGCGGCGGCGACCTTCAGGTTGGTCAGCACGCGCAGGTTGAGCTTCTCCGCAAGCGCGACGCGTGCCTTCCACGCGTCCAGATCCCGCGAGCAGCGTCCGGCGAGGAGAAGGGGGTTCTTTGCCTCGGACAGCAGTTTCGCGGCTGCCGCGATCTGTTCGCGTCCCGGCAGTACCCTCGCGGGGGCTGCATAGCGCTTGACGTCGGGCAGGCTCGGCATCGCTCCGATCTTGCCCATCTGCAGTGAGATATCGAGGTTGATGTACACCGGTCCGCGCGGCGCGGTCTGCGCGATCTGCGCACCGCGCAGCATCGCTTCCATCGCCGCCTCGACCGAGCCGGGCTGGTTGTCCCACTTGGTGAAGTCGCGGATCAACGCGCCCTGGTCCGAGGCGGTATGGACCCAGTCGATCCACGGGCGGCGCTTGGCGGCGTCCCACGGGCCGGTCGCGCCCAGGATCAACACCGGCGCGCGGTCGCACCAGGCGTCGAAGATCGACATCGTGGCGTGCATCAGCCCGACGTTGGAGTGCAGCGCCGCCGCCATCATGCGGTCCGTCGCCTTGGCGTAGCCGTGGGCGATGGTGACCGCGTTCTCGTCGTGGATCGAGAGCAGCATCTGCGGCGTGCGGTTGCCGAGATAGTTGACGATGCTGTCGTGCAGTCCGCGGTAGCTCGCGCCCGGGTTGAGTGAAATGTACGGGATGTCGAGCTCGTGCAGGATCGCGGCGAAGGCGTCGCTGCCCCAGCATTCGGCGCTTTCGCGCGAGCGCACCGGCGTGTCGTGGACGATGGCGGCGGAGGGATTGCTCTTCTCGTTCATCGCTGCTCCTGGCGGGAATCGGGCAAAGATGCGGATGCTATGATAACGACCTTTCCACTGCAAGAGAGCGGCGATGAAGCGCTTCGACATCGCGGTGATTCCGGGGGACGGCATCGGCCGCGAGGTGGTGCCGGCGGGCTGCACGATCCTCGATACGGTTGCGCAAGCTCACGGCGGCTTCCGCCTGCGCTACAAGTCGTACCCGTGGAGCTGCGCCTGGTACCTCAAGCACGGCAAGATGATGCCCGACGACGGATTGAAGCGCATCGGCGATGCCGATGCGATCTACCTCGGCGCGGTGGGATTTCCCGGCGTGGCCGATCACATTTCGCTGTGGGGCCTGCTGATCCCGATCCGGCGCGGCTTCCAGCAGTACGCGTGCGTGCGGCCGGTGAAGCTTTTGCCCGGGGTGCGCTCGCCGCTCGCGGGGCGCGGGCCGCAGGACATCGACTTCATCGTGGTGCGGGAGAACAACGAGGGCGAGTACTCGAGCATGGGCGGACGCATCTACAGCGACAGCCCGCACGAAGTCGTCACGCAGCTGAACCTCTTCACCCGGCGCGGCACCGAGCGCATCATCCGCTACGCATTCGACCTCGCGCGCAGAAAGAAGAAGAAAAAAGTAACCTCCGCCACCAAGTCGAACGGCATCATCTTCAGCATGCCGTTCTGGGACGAGGTGTTCTGGCAGGTCGCCAGGGAGTACCCGGGCATCGCCGCGGAGCAGATGCACATCGATGCGCTGTCGGCGCGCTTCGTCACCCACCCGCAGAACTTCGGCGTCGTGGTCGGCAGCAATCTCTTCGGCGACATCCTGACCGATCTCGGCGCCGCAATTGCCGGCTCGATCGGCATCGGCGCCTCGGCCAATCTCAACCCGGAGAAGAAATTCCCCTCGATGTTCGAGCCGGTGCACGGCTCCGCCCCCGATATCGTGGGCAAGGGCGTCGCCAATCCGCTGGGCCAGATATGGAGCGGGGCGATGATGCTGGAGCACCTCGGCATCCCGGCGGCGGCCAGCCTGGTCGTGAAAGCAATGAGCTCGGTGCTTGCGTCCGGGGTCAAGACCCCCGATCTCGGCGGCCGGGCCGGCACGAGGCAGGTAACCACGGCGGTCGCAGCGGAGATTCGCCGTCTGGCGCGTTGAGGCGTGCGGCTCGATGAGAATCTGACTGCGGCCGTCTGCATCGCGGGCGGCGGGCCGGCGGGGCTGATGCTCGGACTGCTTCTCGCCCGCGCCGGGGTCGATGTCGTCGTGCTGGAAAAACACGCCGATTTCCTGCGTGACTTTCGCGGAGATACGATCCATCCCTCGACGCTCGAGGTGATGCACGAGCTGGGGCTGCTCGAGGCCCTGCTCAGGCTTCCGCATCAGAAAGCCCACAACCTGCAGGTCCGGATGGGCGACGCAGCGCTTTCCGTGGATTTCAGCGGCCTCTCGACGCGCTGCAAGTTCATTGCGTTCATGCCGCAGTGGGAGTTTCTCAACTTCATTGCCGCGCGCGCGTCGGAGTACCCGGCGTTCCGGCTGCGGATGCGCACCGCGGTGACGGACCTGATGGAGGAGGGCGGGCGCGTGACCGGCGTCCGCGCGCTGGCGCCGGACGGCCCGTTGATGGTCCGCGCCGACCTCGTCATCGGCTGCGACGGCCGGAATTCCGATGTTCGCGCGAGAGCGCGGCTCAAGGCCATCGAGATCGGCGCGCCAATGGACGTGCTCTGGTTCAGGCTCCCGCGCCGGGAGGGCGATCCGGAATCGCCGATGGGACGATTCGCGAGCGGGGCCATATTCATCATGCTGAACCAGGGCGCGCACTGGCAGTGCGGTTACGTGATCGCCAAGGGTGCGCTGGAGCCGTTGCGGGCGAATGGACTGCCCGCATTCAGGAACAGCGTGTTGACGCTTGCGCCGTTCGTCGCGGACCGGGTGGACGAGCTGCGCGACTGGGAGCAGCTGCGGCTCCTCACCGTGCGCGTGGACCGGCTCGAGCGCTGGTACCGCGAAGGCTTGCTTTGCATTGGCGACGCCGCGCACGCCATGTCGCCCGTCGGCGGAGTCGGCATCAACCTCGCAATCCAGGACGCGGTGGCGACAGCCAACTTGCTGACAGGGCCGCTGACCGAGCGGCGTCTGAGCGTCGATGACCTGAGGCGGGTCCAGGAACGCCGCGAATTCCCGGCACGCGTTACCCAGCGGATCCAGGTCGCGGTTCAGAAGCGGATCATCAGCCGTTTCCTCGGCGGCGATGTCACGCCGCCGTTTCCTGTGCGCCTCATGGCGCGCTTCCCGCTGCTGCAGCGCATTCCCGGATGGCTGATCGGGAACGGCGTGAGGCCTGAGCACGTGCGGCGGTGAGCGACTCGCGGATCCTGGCTTCGAGGCCGATTGCGGTGAAGGAACAACCGCTGAGAGCGCTTGGCATCGGCGCGGCGCTGTGGTTCGCGCTCCTGCCGGCCGCGGCAGCGCAGACGAACGCGCATCTGCCACAGGCGGCGATCGCTGCAGCGCACCCTCTCGCCACCGCGGCCGGGCACGAAATTCTCAAGCGCGGCGGCAATGCGTTCGATGCGGCAGTCGCCGTCGCTGCGGTGCTGGCGGTCGTGGAGCCCTACGCCTCCGGGCTCGGCGGCGGCGGCTTGTGGCTGTTGCATCGCGCCTCCGACGGCCGCCAGGTCATGGTGGATGCGCGCGAGACCGCCCCGGCGGGCGTCACGCCGGGGCTGTATATCGATGCCTCGGGCAAGCCGATCCGCGGAGCGACGACGCAGGGGGGGGCCGCGGCGGCCATTCCGGGTGCGCCCGCGGCGCTCGTCCACGTCGCCGCGCGCTACGGCGTGTTGCCGCTGGCGGCGTCGCTCGGGCCGGCGGTCCGGCACGCCCGCGACGGATTTCCCGTGGACGCGCGTTACGCGCGGCTCGCCGGCTTGCGCGAGCCTCTCCTGCGCCGGAACGCGGATGCTTCCCGCGTCTTCCTCGACGGCGACCGAACGCCGCGGGCGGGATGGCTGCTACGCCAGCCCGAGCTGGCCGGGACTCTGGAACTCCTCGCGCGGGATGGAAACGGCGGATTCTATGGAGGGGCGGTCGCCCGCGCTCTCGTCGATTCGGTCAACCGGGCGGGCGGCGTATGGCAGCTCTCCGATCTCGCCGGCTACCGCGTCATCGAGCGCGCGCCGCTGCGCTTCCAGTACCGCGGTGCGTCGATCACGACGGCGGCGCTGCCTTCGGCGGGCGGCATTGCGCTTGCGCAGTGCCTGCAGATGCTCGAGCGCTTCGAGACGGGCGATGCGCGATCGCCGCGCGAGGCGCACCTCGTCATCGAAGCACTCCGGCGCGCGTTCCGCGATCGCGCGGCATACCTCGGAGATCCCGATTTCGTCGCAGCGCCGGTAGAACGGCTCACGAGCGCGGCCTATGCGCGAGAGCGGGCCGCCACCATCGACCCGGGCGCGGCGACGAGCAGCGACGTGCCGGAGCGCGATCCGGGCGCGGCCGGGAGTACCCATACCTCGCACCTTTCAGTGGTGGACGCCGCGGGAAACCGCGTCGCCGCGACGCTGACCATCAACCTGGTGTTCGGGTCGGGTGTCGTTGCCCGCGGGACCGGCGTCCTCCTCAACAACGAGATGGACGACTTCACGGTCCAGGCCGAAGTGCCGAATGCGTTCGGTCTGCGCGGCGGGGAGGCCAACGCCATCGCGCCCGGCAAGCGGCCGCTCTCCAGCATGACGCCCACCTTCGTCGAGGATGCGAAAGGCGTGCTCGTGGTCGGAACCCCGGGCGGCTCGCGCATCGTGAGCCAGGTGCTGCTCGCGGTGCTCGACTACGTCCATGCACCGGCGGTCGATCTCGCGGCGATCGTGCGCGCCCCGCGCTATCACCACCAGTGGTGGCCGGACCGCGTGGGGCTCGAGCCGGAAGGGTTCCCGGCGCAATGGCGTGCGGCGCTGGTAGCGAAGGGACACAGGCTCGAAACCGCGAAGCGCCGATGGGGCAACATGCAAGCGGTGTTCAAATCGAGGCGCGACGGGCTTGCAATTGCGGCGAGCGATCCGCGTGGCGCCGACGAGTGACTTCGCTCATCACCCGTCGCCGGCATTCATCCGGTATCATTAGCGCCGGATGAAAACCACCTTCCTGGATTTCGAGCAGCCGATCGCCGAGCTCGAGTCGAAGATCGAGGAGCTGCGCTTCGTGCAGGACGACTCCGCAGTCGACATCTCGGAAGAGATCTCGCGGCTGCAGAAGAAAAGCCAGGCGCTGACCAAGGAGATCTACGGCAAGCTCACTGCCTGGCAGATCGCGCAGGTGGCGCGCCATCCGCAGCGTCCCTACACGCTCGACTACGTCAACAACCTCTTCACCGGGTTCGAAGAGCTGCACGGCGACCGCGTATTCGCGGACGACTCGGCGATCGTGGGCGGGCTCGCGCGCTTCAACGGCGAGGCCTGCGTCGTGATCGGCCACCAGAAGGGCCGCGACACGAAGGAGAAGATCTTCCGCAATTTCGGCATGCCCAAGCCCGAGGGCTACCGCAAGGCGCTGCGCTTGATGAGGCTCGCCGAGAAATTCGGCGTGCCGGTCTTCTGCTTCGTCGACACGCCCGGCGCCTATCCCGGGGTCGGCGCCGAGGAGCGCGGCCAGTCGGAGGCGATCGGCCGCAATCTCTATGCGATGACCGAATTGAGGGCGCCCATCATCTGCACCATCATCGGCGAGGGCGGCTCCGGCGGTGCGCTCGCCATCGCGGTCGGGGACGCTGTTCTCATGCTGCAGTACTCAACCTACTCGGTGATCTCGCCCGAGGGCTGCGCCTCCATCCTGTGGAAGAGCGCCGATTACGCCGAGGAAGCCGCCGAAACGCTCGGCATCACCGCGACGCGCCTGAAGTCGCTCGGCCTGATCGACCGGATCATCAGCGAGCCGCTGGGCGGGGCGCATCGCGATCATGACACCACGATGCAGGCCGTCAAGAAGGCATTGCAGGACAGCTGGCGGCAGCTCCGGGACACCCCGCTCGACAAGCTGCTCGAGAGCCGTTTCGCGAAGTTGATCGGCCATGGCAAGTTCAAGGAAGTCGAGCAAAAGTAAAGCGGCTTCGAGCGACCTGGCCGCGCGCGTAGCCGCACAGCTCAAGGAAATCGTCAGACCTGCCGACCGCCTGCTGGAGGGGCTTTCGGGCGGCGTCGACTCGGTCGTTTTGCTGGATGTCCTCGCGCGCGTCGCCCCCAGGCTGCGTTTGCGGCTCGCGGCGCTGCACGTCAATCACCAGTTGAGCCCCAACGCGCGGCGGTGGGAGGCGTTCTGCCGGCGGCTCTGCCGCGCGCGCGGCATCCCGATCCAGTGCGTGAAGGTCGGCGTGCGGCGGGGCGACAGCGTCGAGGCGGCGGCGCGTGCCGCGCGCTATGAGGCCTTCGCGCGCCAGGACTGCGATTTCGTCGTGCTTGCCCACCACCGCGACGACCAGGTCGAGACGCTGCTGCTCCAGCTCCTGCGCGGCGCTGGAGTGAAGGGACTGGCGGCGATGCCGCTCGTGAGGACCAGGATTCTCCGTCCCCTGCTCGACGTAACGCGCGAGGAAATCCTCGAATACGCCCGAGCGCGCAAGCTGAAGTGGATCGAGGACGAAAGCAATCAGGACATTTACTTTCAGCGCAACTTCATCCGGCACGAGGTGCTGCCGGTGATCGCGCGGCGCTTTCCCGCGTATCGGGTCACCCTTGCGCGCGCGGCGAGCCACCTCGCAGAAGCTGCGCGGCTGCTCGATGAGCTGGCTGCAGCCGATGCCGCGGGTCATCTCGCGGACGGAACCCTCTCGCTCGCGGCGCTGCGGCGCCTGCCGCCCGCTCGCGGACGGAACCTGCTGCGCTACTTTCTCGCCTCGCATGGCGTGACCATGCCCAACGCCGCGCGACTCGACGAGGCGTTGCGGCAGGCGCTTACCGCGAAGCAGGACGCCCGCGTGCGGGTCGAGCTGGGCGGTTTCGAATTAAGGCGATTCGAGCACCGGCTGCACGTCGCCGCAAGCGTCAAGGAGCCTGCCGCGGGTCATGCGCGGCGCTGGCGCGGCGAGAAGAGGATTGCGCTGCCGGAACTGGGCGGTGTGCTGGCCATGAAGCCGGTACGCGGAGCCGGTATCAGCCTCGCCCGCCTGCGCGGGCGGCCGGTGACGATCCGTGTGCGACGCGGGGGGGAGCGCCTGCAGCCCGACTGCCGGCGCCCGCGGCGCAGCCTCAAGAACCTTCTACAGGAGTCGCGTGTTCCGCCGTGGCAGCGCGGGCGCGTCCCGCTGCTCTTCTGCGGCGATGAGCTGGTCTGGGCGGCGGGCATCGGCGTGGACTGCCGCTATCAGGCGGCACACGCCGAGGCAGGCGTGCGGGCCGCCTGGAGCACCATGGGTTGATCTGGATCAACCGAAAGCGAGGGGGCTGCGCTCGTTACGTTGCCAAGGCCCCCCCGCTTTGCTAGCCTTGCCTCGGTTCCCTATAGGAGACGCCCGTATGAAACGCAATGAAAGCAGAGTGAGTGGATGGTTCGGGGCCGGGTTGAGCATCGCTCTTGCCGCCGTCTTTTTTGTGACGGCGAGCGAGCCCGCACACGCGCAGCGCAAATCGATCCGCTGGGCCACGTCGAGCGTGGATTCCTACGGGTACAAGGTCGCCGCCTCGATGGTCAAGGTTCTCGAGGACGCGTTGGGCGGGGAATACACCGTAACGGTCAATCCCTATCCCTCGACGACGGGCGCCATGAAAGCCACGATGGACGGCACGGGCGAGATCGGCTACACGGCCGACGTCGGCATGACCCAGGTTTATGCCGGTGAAGGCGGATTCAAGAACTACCAGCCCGGCAAGGGCAGGCTCGTGCATACGTGGTACGCCTATCCGATGGAGTCGTTCATGGCCACCTCCGCCAGGGACGCCGGCAAGTACAAGTGCTGGGGCGATTTCAGCGGCAAGCCGGTGTTCTACACCACGGCCGGCTTCATGAACTGGCTCAACTTCCAGCGCATCTACAAGGCACTCGGCTACCAGTTCAAGCACGTCCAGATCGATCCCAAGACCAACAGCGACGCGCTGCAAGGCGGCACCATCAGCGGGTCGGTCGCCTACACGACCGCCGGTCGTTCGCTTGCCACCTACTGGAAGGAGACCGACGTGCGCATGGATATCAAGGTGATCAATCCCTGCCCGAACGAGGTGGCCAAGCTGAAGGCTGCCGGGCTCGCCGTCGTGGACGTCGATCCGAAGCAGGCGTTCACCAAGGACGTCGGAGTGCCGCAGATCATGGGCGTTCCCATCCTGTTTGCCTACAACGTTCGTGCCGACATGCCGGAAGACGTCGTCTACAAGATGGTGAGCGCGTACTACAAGCAGCGGGACCAGCTGGCGCAGGCCGATCCGGGATTCACCCCGATGGCCAAGGACTTCGTCGGCATGCAGGTGCAGGGCATCAGCGCCAATCCGGATATTCCGGTCCATGCGGGCCTGGCGAAGTTCCTCAAGGAGCAGAAAGCCTGGAACGACAAGTGGAAGATCGCGAAGTAATCGCGTAAGAAACGCAGCGCCCGCAAATCCGCCGCGCCGGGGCCTCCGCGACCCGGACGATGGTTCGCGCCTTTCGCGGAACGGGGGAGAGTCATGCTGATTGACCGGGTCACGGCGCACGCGACGCTCAGGAACCTGACCTTTGTCTTTTCGCTGATCCTGTTCGTCTGGGTCATCTGGTACTGCTACACCGGCTTCGGGGGCGCGCAGGAGCTGGTGTCCCGGCTGCTGCCGGTCGCGCTGGTCCTGCAGATCCTGTTCATGTACCAGAACGAATATCTGTACAAGCGGCTGCCGGCGGCCGCGAACCACGCGCTCGTAGTCCTCTACATCGGGATTTGCGTCTACGCCTTCGTCTATTTCCTGTTCTATTACGAGGAAATCGCGATCTACCGGCAGGGCTCCTACACGACCCAGGATTTCGTCGTCGGCCTGCTTATGTTCCTGCTGGTGATGGAGCTCTCGCGGCTCGCGCACCCGGTCCTGTTCTGGGTCAATTTCGTGCTGGTGCTCTACACCCTCTTTGGATATCTGAGCCCGCTCGACTTCTTCTGGCATCCGGGCACGACCTTCTACCGCGTCGTCACCTCCAGCACGGTCGAGATGTCGAACGGGATCTACGGCATCTACGGGCAGATCGCGCTGACCCTGATCGCGGCCTTCCTGCTGCTCGCCGCCACGGCGAACGGGTTCGGGGCGCAGAACGCGATGATCCACGTCATGCAACGGCTCGCCGGCCGTTCGCGCCAGATGGTGCCGCAGGCAGCGGTCATGGGGTCGCTCTCGATCGGGATGGTGAGCGGCAGCGGCTCGGCCAATGCGGTCGTCGTCGGCAGCATCACCATTCCGTTGATGAAGCGCTACGGCGTGCCGGGTGTTTTTGCCGCCGCAACGGAAACCGCGGCTTCGATGGGGGGACTGCTCATGCCGCCCATGATGGGCGTCGGCGCGTTCCTGATGTCGGATTTCCTTGGCGTGCCGTACTGGGACGTGGTGATCCGCGGTTTCTCCCTGGCGCTGACGTATTACGCCTCGCTTGCGCTCGCGGTCTATCTCATTTGCGTGCGCCTGCTGCCGCGCGAAACGATCGAAGCCCCCCGGGTGCCGGCCTACAACCAGACCAAGACCTCGATCTTCTTTCTCGCGGTCGTGTTTCTCATGATCCTGATGGGCTGGGTCGGCATGGGGGAGCTGCGCGCGGCCCTCTACACCGCGGCCTTCATGTTCGCGCTGCTCCTCGTCAATTTCGTCACCTTCAAGTACGTGCTGAAGGATCCGGCGGTGGCGCAGGAGACGTTTCTCGGCAACGTGCGCCTGAGCATCGAGACCCACGCGGACATGACGTCGTACCTGACGCTACTGCTCGCGACCCTCGGCATCATGATCGGGCTCTTCACCGTGACCGGCTTCATCAACCGCATGGGCGGCATGCTGCTCGAGCTCGGCGCCTGGCACATCATGGCGCTCATACTCATGTCCTTCATTTTCGGATGGCTGGTGGGCATGGGCCTGCCGCCGACGGCGACCTATATCATCGGCGCGGTCGTCATCGTCGGCCCCCTCACCAAGCTCGGCGTCAATCCCTGGGTCGCGCATTTCTTCGTGTTCCTGATCTCGGTCTGGGGCGAGCTGTCGCCGCCCACCTCGCTCACGGCGGCCATATCCGCGCGCATCGCCGAGGCATCGTTCATGAAGACCATGTGGGAGGCGCTCAGGATCTGCCTGCCGATCACGCTCATGACCTTCGCCATCTTCGCGCGTTCCGACATGGTGGTGAATCCCGGCTGGCCGCAGGTCGCGGCCACGCTGCTGGTGTTCATCGGCACCAGCGCGACCGCCTTCGCGATGTTCGGGCGGTTCACGGAGCATGCGGCCGCTGACATGGCGCTCCGCACCGTGCTGATCCTCGTTGCGTTCATCACGCTGTTCCACCCGGATGGCAATGTGGCCGTTGGCGCCGCGGCGGTTCTGCTGCCCGTGACGCTCATTGGCATCTGGCGTCACCGCCGGCTCGCGGATTCGAAGATCGGGCTGCAGTCGCAACCGGCGGGGTAGGGACGCGCGGGCGCTGCGCCGCAGTGCGCCGAACGGCGGGGCTTCCTGCCCCGGGAAGCCTTGACGTTCCACGGCGGTTCCTATACGGTTTGCCACTAAGATCGAGTTCCAGACCGGTGGGTTGAACCGGCAGCCAGGCGAGGCATCAGGACAGCAGGATACATTGAGGAGGAGGTTATGGACCGCGTTCAGATTCATCGAGTTAGCGCCGGGGCCGCAGCCGCGATCGTTGTGGCTACGCTGGCCGCCGCCTCGGTAGCTCCACAGATCGCTCAAGCGCAGGACCAGCCGCGCAAGGTCGTGATGCGCTTCGTATCGGACTTCCCGCCGCCGCCGCACCCCGCGGGTCTCGCGATGCGCTACTTCGCGGAGCGGCTGCCGCAGGTGATCCCGGGAAGCGAGGCGCGCGTCTATTACGCCGGCGCGCTCTACACCATTCCCGAGGCCTTCGAGGCGATGCGCCAGGGCAACCTGGAGATGACCTGGATGCAGATCGGCAAGGCGGCGCCGGTCGATCCGTACATGATGACCGTGGTCGGGCCGGGCGTGCTGACGACCGTCGGCGCGGTCGATTCGCTCGATAAGACGAAGACCTACCAGATGCTGGTCGACCGGCTCGCGAAGCGCCAGTTGATCAAGGTGTTCGGCGTCGGGCACATGAGCTTCGGCATGGGCATCGGCGGCAAGCAGCGCTACGCGAAGCCCGATGATCTCAATGGCAAGAAGATGCGCAGCATGGGGCCGGTCGAAAACGCCGCACTCTCATCCTGGAAGGCATCCCCGGTCGTCATGAACTTCGGCGAGGTGCCGAGCGCGCTCGAGTCCGGCGTCATCGACGGGTTGATGACGAGCCTCGGTGGCTGGAATTCCGTGCGCCAGCAGGCGCCGTACTACACCATGGGCGGCGCCGGCGCCTTTGTGGGCGACTACTACATGATCAGCGCCAGCCGCCGCTGGTGGGACCGGCTTACCCCGGCGACCCGCACCGCGGTGGAAGGCCTGATCAATGAGACGATCCAGGTGCAGAAGGAGTACAACTGGTGCTTCGACAAGATGGCCTACGACAAGTACGGCACCAAGGACCCGTCGAAGCCCGGCGTCTACTGGCTCAAGCCGGAAGAGGTCTCCGCCATGGTAACCGCGTTGGGCACCTCGACGATTGATTTCGTGAAGAGCAAGACGCCGTCGGACGCGAACGCCTGGGTCGACGCGTTCGTGAGGGAAGGGCGCGAGCTCTCCAGGCAAAACCCCGCCGGATCCTCCTGGATCGAGAAGGTTGACTGTTCGAAGCACGCCTCGAAGATCGTGATCAAGTAGCGGGCTCGAGCGCGGACCCGGCCGCGTGGAGAAGGCTTACGCAGTATGGTGCGCGTTCCAGGACCGGGTCCTGGGACGCGTCGCCGCGCTGCTGCTGCTCGGCTGCACGCTGCTCGCCCTGCTGGAAATCTTCCGCCGCTACATCCTCGGCGTATCGTTCGAGTGGCAGCAGGACGCCGTCACGTTCTTCATCCTGAGCGGCGTCTACCTCTACTTCGGTGTCGCGCAGCGGCACGGCTCGCACCTCAACGTCGCCCTGCTGACCGAATCGCTTGAGACGATCGGCCCGCGCACGCGCAAGGCCGCCGACATCGTGCGCCTGCTCGCGCTGGTGATCTCGTTCGTGTTCATGCTGCTTCTCCTCTGGTGGGGCATGCCGGAGGTCGAGGACAGCATCAAATTCGAGACGCGCACCGAAAGCCTGGGGTTTCCGATGTGGCCGTTCCTGCTCGCGCTGCTGGCGGGGTTCGGCATCATGGCGGTGACGCTGTTCTTCCAGATCTACCGCCAGGTGCACAAGCTATTCGGCCGGAACGTGCTCGAGGAACCGCCCGACGCGGGCGCCAGATTGCTCTGATCGAAGCGGCGAGCCGGTAGCCCGCCGTCGGGAAGGGGAAAGACCAGATGTACATCGTGTGGATCACGGCCGCGGTCCTGCTCGTGCTGAGCGTGCCCATCGGCATCGCGCTCTCCGCCGCCGCCGCGGCCTACATCGCGATCGATCCGCTGCTCACGAACGAGGCCATCTTCCGCGCGTTCTTCAATTTCATCAGCCGCTACTCGCTGATGGCGATCCCGCTCTTCATATTCGCGGGGTTCCTCATGGAGAAGACCGGGCTCGTCGCGCAGCTGTTCCGCTTCTCCGACGCGCTGGTCGGATGGCTGCCGGGGGGGTTCGGCGTCGCCACCGTGCTGGCGTGCGTGCTGTTCGGCGCGATCTCCGGCTCGAGCGTGGCGATGGCGGCCGCCATGAGCGTCATCGCGATTCCCGAGATGAGAAAGCGCGGCTACCCGGACTGGCTCTCCGGCGGGCTCGTGGCGACCGCGGGCGGCATCGCGATGCTGATCCCGCCGAGCATCATACTCATCCTCTATGGCATCGTGACCGAAACCTCGATCGTGCGCCTGTTCTTCGCAGGCGTGATTCCGGGGCTGTTGCTTGCAGCGGGAAACGCCCTGAGCGTGATGGGCATTGCCATGTGGCTGAAGCTCCCGCGCGGCAAGTTCGACCGCAGCCGCCTGTGGCCCGAGACCAGGGGGGCGCTGCCCGCGCTCGGCATGCCGGTCGTCATCCTGGGCGGGCTGTACGGCGGCGTCTTCACGCCGACCGAGGCGGCAGCCGCGGCGTGCGGCTATGCCATCGTGTACGGGATTGCCATGCGGGGACGGCAGTTTCTGCGCGAGGTGTTGCCGACCGCGCTCCGCGCCTTGAATCTCACGTCGGTGATACTGTTCCTGGTCGGAAGCGTGGGCGTATTCCAGTTCCTGCTTGCCAACCTCTACTGGCCGCAGAAGGTTACCGAGGCCGTCATCAGCTGGGGGCTGACGCCGCTCGGCTTCATTTTCGCCTTCATGGGGGCGCTGATTTTGCTCGGCATGGTCCTCGACGGCGTGGCGATCGTG
>Ga0210102_1000123_pt1 | contig 22463 bp, 16 predicted proteins | sample RushOxbow_ThreeS_4_FD_185563 | JGI IMG/M metagenome (GOLD analysis project Ga0210102, IMG submission 185563) | Wetland microbial communities from San Francisco Bay, California, USA, that impact long-term carbon sequestration -... | ecosystem: Environmental > Aquatic > Marine > Wetlands ...
TCGTCGACATCCAGCTGGAGCGCCTGCGCGCCCGGCTGCGAGAGCGGCGACTCGAAATCGAGGTCAGCGACAGCGCGCGAGACCTGCTGGCCGAGCGGGGTTACGACGCCCACTACGGTGCGCGACCGCTCAAGCGCGTGATCCAGCGCATGATCGAAGACCCGCTCGCGATGCAGATCCTCAGCGGTGAATTCCCCGAGGGCTCGAAGATCGCGGTGGAGCCGAACGCTGCAGGGGACGCGTTCGAGTTTCGCAACGCCTGATCGGCGTTCGGTCGCGGCGAAGCCGCGAGTCGAGGCGCGACGCCTCAGCGCGCGGTCAGGGACCGGTGCTGGTAGGCGTCGCCGTCGCTGAAACCGAGACTTCGGTAGTAGACCCGCGTGCCTACGGCGGAGATCACCGCGAGGTCCGCGAATCTCGCGTCGCGAGCGAGCTGCGCTGCGCGATCGATCAGGCGCTTGCCGAGGCCCATGTGCTGGGCGCTGCCCTGCGTGCGTCGACCCAATCCGAGCGAGTCTCCGTAGACGTGGACTTCGCGGATCAGGGCGCTGGCGCGCAACTCGGGATCGGCTGGCGGAGCATCCGGCAGCGAGAGCCGCAGAAATGCGACGAGGCGATCGTCGGGTGTTGCAAACTCCAGGAAGTGTTCTTCGCCGATCGAGGTTCGGTAGCGCTGATCGTTGAGCCTCAGTCCCTCGACCGCGAACCCCAGGCCGCGAATTTCACGCGCGCGAATGTCCCGGCAGCTGCCCCCGCGAGCGCGCAAGCGATCTTCCGCAACCTCGCGCAGGTTCGTCAACTGGTTGCCGACCACGATGTCGCGGGACGAAAAGTCCCGGATCACGCGGGTGAGGCGGCAGTAGCTCGGAGTGCGCTCGAGGCATCCGGCGAGAAGTTCGACCAGTTCGTCGTGCGCGTAGGGACGCCACTCTCCGCGCTCGTAGTTCCCCATCAGCTCCGCACTCTCGATCAGGCTGCACGGGTACAGCTTGAGCTCGTCTGGCCGGAAGTCGGGATCGTCGAAGAGGCGCGCGAAATCGTCGGCATCCTGCTGGGCCGATGAACCGAGCAGGTTCGGCATCCAATGGACGTGCAACTTGAAACCGGCACCCCGAAGCAGGTGCAGCGCGCGCCGCGATGCGGCGACATCGCATCCGCGACGGTTCAGCTCCAGCACCCGGTCCGAAAGGCTCTGAAGCCCGATCTGGACCTTGGTCCCGCCGAGCCGCCGGATCCGTCGAACCTCTTCTGGAGAAATGTGATCTGGCCGCGTCTCGACGACGAGGCCGACACTGCGGCAGGACGCAGTCTCGTTGACGAGATGCGCCGCTTCGAGTTCCGCCCAGCTCGCGCGCTCGCTCGAATGCAGCAGTGCGGACCCGTGCGCCTCGCGCAGCAGCCCGCCGACGAGCTGGTTGTAGCTCGCGTCCGGCTTGCGACCATCGAGCCGCGCTGGCAACTCGCGAAATCGAACCAGCGCCGCGCCGGCATCCGCGCAGCGGTCGACACCCTTTCCGAAGTCGTTGAGCGCGTCGAAACAGCGCTTCACGAACCAGACCTGGTAGACCTCCGGGTGGAAGGACCAGGTGCCGCCGAGCACGATCAACTCCACCTTGGCGACGGGGTGTCCCATGCCCTGGTAGGCGCGCAGACGATTCCAGGTCTGCAGGTAGGGGTCGAATCGATTGTCCTCGGCCCGCTGCGCACCGGGTTCGTCGGAAAGATAACTCTTTGGCATCCGAACATCATTCGGACAGAAGATGCACCGACCGGGGCACGGGTACGGCTTCGTGAGTACCGTGACGGGCGTGACACCACTCAGCGTCCGTACCGGGCGCAACCGCAGTCGCTCGACGAACGCCTCTTCGTCGAGATCACGCCGGCGGGTCAACCCGAAGCTGCGAAAACCCGCGATGATCTCGCTGCGCGAGAAGAACCCGGTTCCACCCCTGGGGTATTTTTTCAGGATCTGATCGATCGCTCGGGGGTCGGGATCCGACTCGGCCGCGATCGCGTCGATGATCGCGACGAGCTCGCGCCGATGGGGCGCCGGATCGAATTCCTTGCGCGGTCTTCGGACCGCCGACTCCCGCACAACCACAACCTCCCGCCGCAAGCCGTCTACTGTATCGTAGGTGCCAGCATGGACGAGCAGACGGTCCGCTCTCTCAACGCGATCAACCAATACTTCTACAGCGCCAACGCGCTGGAATTCGACCAGGCCCGCTCGGCAGCCTGGCCGGGCTGGGCGCGACTGCTGCCACACATCCGGCCGATGCGCGCCGCCGCGCCGCTCCGGGTGCTCGACGTGGGGTGCGGCAACGGTCGGTTCGGCGCCTTCCTGGCCGATCGATTGCCCGCGGGCGAAATCCACTACTGCGGCGTCGATTCGAGCCCGCCGCTGCTGGCCCGCGCGAGCGCGCGCGCGCTTCCCTTCGCGAACGTCGAGTTTCGCCAAACCGACTTCGTGGAGGCCGGAAGCGAACTGCCCAAGGGGCCGTTCTCGCTGATCGGACTGTTCGGAATGCTGCACCACGTGCCGAGCCGCGCCCATCGGCGCGAGCTCGTGCGCGGGCTCGGCGAGCGCCTGGCGCCCGGCGGGATCCTCGCGCTGACCACCTGGCAATTCGAGGCTTTCGCGCGCTTCCAGAACCGGCTGGTGCCGTGGCGCGACTACAACCGGACCGCTGCCGATCCGATCGACACCGCTCAGCTCGAGCCGGGCGACCACCTGCTGCCCTGGGGCGATGAGGGCCTCGCCCACCGCTACTGCCATTTCACGAGCGAAGCCGCTACGCGCGAGCTGCTCGAAAGCCTGTCGTTCGAGATCATCGACAGCTACGCGGCGGACGGCCGCGAAGGAAATCTCAACCGCTACTTCATTTGCCACTTCAGCAATGCGCAAGTCGAGCCGAAAGAAGGCGGGATGCCGGGCTGAGCGGTTCGCCTGGCGTCCGTCCGGCTGGGAAACCGAACGAGGAGCGTCCATGGAGCGACGAGACCGTTTTCTGCCCCCCTACATCGCGACCCGATTCACGGCGCGGCTACTCACGATCCTGCTCCTGATCACCGCAGCCGTGTCGGGCCTATCCGCAGGTTTCGAGATCTCGCAGATCCATCTGCTCTCGGGGATCGACAGCTACGCGGAGGTCAACGAAGAGACGCGCTGGGCCCACACCTTCATCCGGAACACCCTGCTCGTGTCGCGGCTGGTGCTGTATGGCTCGATCGGCATCGCGTTCATCACCTGGCTCCATCGCTGCCGGATCAACGTGCGCGCGTTCGGGTGTCGGCGTTTTCGCTACTCGCGGATCTGGGCGATCATCGGATTCTTGATTCCGATCGTGAACTTCTTCCGCCCCTACCAGGTCGTATCCGAGGTCTGGCGGGCGAGTGATCCGCGTTCCGTCGAAACACCGGTGGCGTGGGTCAACATGCCGGTCTCGGGGTTCGTCCTCGCCTGGTGGCTGACGCTGCTCGCGAGCCTGTTCCTCGAAATCCTGGAGGCTGCGCTGCTCACGCATTCGGGAGCCACCGTCGACGATCTGTTCGCGGCGCGGAGCATCGGAGTGCTCGTCGGCATCACCTCCGCCTCGAGTGCGATCCTGGCCTATCTCGTGATCTCCGGGATCGAAGAGTCCCAGGAGGAGAAGTGGGCGATCATCAGCCACGCAGAGGCCGAGGCGGACGCCACGGATCCCTTCCGGATCGATCACTCGTTCGAGCCCGAGCCTCCCGCGATCACCGCGCGGTCGATCTGGAGGGCCCACACCGCAGATCCGTGAGAAGCCGGGCCCCTTCAGAGGGCCGCCAAGCGCCGTTCGGCCCGCTGCCCCCGCAGGCGAGCGCAGTGGGCTCGGCAACCGGCAACTTCGGACGGGAACCGCCAGCTCCGATACGCACTCAACCGGCAGCGATGCAGGGCCGATGATGGCTTTGTAGCCATGCATTCTCACCGTACTATCAGAGTCGCTCTTGCGACCGCGCTCTGCGGGCTCGCCTTCGGTGCGAACCCGCTGCCAGCGCGCGCACAGCCCGACCGGAGCGCCGACCCCTCGACCCGCGACCTCTCGGACGCAGAGTACGAAGCGCTGATGGCGGAAATCGACTCGGTGTTGGGGAATCCAGCCGAACCCACCGCACCCGCAGCGCCGTCGGAGCCCGAGCCCGGAGTCGAAACACAAGCCAGTTTCCCCACTGCGAGCGCGCCCGCTCCCACGCCCCCGCGAACCCTCCGCGCGCGAATCGAATCCGGGATCCAGCAGATCCTGCTTTGGTCGTCGGAACACGTCATCCCGGCTGCGCCCGACCGGATGATCACCGACCTGCGCGCGGGAAGATGGACGCGCGACATCGAGACCGCGTTCCTAGATCTCCTGATCGCAGTACTCCTCGCGCTGCTGGTCATCAAGAAACTGCGCGGGAGCGGCGACGTGTCGGTCAGCATCCACTACCCCGCCGACCTGCGCGGAACCTTCAATGTCCGCGTCTCCAAGCGAAAGACTGCGATCTCGCATCAGCGTTTCGCAAACGCGCTGGACCCGAGCCGCGCCAGACGCGAGGCGAGCGCGGCAACCCGCTTCGAGCACACCATGGTGGCCCGGGAGACGCACTTCCGGGATCTGCAGGCGCGAAGCTACGTCGTGATGGTCTACGGCTACCTGCAGCCCCTCAATGGCGAGAAGATCATCGCCACCCACCTCGTCGAGCAGCAGGTGCGGGTTCGCCGCGGACACACCGAGCGCCTCGATTTCGACTTCCACCCCAGCGAGTGCACGCTCGACGTGAAGGTCGTCTGGGAACGCCGCCCCGTACCCGATGCGCTCGTCGCGATCCGCGGCGCTCCGGGGTCACTGCGCTACGCGCGCGGAGCCGCGGCTCGCGTCGCGCTGACACAGGGTACCCACGTATTGGTCGTCGGAAGCGCCGACCGCGTGACGGAGCACGAACTCGAGATCGCGTCCTATCAGCCGATCAACCTCGAGGTCGATCTCGGGAGCCGCGACCACATCCTCTTCAGTGGTTGTCCCCCGGCGGTCGAGCCCTACCTCCACGGAGACGTGGGCACCGCCGCCCGGATCCTCGAGCGCGACGGGCAGGCGAAGGTCGCTCACCTGATTCTCGCGCGGCTCCACCACGAACGAGGCCAGAACGAGACCGCGGCCGAACACTACGAGGCGTGTGGGCACGCGATCGAAGCCGCTGAAATCCACGGTGCCCTCAATCGATTCGACCGCGCCGCCGAGCTCTTCGAGGAAGCCGGAGATCCCGCGCGCGCGGGCGAGATGTGGCGTGCGGATGGCCAGTACTCCAGGGCCGGCGAAGCCTACGAGCGAGCGAACCGACTGGACACCGCGGTGGATTGCTACAGCGAGGCCGGGGACATTCCGCGCTGGACAGCGGTCCTGGACCGTCGGGGGCTCCCGCTCGAAGCCGCCCAGGTCGCGATCGATCACGACGACTGGGAGCTCGCGGTCAGAAGCCTGCAACAGGTCGCTCAGTCGGATCCGAACTACACGACGGCGAGCAACCTGTTGGTCGACGCCTACGAGCGCCTCGGTCAGATCGACCTCGCGTTGAACCGGGTCGAGCAGTTGGTCAACGCAGAAGGAATCGAAACGGCCCCACTCGAGTGGTGCGACCGGCTCGCGCAATTGCTGGAGGACAACGGGCAGCTCGACCGTTCGATCAGCGTGCTGGAGAACATGCGCCGACGCGGCGCCGTCGATCCGAACCTTTCGACCCGGATCGAGGCGCTGCGAAAGAAAACGAATGAGGAAGCCACGACCGGTGCGATGTCCGCGGGTAGCAACGCGTTCGGCGAGGGGTTTCGCTACGAGATCCTCGCGGAACTCGGCCGCGGCGGCATGGGCGTGGTCTCGCGCGCGCGGGATCTCCGGCTCGGTCGCGTGGTCGCCCTCAAGCGATTGCCCGACAACCTGCGCAACCATCCCAAGGCCGTGCAACTCTTCCTTCGCGAAGCGCGCTCCGCGGCCGCGCTCAATCACCCGAACATCGTCACCATCTACGACGCAGGCCAGGAAAACGGCACGCTCTACATCACGATGGAGCTGCTCGAGGGAACCCCGCTCCAGGAGATCCTCAAGAGCCGGGGCCGGCTGACGGTGCGCGACACCGCGCGGCTCGGGATCCAGATCGCGAAGGGTCTGCAGTACGCACACGAGCACCAGATCATCCACCGCGACATCAAGACCGGAAATCTCTTCTTCACGAGCAGCAAGAAGGTGAAGATCATGGATTTCGGCCTTGCGAAGATGGTGCAGGAGGTGCGCCGCGGGGCCACCGTGATCGGCGGAACGCCCTACTACATGGCGCCGGAGCAGAGCCTCGGGGATGCAGTCGATCACCGCGTCGACCTCTACTCGCTGGGCATCACGCTCTTCGAACTCGCGACGGGTTGCGTGCCCTTCACCGAGGGCGACATCGCCTACCACCACCGCCACACGCCGCCGCCCGATCCGCGGGAGCTGATCGCGGAGATCCCCGCCGAGCTCGCCGAATTGATCCTGCAGCTGATCGCCAAGGACCCGGCCGACCGCTGCCAGACCGCCCAGGAAGTCATCAACCGCCTACAACCCCTCTCCCTGAGCTAGACGCCCACACTCCATCACGTCACACCCAAATTCTCCTTCGCGCAAAACGTCTGCTGGCCTTCTGGCGGGCCTTGGATGACGAGCTTCCTCGGGGAGCGGGAGGCGGGCGCTACTCGCTCCAACCCCATGTCGCTCCCAGCGAACGCACTGCCAGCGCGTGGAAAGGAACCGCCTTATCCAAGAGCCCTCTCCAATGGAAGCGTCACTTGGGGGCGGTGACGAGGGGTTATCGGGCGACATGGGGTTCGAGCCCGATAGCCCCTCGTCACCGCTCCCGAGCAACCAACCCCGCAAGCGCTTCGAACAGAGGTCGGACTCACGATTCGAAAGTAAACGCTACGCGAATCGAGGCCAATCGTGAGGCTGCGAGCGGGCGAATCACCGAAGAGTCGTTTTGTCGCGCCCGCTGAACGGAAACTCGGGCTGGCGTGCTAGGCGCGGGGGCGGAAGCCCGCTGCGTGTCGGACTTCGTCGAGGATCGGGAGGCCGATGTCGCGCGCGCGCCGCGCTCCGTCCAGCAGCACCGCGTCGACTTCGTCGGGCCGCTTTTCGAGATCCGCGCGGCGCTCGCGCATCGGGGCAAAGTACGCGAGCAGTCGACGCAGCAGGTCCTTCTTGACGTCGCCGTAACCGAGCCCGCCCGCGCGCGCCCTTTCGAACATCTCCTCGCGCTCCTCGGGTGTGGCGAAGAGCGACCAGAGCTCGAACACGGCCGTCTTCGTGTCCTTCGGGCCCTCGACCGGGGTGGAGTCCGTCACGATACCCATCACGGCCTTCTGGATCTGCTTCTCGCTCGCGAACATCGGAATCCCGTTGTCGTAGGACTTGCTCATCTTGCGGCCGTCGGTGCCGGGCACGACCGCGACGTCGTCGAGGATCTGGGGTTCGGGGAGCGTGAGCACCTCGGCGTCGTAGGTGCGGTTGAACGCCTCGGCCATGTCGCGCGCCATTTCGATGTGCTGTTTCTGGTCGCGGCCCACCGGTACCAGATCCGCGCGGTAGAGCAGGATGTCCGCAGCCATCAACACCGGGTAGGCGAACAGTCCGTGATTGGCGGACTGCCCCTGCGCGAGTTTGTCCTTGTAGGCGTGGCCGCGCTCGAGCAGCCCCATCGGGGTCACCGTCGAGAGATACCAGGCGAGTTCGCAGACCTCGGGAACGTCGCTTTGGCGAAACAGGATGGCCTGGGCGGGATCGAGCCCGCAGGCCAGGAAGTCGAGCGCCACGGCGCGCGTGTAGCGCTGGCGTTCGGCGGCATCCCGGACGCTGTTCATCGAGTGCAGATCGGCGATGAAGATCAGCGCCTCGTATTTCTGCTGCAGCGCCACCTGTTGGCGCAGCGCACCGAAGTAGTTGCCGATGTGCAGGTGGTCGTGGGACGGCTGGGTGCCCGAGAGAACCCGCATCGTCAGGCGCCCTCGACGTAGCGGAGCCAGTGATCGAAGTCGGCGTCGGCACCGCGGGTGATCGCCTGGAAGCGTTCGCGCAGCGCGAGCGTCTTCGTGCCCGCCGTACCGTCGCCGATCTTCTCGCCGTCGATTTCGACGACCGGGCAGATTCCCGTCGCGGTGCCGGTCAGGAAGACCTCGCGGGCCTGGAACAGATCGTCGGTCGTGACGTCCTCTTCGCTTACCTCGATGCCGTCGTGTTTGGCGATCTCGATCACCGCACTGCGAGTCACGCCGAGCAGCACGTTGCGGTCGGGCGGCGTCTTGAGTGTGCCGTCGGCTGCGAATAAGAACACGTTCGTCGTCGGTCCTTCGGCGATGTAGCCATCTTCATCCACGAGCAGGACATCGTCGTAACCCTGACGGCGGGCCTCCCATTTGGCCGCCATCGGCGAGGCGTAGTTCGCGGAGACCTTGGCCTGGGGATCGACGATGTCGTGGCGCCGGTTGCGGCGCGTCTTTTCGATCCAGAGCCGCAACACCGCCTTCGCGGGCTTCTGCCCGCCCGGCTTGCGGGCCGCGATGTCCGCGCCGGGATCGTAGGCGGCGATCGCCACGCTCACGCGATCGTCCGCGGGCACGACGTCGACCTCGATCGAGCCGATGAACGCGCTGATCTTCACATGGGTCGCCCCGGGGTTCGCGCGAACGGTCTGTACGATCGCGTCACTGATCTGATCGGCGCTCATGCGCAGCGGCAGGCCGACGAGCTCGGCCGAGCGCAGCAGGCGCTCGACGTGCTCGCGCAGCCGGAAGATCGCCGGCCCGCGCGCTGTCGCGTGGACGCTCAGGAAGTCGAAGATCAGCGAACCGCGCTGCAGGCTGTGCGACAGGACGTGGACGGTTGCGCGCTCCCAGGGCACGAGCTCGCCATCCAGCCAGATGCGGCGGTCGGGGGGTGCTTCGGGGGTTCGCTCGGCGGGCTCTTTCGGCACGAGCGGGACTGTATCACGCGGGCGCCCGCTGGCCGGCTCGCAACGCGCGAGTCGACCCTTCGGGCGATCCGCAGCGCCGGGCGCGTCTCACGGGCATTTCGCGCTCGCGGGATCGGCGCGGCCCGTGCCGATCCAGGCCCGGATTCGGCGGGATCCAAATTCCGACCCGCGCCGGCCCGATTCAAATTCGCCACGGGAAGCGCCGCGGATTTCGGGCTAGAATCCGCAGCCCTTTCAATTCGCAGTGGGCCATGCCGACGTAGCTCAGCTGGTAGAGCAGCGCATTCGTAATGCGCAGGTCATCGGTTCGAATCCGATCGTCGGCTCCATACCCGCGCTCCGAATCCGCACGGATACCTGACCGGTTCACGGCGCGCCGCCGCCTGCTTCGACCGCCGCCCGGGCTGCGATGGAGTGCGAAGGTTCGTTGTGACGGGTAAGCGGGGAAGAAGACGATCGCCGGAGTCGATCGCCGGAGTGGATGGGTGCTTCGGCAGCACTCGGCGGAGGCCTCGTCCCGCGAATCGCGAACACGCGCCCCTGGTGGATTTTTCGAACCTCATTTCAATTCACCAGTAAAGCCGGGGCACTCCAGGCTGGCTCGCGAATTCTTTTTCAGATTGAAGTCGAGTGTGGGTTAAACCCCATCGGGTAAAACTCCGAAGAGGCCTCCGATGATTACCGCAGGTTCCACGCTCCGGTTGATTGGGTCAGGCACCACGCGGCATGCATTCACGCTGATCGAGCTCATGATCGCGCTCGCGATCATCGGCGTGCTCACGACAGCCGCGATTCCGAGCTTTCTGCGCTACCAGCTCCGGTCCCGGTCCAGCGAAGCGCTCGTCAATCTCAGCGCGATCGCGAAGACGCAGGAGATCTTCTTCGCCGAGCACGGCGCCTTCGTCGGCGTCGCGTCTCCGGTACCGGCCACTGCGCCCGGAAGCAGACGAAGCGCTTGGGTGCGCGGCAGCGAATTCGACACGCTCGGCTGGACGCCCGAAGGCAGCGTGCAGTTCCAGTACCAGGTCGTCGCCGATACCAACGCAGCGGGATCCGTGCGCTTCACCGCCGAGGCTCGCGGAGACGTGGACGGAAACGGCCAGCCCAGTTTCTGGGGCTTCGTCAAGCCGGGCCCCGACGGGGGCCTGGCCGGAGCCTTCCCGGGCACGACGTGCCTCGGATCCGGGGTCGTCTCGGGCAACAGCTTCAACGCCGTCGATACCCCGGGACCCTGCGATCCGGCTTCGGGCCGAACCGTCTTCTAGCATCGGCCGAACCCGCCCTCCGATCCGATCCGGCGGGGCGCGGCGCGCCTTTCGGCGAGGCGGATTTCATCGCGTTTCGACTGCGATCGCGACCGCCCGGAACGATCAGTCGCTCGTTCTCCTGTCACTTCGTCGACTACCACCACACGACGACGATGACGGCGAGTGCGACGAGCATCGCGATGGACTGATATCGATAGTTCTGGTACCACGGCAGTCGATCCAGCTCGGGCGCCTCTTCCTCCATCATTTCACGCGACCACATCAGCTCGCGTATGCGCTCGGGGTCGGGCGCCGCCGTGGCGAGGCTCGTCACCACCAGGGCGGTCGATGAGATCGCCAACAAGATGGGCGCCAGATACAGAAAGTGGATCACGGGCGTGCCTGCTTCCGCCATTTCCAGCTGTTCAGGCGTGAGCGGTTGAGTCTGGATGATCACCGAACCCGCAAGCGCCAGCAGGAGAAATGCACCCGCGGCAGCATGCCCGACCACCAGCGCCGCCAGGGCACCGTTGCCGTTCGCCCGCTGCCAGAACACGCCCGCGAAGAAGCAGGCGACGATCGGTGGCGCCAGGTACGCCAACATCTGCTGCAGGTAGGTCCAGATGTTCGGAAAATCGACGATCTGCGGCGCCCATGAGATCGCCAGCGACATGAACACGAACGTCACGATGCGTCCTGCAATCACCAGGCTGTGGTTCGGCAGATCGGGTTTGAATTTCTTGATGAAATCCATCGTGACGAGCGTGGAGGCGGAATTCAGCGTCGAGTCGACACTCGACATGATCGCGGCCAGCAGCGCCGTGATGATCAGTCCGCGGATGCCGACCGGGAGCAGATCGAACATCAATGTGGGAAAGATGAGATCGGGATTCTCGGCAAGCGCCGGATACTGCGCCGCCGGATACAGCAACCGCCCAAAGATGCCGGGCAACACCATGATGAAGATCACGGGCAGCTTGAGCACGCCGGCGAAAAGCGCACCCCAGCGTCCATGGTTCAGATCCCTCGCGCCGAGCGTCCGCTGGACCATGAACTGGTTGGTGGCCCAGAAGTAGAAGCCCAGCAGGAATACACCGGTGATCAGCCCCGGCCACGGCATCACGGGATCCGACATGGGCCGCACGATCGACAAATCGCCCGCCGGGACGGTTGCCACCACGTCCGCCCAACTGCATCCGATTGCCTCGAAGGAAAGGATCGAAACGAGGAGCGCACCAATCAGCAGCAGCACGGCCTGGACGGCGTCGGTGTACACCACCGCCTTCAGGCCACCGGCAATCGTGTAGATACCGGCGACGATGCCCAGAGCGACAACGGACTGCCAGAGCGGAATCTGCGGGTAGATGATCTGAACGACCAACGCTCCCGCGTATAGCGCCGCAGCCGTGTCGATGAGGATGTTCATCAGCACCTGCTGGGCCGAGAAGTAGAAGCGCGACCGCTGGTCGAACCGCCGTCCCAGGAATTCTGGCATGGTGTACACGCGCGTCCTGAGATAGAGCGGAAGGAAGAAGACCAGGAAGACGATCAGTACCAATGCTGCCATCCACTCGTAGTTGTAGACCGAGATCCCGGATCCGAAGGCCGCGGATGACAAACCGACGAGCGTGCTGGATGAGACATTGGACGCGAACAGCGACAGCCCAACGAGCCACCAGGTCAGCGAACGACCAGCGAGGAAATAGTCACCCGTGGTCTCGGTGTGCCTCGCGAAATGGAAACCGAGCCAGACGATGAACACTGCGTAGATCGACACCATCGTCAGATCCAGGGTCGCAAGCTCGTACTGGGGCACGCCTACCTCGGAGCCGTAATTCTCGGACGGGGGACCGCGTCGATCACCACATCCTGTCAAAGGATCCTGCAGCCGCGCCCCATCGAGATGCCGCTCACGAGCCGATTGCCGTTGACACCTCTCCCAGCTAGTGCCTTTTCCGGTCGGTCAGCCAGTAGAAGCAGAATGGCGGGATGACCACTCGACCCTCGTCGACCATGGAGGACGCGCCTGAATACAGATCCTGCAATCGGCCGAACTCGAAAAGTCCGCGGTTGCTCAGCTCACTCAATTCGAGAGATTGGGGGCCGTCGCTGAAGTTTCCGACCACCAGGACATTGTCGTTCCGCTGACTGGGGTGGCTGCGCATGAACACGAACAGGTGCGGGTTTCTGGAATCCAGCAACTCACGATTGTTGTAGTCGGCGAAAGCGGGGATGGTCTTCCGTACCGAGATCATCTTCTGCAGACCTTCGAAGATCATCTGTTGAATAGTGCCATTTTTGTGTCGCAGTTCCGCCTTGTCCCAGTCGATCCTCGGACGGTGCATCCAACGGTTGTCACGGGCCTTGCTGACGTCGTTTACGTAGGCGCAGTCATTGAGCGTACCCAACTCATCGCCATAGAAGAGCAGCGGGATGCCACCGAACGACATGATCATGCCGTGCAGCAACAACAAGATGTCGACACGCTGCCGAGTGCCATCCGGATCTCCGATCTCCAGGGCCGCCTCCAGGCCAATCAGCGAAGCCAACGAACCCGATATGCGAGCGTCTCCTGTTTTCGAGTTGACGCCAAAAGGCTGGCCACGCGCGGGCGATCCGGGATACACACCGGTGAAATAATCGACCAGGAAGCGCCGATGGGCAGCCGGCTGGTAGCCAACCTGGGTGATGTCCGCATCGTCGAATCCCAGGCCGATGTCGTCGTGACAACGCACATAGTTGAGCCAGGTGGCTCGGTCCAGTTTGTCCGGAAGACTGCGAATGCCCTGGTTGAGCAACCTGGCATTCTTGGTCGCCACCGCATCCCACAGCAGCGCCATGAAGGTGGCGTTGTAGGTGATCTCGCACTCCTTGGCGATGACTGCATCCTCGCCGAAGTACTTGGCGATCTCCACGGGAGCGACGATGGCCTCGGCAATGAACAGCACGCCGGGCGCGGCCACCTGGCAGCAGTCCTTGAACAACTGCAGGATGAGATGCGCTTCGCGCTCGTTCTGGCAGGTCGTTCCGACCTTCTTCCACAGGAACGCCACCGCATCCAGGCGCACGATGTCTGCTCCTTGGTTGGCCCAGAACAGGATGATGTCCAACATCTCGATGAATACCGTCGGGTTGCGGTAGTTCAGATCCCACTGGTAATGGTTGAACACCGTCATCACCCACTTATCCATGTCTTCATCGAACGTGAAATTTCCGGGTGAGGTATCGGGAAAGATCTCGGGCATGGTCTCTTCGAACATATTCGGGATCTCGCGGTCATCGAATACGTGGTAGTAGTTCTGATAATGCTGTTCGCCTGCCCGCGCGCGACGTGCCCATTCGTGCTCGTCCGAGGTGTGATTCACCACCACATCCAGGGCGAGGAGGATCTTGCGCTTTCTCAGCGTCTTCGCGAGCGCATGAAGATCTTGCAGGCTGCCGATCCGCTCGTCCACATCACGGAAATCACTGACCGCATAGCCGCCGTCGCTTGCGCCATGAGGGCATTTCAGGATCGGCATCACGTGGATCAGATTGACGCCCAGCTCCTGGAAGTAATTGGACCGCGACTCGAGGCCCTTCAAATCACCGGCAAAGCCGTCACTATAGAGTGCCATCCCCACCCACTCCTGGCTCAGAAACCAGTCGTGGTCCTCTTCGCGCGCGACATCGAGGGATTCCAGCTCACTGCTTCGCTCGATGTACTTGGTCGCCATCACCTCCACGAGCCCGGCCATCTGCCGTTCGAAATCTTCCCGGTTGCCGTACAGGTGATGGAAGAGGGAATAGATGGCATAGAAATTCGCGCCCAGCCGGGTATAGAAGTGACGCAGGTCGCGCTCGCCGATCTCGGGCTTGAGGTCGTCGAGAATCTTGTTCAGCAGGGAGTGGGCGATCTGTTCGTACATGGCTGCTCGACCTGTCGCTTATCAGAGGTTCCAGTCTTCGATGAAGGGGCGATAGAACTCGGGATCCGAAACCGTGGCGCCGCGTTGGCCCACCATGGCCGACGCAAAGGCCTGGGCTCTTTGCAGGCTCACGGCCGGCTGCCAGCCCGCGGCGAGACCGAGAATCATCACGGACGCGAAGGCATCACCCGCACCCACGGTATCCACGATCTCGATCGGCGCCTCCTCCCGAACTGCGAAATGCTCGCCTTCGGCGCAGAACACATCGGCGCCTGCGGAACCACGAGTCAACACCAGTCCATCGAGGACATGTTCGGCAATGAATGCGGCTGCGCGTGTCGCGACGCTTCCACTGGAGGGATCGAGCAGATCCAACTCGTCCACGTTCAACTTCGCCCAGTGGGCCTGTCGCACCGTCTCCAGCACGGATGCCCGTTGCCACCAGGGGAATCGCAGGTTGACGTCGATGAAGACCAGTTCCGGTCCGCAACCTCTCAGTTTCTCCGCAGCCTGCCTCGAGATGGGGTCACGCAAGGCGAGGCTTCCGTGATAGAGCAACCCGATGTGCCCAAAATCGGCAGGCACGGATTCGATCGCATCGTAAGCACAGGACTCGACGATGTCGTAGCTGGGCTCACCTGCTTCGAATCGGACGCTCACCCGGCCGGTCGGATACAGCGGATCGGTCTGCAATCCGCCGGTCTCCATTCCCCAGTCGCGCATGGCCGCTTGCACCGCCTCGCCCTCGGAGTCGTTGCCCACCCGGCTGATGAAATACGGATTTCGACCAAAGGCCTGCAGGTGCCAGGCCACGTTGAAGGGTGCTCCGCCGAGCACGCACTTGCCATCCGGAAAGTGATCGAACAACACTTCGCCAAAGATGCACAAGCGTCCGTTCACGCTTGCTCTACCTCCTAATCGAATCCCATCCAAGCGATCGCCCTTGGTTGATAATGAGCAATGCCTTCCAGCATACCGCCGCTGTAATTCCCGTTCATACCCATGAAGCCGCCACGCGCGATGTAGAGTCGATCACCATTGCCCCTCTCATCGGCGATCCGCCGCGCCAACTTACGCACATCGGGTCGACTGTTGGCCACCAGCACGGCCGGGATCGGGCTGGTCAGGACCTCGATGTCATTTCCGCTATCGCCGCAGAATACGGAGTCTTCGTTGCAGAACCCATGCAGCTTCATCAGCGCTTCAATGGCATGAAACTTCGATGCCCGCGCCGGCACGATGTCGAGCAGCCCAATGCCCTGCAGATCGTCCACGCTCCATGTCAACCTCGCCTCCACTCCGGCTCTGTCCAGGCGATGGCGGATCATCTCCGACACGGCGTCTTGCTCGCCACGCAGCGAAACGTAGTAGCTGAGTTTGTAATCGTTCTGCTTGCTGTCCTCTTGCAGTTTCAGTTCGGGTAGATCCCGCAACAGCCGTTCCAGATCGGTACGGCTGTGGCCATTCCAGTCCTTCGCGATTTCCGTCTCCCAGGCTGTCTGTCGCTGCCACCGTTGCGCGGGCTCGACGTGATAGATGGTGGTTCCCACGTCTCCGACCACGAAGTCGGGTATCGGAAGATCAAACTCGCCGACGGCCTGCTCCACGAGCGCGCGGTGGCGGCCGCTAACATACGAGAGCGTCACTTCGGAGCGTGCCACGAGTGTCGAAAAATGTGCCCGGGCACCTGGCGACTCGGGCTGAGACCCGTTCGGGATCAGGGTGCGGTCCAGGTCCGTACAGATGAGCAGCCGACAACTCATCGAGCCTCTGGCACCGCGCACGCGTCGGGAAAGCCGTAATGGTCGATGGCTTCCAGGATGCCCAGCGCGTAGGGCTGATCGGCGAAATAGATGCGATCCTGGTTCACCAGTTGGGATAGCTCCTCGTAATGCCGGTTCGCGACGACGACAGCCAGGGTGTTGCCGCGCATCATGTCGTCGTCGGCCCCGGAGCCGCCCGCCACCAGGATCTGCTCCAGCGGAATGCCGAGTCGCCAGGCGACGTAGCGCAATGCCTGCCCCTTGGATGCGCGGGAAGGGATGATGTCGAGGAACTGTCCAAACGAGAGCAGGACGTTGGCTGTCAGTTCCTTTTGTCGGAGCAGTGCGACGATTTCCTCGACCGATGGTGCTTTCTCCGGGTCGCAATAGAAGGACACCTTGTACCGGCTCTGCTCCGAATTGGGCTGGGCCTTCATTCCCGGTAGGTCGATCAACAGACGGCGCACCCGCTGAGGGCTCCAGTCGTGGTCGATGTGATCGGCCCAGTGGTCATCCTCCGTCAGGGACTGGCTGTAATGGATTCGCGTTCCCAGACTGCTGATCAACACATCCGGCGCCGGGATACGGTGCTTGTTGATCAGTGCGAGTGCACTTTCGATGCGACGCCCGGTCGCGATGCCGAAGGTCACGCGCTTGTGGTTCTCGCGCACGAAATCGGCAAAACGTCTCAGGGCGGTGGGGCTGCCCAACAAGCTCTGATCCAGGTCCGTGAACAGGGCGCGATCCCGATAGCGAGCCCCACGAGACGGCGGTCGTTCGCTTGGAATTGGTTCGTACTTGCCGTGTAGCGTTCCTACACGTGCCAGGTAGCTCTTGGCATGGGCCTGCCAGGAATAGTGGCGCCGTACGCCCTCGATGCCGTTGCGGGCTGCTCGCAACCAGCGATCGCGGTCGCGCAGCAGCTTCAGCAACGCATCGGCAATTGCGGTCTTGTCCAGCGGGTCGATCAGCTCGCCGTTTCGACAATTGGCGAGAATGTCCACCGGCCCACCGTTTTCTGTAGCCACCACGGGCAGACCGCTCGCGGCAGCCTCCAGGATCGTCAGTCCGAAGGGCTCTGTGAGTGCCGGGTTGACGAACACGCCCCCAGAGGAAGCCGCCAGTCGGTAGATTGACGACACTTCATCCGCTCGATGGCGCTTGGGGATGGCCACGCGGGAGTAGAGATCATAGCTGTCGATCAGCAACAGGATGTCGGTCAATACCGACTGGGCGCCCGCATCCATTTCGCGGATGTCGTCGCGGCTTCCTGCCACGATCAGCAGATTGGCCTCATCCTGTAGATCCGGCGATTCCCCATAGGCCTCGATCAGACTGAGAATGTTCTTGCGCTCGTCTGGCCGAGACAAGGAGAGGATCAGCGGCTTGTCGGGTTCTCTGAGAAAGCGGGATATCTGTTCAGCAAACGCGATCTTCTCGCCCGGCTCGAACGGATGAAACTGCTGCAGATCCGTGCCGGGCGGGATGACCGCCATACGGTCGGGATCATAATAATTGTAGAGTGCATATTGTTCGGCGATTTCGTTGTGGGTGCTGGTGATCACCAGGTCGGCGTTGGCCAGCACCTCTTCCTCGGCATCGATGCGACGTTCCATCGAGTAGGTCTTCTCGATCTCGTCGTGTGACAGGCCCTTGGCGAGCAGTCGCTTGCGCTTGTCGCGGCCCAGGGAGTGACCGGTATGGATCAGTGGAATTCCCAGCAGATTGGCCAGCCGCACCCCCACATAGCCGGCATCCGCATAGTGACTGTGCACCAGGTCGGGCATGCGAGACTGCTCGGTGACCCAGTTGACGAGGTTGTCCGTGAAGCTGTCGAGGTGGTGCCACAGCTGCTCCTTGGGGATGTAACCCTCGGGGCCCGCATCGATGCGCACGATGCGCGCCTTGTCGGACAGAACCTCGATCGGCTCGGCATAGTCGTCGCTGAGCGCCGGGTCGAGCACGCGACGAGTGACGAGGTCTACCCGCTCGATCTCCCTGCACTCAGCCAGCGCTCGCGCCAGGTCGACCACATACTTGACCTGACCTCCGGTGTCGGCGTCACGGCCGAGCTCCAGTTCATGGCTGCGGATCAGTCCATGAACACTGATGAGAAGCGCGTATTTTCCGTTGATCGCTGGCCTCATGGTGTCGATTTGAAGGTCCGATTCGTCACCGAACGACGAGATGATCGGGGCGATCGAGTGGCTCACGCTGGGGGTAGATCGCCTGCTGTCGGGACTGCTCGTCGATCGCTGCGCCGACGCTCCGGCTCGCACTCGAGCCAGGTGAGATTGCGAGCATCGCAGCTCGCCCTAGGCTCGAGCCCGGATCACATCCGGCCTGTTCGCATCCATCTCGGAAACCTTAGCAGAATGTCGCATTTCTCGATGGAAGCGCCGATCCCCGCGGCTGAAATCAACACCAGGCGGTTGAGCGACAGCCATCCGAGCATGTACCCTTTCGAGCGAACCCTGACGGACCGCCTCCACGCATGATCGCCTTCGCAAATCTCTTTCTGATCGGCTTCGCGCTCGATGGCGCGATCTCGCTGCTCGACGACCTCTCGCGTGCCGGTTCGGAGCCGACTGCGCTTTCGGCGCTGCGCGCGGGGGTTGCGCTCGCGGCGTTGTTCATGGCATTCGCGAGCTTCTGCCTGCTCGCGCTCGACCCCCGATTGCCCAAGCGAATCCTGCTGCCGCTGATCGCGTTTCTATTCTGGTGTGCGCTCGGCGCGTACCCACTCTCGATCGAACGCGATCCGGCGCAGACGACCGGCTGGATGCTGTCGGGCACCCAGTTCGGACTGGCGCTCGCTGCCCTGGGTTGGATCCGCCTCCGCTCCACGACCCACCACTGGCTGTTGCACCCGAGCGACCTACCACAGAAGCGGCCCCGCTTCGGCTACACGCTGCGCTTCGCGGCCGCGACCGCGCTGATCGCCCCTGCCCTGCTCGCGGCACTCGCGGGGCTGTCGTTGTGCGCGCAGATCGAACGGGCGACGGCCGGGTTCGTGACCTTCGACCTCAGCGGCATCAATTCGATCGCGCGGGAGTACCGGCGCGACGATCAGCGGATCGATCTGGTCGGCATGGCCCACATCGGAGAAGACGGCGCCTACCTCGATCTGTTCGATTCCTTCGCGGGCAGCTCCACGCTGCTGCTCGAAGAGGGCGTGAGCGACGAGGCTGGACGGATCGGAGACGGTCAGTTCTACGAAATGCTCGCCAGCCGGATCGGGCTCGACGTTCAACCCAGCTTTGGAGCCCTGCTGGCCGCGATGCCGCCGAGCGAGGCGGGGATCCCGATGCCCGACATTCGCAACGGAGACGTCGACGCGAGCGCGTTCGCAGACGACACGATCGCCGTACTCGGTGCGGCTGCTCGGCTGTACCGGAGCGACCGGCTCGTGCCTGCGCTGCGAGAATTCCAGGCGGCGCTCGACGAGCTCGGACCCGAAGCGACCGAAGCCGCGTTTCGAGACCTGATCGACAACCGCAACGCCCACCTGCTGGCCGAGATCCGAACCGGTCTGGACGACTACCAGCGGATCATCGTGCCCTGGGGCGCGCTGCACCTGCCCGGCATCGAAGCGGCGATTCTCGCTTGGGGATTCGAGCAGACGGCGTCGAGCCAGCGTCGGATCACCGCCTACCAGACGATTCTCGCGGCACTGCTTTCGCGCGACGAAACGCGCTGATCCGCTACTCGACGCTGATCGCGGTGGTGTGCATCCGCAGCTCATCGCTCGTGCGCCCACTGTTCGAGCCGCGCTTTTCGAGTTGCTGCACGGTATCCATGCCCTCGACCACTTCACCGAAGATGGTGTGTTTGTCGTCGAGGTGGGGGGTGGGAACGAAGGTGATGAAGAACTGACTGCCGTCGGTTCCGGGCCCCGCGTTGGCCATGCTGAGCAGGCCGGGTCGATCGTGTCGGGCACTTTTCGAATACTCGCCGTCGTAGTCGTAACCCGGCCCGCCGATTCCCTTCCCGAGCGGATCACCGCCCTGGGCCATGAAGCCCGTGATCACGCGGTGGAAGATCACGCCGTCGTAGAAACCCAGTCGCGCGAGGTAGATGGTGGACGAAACGTGCATCGGCGCGATGTCCGGCATCAGCCGGATCTTGATGTCGCCGACGTTGGTCGCGACGTTCCAGAAGTAACGCTTCGACGCGTCGAAGTCGGCCTGCGGCGGCCGCGGCAAGCGGGTCTTCCAGTCGGACTGGTTGCGGTCGATGGACTGCTCGGCGATGAAGCGGTCGATGACCGCGATGGCAACGTCGTTTTCGGGCACGAAGACCTCCTCGGATTGGCCAGGGGTCGGGATCCTGCCGCATCGGAGCCGAGAGTTCAAAACAAAAGTCCGACCCCGCGGCGAGGGGCCTCCCGAGCCGGGCGCGGCTAGACTTCGCGCCCCCGCCCGCAGTGGAGGCTCCATGTCGAATATCCAGCCCGGCATCCTCGCTCCCATCCCGCCGCTCGCGCGCTGCCTGAGCTTCCAACTCCTCCCCGACGGGGAACCGCTGGCCGCGCTCGCAAACCTGGCCGAACGCAGACTCGGGGACGATCTCGTGATCGGGATCGGCCAGCCGCTCGCACTCGCACTCGGGTCGGAAATTCCCGGCCTGCGCGGCTTCACGGCGCTCTGCGGGCCTGGCCTCTCGGTTCCTTCGACGCAGGCCGCTCTCTGGTGCTGGCTGCGGGGCATCGACCGCGGCGAGCTGCTCCACGCCGGCCGCGCGCTCGAAGCGGATCTCGAAGCCGGCTTCGGGATCGAACAGGTCATCGACACTTTCGTATTCGCGGGGGGCCGCGACCTGAGCGGTTACGAGGACGGCACCGAAAATCCCACGGGCGCGGACGCGCTTGCCGCGGGGATCCTCAGCGATGCGTGCCCGGGACTCGCGGGTTCGAGTTTCGTCGCCGTCCAGCAGTGGCTGCACGATTTCGAGGCCTTCGAAGACATCCCGCTCGCAGAGCGGGACGACCTGATCGGGCGCCGGCAGACCGACAACGCCGAACTCGACGATGCACCGTCGTCCGCGCACGTGAAGCGAACCGCCCAGGAGAGCTTCGCGCCGTCCGCGTTCCTGCTGCGCCGATCGATGCCGTGGGCCGACGAGGACGGCGAGGGCCTGCTCTTCGTCGCCTTCGGTCGATCCCTCGACGCCTACGACGCCCTGCTTCTGCGCATGACCGGCGCCGAAGACGGCGTCGTCGATGGACTCTTCCAATTCACCCGGCCGATCACGGGCGCTTTCTATTGGTGCCCGCCGCTGCGCGACGGAAGGCTCGACCTGCGCGCGATCGGCGCCTGACGTTCGGACGCATCACCCGTGTGACACGCGTCCACTTGCCCCGACGCTGCAGACGCCGCCGCTTCACCTCCTCGCTTGCGGGTTTGCACCGCGCGCTCGCTGTGCTCGCGCGCGCTCTTCTTGCGGTGACACGGCACGCAGAGCGTCTGCAGATTCGAAAGCTCGTGCGTGCCGCCGTCGATCAAGGGGATCTTGTGGTCGAGTTCCCAGAGCGAGCGCCGCGGCACGAATCCCTGCTTGCGCATCCGCGCCCACATGCCGCGTCCCTTGAACCCGCGGCGCAGCTGGAGGGTGTCCACGCGACACAGCGCACAGACACCGCGGTCGCGCCTGCGAACGCGTTGCCGCAATGCGCGCGGATCCGTCGCGTTGTAGGTCGCCACGCAAATGGGATGCCAGCGGCGGCGGCGATCGAGCATCCCGCGCTTTGAACCGAAGTTGTGTCGGATCGGCTCGCCGCACCAGCGGCAGGTTCCGCGCGGGGCGTCGCTGAAAGGGATTTCGGGGCGTCGGTGATTCAAGCTCGCTTCGAACCCCCATTCCGAATCGCGCTCGCAGCGCGCAGCTGCGAAGGAAATCCCCAGGCTTCGCCTCAGTGCCGATCTTCGTGTCGCCGCCAGGCTTCGCGATGGGCTTTGATCGGCGCTTCGAGCCGCGCGGTTTCCGGAAGTTGCACGATCGTCGCCTTCCAATGGCTGACTTCGAGCTTGTAACTCGTGTCCCAGAGTTCCTTGGTGCGCCTGCGCGGCTTGTAGCTGGGACCCTTGCCGGGTGCCAGCGCCGCTTCGCCGATCGCGGCCGCGAGCACATACACCGCGCCGGCCTTCGCATTCCATTGCGTCGTGCTATCGGTCGTCGATTCGGCGGTCGTCGTGGTCGCAGACAGACCCTGCTCGACCGTCTGACGCGAGTAGTAGCTGACCGTGATCTCGTACTCGCCGGGCATCGCCTCGATACACGCCGGGTAGTGCCAGGGTTCGTCGCGGGCCGCCACGGCAACCGGGTCGTCGATCCGCCGGATCGAAGAAACGTGGGTCGCGCGATCGAGGTGGCAGAGGATCGCGACCTCTTCCTGCGGCCGCATGGGGCCGTCGTAGAAGTGAAACCACTTGACGGCGGGCTCCGCGGACGACGATTGCGCGGGGCGCATCGAGTAGAACGCCAGGTTGCCCGCAGCCATCAAGGTCGCACCCGGGCCCGTGTACAGCGTGCGCAGGCCGTTGGCGTCG
>Ga0210102_1000124_pt1 | contig 22393 bp, 13 predicted proteins | sample RushOxbow_ThreeS_4_FD_185563 | JGI IMG/M metagenome (GOLD analysis project Ga0210102, IMG submission 185563) | Wetland microbial communities from San Francisco Bay, California, USA, that impact long-term carbon sequestration -... | ecosystem: Environmental > Aquatic > Marine > Wetlands ...
CGAGCGGCTGGCCGACCACTTTGCCGCGCGCCGCGAACATGCCGTAGAGCGGGCTGTCGATCGGACCCGCCTGGTCGCCGAACACGTACACGACCGGCAGCAGGTCCTTGTGATAAATCGGCCGCTCGCGCTCGTTCTCGATCGGCGTGACGACCTCCGAGAGCGGCACCAGCGCGCCGTCCGGCGTGCGGATCGCGAGCTTTAGGAACTGCTCGAGCGCACCGCGCGCTGCGTCGGGCAGGGTGACGCGGATCGGCACCTCGTACTTGGAATGCCCGTCATGCAGCGGCGTGACGTTGCTTCCCGCGAGCCCCATGCGGATGGTCTCGACCACGTCGCGCCGGCTGACACCCAGCACCGCCGCCTTGGCCTGGTCGACGCGCACCACGATGCGCGGCGCGCTGTCCTCGACCGAGTCGTCGATGCCGACGATATCGGGCGTCGCGGCGAGCGCCGCGCGCAGTTGCTTGGCGACGCGGATCCGGCCGGCCTCGTCCGGGCCGTAGACTTCCGCGACGATCGGCGAGAGCACCGGCGGGCCGGGCGGAACCTCGACCACCTTGACGCGCGCGTTCCAGCGCCGCGCCACTGCTTCCAGCGCGGGCCGTACGGCCTGCGCAATATCGTGGCTCTTGCGGCTGCGCTCGGCCTTGTCTACCAGGTTGACCTGCAGGTCGCCCATCTCGGAATTCGCGCGCAGGTAATACTGGCGAACCAGACCGTTGAAGTTGATCGGCGCCGACAGGCCGGCGTAAGCCTGGTAGTCGGTGACCTCCTCCACCGTCGCGAGCACCGCGCCCATCTCATGCAGCACCGCCGCGGTGATCTCGAGCGGCGTGCCGGCGGGCATGTCGACCACGACCTGGAATTCCGACTTGTTGTCGAAGGGCAGCATCTTGAGCACCACCAGCTTCACCCCGGCGAGCGACACCGAGCCGAGGATCAGCGCGAGCACCGCAGCCGCGAGCAGGCGTCGATTGCGCGCGGCACGCGCGGCGCTGACGAACGGGCCGAGCGCGCGCGCGAAGAACCGCTCGAGCCGCGCGCCGGTTGCATCGGGTGCTGCGCGATGCCCGGCGCTCTGCAGCAGCCTGAGTGCGAGCCAGGGCGTGACGACGAACGCGATCGCGAGCGAGATCAGCATCCCCATGCTGGCGTTGATCGGTATCGGGCTCATATAGGGCCCCATCAGCCCGGTGACGAAGGCCATCGGCAGCAGCGCCGCGATGACAGTGAAGGTGGCGATAATCGTCGGACCGCCGACCTCGTCCACCGCGAGCGGGATCACCTCGGCGAGCGGCCTGCGCTCCAGCGTCATGCGACGGTGGATGTTCTCCACCACCACGATCGCGTCATCGACCAGAATGCCGATCGAGAAGATCAGCGCGAACAGCGACACCCGGTTCAGCGTGAAGCCCCAGGCCCAGGAGGCGAACAGCGTCGTCGCCAGCGTCAGCAGCACGGCGACGCCGACGATCAACGCCTCGCGCCGCCCGAGGGTCGCGAACACCAGCACCACCACCGACAGCGTCGCGAAGACGAGCTTCTGGATCAGCTTCATCGCCTTGTCGTTCGCGGTCTTGCCGTAGTTGCGTGTCACGTTTACCTGCACGTCGCTCGGAATCACGCTGCCGCGCAGCTGCGCGACGCGTTCGATCAGCCGCTCGGCGACCTCGACCGCGTTCTCGCCCGCCTTCTTGGTGACCTGGAGGGTCACCGCGGGAAGTTCGGCCTGCGCGGGCAGGCCCTTTTTCGCCGCCGCCGGTCCGGTTCCGCTCCAGACGTAGCGCTGCGGCACCCGCGGGCCGTCGACGACCGTCGCGACCTCGCCGAGGGTGACCGGGCGCTGCTCGAACACGCCGACGACAAGCTCGCGCACCTCCGCGGCAGAGGCGAGAAAGTTCCCGGTCTCGATCACGATCTCGCGGTTGTCGCGCAGCAGCCGCCCGGCCGGCGCCGCGACGCTCGCCAGCTGCAGCGCGTGGCTGACATCGAGCGCAGTGACCCTGTGCGCGTTCATGCGGTCCGGATCGAGCAGCACGCGCACTGCACGTCCGGGCCCGCCGAGGGTCTGTACCTCGCGCGTACCGGGTACCCGCTTGAGCTCGATCTCCGCGGCATGCGCCACGCGCTCGAGCTCGAAGGCGCCGCTCTGCGGGTTGCTGCTCGAGAGCGTAAGCGCGATCACCGGTACGTCGTCGATGCCCTTCGGCTTGACGATCGGCTCGAGAATGCCGAGCTCGGGCGAAACCCAGTCGCGGTTCGACTGGACCGTGTTGTACAGGCGCACCAGCGCCTCGGTACGCGGCACGCCGACCTCGAACTGCACCGTCAGGACGGCAAGCCCCGGGCGCGATACCGAGAAGACATGCTCGACACCGCGCATCTGCGCCAGCACCTGTTCGGCCGGCGTTGCGACGAGCGCCTCGACGTCCTTCGCCGCTGCCCCGGGGAAAGGGACGAAGACGTTCGCCATGGTGACATTGATCTGCGGCTCCTCCTCGCGCGGCGTGACGCCGACCGCAAAAGCGCCGAGCAGGAGCGCAACCAGCGCGATCAGCGGAGTGAGCTGCGACGTCTGGAAAAAGCGCGCGATGCGACCGGAGACGCCCATGCCAGCGGGTCCTGTGCGCCTAGCGCACGGCGCCTGGCGGCGCGGGGATCGCCTGCATGCCGGCCTTGATCGGCTCGAGCGCGACGCGCTCGCCCGCCTTCAGGCCCGAGAGCACCTCGAGCGCGTTCTCGTCGCCCGCCGCTCCAAGGCGGATCTGGCGCAGCTGCGGCCGTCCGTCCGCGGCGATCACGTAGACCGCGGTCAGCTCGCTGCGATGGAATACGGCCGCGCGCGGCACGAGCAGGCGCGGCGCCCTGCCGGTGACGAAATGCGCCCGCGCGTACACCCCGGGAATGATGCCGCGCACGTCCTCGGGCAGATCGAGGCGCACGCGCGTGGTCTGGGTGCGCGGATCCGCAGTCGGCACGATGGTCATGCTCTTCACGTCGTACCACCTGCCGAGCGATGGCACCTCGATGCGCGCGCGTCCGATCGCGCGCACGGCGCCGATCCGCGTCGCCGGAACGTTCGCCACGACGCGCAGCGTCGAGGGATCGAAGCCTGTCATCAGGGGCGTGCCTGGCGTCGCCATCTCGCCGAGTTCGACGTGACGCGCTGCCACCACGCCGCTGTAGGGAGCGACGACCGTCGCGAAGCTCCTCTCGGTCGCGGCCGCCGCGGCGCCGGCGAGCAGCGCCGTCACGCGCGCCTGCGCCGCACGGTACTCGGACTCGGCACGGTCGAGCGCCGCACGGCTGACGAACTTCTCCGCGAGCAGCTGCTGGGTGCGCTCGTACTGCGCGCGCGCGTTGGCCAGCGCAGCCTGCGCTTCGCTCACCTGCGCCGCACTCGCCGCCGCAGCCTGGCCGACCTGGCGCTCGTCGATGCGCACGATGACTTCACCCTGCTTGACCGCGTCGCCGACGTCGAAGCGGATGTCGACGATGCGCCCCTGGATCTGCGCGGAGACGGTCGACTGTCGCACGGCCTCGATCACCGCCTCGGCCGTATAGGTCAGCTCGACCTCGCGCAGCTCGACCGGCGCGCTCGCCAGCTCAGCCGCGGCTGCACTCGTGGCTGCGAGCAGCGAGACGACAGCGGCGGCGACTCTCATGCGGCCTCCTCAGGAATGCTGTGCGACCCAGCGCCGCAGCGCGGCTGCGTCCATCGCGCCGGAGGCGCGATCGCTCTCGCGCCCGTCCTTGAACAGGATCAGGGTCGGGATGCTGCGGATGCCCATCCGCGCGGCGAGGTTCTGCGCGGCGTCGGTATCGACTTTCGCGAAGCGTACCCGCGTCGCGAGCTCCCCCGCGACGCGCTCGAAAGCCGGCGCCATGGCGCGGCAGGGGCCGCACCAGGCCGCCCAGAAATCGACCAGCACCGGCAGCTGCGTGCGGCCGACATAGGCGTCGAAAGACTGCTCGTCCAGCGCGACCGGCGCGCCTGCGGCGAGCGCGGCGCCGCATTTGCCGCACTTGGGGCCCTCGCCCAGCCGGTCTGCCGGCACGCGGTTCGGCGTGAGGCAGTCCGGGCAGGCGAGCTGGACGGTTTCGCTCATGACAGCGGCCATGGCGTCAGGCGTGCGCGACGTCGCCGCTCTTCATGCCGAGCTTGCGCAGGAAGCTGATCATCGGGCACCAGTTGCTGAACCCGCTCTGCAACAGATTGAGCCCGACGAAGGCGGTGAACCACAGCGCGTGCTGACTGAGGAAGAGCGGGCTGCCCTCGACGCCGAGCGCGAGCGAGGCGAGGACAAAGGCGCCGGCAGTGAGGCGAAGCGTGCGTTCGATGGTCATGCGAATCTCCTGGAAGGTGTGGAATACGTTTCAGCGCGCGCCACTATACTCTAGAGGGTATAGTACGTCAAGCTCCGCCGCCGCTTGCCTTTCCCTACTCTGTAGGGTATAAAGCGGGCGGCGTTGACCCAGATCAACTCAGACCCCCGGAACAGACGATGGCGGTGATCCGCGAACCAAAGCACAAGCAGGACCTGGTCATGCGGCTCAAGCGCATCGAGGGCCAGCTGCGCGGCATCCAGGCGATGATCGCCTCCGATGCCGAGTGCGAGCGCATCACCCAGCAGCTCTCGGCGGCGCGCCGCGCGCTCGACAAGGCGTTCTACAACGTGCTCGCCTGCGCGCTGCAGTCCGAGGTCGCCGGCGCTGCGGCAGGCAAGGCCGCCGTGAACGACCGCGTCCGACAGGCCGCCGCGCTGCTCGCCAAGTTTGGCTGAGGTTCATTTGCCCGGCGCCCGGCGCGACGCGTAAAATCGCCGCTCCGCGCGGGTGGTTAGCTCAGCGGTAGAGCACTGCTCTCACACAGCAGGGGCCACTGGTTCGATCCCAGTACCACCCACCAGTTCTCCCGAAGCGCTCGCCGCGCGCGGACCGCGCGACACACAGGGATAGGACATCGTGATCGAGCTTCTCCTGGCCGCGAACTTGGCGGCGATCCTGGCGGCGATCTGGACCCTGCGGCGCAAGCGCGATTGGTACGTCGTCGAGTGGCGCATGTGCAACGCCGCGTCCCTGAACGGCATCGCGTTCGACGACGAGCCCGAAGCCCTGGACAAGGTCGGCCTGAAGACCTACGGCCTGTCGGTGGACAAGGCCAAGAGGAGCAACTCGGTTCTTCTTAATCACAGGAATGGCGGCCAGATCTTCATCAGCCAGGACGTATTCGAAGACCTGGGTGCGGCGCAGCTGCTGTTCGACTGGGTGGTGTCGCGGTTTCCGAACCACACCTCGTTCTGCTCGGTCGCCTATCTGCGGCGGCTGCGGGCGACGTCTCCCGGGAAGGCGATGCTGCTTCCGCCGGACGTAGGGATCGACCGCAATCCACGGACGCTGCGCAGATCGCCGGCAGAGCATTGGTACGAGCCGCCCGCCGAAGACGATTGAATCTGCACGGTAGAATTTTTCTTTCTTCGTGCGACCACCCGCTCAGTCGAATTGCCAGGTGTAGATCAGGGTCACCGCATTCTCCGAGCCGGTCCGCCCCTGCACCGCGACGCGCTCGGTGAGATCGACGGTCGCCTGCACGAAGCTGTCGGCGTTGCGCAGGCTCTGGCCGACGCTGACATAGACCGCGCTCGCCAGCTGCGCTCCCACGCTGACGAACTGTTCGTTCAGCTGGGACCTGCCCGACAGACCGAATTCGGCATCGCCCGCGCCGCCGGGCCCAGCGCCGAACACGAGCCACTGCATCTTCTGCGCATCGGGCACCGGCGGATTGGAATACAGCGCGGTGCGCGGCGACAGAGCGGTCCCGGTGATCGCGACGCCGGCTTCCACGCGCTGACCCTTGCGCAGCGCGAGAATGTCCAGTTTCGGATTGTCGAGCGGCCCGTCGAACAGCAGCACGCCGCGCGTGATCGCGAGCTGCTGGCCGTAGGCGGTGTAGCCCCCCTCCACGACGCGCACGCTGCCGCGCGCGTGCGGGCGGATCTCGCCTTCCTCGAGCGTGACGCGCACGCTGCCCGCCATGCGCACGTCCAGACCCTGACCTTTGACGAAGAACGCATCGCCCAGGTTGAGCGTCACGTCGATTCCCAAGCGGGCGGGGACCCCGTCTGCCTTGGGCTGCTGCGTCACGATGACGACGTCAGAGCCCAGCCGCGGGGCATCTTCGTCGCGCAGCTCGATCAGCCCGCGATCGGCGGTGAACTCGCCCTCGAGCGCGAGCTTGCCATCGCGCGAGCGGATGCGTCCGGCGCCGCTCAGCGCGAGCTGCTGATCGTCGCGCCGGACTGCGGCGAGCCTGTCGGCGCGGAACTCAAGGTCCACCTGGCTGCGTGCCCCGGCGAGCGTCGCCTCGCCGCTCGCGGTCAGCGTGCCTTCGTCGCCGCGAAACGCGATGCGCCGAAACAGGACCTTGTCCTGGTCGAGCTCGATTTTCATCTCCCCGTCGCTCAACCGTACTCCGGCGGAGCCGTAACGCACGCGCAGCTTCTCGCCATTGAGCTCGCCCCGCAGCCGCGGCGCGCGCAGCGTGCCGTCGAGCGCGACGCGGCCGGACAGGCTGCCGCCGGCGCGCAACTCGGGGTTGCCCAGACGCCCGAGCCAGGTGAGGCTCGGGACGCTCGTAAAGCGCCCGCGCAGCGCCAGCGGCGCGTCCGGTGAGACGCGCCAGGCGCCCGCCTGGCGCTCGGCCGTCGTGCGCAGGTCGACTTCGAGCGTGCCAAGGTTCGCACCCTGCCCGCGCAGGCTCGCTTCGACCACGTTGGCACGCGCCTCGGCCTGCAAGCGCAGCTCGCTGATCTCCAGCGCAAGCGGCGGATTTCCGGTGAGCACGACGTCGCCACGATCGCGCGCGAGCTGCACGCTGCCGCTGAGCGTGTCGGCCGCGCGGATGTCCCAGGCACCGCTCACCACCAGATCGGTGTGCAAAATCGCCGCGACACCGGGCGCCGCGAGCAGGTCGCCGAGCGCGAGGCTTTCGATGCGGCCACGGCTCGTCAACGCCCCTGCGCCCGCGACGATCTGCTCGAAGCGCACGGCGCCGCGGGTGAGCGTCAAGCGCCCTGCGCCAGCTTCCAGCCGCCCGGGCCGCCAGCGCAGCCTGACCGGCTCGTCGAGATCCGCGCGAACCGGGCGGGCTGTCTCAAGCGTCTCGATGCGCCCGTCCCAGCCGCCGCCATCGACCAGACTGCCTTGCGCGCGCGTGCTGCCCTTGAGCGCCGGATCGTCAACGGCGAGGTGCAATCGATGCGCACGCCGCGTGCCTTCCACCCCCGCTTCGATCCGGGCAAGCGCGCGGCCCGCCGCGGCTGCCCCGCGCAGCTCTCCGCGCGCGCTAAGCTTGCCCTGCAGCCCTTCGGCCGCGCGCGCAGTCAGGGTCAGCGTGGCTGCCTCGAGCTCTCGGAACTTCAGTCCGTGACCCTGCGCATCGATCGAAAAGGCGGGATTCTCCCGGCTGCCGCCGATCCAGCCGCTCACGCGCAGCGCGCCGCGCATGCCGAGGCCGAGCTGCGCCAGCTGCGGGGCCTCCAGGTTCAGGTTGAGTCGATCGCCGGCCGCACCGAGCCGTCCGTCCGCACGCAGCCGATTGGCGCCCACCACTATGGACGCAGACTGTACGGCGAGCTGCTGTTGCGTCGCCTTCAGCCTGATTTCGCCGCTCAGCGCGGCTTCCGCAAACCAGCTGTCAGCGAGCCGATAGGCGAGCTCCACGTGCCATTGCGGCTGCAGCGCGCCGCTTGCCTGCAGCCTGCCGTTCAGCCGCGCCTGCGGCATCTCCACATAGCGGCTCGGATCGAAATTCCTGAGCTGCGCGTCGAGCTTGAAATCGCGCTGCGGGTTGAGCAGAAGTTCGCCGTTCGCAGCCGCCTCGCCTCCCGCCATGCGCAGACTTGCCGACTCGACGCTTACCCGCTCGCCGCTGCGCCGCGCGTTCAGCGCCAGAGCGTATTCACCCTCGGTCAACGCGGCCTCGACGTGCTCCCCGTTTTCATTGCCTGTCACGCGCACGCTGCCGGCCGGTCGCAAAGCGCGCAGCCCGCCGTGCAGCCGATCGAGCCGCAAGCCGTCGGTGGCGAGCGCTGCGGCGTAGCCTTGCTCTGCGAATTCGGCCCGGCCGGTGACGGTTCCCGCGTCTGCCAGCGAGAGCTGCAGCTCGTCGAGCCGCAGCGTCGTGCCATCGAAGCGCGCTTTCCCGCGCGCGGCAGAAAGCGGAACACGGCCCGCGTCGAGCCGACCGGCGAGCGCATTCTCGAGGCTCAGCGTGCCTGCAAGTTGCGAGCCGACGGCTGACAGGCGTGCCTCCAGGCTGATCTCCGTAGACGGCAGCAAGGGATTCCAGCCGGCCGCGTTCACCCGCGTGAGCGCCGCGCTCAGTTCCTGCAGCGGGGCCGCCTCGAACGGCGCGACAACCGCAGCGACGTTGCCCGCGAGCCAGTCCGCTTTCGGCGCGAGCTGAACGGTCATGCGCGCGAGTCCGCCGCCTACGCGAACATCCGCGGCATCGAGCGGCATCGATTTCAAGTCCGTCAGATGCGCGCGCCCCTCGAGTGGGTAAGGCGCCCAGGCGCCGACCGAAAGCTCGCCGTCTACGCGCGCCCAGGGCGTGCCGAGCTCTTCGATCGCCAGCGTATGCCGCGTCAGGCCGAGCGTCAGCGCAGCCGCGAGCGATTTGAATTCGTAACTGGCGTCCCCATTCGTGAATTCCAGATGCCCGACGCGTATCTTCGCGAGAGCGACGCGCAGGGGAACGCGCAGCGTCCGCGGTGGCGCCGCTTCTGTCGCCCCGCCAGGCAATCGCTTCATGCGCAGCGACTTCGCGCTCAGATGATCGACCTGCAGGGTGGCCGCCAGCAGCGCGGCCGGCGACCACTCGAGCGCAAGCGCTTCTACGGTCAGTTCGCTGCCCGCGTCGCGAAGCAGGAGCCGCTGCACTGTGATTGGGCCGTACAGCGTGCCGGCCACGCCCTGCAGCTCAAGGCGGCCGCCGCTTGCGCGCTCCAGCGCCCGCACCACGGTTTCGAGCGCCTGCTCGGTTCGACTCCAGACGATCAGCCCCGAGCAGACGATCGACAGCAGCAGCAGCGCGAAGCCGACGCGCCTGGGCCAGCGCCTGCGCCGCCGCGGTGTTTCCTGTCCCTGCGCGTCCATCAGAACGAGTACCCGAACACGAGGTGAACGCGCAGGTCGCGCTCCTCCTCGCCGTACGCCACGTCCACGGAAAGCGGTCCGATCGGGCTCTTCCAGCGAAACCCTACGCCATACCCCAGCTTGGCGTCGAACTCGCCCACGGTCGCAGCCGCATCGCCCGCGTCGACGAAAGCGGCGATGCCGTATTCGCGGGTCAGCATGTGGACGTACTCTGCGCTCGCCACGCCCAGCACGCGCCCGCCGGTGACCGCGTTGCCGACGTCCACTCCCAGGCTTTCATAGGAATAGCCTCGCACCGTGTTCGCACCGCCGGTGCGAAAGAGGTAAAGAGACGGCACCTGCGTCGGGTCCGAAGCCCAGGTCCGGCCGAGCTCGATTCGCCCGATCAGCGTGTCGCGCCTGCCAACGGGCAGGAACGCGGCGAGCTTCGCGTGTGCGTTGAGGAAGCTCTCGTCGCTGATGAGCCCCTCGATCGCCGCCGCAGCCTGCAGGTTGAGCAGCCAGCCATCGCGCGGATTCACCAGGTCGTCTACCTTGCGCCGGGTCCAGCTGACATACAGCGGCAGCGACAGCAGGTGCTCGGTGGTGACGTTGCCGATGTCCTTCTTCTCCTGGATCGGCGCAAGGCCGATCTCGGACTCCTGCTCGCGTCCCGGCGTCAGGCGCCGAATCAGCGCGCTCACGCTGCTCGTGGTCTGGTTCTCGATGTCGCTGCGGTAAGCGATGATGCCGACGCCGTAGCGGTGGCCCGCGGTGTTGCGCGGGGTCAGCACCTCCGAGAATGCGCCCTGCTCGCGCTGGGCGACGCGTACGCCCGAGGTCCACTGCCAGGGCGTGTCGAAGAACTGCCGCTGCGTGTAGATCGTCTCCACCTTGAATCCTACGTCGGTGCTGTAGCCGACGCCCATCTTGAGCCGTCGGCGCGGCGCCTCGACCACGCTGACCGCGATCGGCGCGTCGTCCGGTCGCGCCGCATCGACCTCGGCGGTGACGAAGGCCGAAGCGAAGTAGCTCGACTCCATCAGGTCGCGCTGGAAGTCGGAGAGCTTTTGCTCGCTGTACGGCGTTCCCGGGGGAATGCGGTTGAGGTCGTGCACGATCGATTCGGGGTAGCGCTCCAGGCCCGAGATGCGCAGTGCGCCCAGGCTCACCGACGGACCGCTGTCGACCACGACGCGCAGCTTGACCGAACGCGTCGCCGGATCCACCCGGGCCTCGCTCTCCACGATCTTCGCGAGCGGGTAGCGCTCGTCGACCAGGGCGCCCAGCAACCGCGACTTGCCGCCGTCCCAGCGGATCTGGCGGAACCGCCGGCCCTCGGGCAGGCGCCAGGATTTGCGCATTGCCGCGCGCCGCGCCGCGTTGTCCCAGCGGTCCTCGGCGATCGCGCCGCGAAACTCGATTTCCACCGCGCTCACCCGCGAAGGCTCACCGGGAACCACCGTATAGCGCGCCGTCCAGCGCTGCTCGGTGCGCTCGATCTGCAGCGCGACCTGAGGCGAAAAATACCCTTCCGTGGCGAGCAGTTCGCGGATCTCGCGCTCGGCGCGGTCGGTCAGGCGCTCGAAGCGCCGCTGGTCGACACCCTCCTTCACCCGGCGCACGACGCGCAGGTTGTTCTCGAGCAGCGTGCGCAATGCCTCCGGCGCCTCGATCCGGACCGCGTACGCGCGCTCGGCGGCGCGCGCGGGCGCGATCTGCAGCGCGATCAGCGCCACTGCTACCGCGCAGAGCGCGCGCAAGCTCCTCCGGGTCTGCATGGACTATCGTGGTGTCGCCGCCGGGCGCCGCGCGCTACGGACGTGAAAGAAAAGGGTACACCGGTTTTTTGACGCACGTTGCGCGTAAGGTTCCAGTGCGTTCGACTTTGCGGCAGCAGTACCGCAAACCCACGCGTTCTGCTAAAGTCGCGCCCCGCGCAGCCGCGGCCTCGCGGCGGGCGCGAAATCCCAACTCAGTCCCCTACCTAGGAGTCGTCTTCCCATGAAGCTCATCGCAGCCCTCGCGCTTGCGCTCGGCGTCGCGTTCGCCGCCCCCGCGTTCGCGCAGGACAAGTCGTCCGCCGACGCCAACATGCAGATCTTGCGCGACAAGATCAAGGCCGACAAGAAGCTGGTTGTCGCCGCAAACATGAAGCTCACCGACGCGCAGGCCAAGAAGTTCTGGCCGATCTACGACGGCTACCAGAAAGAGCTTGCCAAGCTCAACAAGCGCCTCGCAAAGGTGATCCTCGACTACGCCGCAGCCGATTCCAAGGGCGCCATGAGCAACGAGCTCGCGACCAAGCTGATCAACGAGTCGATCGCGATCGAGCAGGCCGAAGCCGCGGCGCGCAAGAATCTGGCCGGCAAGCTCCACAAGTCGCTGCCCGGCATCGTCGCCGCGCGCTACCTGCAGATCGAAGCGAAAATCCGCGCAGCGGTCCGCTACGAGCTCGCTTCCGAGATACCGCTGGTCGAGTAGTTCACGCGGCGCTACGGCCGGCGCTCCGCAGCCGCAAGCGCTTCGAGCGCAACGTCGCGACCCTGCGCCGCGACGCGCGACTTCCATTCGTCCGCGGCGAGCCCGTAGCGCAGCGTTCCGCGGCTTGGAAGGCGCGCATCGCCGTCTCGAGCGCGGCGCAGTGCGGCGGCGTCAGCCGAACCATCTAGTCCGATACACGCGCGCGCAGTTCGCGCGCGAGCCGCGCCGATGGCCCTACCACCGGCAGCGGAATGTCGGACCTGCGCAACATTTCACCGTGCATGGCGAGATTTCGCTCGAGTCACGCGTTGCACTAGATTAGCGCACCGCGCTGCCCGACGACACGCGGTTCGATCGCCTGGCAACACTTTGTTAGAATAGCGGCACATCGCAATTCGTCGCCGCGCTTTGCGCCGCAGCACGAAGTTCTGCGCAGTCCTTTCAGCTCGGCTGCGGATCGTACCGGAAACCGGAAAGATCTGAACCTCACCGCATGCTGACTGACCACGACGTCTATTTGTTTCGCGAAGGCACCCACGGGCGTCTGTTCGAAGGCCTCGGCTGCCAGATGCACAGCGGGCGCAGCGGCGCGCATTTCTCGGTCTGGGCGCCGAATGCGCGCGCGGTTTCCGTGATCGGCGAGTGGAACGGCTGGCATCCCGATGCCGATCCGCTTTCGGCGCGCGGAGACGCCAGCGGATTGTGGGAGGGCCGCGTGCGCCAGGTCGAGCAGGGCCAGGCCTACAAGTTCCGCATCGTCTCGCACTCGAGCGGCCACGTGTCGGAGAAGGCTGATCCCTTCGCCTTCGCGAGCGAGGTTCCGCCCGCGACCGCATCGCGCGCATGGACGCTGGAGTACAGCTGGGGCGACGCGGACTGGATGGCCAATCGCGCCGCGCGCAACGCGCTCGACGCACCGATGGCGGTCTACGAGATGCATCTGGGTTCCTGGCGGCGCGCAGCCGACGGCCGCCTGCTCGGCTACCGCGAGATCGCGCACGCGCTTGCCGAGTACCTGCAGCGCATGGGCTTCACGCACGTAGAGCTGATGCCGGTCACCGAGCATCCGTTCTACGGCTCCTGGGGCTATCAGACCACTGGCTATTTCGCGCCTTCGGCACGCTACGGCACGCCGCAGGATTTCATGTACCTGGTCGATCACCTGCACCAGAACGGGATCGGCGTGATCCTCGACTGGGTGCCGTCGCACTTCCCGACCGACGCGCACGGCCTGGGCTATTTCGACGGCACCTACCTGTACGAGCACGCCGATCCCAAGCAGGGCTTCCACCCGGAATGGAATTCGAGCATCTTCAACTACGACCGCAATGAAGTGCGCGCCTTCCTGCTGTCCTCGGCGCTGTTCTGGCTCGACAAGTACCACGTCGACGGTCTGAGAGTGGATGCGGTCGCCTCGATGCTGTACCTCGACTATGCGCGCAAGGACGGCGAGTGGATTCCGAACCGCTACGGCGGCAAGGAAAACCTCGGTGCGATCAGCTTCCTGCGCATGATGAACGAGGCGGTCTACCGCGACCATCCCGACGCGGTGACGATCGCCGAGGAATCGACCGCCTGGCCGATGGTGTCGCGCCCGGTCTACCTCGGCGGCCTGGGCTTCGGCCTGAAGTGGAACATGGGCTGGATGCACGACACGCTCGCCTACATGAAGGACGACCCCGTGTTCCGCAAGTTTCACCAGGACCGGCTGACGTTTTCGCTGTGGTACGCGTTCAATGAGAATTTCATCCTGCCGCTGTCGCACGACGAGGTCGTGCACGGCAAAGGGTCGCTGATCGGCAAGATGCCGGGCGATGCCTGGCAGCAGTTCGCCAACCTGCGCGCGCTGTACGGCTACATGTGGGGTCATCCGGGCAAGAAGATGCTGTTCATGGGCGGCGAGTTCGGCCAGCGCCGCGAGTGGACGCACGACGACCAGCTCGAATGGTGGGTCACCGGCCTGCCCGAGCACGAGGGCATGCAGCGCTGGGTCGCCGACCTGAACCGTTTCTATCGCAGCGAGCCGGCGCTGTACGAGGTGGATTTCGGCCACGAGGGCTTCGAGTGGGTCGACTGCAGCGACCACGAAGCGAGTGTGATGGCGTTCCTGCGCAAGCCGAAGGGCGGCGGCGCGCCGGTCCTGGTGGCGTGCAACCTCACTCCCCTGCCGCGGCCGAACTACCTGCTCGGCGTGCCCTTCGGCGGCGTCTGGCGCGAAGTTCTGAACAGCGATGCGCGCGACTACGGCGGCGCCGGCTGGGGCAACCTGGGCGGCGTAGACGCCGCGCCGGTTCGCGCCCACGGCCGCCCGTGGTCGATCAGCCTGGTCCTGCCGCCGCTCGCCACCGTGATGCTGAAGGGCGAAATGCATGACTGAGCGCAAGACCACGCTCAAGGATCGCGTGCGGGCGGTGCGCGCGGAGGCGCTGGAGAGCGACGGCCGGGTGCGCGCGGTGATCGATGCGGTGCGGCCCTGCGTAGACGGCGGACGCTTCGCGGCGAAGCGCGTCGAGGGTGAGGTCGTCACGGTCGAGGCGGACTGCTTCACCGACGGCCACGACGCGCTGCGCGTGCTGCTGCGCTGGCGCGCGGCAGACGCGTCGGTGTGGCAAGAACAGGAGATGGCGCACGACGTGAACGACCTCTGGCGCGGCAGCTTCGTCGCCGGTCCGCCGGGACGCTACGTATACACCGTGGTGGCCTGGGTCGATCACTTCATCTCCTGGCGCCACGAGCTCGGGCGGCGCAGCGACCCGGAGGACCTCGTGCTCGCCGTGCTCGTCGGCGCCAAGCTCGCGCGCGAGGCGGCAGCGCGTGCAGAACGCGAAGACCGAAGCGCGCTCACCGACTGGTCGAACCGGCTCGAGCAGGGTGCCAAGCGCTGCGAGGGAGAACCGCGCGCCCAGGCGCTGAAAGCGCTCGCACTGCAGCCCGATTTCGCCAAGCTGGTCATGCGCTACCCGGACCGCAGCCTGGAAACCGTCTGGCCGGACGCGCTGCCGCTCGTGGTCGACCGCCTGCGGGCGCGCTATTCGACCTGGTACGAGCTGTTTCCGCGTTCGACCTCGCCCGATCCCGCGCGCCACGGCACGCTGAAGGACGTCATCGCGCGGCTGCCCTACGTCGCCGAGCTCGGCTTTGACGTGCTCTACCTGCCGCCGATCCATCCGATCGGGCGGGACAAGCGCAAGGGCAGGAACAATGCTCTCGTCGCCGCGGCCGACGACGTCGGCAGCCCCTGGGCGATCGGCGCAGCCGAAGGCGGTCACAAGGCAGTGCACCCGGCACTCGGCACGCTGGAAGATTTCCGCGCGCTGGTGAAGGAGGCGGGTGCGTGCGGCATCGAGATCGCGCTCGACATCGCCTACCAGTGCGCGCCCGACCATCCCTACGTCACGGCGCATCCGACCTGGTTCCGCTGGCGTCCGGACGGCAGCGTGCAGTACGCCGAAAACCCGCCCAAGAAATACCAGGACATCTACCCCTTCGACTTCGAATCCGCGGACTGGCGCGCCCTCTGGGAAGAGCTGAAAAGCATCTTCGAGTTCTGGATCGGCCAGGGCGTGAAGATCTTCCGCGTGGACAACCCTCACACCAAGGCTTTTCCGTTCTGGGAATGGGCGATCGGCGCGCTCAAGCAGGCGCACCCCGAGCTGATCCTCCTCGCCGAGGCGTTTACCCGGCCGAAGGTCATGCACCGCCTGGCCAAGCTCGGCTACACGCAGTCCTACACCTACTTCGCCTGGCGCAACACCAAGTACGAGCTCACCGAATACTTCACCGAGCTCTGCCAGGGCCCCGGGCGCGAATACTTCCGGCCCAACGTCTGGCCGAACACGCCGGACATCCTCACCGAGGCGCTGCAGTTCGGCGGCCGCCCGGTGTTCATGCAGCGACTGGCGCTCGCCGCGACCCTGGCTGCGAGCTACGGCATCTACGGGCCGGCGTACGAGCTGCTCGAAGCGACGCCGCGCGAGCCGGGCAGCGAGGAGTACCTGCATTCGGAGAAATACCAGCTGCGTCACTGGGACCTCGCGCAGCACGACAGCCTGCGCGCCTACATCGCGCGGATGAACCGCATCCGGCGCGACAACCCGGCGTTGCAGGCCGACTCGAGCCTGCGCTTCTTCCCCACCGACAACGAGCAGCTGATCTGCTACGCCAAGGCGACCGACGACGGCGCGAACCAGATCGTCTGCGTCGTCAACCTCGACGCGCACAACACGCATTCCGGCTGGGTCGAGCTCGATCTCGCCGCGCTCGGCATCGAGCCCGCGATGCCCTACCAGATGCACGACCTGATCACCGGCGCGCGCTACCTGTGGCATGGTGCGCGCAACTTCGTGCAGCTCGATCCGCAGCGCAGCCCGGCGCATATTTTCCGCGTGCACCGGCGCGTGCACCGCGAGCAGGATTTCGACTACTTCATGTGAGCGAGCCGCCTCCGTGAACGCCCCCGCCACCAACACCACGCCCGCGCAGAACGCCGCCGCCCCCGCCGATGACGCGCTCTGGTACCAGGATGCCGTCATCTACCAGGTGCACGTCAAGGCGTTCTTCGACTCGAACGGCGACGGCATCGGCGACTTCCGCGGCCTGACCTCGAAGCTCGACTACGTGCGCGAGCTCGGCGTGAACACGATCTGGCTGCTGCCGTTCTATCCCTCGCCGCTGAAGGACGACGGCTACGACGTCGCGGACTACCACAACGTGCACCCGCAGTACGGCACGCGCCATGACTTCCGCCAGTTCGTGCGCGAGGCGCACCGGCGGGACCTGCGCGTCATCACCGAGCTGGTGGTCAACCACACCTCGGACCAGCACGCCTGGTTCCAGGCCGCGCGGCGCGCGCCGCCCGGCTCGTCCAAGCGCAACTACTACGTCTGGAGCGACAGCGACCGGAAGTACCCCGAGACGCGGATCATCTTCACCGACAGCGAGACGTCGAACTGGACCTGGGACCCGGTCGCCAAGGCCTTCTACTGGCACCGCTTCTTCAGCCATCAGCCCGACCTGAACTTCGACAACCCGAACGTGCTGAGGGCGGTGCTGCGCGCCATGCGCTTCTGGCTCGACATGGGGGTGGACGGATTCCGCCTGGACGCGATTCCCTACCTGGTCGAACGCGAGGGCACCAACAACGAGAACCTGCCCGAGACCCACGCGGTGCTCAGGCAGATCCGCGCCGAGCTCGACGCGAAGTACACCGGCAAGCTCCTCCTCGCCGAAGCCAATCAGTGGCCCGAGGACGTGCGCGAGTACTTCGGCAACGGCGACGAGTGCCACATGGCCTACCACTTCCCGCTCATGCCGCGCATGTACATGGCGATCGCGCTGGAGGACCGCCACCCGATCGTCGAGATCATGCAGCAGACGCCGGACATCCCGGAAAGCTGCCAGTGGGCGATTTTCCTCAGGAACCACGACGAGCTGACGCTCGAGATGGTGACCAGCAAGGAACGCGACTACATGTACCGCATGTACGCGGCGGACCCGCGCGCCAAGATCAACCTCGGCATTCGCCGGCGCCTCGCGGCTCTGATGGAGAACGACACGGACCGCATCAAGCTGATGAACAGCCTGCTGCTGTCGATGCCGGGTTCGCCGATCATCTACTACGGCGACGAGATCGGCATGGGCGACAACATCTTTCTCGGCGACCGCAACGGCGTGCGCACGCCGATGCAATGGAGCCCGGACCGGAACGCCGGCTTCTCGCGCGCCGATCCGCAGCGCCTGTTCCTGCCCGCGATCCAGGATCCGATCTACGGCTTCGAGGCGGTCAACGTCGAGGCGCAGGCGCGCGATCCGGGCTCGCTGCTCAACTGGATGCGGCGCATGCTCGCGGTGAGGAAGACCAGCCGTGCCTTCGGCCGCGGCAAGCTCACGTTCCTGCGCGCCGGCAACCGCAAGATCCTCGCCTACCTGCGCGAGCTCGGCGACGAGGCGATCCTCTGCGTCGCCAATCTCGGGCGCTCGGCGCAGCCGGTCGAGCTCGACCTGAAGCGCTACCGCGGCCGCGTTCCGGTCGAGCTGCTCGGGCGCACGCCGTTCCCGCCGGTCGGCGACCTGCCGTACCTGCTCACGCTGCCGGCGCACGGCTTTTACTGGTTCCGGCTCGCGGCCGACGTCCCGGTGCCGCACTGGCACGAGGAATTCCTCTCGCGCGACGAGGCTCCGGTGCTGGTGCTGTTCGACAGCTGGAAGAGCCTTTTCCCCGAGCGCGTCGTGCCCTGGCGCATCGGCCTCGCGGAAAAGGCGCGCCGCCAGTTCGAAGCCGAGATCGTGCCGCGCTTCGTAGAGACACAGCGCTGGTACGCGGCCAAGGGCGAGACGGTGACGCGCGCCACCCTGGTCGAGCACGCACTATGGAAGAGCGACCAGCAGGAATGGCTGCTCGGCCTGTTCGACGTCAAGGCGCAGGGCGAGCCGAGCCGTTACTTCGCTCCCCTCGCGCTCGCCTGGGAGGACCACGACGAGGAGCGCGTCAAGGCGCTCGCCCCCGCGACGCTCGCGCGCGTGCGCCAGCAGGCCAAGGTCGGCGTGATGGCCGACGCCTTCGCCGACGAGCCGTTCGTGCGCGCCCTGGTCGGCGCGGTGCACGCGAACCTGGAACTGCCCGCCGGGGGGGGCCGCATTCGCTTTGCCGCGACGCGCGCATTCGAGGAAATCCTCGCCGGCGACGATCCTGCCGCGCTTCCGGTCGTGCGCACCTCGGCACAGACCAGCAACACCGGCGTTTCGCTCGGCTCGCGCCTGTTCGTAAAGGGCTACCGGCGCGTGCGCACCGGCATCAATCCGGAGTTCGAGGTCGGGCGTTACCTGACCGAGGTCGCGCGCTTCGCGAACTGCGTGCCGGTTGCCGGCGTGGTCGAGCACGTGACGAGCGAAGGCGAGACCACCACGCTCGCACTGCTGCAGGCCTACTGCTCGAACCAGGGCGACGGCTGGGGCCACACGCTCGAGTACCTCGAGCGCTTCGTCGAAAGCCGTCGCACGGTGACCGAGCCGCCGGCCGTCGACGCGCACGGCGCCTATCTCGCGCTCGTGCACACCCTCGGCCTGCGCACCGGCGAACTGCACGCTGCGCTCGCGCAGCGTCATGGCGAGCCGGCGTTCGATCCCGAGCCCCTCACGGACGCGGACATCGCCGCCTGGCGCGGCGGCGTTCTCAAGGAGGCGCTCGACACGCTGGCGCTGCTCGAGCGGCACCGCGGCGAGATGCCCTCGCCCGCGCGCGACGAGGCGCGCACGCTGCTCATCGAGCGCGAAGCGCTGGTCTCGCGCATCGAGGGCGCGGGGCGCGGCGGCGGCGCGACGCTTAAGACGCGCTACCACGGCGACTATCATCTCGGCCAGGTGCTGCTGTCGAAGAACGACTTTCTGATCACCGACTTCGAGGGCGAGCCGGCGCGCTCGCTGGAGGAGCGCCGCGCCAAGCACTGCGCGCTGCGCGACGTCGCCGGGATGCTGCGCTCCTTCAGCTATGCTCGCTGGACCGCCGCCAAGCAGGCGAACAGCATGGACCCTGCGCGCGACGGCCGTCTCGAGGCGCTGCTCGCGCAATGGGAACGGGAGACGCGGCGCGAATTCCTGCAGGCCTACGAACAGGCCGTCGGCGGCAGCGGACTGTACGGCAGCTTCCCGGCAGCGCGCGGCCTGCTCGAGCTGTTCGAGCTCGAGAAAGCGCTCTACGAGCTGCGCTACGAGATCAACAACCGGCCGGGCTGGGTGCGCATTCCGCTGCAGGGAATCCTCGCGCTCGCAGGCGGCGGACTCGCCGGCCACTGAAGCGGGACAGGGACGCAGGAAGTCAATCCATCATTGAAGGGAGGTCATTATGGAAAACGTAAGTGTGATGCTGGAACCGGTGCGGGTATTTCTCGGCCACGTGGGGAACTTTCTGCCGCGTCTCGCGCTTGCGGCCGCGGTGGTCATCGGCGGCTGGCTGCTCGCCAAGCTCGCGCGAGTTGCGGTCGACAAGGGCCTGCGCGCGGTCAACTTCAACGTCATCACCGAGCGCTCCGGCATGGACGGCTTTCTCAACCAGGGCGGCATTCGCAGCGACATCACCGGAATTCTGGCGCTGGTGATCTACTGGCTGGTGGTGCTGGCGACTCTGATCATCGCCTTCAACAGCCTGGGCCTGACCTACATCACCGACCTACTCGGCCAGGTGGTGCTGTTCGTGCCGAAAGTCGTCGTCGCGCTGCTGATCCTCGCCTTCGGCGCCTATTTCGCGCGCTTCGTAGGCGACGTGGTCGTCACCTACTGTCGCAACGTCGGCGTGCAGGACGCCGATTTCCTCGGCAAGATCGCCCAGTACGCGATCATGGTGTTCGTCGCGCTGATCGCGCTCGACCAGGTGAACGTCGGCGGCGACATCGTGCGCCAGAGCTTCCTCATCATCCTCGCCGGCGTCGTGCTTGCGCTGGCCCTCGCGTTCGGCCTCGGCGGACGCGAGTGGGCCGCGGGGCAGATCGCGCGCTGGCTCGCGCGCGGAACGCGTGACATGGGGAACACGGCATCCGGCCCGGATGCCGGATGATCCTGGCGGGCGACATCGGCGGCACCAAGACGCGACTTGCGCTGTTCGATGACCCTGCCGCGCCGCCGCTCATCGAGAGACGCTACGCCTCCTGCGATCATCCCGGTCTCGAGCCGCTGATCGATCGCCTGCTCGCCGAGGCGCGCAAAGCCCTCGGCGGGCAGGCGGCGCCACGCGTGGCCTGCTTCGGCGTCGCCGGGCCGTGCGAGGGTCAGCGCGTGCAGGTGACCCACCTGCCCTGGACGATCGATGCGCAGGCGCTCGCGCGCCGCTTCGCCATTTCGCGGGTCCGCCTGCTGAACGATTTCGCCGCGGCCGCCTACGGCATCGACGCACTGCCTCCGCAGGCCTTCGCGACGCTGCAGCGGGGCGAGCCGTGCGCCGGCGCTCCTCGGGTCATCCTCGGCGCGGGCACCGGTCTTGGCATCGCCTACGTCAACCGCGACGCGAGCGGCGAGCATCCGATCCCGGGGGAAGGCGGGCATGGCGGGTTCGCACCGCGATCGGACCTAGAAATCGCCCTCTGGCACTACCTGCACGAGCGCGTCGGGCGCGTCACGCTCGAGCACGTGCTCTCGGGCGCCGGCCTGATGCGGATCGCCGATTTTCTGCTCCAGCGCGGCGGCTACCCGGAGGCGCCGGCGCTGCGCGCCGGGCTCGCCGAGGAAGAGCTGCCGGCGGCGATCACGCGCCATGCGCTCGAGCGGGGCGCTCCGCTCGCGCTCGACGCGCTGGACCTGTTCATCGCCTGCTACGGCGCGGCGGCCGGCGACCATGCGCTGAACGTCATGGCGCGCGGCGGCGTCTACGTCGCGGGCGGCATCGCGCCGAAGATCCTGCCGCGCCTGGCGGCGGGCGGGTTCGTTGCGGCATTCAACGACAAGGCGGACTTCGGCACCGCCGCGCGGCGCATGCCGGTGCACGTCGTGCTCGACGAGCGCCTGCCGCTCGTCGGCGCCGCGCGCGCGGCGCTCGCGCCGGACTGAAGCGCAGCGTGCCATACTCGCGCAGGGCGGCGCGCACGCGGCGCAGTGCTGTGCAACCAAGAACCGCAAGCTGAGGAGCCTCGTGGCCGAAAAGATCGCAGAGCCGCCTCGCATCACCGTGGTCTGGCCGGGCCGCGCCTATCCGCGCGGCGCGACCTGGGACGGCGAAGGCGTGAATTTCGCGCTGTTCTCGGAGCATGCGGAAAAGGTCGAGCTGTGCATCTTCGACGAAAGCGGCCGCCGCGAGCGCCAGCGCGTCACGCTGCCCGAGCGCACCGACCAGGTCTGGCACGGCTACCTGCCCGAAGCGCGGCCCGGCATGGTCTACGGCTATCGCGTCCACGGCCCCTATCGACCGGAGGACGGCCATCGCTTCAACCCGCACAAGCTGCTGGTCGATCCCTATGCGCGGGAGATCGTCGGCGCCCTGCGCTGGAGCGATGCGCTCTACGGCTACACGGTCGGGCACAAGCGCGAGGACCTCGCGTTCGACCGGCGCGACAGCGCTGCGTACATGCCCAAGTGCCGCGTCGTCGACCAGGCGTTCACCTGGGGCGACGACCGGCGCCCGGTGGTCGCCTGGCACGAAACCATCGTCTACGAGCTCAACGTGCGCAGCTTCACGATGCAGAATTCCCGCGTACCGCAGGCGCTGCGCGGCACCTATGCCGGACTTGCTTCGGCGCCGGTGGTCGATTACCTGAGGCGGCTCGGGGTGACGACGATCGAGCTGATGCCGGTGCACGCCTTCGTAGACGAGCGCCACCTCGCCGAGCGCGGACTGCGCAATGCCTGGGGCTACAACAGCCTCGGCTTCTTCGCGCCGGAGATGCGCTACTCGGCCTCGGGCAGCTCTAAGGAGTTCAAGACGATGGTGAAGACCCTGCACTCGGCGGGCTTCGAGGTCATCGTCGACGTGGTCTACAACCACAGCTGCGAAGGCAATCATCTCGGTCCGACGCTCTCGTTCCGCGGCACCGACAACGCCAACTACTACCGTCTGGTCGAAGACAGCCGACGCCATTACATGGACTTCACCGGCTGCGGCAACACCCTCAACCTGGAGCACCCGCGCGTGCTGCAGATGGTGATGGATTCGCTGCGCTACTGGGTCGAAGAAATGCATCTAGACGGCTTCCGCTTCGACCTTGCGCCGGCGCTCGCGCGCGAGGGCAGCGAGGTCGAGCGCATGGGCGGTTTCTTCAGCGTCATCCGCCAGGATCCGGTGCTGAAC
>Ga0210102_1000125_pt1 | contig 22133 bp, 14 predicted proteins | sample RushOxbow_ThreeS_4_FD_185563 | JGI IMG/M metagenome (GOLD analysis project Ga0210102, IMG submission 185563) | Wetland microbial communities from San Francisco Bay, California, USA, that impact long-term carbon sequestration -... | ecosystem: Environmental > Aquatic > Marine > Wetlands ...
CCGATCCAAACGCGCCGACCCAGACGCCCCGATCGCGGATGCCGAGATCGAAACAGGCGAACGCCCGGATCGAAACAGCCCGATCGGAGATCCGAACCGGGCCTGGGCCCGGCTGGTGGTCGGCGCCTATCCCCCCGCAACGGCGGCGAGAATTTCGATGCGATCGCTGTCGGCGATCTCCAGGTCACCGGCCGCGCGGTCGAGTTCCTCGCCGTTGACGAATACCGTCGCGAAGCGTCGGACCTTGCCATCGGCGTCGAAAACGAGCTCGCCAAAGCCGGGATGGCGCGCGTCGACCGCCTCGATGCACTCCCGCACCGTGCCCCCGTCCACCACGACCAGGCGCTCTCCGTTCGTCGGTCCCCGGTAGCGGGGCGGGATGTGTACCTCGGGCATGTCTCTCCAATGCGAAGCGCGAACTCCGAGGCGAGAGCATAGCCGAGCGCACCGGCGCTGAGCACGGCTGCACGAATCCCGCGAAAGCAGGGCGGTGTCACGGGGCGCCGCGGCCCAGATGTGGGCCATCTGGGGGCAAATGCTCGTTTTCGAAAAGGTTCGGTACACTCGCGCGGCGTCCAGGGGGGGCGACCCGGCTCGTATTGATCCCACTGCAGCGATGCTCCCTCGCGCCCAGGCGGACCGTTGGCTGAGGAGATCGAGAATGTCCGTACCCGTTTCGCAGATGGCGACGGTGGCGCTGTACCTGGCCAAGCAGAAGCTCCAGGGCCGCAAGCGCTATCCGCTGGCGCTGATGCTCGAGCCGCTCTACCGCTGCAATCTCGCCTGCGCGGGTTGCGGGAAGATCCAGTATCCCTCGAACATCCTGAAGACCCAGCTCTCGTACGAAGAGTGCATGAAGGCCGTCGACGAGTGCCCGGCCCCGGTCGTCAGTATCCCGGGCGGCGAGCCGCTGCTGCATCCGGAAATCGACCGCATCGTCCGCGGTTTGGTCGAGCGCAAGAAGTACATCTACCTCTGCACCAACGCGCTGCTGCTCGAAGAGAAGCTCGACCTCTTCGAACCCAGCAAGTACCTGAGCTTCAGTGTCCACATGGACGGCCTCGAAAAAGAGCACGACTTCTCGGTCTGCCGGGACGGCGTGTTCAAGGTCGCGCGGGCCGCGATCGAGCAGGCGATCCGTCGGGGATTCCGGGTCACGACCAACACCACGCTGTTCGACGGCGCGGACCCGAAGCGAACCCAGGAATTCTTCGACGAAATGACGGCGCTCGGTGTCGAAGGCATGATGGTGTCGCCGGGTTACAGCTATCAGAAAGCCCCCGACCAGGGACACTTCCTCGGGCGCGAGCGAACCAAGGAACTCTTCCGGAAGATCCTCTACGGCAACAACCGCCGCTGGCAGTTCAACCAGTCGGTGCTCTTCCTCGAATTCCTGGCCGGCGGACGCGACTACGACTGCACGCCGTGGGGCAACCCGACCTACAGCGTGTTCGGCTGGCAGAAGCCCTGCTACCTGCTCCAGGACGGCTACGCGGACAGCTTCCAGGGCCTGATGGAAGAAACGCAGTGGGAGAATTACGGACCCAGGAGCGGCAATCCCCACTGCCGGGATTGCATGGTCCACAGTGGCTTCGAAGCCAGCGCGGTCGAAGAAATCTTCTCGTCGTTTCGCGGCCTGACCGCGATGGTCCGGGCGGCGCTGTTCGGCCCGAACATTCCAAAGCCTCAGGGCGACCCCGCTGCACTGCTGCAAATCGGGACGCAGCTCGAGAGCGCTGGCGAAAAGTTGCAGATCGAGCCTGCCGCTGCGGAGCAAGACGAAGAGAGCGGGCCGGGTCAGGGCTGGTCGGCTCCCGCGAGCATGGAGTCGCTGCGCGTGGCGTTCGAATACCGCGGCGACGTCACGCTGCTGCTCGACGACGACAGCCGTGTCGACGGCTACCTCTCCAATCTGGGCGACGAGACGATTCGGCTCTGGTGCCGCGGCGAAACCGCGCAGCTCGAGATTCCAATCCGACACATCAAGCACGTCGAACTCACGGGACGGAACACGGCATCGGGCAAGAGCTGGCAGACCTGGATGAAGAAGCAGGAAGCCGCCCAGCGCGCGGCGACCGAAGCGGCCGCCTCCGCCTAGAGGTTGGTTTCTCGGGCGCGAGCAATTCGCCCGCGCGCCCGAAGTCGTTGCTCCGAAACCCGCCCGCCGCACCGCTCTCTGCCCGATCGCTAGCGTGGTCGCGCTGATCCAGTGCTGGAAGATTCAATTCAGAACTGAATCTATCGCGCATATTCATTTTCTAGATAGAATTATAGGTGAATAATTCATCCTCGAACACGATAAAGAGTTTGCAATGAACTGACGATCCGTGTAGGAATGATTGCTCGCTCGCCCCTGACCGGGGAAGAGCGCGCGGACGAGGAGGCCCGACGATGTCGAGCGGCGGAGAAACCGGGGGGCGGCCCCGCAAGCTGCGCTACGTCCCGGTCATCGGGACGCGACTCGGCAAGCTCCTGGCGGTCGTCTTTGCGCTTTTCGCGTTGCTGGTCGTGAACTCGGTCTACCTCAGCAGCGTGACCGTACTGGGCGTCGCGTACCAGAACTGGTTCTACCTGTTGAATTTTGGCCTGCACCTGGTGCTCGGTCTCGCGTTGGTCGGCCCCTTCCTGGTGTTTGGCGCGATCCACCTCCACAACGCCTGGAACCGACCCAACCGCCGAGCCATCCGAGCCGGCCTGGCGCTCTTCGCCGTGGGAATCCTGATCCTGCTGACCGGGCTGATCCTCACCCGGGTCGACCTGGCGGGCATGCGCTTCGAAGTGAACGCCCCGTTCGCCCGACGGGTCGCCTACTGGCTGCACGTCGTCACGCCGCTTCTCGCCGTCTGGCTGTTCGTGCTCCACCGCCTGGCGGGCCGGCGAATCCGCTGGAAGGTCGGCTTGGGCTGGGCGGCGGCTGCGGCAGTTTTCGCCGGCGGCATGCTGGTGCTGCACGCCCAGGACCCGCGCGCCTGGAATGTCGCCGGACCGAAGTCCGGCGAGAAGTACTTCTTCCCGTCGCTGGCCCGGACCTCGACGGGCAACTTCATTCCGGCCGGCGTGTTACAGAACGACGCCTACTGCGAGGAGTGCCACACGGACATCCACGCTGGCTGGGCGCAGAGCGTCCACCGCTTCAGCTCGTTCAACAATCCCCCCTACCTGTTCAGCGTGAAAGGGACACGCCGCGCGATGATGGAGCGCGATGGCAATGTCCGGGGCTCGCGCTTTTGCGCCGGCTGCCACGACCCGGTGCCATTTTTCAGCGGAGCGTTCGACGATCCGAAGTTCGACGATCCCGACTTCGATCTGGCGAGCGACGCGACCGCCCAGGCGGGCATCACCTGCACGGTCTGCCACAGCATCACCCACATCAACAGCGTGCGTGGAAATTCCGACTACACGATCGACGAGCCGATGCATTATCCGTTCGCGTTCAGCGAGAACCCCGCGCTGCGCTGGGCGAACCGGCAGCTCATCAAGGCGAAGCCCGAGTTCCACAAGGCGACTTTCCTCAAACCCCTTCACCGCAGCGCGCAGTTCTGCGGCAGCTGCCACAAGGTGCACCTTCCGCCGGAACTCAACGCCTACAAGTGGTTGCGCGGACAGAACCACTACGACGCATTCTGGCTCAGCGGTGTCTCGGGCCAGGGCATCACGAGCTTCTACTACCCACCCAGGGCCGAGAAGAGCTGCAACGGTTGCCACATGCCGCTCACCGAAGTATCCGACGCGCCGAACTTCTCCGCGCGCGTGCGCGACGACTCGGGGCTGCAGAAGACGCTCGACCACCAGTTCCCCAGCGCGAATACCGCGATCCCGTACCTGCTGCGCGACCAGCTCCCGCGCGCCGACGAGGCAATCGACGCCCACCGCCGCTTCCTCGACGGCGTGATGCGAATCGATCTGTTCGGCATTCGCGAGGGCGGGCGGATCGACGGCGAGCTCACTGCGCCGCTGCGGCCGACCGTACCGGCCCTCAAACCCGGGGCGACGTACCTGATCGACGCCGTGATCCGCACGCTCAAGATGGGCCACGTCTTCACCCAGGGCACCGCCGATTCGAACGAGGTCTGGCTGGACGTGACCGTTACGAGCGGCGGGCGCGTGATCGGTCGCAGCGGCGGACGCGAGCCCACCAGCAATGCGGTCGATCCCTGGTCCCACTATGTGAACGCGTTCGTGATCGATCGCGACGGCAACCGCATCAACCGCCGCAACGCAGAGGACATCTTCGTCGCGCTCTACAACAACCAGATCCCGCCCGGCGCCGCCGACGTCGTCCACTATCGGCTCAGTCTGCCGCCCGACCTCAGCGAGCCCGTGACCGTCGACGCCAAGCTCCAGTACCGCAAGTTCGACACCGAGTACATGCGGCTCGTGAAAAACGACCCGGGGTACGCGAACGACCTGCCGATCGTCACGCTGGCGGAAGATCGGATCGTGTTCCCGCTCGCGGGCGGGTGGCGCGCGCCGTTCAATCCCGAGTCGCCGATCGAGCTGTGGCAGCGCTGGAACGACTACGGGATCGGGCTGCTGCGCAAGGGACAACTCGGCGAGTTGCGCCAGGCCGCCGAGGCGTTCGCGCGGGTGGAAGTGCTCGGTCGGCCCGACGGTCCGCTCAACCTCGCGCGCGTGTACATCAAGGAGGGCCGCATCCAGATCGACGCCCCGCGCGCGCTCGAGCGGGCCGCCCATTTCCAGCCCCCCGCGAACGACTGGTCGGTGCTGTGGTTCGGCGCGGAAGTCGCCTCGCAAAACGGCGACTTCGATCGCGCGATCGCCAACCTGGAGGAAATCGTGCGGGGTGGCTTCGCACAAGCGGAGGGCCGCGGCTTCGACTTCTCCAAGGATTACCGGGTGCTCGATGCGCTCGCGAGCGCGCTCTACCAGCGCGGTCTGCAACAGAGTGGCGAGGCCCGGAAGGAGACCATGCTGGCGGCCCGGGATCGCTTCCTCGAGGCACTCAGCTACGACCCCGAGGACCTGAGCGCCCACTGGGGTCTCAAGCAGGTCTACACCGATCTGGGAGACGTGGAAAACGAACGCAAACACGCGGCGCTGCACGCATACTACAAGCCCGACGACAATGCGCTCGATTACGCGGTCGCCCAGGCGCGCCTGCGCTACCCGGCCGCCAACAAGGCGAGCGAAGCGGTCGTCATCTACGACCTCCAGCGCCCCGCCGCCTACGGGCTCGATGCCGACACGACGCCGCGCGTAGCCTACGAGGAGACCCGCATTGACGACTGAGCACGGAGCCGGGGACGACCCGACCCGGAAGGTTGGACTCTCCTCCGAAGAGGAAGAGCTGGTTCCCGCGGACGATGCGATCATCGGCCGGGCATTCCGCGGGTCGCTCGCGGTCATCGCGATCGCGGCCGTGCTCGTCGGCGCAGCGCTGTTGTTCACGCGCGACCAACCCGTGGTGGAGCAGATCGTCGAGCGCAGCCCGGTGGAGGCGCCGCGCCAGCTCGACCAGACCCAGGCTCGAATGCCCGAGGTCGCGTTCGTCGACATCGCGCAGCGCGCAGGGATCGACTTCGTGCACGAGAACGGAGCCGTCGGCAGCAAACTGTTGCCCGAGACGATGGGCACCGGGGCGGCCTTCCTCGACTACGACGGCGATGGCGATCAGGACCTGCTGTTCGTCAACTCGAGTCACTGGCCCGAGAGCGGGCAGCCGAGCACTCCAATGGCCCTCTACCAGAACGATGGCAGCGGGAACTTCACCGACGTGACTGCCGGCTCCGGCCTCGACACCTCCTTCTACGGTCAGGGCGCCGCCGTCGGCGACTACGACAACGACGGCCATGCCGACGTCTTCTTGACGGCGGTTGGCGCGAACCACCTCTTCCACAACGAGGGCGGCCGCTTCGAGGAAGTGACCGAGCAGGCGGGTGTGGCCGGTGCGCCCGAGGCCTGGAGCACGAGCGCGGGCTTTTTCGACTACGACAACGACGGCGACCTCGATCTGTTCGTCTGCAACTACATCCAGTGGTCGCGGGAAATCGACTTCCGACTGAACTTCACGCTCAACGGTGTAGATCGGGCCTACGGGCCGCCGATGCAATACGAGGGAACCTATTCGGTTCTCTACCGCAACGACGGCGACGGTCGCTTCAGCGATGTCTCGGCCGAGGCGGGAATCCAGATCGACAACCCCGCCACCGGACGGCCGATGGGCAAGGCGCTGGCGCTGACCTTCGTCGACGCGGACCGCGATGGCGATCTCGACGTCTTCGTCGCCAACGACACGGTGCAGAACTTCCTGTTTCGCAACGAAGGCAGCGGCCGCTTCCACGAGATCGGTGCCGCGAGCGGATTCGGCTTCGACAACAACGGCGCGGCCACGGGTGCGATGGGGATCGACGCCGGCGACTACGACAATCGCGGCAGCCTCGCAGTCGGCATTGGCAACTTCGCCAACGAACATTCCTCGTTCTACGTGCAACAGAGCCAGCCCTGGCAGTTCGTCGACGTCTCGAACGCCCAGGGCATCGGCTCGCCCAGCCGACTCAAGCTGAGCTTCGGCTTGTTCTTCTTCGACTACGACCTCGACGGCCGCCTCGACCTGCTGCAGGCCAACGGCCATCTCGAGGAAGCGATCAACGAGATCCAGCCGAGCCAGACATACCGCCAGGCCGCGCAGCTCTTCTGGAACTGCGGCTCCAGCGAGAAGAGCTGTTTCGCGGCGGTCCCCGAGGAGCGGCTCGGCGATCTCGGCCGGCCCATCGTAGGGCGCGGAGCCGCCTATGCCGATATCGATGGCGACGGCGACCTCGACGTGGTGCTCACACAGGCGGGCGACCGTCCGCTGCTCGTCCGCAACGACCAGGCGCTTGGCCACCACTGGTTGCGCGTCGCGCTCGAAGCTCGAGGCGGCAACCGGGACGCGATCGGTGCCTGGGTCGAATTGCGAGCAGGCGACACCACTCAGCGGCGACAGGTCATGCCGACCCGGAGTTACCTCTCGCAAGTCGAGCTGCCGGTGACGTTCGGGCTCGGCGACGCCGATCGCGTCGACGCGCTGCGCATCGATTGGCCCGATGGCTCCACGCAGGAGGTGCGCGTGGACGCCGTCGACACGGTCCTGCACGTCGAGCAGGCGTCGTAGTGCCCGGCGATGCTTCGGCCCACGCCGCGCGTGGCCGTGAAAAGTAGCATGAGCAGAATCGGCCAGCGCTGCGCGATGGCGACGCTCGCTCTGGCGTTGCAGTCGGGTGTCACCTCCGATAGCCCGGCGGCGGAAGCGGCCGCGAGCGAACCGGGTGTCGCGACGGCCGCGAAGACGGGGTTCGAGCGACCCACCTACCACTTCCTGCGCCAGGACGAAGACTGGTCGGTGCTCGCGGATGTGCCTCCCGCGCAGCGCGACGACTTCTTCGATCGCTTCAAATACGTGCCACTCGGAGAATCGGGCCAGGTATGGGCGAGCTTCGGCGGGTCGCTCCGCGGTCGCCTCGAGAGCTGGTTCGACTTCGGTTTCGGCACGCCGTCCCCAGACGACGATACCTTCGCGCTCGGGCGCCTGCGGTTCGACGCCGACGTTCACTTCGGTCGCTTCGTGCGCGCCTTCGTCGAGGTCAAGAGCGCGCTCTCGACCGACCGCGATCTTCCGGGGCGCAAGCGGAATACCGACGTCGACGACGTCGCGCTGCAGCAGGCGTTCGTCGATCTGCGCCTGCCGGTTGCGGACGACGCGTCCCTCACGTTGCGGCTCGGCCGCCGGGGCCTCCAGTATGGGAGCCAGCGGCTGGTGAGCCCGCTGCCGTGGGCCAACACGCTGCGCACGTGGGACGGAGCCAGCTTGCACCTCGCGGGCGACTCGGGCTTCGTCGACGCCTTCTGGACCCTCTATGCGCCGGTGCGCAAATACCACTTCAACAAGCCCGACGAGGACCGGCAGTTCTTCGGCGTCTACGCGAGCGGGACGCCAGGCCCGCCCGGCCTGGTGGTCGACCTCTACGCGCTCGGTCTGGCGCAAGACGGGGACTTCAACCGCAACGGCACCACCGGAAACGACGATCGCTATACGCTCGGCACCCGCATCGAAACGCCCCTCGGCGCGCCAGCGTTCACGCTGGAATTCGAGGGCGCCTACCAGCTCGGCCGCGTCGGCAACGCGGATGTGAGCGCCTTCATGCTGGCGCTCGAACTCGCCGCGCAGGCTGCGGACGCGTGGGCCGCGCCGCGCCTCGCGCTCGGGCTCGACTACGCGAGCGGAGACCATTCGGCGGGCGGCAACGTGCAGACCTTCGATCCGCTGTTTCCGCTCGGCCACGCCTTCTTCGGGATCATGGACGTCGTCGGGCGCCAGAATGTGATCGACGTGTATCCCTCGCTCACACTCCAGCTCCTGCCGAAGACGACGCTCCGGTTGTCCGGGCACGTCTTCCGTCGCGCCCAGCGGCAGGATGCGCTCTACAACGCGGGCGGGATGGTGGTGCGGCCGGGAGCGCCGGGGACGTCGCGTGACGTCGGCGAGGAGATCGACGTCGTGCTGACCCAGGGCTTCGGGCGCCACGTGACGGCGGACGTCGGCTACGGACACTTCTTCCCGGGCCGCTTCATCGGGCAGACCGGCTCCGACCAGGCGATCGACTTTCTCTACCTGCAGCTCGCGCTGCGCTTTTGAACGTGGGACAATGAGCGCGTGGCGGGAAAGCGCGGGCGTCAGCAGAGAATCGTCGAGCTACTGACACACAATCGCATCGAGAGTCAGGAGCAGCTCCAGGAACTGCTGCGCGCGGAAGACCTGGCCTGCTCACAGACGACGCTCTCGCGCGACCTCCACGAACTGGGCGTCATCAAGGGCGCGGACGGATATCGGGCTCCCGCTGGTGCGTTCGGAGAGAACACGCTCGCGCGGCTGTCCCGCGAACTCGCGCCGCGGCTGCGCGCCGTAGACGCCGGAGGGAGCATCGCGGTGCTGCGCGCCCGGGAAGGCGACGCCACCGCCATCGCGGCCGCGATCGACACGGCCGGCCTTCCCCAGGTCGTCGCCAGCGTCGCCTGTGACGGTGTGGTGCTCGTGGTAACGCGCATGCCGGCCGACGCGCGCCGGCTGGTTTCCGCGCTCGGAGGCCGCCACCGCGGGCGCCGACGCTGAGCGCAAGCTCGCGCAGCTGCGAGATCGGGGAATCGACCCGCGTCGGCGGAAGCGCCTTCCGCCCCGGCAGCGTCTGCCACGTGCGTTCCGCTCGGCAACCGAGCCGCACTCCGCGATCGGCCCTTGCCAACCTGAGCCCTCATTCGGGATGATCTGATCGCAGGATGCTGCATCAGACGATCGGTGCCTCGGATCGATGCCTCGGATCGATGCCTCGGATCGGTGCCTCGGATCGATGCCTCGGATCGATGCCTCGGATCGATGCCTCGGATCGGTGCCTCGGATCGGTGCCTCGATATGGACGTGAATCAACTCCAGGACATCGCCCACAAACACGGGACGCCCGTCCTGGTGTTCGATCACGCAATCATTCGCGACAACTACGCTGCATTCAAGAAGCATCTGCCGAGAGTGCAGGTCTATTACGCGCTGAAGGCAAATCCCGCGCCCGAGATCGTGCGCACGCTGTACCAGGCGGGCGCCGGGTTCGACGTTGCGTCCATGCCCGAGTTCATGCTCGCCTACGAAAACATCAAGCATCTGCCGGCCGCCGAGCAGCAGGAATTCATCTGGGACAAGATCATCTACGCCAATCCGATCAAACCCAAGGAAACCCTCCTGGCACTCGATCAGTTCAAGCCGCTGGTGACCTACGACAATCCCGCCGAACTCGAGAAGATCCAGCAGTACGCGCCCCATGCCGGTCTCGTATTGCGCCTGCGGGTGCCGAACACGGGATCCATGGTGGAGCTTTCCTCGAAGTTCGGCTGCGATCCGGGCGAAGCAGTCGATCTCATCCTCGCGGCGGGCCGGCTGGGATTGGCGGTGGAAGGACTCAGCTTTCACGTCGGCAGCCAGTGCACGAACTTCGAGAATTTCGTGCAGGCGCTGAACCTCGCCGCCGCGGTGATGCAGGAAGCCCGCTCGCGCGGCCACGAGATGAAGAGCATCGACATCGGCGGTGGGTTTCCGGCGCCCTACGATGCACACGTCAAGCCCGTTGCAGAACTGGCCCAGAAGATCAACGCCGAGATCGATCGACTCTTTCCGGAGGATCTGCACATCCTGGCCGAACCCGGGCGGTTCATGGTGGCCACGGCTGGCATGGCGGTGGCGCGCGTCATCGGCAAGGCGGTGAGGGATGGCAAGCCGTGTTACTACATCGACGACAGTGCGTATCACACGTTCAGTGGCATCATCCTCGACCATTGCCAGTATCGCGTGCGCGCCTTCAAGCAGGGCAAGACGGAAATCAGCACGGTGTTCGGCCAGACCTGTGATGGGCTCGACACGATTTCGCATTCCGAGGCGTTGCCGGAGTTGGTGCTCGACGACCTCGTCTATGCGGAAAACATCGGCGCCTACAGCAGTGCCTCCGCCAGCCAGTTCAACGGATTTCCGCCCGCGCAGATGGTGCACGTAAACCTCTGAGCGCGACGCGCGGGAATGAACCGGAGCCTTCTCGCCCGCGCTCTGCGGAAACTGGGTAAGTGCGCGACCGTGCGACCCGATCCAGTTCGCCGTTTCAGCGCGCGAGGCGATCAGGCGCAGCCTGTTGAGACACTCGCCCTGCGAAACGCTTCTGTGCATAGGACGGCTCGGGTCGCCGTTTCTGCGGCACGACCCAGATCGGGAGCAATCGGACGACGCCTTCTCGCGAGTGGTTGAACTCGCTGTGGGTCACGCCAGTGCCCACCGTCATCCGCTGGACTTCGCCTGGCCGGATCAGCGAACGGTCGCCCAGACCGTCCTTGTGCTCGAGCCAGTCGCAGCGGGAGCACCCCGATTGGAAGCGCGCCGGATGCTGATCATGTCGTACAATCCTCCCGAGCAGGCTTGGCAACCCACGCGGGGAGAGTGACGGGTGCACGCTGCGTCCGATCTCGCGAGGAAATCGACCGAAGCCCGGTAGCAGTCGTGACCAATGGGAGATTCAAACATGAGGTTTGATTTTGTGCACCATCTGGGAGCGGTGAAGCGCACGGTGTCGACGCGGGAGCGTGATGGGAAACCGGTCCGCTGCGTCACAGTGACGCGAAACTATGAGACGGGCGTCGATGACCTGTGGGACGCCGTAACGAACCCAAAGAGGCTCTCGCGATGGTTCTCTCCCGTCGACGGCGACCTCCGGTCAGGTGGGCAATACCAGATCGTGGGAAATGCTGGCGGTACGATCACGGCCTGTGAACCGCCGACCCGTCTTTCCCTTACCTGGGAATTCGGCGCAGACGTGAGCTGGGTCGAGGTGCGGTTGCAAGCGGAGGGCCCCGAACGCGCCCACCTCGGCCTGACGCACAGTGCACACCCAAGCGAACAGATGGAGCAGTTCGGCCCGGGCGCGGCGGGAGTCGGCTGGGAGTGGAGCCTCATGGAGCTTGCACGGCATCTCACGCTTCGCGACGCGCCGCGATTCGACGAGGAGCGTTTCGTGGCGACGCCCGAAGGCAAGGCGTTCGTTGCGGGTAGCAGCGACGCCTGGGGTCGAGCAGCGATCGCGTCTGGAGAGGTTGCCAAGGACGCGATGGCAGCAGCACAGCGGACACGCGCGTTCTTCGTGGGTGAGACCCACAGCGGCGCATGACCCTCGCAATCGCTGGGATAGAGGCCGGGTTTGCCGCCGAGTGTCCTTTTGCCACAGCGGAGAACTGATCTTCACCAGCCTGCCGCATCGAAATGGGGATCCGCGCCTCGGGCGTTCCTGCACGGCTGTCCGCGCGCTCTGGAAACGCGCCGAGGTGCCCGATCCGATCTGGCCGCTGCTTTGCATTGGATCGCGCTCGGTCGGCGCACCCCAGGGATGGAGGGCGCGCGTTTCACTGCAAAGGAGCGAATCCATGCGCAAGCGATCTATCAGCGGCCGGCGCCTCGCCCTGCTCCCCGTCCTGGGCACTCTGATCTTGGCTTCGGGAGTTCGCGCGGAGGGCGCCGCGGAGTGCGGTCCGTGGACGTGGCTTCCCGACTTTCGCTGCAAGGACCACGAGCCGCGACCCGACGATGCATTCCAGCCGGTGGGCATGCCCTATCTGTTCGAAGATCCGTACATCACCAGCGGTCTCAACTTCGTCTACATCTATCACCGGCTACCGGATGGGAACGACACGCTTGCCGATGTGGTCTTCGACGGCGGCGAATTGCACGTGCTCGCGCTACAGGCACGGCTGGCGCTGACCGAGAACCTCGCGTTCATCGCGACGAAGGACGGACTCGGCGTATTGCGCCCCGGCGGCAATGCGTTGGTCAAACAAGACACCGGCAGCTTCGACATCTCGGCGGGCTTCAAGTACAAGCTCTTCGAGACCCAGGCACGCGACTTCGTGCTGTCACCGGCGCTGCGCTACGAGATTCCGCTGGGCAACGCGGGCATCTTCCAGGGCTTCGGGGACGGTGTCTTGATTCCGTCGGCCAGCTTTCGCTGGGGGCTCGGTCGCCTCGGACTCGAACACTTCAACGTCGTCGGAAGCCTGGGCGGTCAGGTGCCGATCGACGGCAACGCGAATTCGGGCTCGCTCTTCTACAACCTGCACCTCGACTATGGCATTAAAGTCGGCGGGGCGATCGTCGAGTACGTCGTCCCGTTTCTCGAGTTCAATGGAATCCACTACACGAACAGCGGAAACGGCAGGACACCCGTCGACCTCAGAGGGGTCGGACACGTCAAGCTCGCGCTGCCCTTCGAGGGCTTCGACGTAGCAAATCTCGGCTCGCCCGGGATCGATGGCAACGACGTGCTCGTGATGGGCGGTGGCTTCCGCGTCCCGACCAGCTGGGGCGTTTCGTTCGCCGTGATGTACGAGGGGCCGATCACGAATCGCGAAGACATCCACAATCAGCGCTTCACCTTCATGCTGACCTGGGAGCTATAACAGCCGATCCGCACCGCGACGACGAACGCCGTGAGCAGCGCGGCGATCCCACGCTCCGCGTCTGTCGGGTTCAGACGCGGCGTGATGGCGCGCCGATGTTTCGCCCGTGTGTCAGGTCCGTTGCGCGAGAATGATTCGGTGGATCAGTGCGGGCCGGGCGGGGCCACCAGGGGTTCGATGCCCAGTTTGCGCAGGTGCTGTTCGGCGCGCTCGGCGTGGAGGTGGTACTCCTGCCTTCGGGCCAGGTCGAGTACACGCAGCCAGGTATGCACCGCGTCCCGATGGCTATCGCCACGCGCCTCGAAGGCGAGCGCGAGATGGCTCCAGGTAGAGATCGCACCGGGGTCGCGATTGAGCGAGCGGCCGAAGTATTCGATCGCGGCATCCCACTGTTCGAGCTGCGCGAAGCGATCCCCGAGCCGGTAGTAGGCCATCGCGAAGTTTTCCCGGCTGAGGGGCAGATGCACCAGCCATGCCGCAGATCCAAGCGCAACCAGCCCCATCGCGAGCGTGCGAGGCCGGCGGCTCCGCAGCAGATCCCAGAGCCAGCACGCCGCCGCGGATGCAAAGAGGTACAGCGCGGGAAGCGCCGACATCCGATCGCGCGCGAGCACGCTGAAGATCAGGCTCGCAATCAGGTGGAACTCGATGACCGCGTACAGTAGGTAGAGCCGGCGCCAGTCGCGTGCGCGAATGCCCATGCCGAGCAACGCGAGCGGTCCCGCTACTGCGAAGCTGATCAGCGGAAGTCGCCGCACCCAGGAGAACGCCCGCTCGGCGATCGGTGAGCGCTCGCGCCAGAGATCGGCCGCGTTCCAGAACAAGCCGAACTTGCGGACTTCGTGCCGCAGCCACTGGCCGGGACGCGCAGAGATGTAGTCGAGCGTCTCGCTCGCCCAGAAGCCCGAGATCTCCGAGGGGCTCAATTCGCGCCCGCTCAGCTGCTGGGCAACTTCCGCAAAGAGCTGGCGCCGTTCGACGGGAGCATCGGCAACCACGCGTGGATAGCGCCGCGGCATCCCGTAGCCGCCCTTCGCGTTCGGATGATTGCCCGCGTACAGAGAAATCCCGCCACCCGTGTTGACGAGCGTCCATTCGTCCGCGACCGCGAAATTGCGCAGCGAGACGGGCAGGATTGCGAGCAGCATTCCCGCCAGCGACAGGGCGGCCCAACTCGCGCGCCGCGAAGCACTCGATTCTTTGGAGAACACCGGCCAGACCAGCAGGTAGGGGGCGAAGAGCAGCAAGGCCTGCCACGCGAGTGCACACAGGCCCAATACGAGGCCCGCGCCAAACCAGCGCGCTGCGGATGGCGACTCGTAGGCCCGCTGCGCGGCGAGCACCAGCAACAGAACCAGCGGAATCACCAGATTCGCGGTCGCGAGCATGCCGCCAAAGAAGATCGAAGTCGAATCCGCCGCGATCATCGCGCTCGCGAGCAGCGCCACCCGGCGATCGAAGAGTCGCCGGCCAACCGCCACGACCAGCACGCAGCTGAGCGCGCCGAGCAGCGCGTTCGCGATCATCGCAACCTCGACCCCGGATCCGAAGACCGCGAAGACTGCGCCCAGAAAATACGCGTAGAGCGGTGCGAGTGCGAAGACGCCCTGCCCCAGCCAGTTGCCGCCCGCAATTTCGATCGCCCATTCGTGGTAGAGACGCGCGTCGGCCGTGGGCAGCTCGAAGAAGGGATCGTGGAGTCCGATTTCTCGGAGATGCAGCAGGCGCAGCGTGAGGGCGAGCGCGAAGATCACTCCGGCGCCGAGTTTCTCTGCGCGCGACCAGGCTGCCCGCACGGACGGCACCTAGCTGGACGAACGACCCGAGGCCCCGGCCGGGAGAGCCCGCGCGCCTGCTGGATCCGAGCGCTGCGCGCGGCGCGCCGAATAGGCGGCCATCCGGCCCTCGAGCCTTGCGAAGCCCAGATAGACGACGGGGATCACGAAGATCGTCAGCAGCGTCGCAAACGTCATGCCCCCCAGCACGGCGACACCCAGCGGCGCGCGTGCCTCACCGCCGGCGCCCAATCCGATTGCGATGGGCAGGATTCCCGCGATCGTCGAGAGTGCGGTCATCAACACCGGGCGAAAGCGCGTGCGCGCGGCCTGCGAAACCGCCTCGTAGGGGTCGGCGCCCCGCGCCCGCAGCTGGTTGGCAAACTCCACGATCAGGATCGAATTCTTGGTCACCAGCCCCACCAGCATGACGAGCCCGATCTGGCTGAAGAGATTCAGCGTGTGCTGCGGCAACTGAACCCCAAACCAGAAATTCGCCCACGTCGTCAGCTTGAGCGTCAACAGCGCACCCGTGAACGACAGCGCCACCGCCACGAGGATCGTCGCGGGATGCACGAAGCTCTCGAATTGCGCGGCGAGCACCAGATAGACCATCACGATCGCGAGCAGATAGGCGAATCCCAGCGCACTACCCGTTTCGTAGAAGCGCTCGGATTGCCCGGAGAATCCCATCCGATAGCCCGAATCCGCGGGCAGCACCTCTCGGCCGATCGCGCTGATCCGCTCGAGCGTCGTTCCGAGCGGCACGCCCTCGAGCAGGTGGCCGGTGATCGTCGCCGCACGCTTGCGGTCGTAGTGGGGCAGACCCGCAGAGGTCACCGTCTCTTCGACCGATACGACCGACGCAAGCGGAACCATGATGCCGGAATCCGACCTCACATACAGCCCGTACAGATCCGTGGGATTCGCGCGCTCGGCGCGATCGACTTGCGCGATCACCTCGTAGGTTTCCCCGTGCAGCTTGAAGGTCGAGAGCTTCAAGCCGCCCAACAACACCTGCAGCGTCGACGCGACGTCGCGCACCGACACACCCAGGTCACTCGCCTGCTCGCGATCCACGTGAACGATCAACTGCGGCTTGTTGAGCTTGAGATCGCTGCGCAGGTTCACGAGGCCGGGAATCTCGCGCGAGCGCTGAACGATTTCGTCCGCGTAGTCGGCAACCTTCGCGATATCGGGCCCCGACACGACGACCGAAACCGCCGCCGAATCCCAATCGATGCTGAGTGTCGGCTCGTTGATCGGAAAGACTTCGATTCCCGGATTGGTCGAAAATTGATAGTAGAGCGCGTCGACGATCTCCATCTGGCTCCGCTCGCGCTCGCCGCGCGGTTTCAGATCGGAAAAGATGATCGCTTCGTTGACGACCGGCGGACCCGCCCAGTCCGGCGCGATGATCGCCACCGACGCGTTGATTTCGGGAACCTCGAGCAGCGCCTTCTCGACTTCGATGTGATAGCGGTTGGTGTACTCCAGCGTGCTGCCCTGCGGCGCACTCGAGAAGATCATGATGCTGCCGCGATCCGAGACCGGAACGAACTCCCGATCGATATCGGAAAGAATCCACCAGCCGAGAGCCACCCACACCAGGCTGCCGGCCGCGACCAGGATGGGTCTTCTCATCGAGACCACGAGTGCCCGCGCGTAGACGTCGCGCACCCCATCGACGGCGCGACCGAGCCAGGCGGTGACCCGGGTATCCTTGTGATCGGTCTGGAGCACGCGCGCGCAGAGCGCGGGTGCCAGCGTGAGCGCGACGAATCCCGAGATGGCCACGGCCGCGGCCACCGCGATGCCGAATTCCCGGAACAGCCGACCCGTCGTACCGGTCAGGAATGCGAGTGGCAGGAACACCGCAATCACCGAGATGCTCGCGGCGACGACCGCGAAGGAGATCTCGGCCATGCCGCGCCGCGTCGCCTCGAGGCGGGGAGTCCCCTCTTCGATCCAGCGGCTGATGTTCTCGAGCACCACGATGGCGTCATCGACCACGAGGCCAATCGCGAGCGTGAGCCCCATCAGGGTGAGGATGTTGATCGAGTAGCCGAAGAAATAGAGCACCGCGAAGGTTCCGACGATCGAAATCGGGATCGCGATGGCCGGAATCACGGTCGCTCGCAGCGAGCGCAGAAAGATGAAGATCACGACCAGGACCAGGGCGATCGCGTAGAAGATGGTCATGGTGACGTCGTGAATGGATTCTTCGATGAAGATGCTTCCATCCCAGACCGGCGCAAATTCCACGCCTTCGGGCAGGCCCGCTTGAATCAGGGCGACCTCTTCCTTCACTTCGTGCGCGACGTCGAGTGTATTCGCCTTCGATTGCTTGACGACGCCCATCGCGAGGCCGACCTCGCCGTCGACGCGCACCAGCGAACGCTCGTTTTGTGCGCCCACGACCGCGTTTCCGATGTCGCTGATCCGAATCGGCTGGCCGTCCCGATTCGCGATGACCAGCGCGTTGTACTCTTCGGCGGTGCGAAGCTCGCCGGGCGTCCGCACGCTGAATTCCTGATCCAGGCTTTCGACCCGGCCCGACGGAATATCGACGTTGCTCCGCTCCAGCGCTGCGGCGACGTCCGCGATCACGAGTCCGCGCGCCGTGAGGCGGTGGTGATCGATCCAGAGGCGGATCGCGAGCCGACGTTCTCCCACGACGTTCAGGTTCGCGACGCCCGGAAGCCGCGTGAGCCGGTCCTCGATCTGGGTCTCGACCAGCGTCGTCAGTTCGATCTGGTCGAGTCCGCCCCCGCTCAGGTTCATCCAGATCAGGCCGCCGCCGCTCGAGTCGGCCTTCGAGACGATCGGGGCCTTGACCTCGTCGGGCAATCCCTGGCGCGCGCGAGCGACGCGGTCGCGCACATCGGATGCGGCCTCATTGAGATCGCGCGAGAGTTCGAACTCGAGCGAGATCACCGAAGTTTCCTCGCGACTCACCGAGGTGATGTGTCGAATCCCCTGGATGCTCACGAGTTCGTCTTCGAGTACCTGGGTGACCGAAGTCTCCATCACCTCGGGCGCCGCTCCGGGCAGTACCGTCACGACCGATACGATCGGATTGTCGATGTCGGGCAGCTCGCGGTACGGTAGACGCCCCATCGCGATCAACCCGAAGACCATGATCACGAGCGACATCACGATCGAGAGCACGGGCCGATCGATGCAGATCTGCGACAGACGCATCAGGGCGTCCCGGCCGCGACAGGGACGCCCTGGTGCGATTCGACGCCGCCACCCTCGTATACCTTGTGGGTTCCACTCGTCACGATCGTATCCCCCGGGCTGAGCCCGGCGAGAATCACCACCTGCCCTTCGCGGCGGCTGCCGAGTTCGACCGAAACCCGCTCGGCGAGGCTTTCGGGCGTGACCCGCCACACATAGTGGCCCGCGGCATCATTCGCGATCGCCGACTCGGGAACGAGCAGGGCCTGCTCGGTGCGCTCCACCTCGAGTTCGACGCGCGCAAACATTCCCGGGCGCAAGCGCCCTTCGGCGTTGGGCACCCAGGCCTTCAGCGCGAGTCGGCGGTTTTCCGGATCGAGGGCGGGCGAGATGAAGTAGACCACGCCACCAAATCGCTCGCTCGGATACGCGGCCACCTGCGCGGTCACTTCGAGGCCCGGCTGCGCGAGCGCGATTGCATTTTCGGGAAGGGAAAATTGCAGCTGCAGGCGATCGACTGCGTCGATCTGGACCAGCTCCACGTCGGAATCGACGCGATCGCCAACCGATACCGCGCGCGCGCCCAGGGCGCCGTCGAACGGCGCGTGAATCTGGGTGCGATCGAGGTTGACGCGCGCGAGATCCACCACCGCTTCCGCAGCGGCTACGCCGGCACGCGCCCGGGTCAACTCCGAAGCCGCCGAGACCTTCACCTTCGAGAGTTTTTCGGTGCGCTCGAAGACATCCGCGGCAAGTACCCGATTCGCTTCCGCTTCGCGCAATGCCGCGCGCTGTTCGTCCGAGCGAAGCACGAACAGCACATCGCCCGCCGCGACGCGCTGACCTTCCTGGAATTCGATCGACTCCACGACACCCGCAATCTCGGGCCGGATGACCACCGACTCCGCGGCCGCGAGCTGGCCGACGACCTCGACGCGTTCGGAAAACAGCTGCGACTCGATGCGCGCAGTTTCGACGACACTCGGCGGCGGGCCGTCCGGGGAGTCCACGGCATCCGAGCTGCAGCCCGACGCCAGCAGCGCAAACACTGCGAGGATCGGGTAGCACCGCTGTTCGACGAGACGTCCGGGCATCTCCCAATGCTATCACGGCTCCGGAAAGAGCGGTGCCGGGGCATCGAGTCGTCGCCTGGAGAGGGAACCACCCCGAGTATACTGCCCGCGGTCGAATTCGAATGGAAACCCGATGAGTCCCAATCTCGCTTTCTGGACCGCCGCCATGCTCGATCTGCTGGCCGTCCTCGTGCTGGCCGCGGTCGGGATCCGAAGCATTCGGCGAGGCCATCTATCCAGGCACCGTCGCTGCATGAAGACCGCCGCGGCACTCGTCGGCGGCTTCCTGGCCATCTACCCACTCAAGCTGCTCTGGCTCGGTCGCGAGCGGCTTCCCGAATGGAGCGGAGGCGACATCGCCATCCTCAGGATTCACGAGGCCTGCGTGTTCGCGATGGTCGTCGCTGGTTTGACCGCACTGGTGCTCACGCGGAAGATGGTCCGCAATCGCAATCAGCTGACCCGGCTTCCAGACAACCCGCTCGCTTCGAGCCGCGCGCTCCAGGCACACCGCATGACGGGCTGGGCCGCTGCGATCGGCGCCGGGCTGGCATTTCTGACAGCGGCTATCGTGCTGCTGGGTATGTACGCGCGGGCGGTTCGTCAGTAAACGCCGCGCTTCGAGGCTGACGCATTGGGCACCTACGACTTCGCGGTCATCGGCGCTGGCATCGCCGGCGCCTCGGTCGCGTACGAACTCCAATCGCGCGGGCGAACGCTGCTGCTCGAGCGGGAGCCCCTTCCGGGCCAACACACCACCGGACGCTCGGCCGCATTCAGCGTCGAGAGTTACGGCGACGGCGTGGTCCAATTGCTGACTCGCGCAGCGCGCAGCCTACTGGAAGATCCCCCCGAGGATTTCCCCCCGCAGCCGCTCGCACAGCGCTGCCCGATGCTCTGGATCGCGCGCGCCGAACAGGCGCAAAGGCTAGCGGCACGCGCGCAGCGCGTCGTTGTCGCAGGCGCCGAACTCTCAGAAGTGGGCGCCGCGGCAGCCCATTCAATGTGCCCCGTGCTGCGTGAGGAACAGATCGCGCTGGGTCTCGTGGAAGAGCGGGCACTGCACATCGACGTCGCTGCCCTGCTCGCCGGATATCTGGCCGGCTTCCGCGCGCGCGGAGGCGAACTGGTCACCCGCGCGGCAGTGACGAGTCTGCGCTCGACGCTCGGTGGTTGGGAAATTAGCGCTGGCGACAGCGACGCTCGTGCAGGCGTGATCGTGAATGCAGCCGGTGCCTGGGCAGACGAGGTTGGAGCGCTGGCCGGTGCGCGGCCGATCGGGCTCGTCCCGCTGCGCAGAACCGCGATCACCTTTGATCCCCCCGACGGCGTCGCGATCGCGGATTGGCCGTGCGTGATCGATGCGGACGAAGCGTTCTACCTGAAGCCAGAAGGCGCCCAGCTACTGGCATCGCCCTGCGATGAGACGCCCTTCGCTGCCTGCGACGTCACGCCGGATGAATTCGACGTTGCGCTGGCAGTCGATCGCGTGATGCGCGCGACGACATTGGAGATCCGGCACGTCCAGCATCGCTGGGCGGGCCTTCGCAGCTTCGTCGCGGACCGCGCGCCGGTGATCGGAATGGATCCCGACGTTCCGGGCCTGTGCTGGCTCGCGGGCCAGGGAGGCTCCGGGATCATGACCGCCCCGTCTGCCGCGCGCGCGGCTGCGACGTTGATCGCAGACGCTGCGCTTCCCGAAGATCTGAAAGAGCTGGGAATCACGCCCGAGATGCTCACGCCGGCGCGGCCCGCGCTGCGCCCCAGCGCTCCGAGCGACTGAGCGTCCAGCGTGTTGGTTCGACCCACTCACGCGGTATGCTGCCGGCATGCCCCGAACTTGCAGCAATCGATTCACCACCCACGGCCTCTGCGCGTGCCTCGCGCTGTTTTCGCTCGTTGCCTGTGCGAGCGCACCGCGGCCCGCTGCGCAGACGGCCGCGATCGACGCGAGCCTGCGACCCGAGCGCATCGTCCTGGTGACGATCGACACGCTGCGCGCGGATTACGTGGGCAGCTATGGCTCGAAAACGGCGCGCACCCCGACGCTCGATCGCCTGGCGGCCGACGGAGTTCGCTTCGCGACCGCGATCTCGCCCGCACCGATGACGATGCCCTCGCACGCCACGATCATGACCGGGCTCGACCCGACACAGCACGGCGTTCACAGCAACGCGAAGTTTCGCCTCGTCGACGGGATCCCGACGCTCGCCGAGCAATTCCAGGCGCACGGCTATGCGACCGCGGCATTCATCGCGTCCGTCGTACTCGACCGGCGCTACGGACTGGCCCGCGGCTTCGACCGCTACGACGACCGCATGGGATTTCGCCGCAACATCGAAGGCGCAACGGGCGGCTACGCAGAGCGAAACGCCGATCAGGTCGTGGATGCGACGCTCCGGTGGCTGGAGACGGCGCCGAGTCGCTTCTTCCTCTGGGTCCACTTCTACGACCCGCACGGAAACTACGACCCACCGAGGGGTTTTCGTCCCAGGGAAGCAGCGCCGACGGGAGGTCCCGATGAGATCGGTACCCTCGAGTACGCGAAGCAGGTGTTTCCACCGCGGTACGCGGGCGAAATCTACTTCGCGGATACGGAGCTCGGCCGGCTCCTGCGCGTATTGAACCGAAAGTTTGCGGACGACCGCACGCTCGTCGTCGTCACCAGCGACCACGGCGAAAGCCTCGGGGAGCACAATGAACTCACCCACACCCTCACCGTCTATGACGCCACCCAGAAGGTCCCTCTGCTGATCAAGGGCCCTGCGATCCCGCGCGGTCGCGTCGTCGACGCTCAGGTCCGGCTGGCCGACGTCGCGCCGACCATCCTGAGCCTGTCCGGAATTCCCCCGATCGAGCACACCACAGGCCAGGATCTGAGGCCATGGATCAGCGGAGAGCGCGAGGATGGACTCGACGCCTACGTCGAAACCCTCGAGACCCATCTGGCGTACGGCTGGAGTCCGGTGCTCGGATTGAGGACAGAAGAATACAAGTACCTGCGGACCGTCCGCCCGGAACTCTACGCGCTCGACACGGACCCGCACGAACGCAACGATCTGGCCGCGTCGGAACCCGCCCGAGTGAAAGCGCTCGACGCCGCGCTGGAAGCGCGTCTCAGCGACGCGCT
>Ga0210102_1000126_pt1 | contig 22083 bp, 17 predicted proteins | sample RushOxbow_ThreeS_4_FD_185563 | JGI IMG/M metagenome (GOLD analysis project Ga0210102, IMG submission 185563) | Wetland microbial communities from San Francisco Bay, California, USA, that impact long-term carbon sequestration -... | ecosystem: Environmental > Aquatic > Marine > Wetlands ...
ACGCCCTTCTTGCCTTCGTCGGTTTCGGGCGTCCAGACGTTCTGATGCTTGAGGAGACCGGCTTTGTCCCAGTTGTGCGTCGGATCGCCCATGTAGACGATGAACACTTCGCACCCGTCGGGATACTCGTAGGGGCCGTGCGGGATGTCCCAGCCGAACACGTAGTCGCCCGGGCGCAGGTCCTTGCCCGCGACGCACATGCGGCCCTTGGTCACGAGGATCGAATGCCAGCTCTTGTGCGTGTGCGCGGGCTCGACGTATCCCGGGGGGAAGCGGTGCTTCATATCGATGCGCTTCATGACCGGGTCGTAGTTCAGCACCTTGACCTGCACTCCGGGTGGCAGTTTCAGGATCCCGAGCACGTCGTCGCTCTGCCACGGAATGTCGCGGTCGTAGATCGCCTTGAACGTGTGGTCGAAACCCTCCCCAGCCGCCGGCTTTTTCGACACGCTCGCAGTCTTCGCCCTCTTCGCCGTCTTTGCAGCCATTTGCAACTCTCCTGTCAGGGTCATTCGATCTTGATGCCCGCATCCTTGATGAGCTTCACGTACTTCGCGTGGTCGGCCTTGATGGTATTGGTGAAGCCCTGTGGCGTGCTGGTCACCGCTTCGAGGCCCAGGGTCGCATAGCGCTCCTTGACCTCCGCTTGCTGCAATGCCTGCACCAGGCCGGCGTTGATCTTGCCAACAACAGCCTGCGGCGTGCCCCGCATCACCAGCACTCCCCACCAGTTGTCCAGCACGAAGCCCGGCAGGCCGGCCTCGATCATGGTTGGAATGCCCGGCGTCAGACCGAACCGCCTCGACCCGGTCACCGCGATGGCGCGCAGCTTACCCGAATTGGCAAGTGGCAGGGCGATCGGCATATCAGAGAACACGACGTGCAGCCGCCCTCCGAGCAGGTCCTGGATCGCCAGTATCGTGCCCTTGTAGGAGATGTGCACCATGTTCGTGCCGGTCATGACCCGGAACATCTCCCCGCCGAGATGGGGAAGCGTCCCGACGCCGCTGGCGCCGAAGTTGAGCCCGTCCTTGCTGGACTTCGCAAGCGCGATCAGATCCTTGACCGATTTCACCGGCAACGACGGGTTGACCACCACCAGTTGCGGGGCGGCGCCGATCAGCGATACCGGGGTGAAATCGCGCAGCGACTGATAACGAATCCTCGGGTAGAAGAGCGGATTCAACACGATCGGAGCCACGCTGCCTATCAGCATGGTGTAGCCGTCCGCGTTGGATTTTGCCGCGATTTCCGTGCCAAGGCTGCCGCTCGCCCCGGGGCGGTTGTCCACCACCACGCGCCCTCCCCACGCCTCCATGAGCTTCTGGCCGACGATGCGCGCGACGATATCCGAAGTGCCCGCGGGCGGGTACGGGGCAATCAGGCGGATCGGCTTGGCGGGATAGGCTTGTCCCTTCGACGAGCTCAGGGCGGGCTCTGAGCTTTTCGACGCGGCCTGGCCCGCCGCCAGCCCCGCCGTCATGGTAAAAAACGCCGCCCCTGCGAGCAACGCCACTCCCCGTATCGCCTGGTTTTCCATCTGAACCCCCTTTCCTCGGGATGTTCTCATTTATCTAACCGAGCGGCAATGAGCGCAGGGACCTGACCCGCTCCGCCCCCGCCGCCAGCATCAGATTCCATTCGCTCGCCGAGGTGATGAAGCGCGCGCCGAGCTTCACCACGTGCGGCAGGCTTTTCACCGCATCGCCGCCGGTGAGCCCGCCGACGCCCGCGAACTTGCCGTGGGCGCGGCACGCCTTGACCACACGCTCGATGGCCGCCATGACCTCAGGGTGCGCCAGCTCGCCGGGATGCCCGAGGTCGGTCGACAGATCGTTGGTGCCGATGTGAATCACGTCCACGCCCGGCACCGCGGCGATGGACTCGATGTTGTCGATCGCGGCCCTGCTCTCCACCATCAAGACGAGCAACGTGGCTTCGTTGAAGGCCTTGCGCATCTCGGCCGCCGGCAGGCTGCGATAGCCGAAATGCGCCCAGCTGCCGAAGGCACCTCGATTGCCCACCGGCGGAAACTTGCACGCTGCCACCGACAGCCGCGCGTCCTCCGCCGTGGTCACCTCGGGCATGACGATGCCGAGCGCGCCGTTGTCGAGCATTCTCAGCGCCGCGGCGTAGTCCTTCTCCGGCACGCGCACGATCGGCGTCACGCCGGCGTTCATCGCGGCGACCGCCATCTGCGAGATCTCGTGCTCCGGGATCACGCCGTGCTGGAGATCGAAGAAGAGCCCGTCGAAGCCGCAGGTCTTCGCCGCGAGCGCGATGTCCACGGTCCGCGCGTGGCGGATCATGAGCGTCAGGCCAAGCTCGCCCTTCCGCAGCCGCTCGGCGAGCGGATTCGACAACGACGGCGCGGAACTCGATGTCATCAAAACCTGCCCGCGTCGAGCGCCAGGACGCTGTCGGCGCCGCGGGTCACCTCGCGCGCCAACGGAATCGCCCTTGGCAATTCGTGTTCGGCGTAGAAGCGCGCGGTCGCGAGCTTCGCCTCGAGGAAATCCCGGTCCGCGCCGGGTTGCTGGATTTTCTCGAGCGCAACCCGCGCCGCGCGCGCCATCATCCAGCCGCCCGCCACCGTGCCGAAAAGCTTGAGATAGGGCACCGCCACCGCGGCGGCGGCGTTGGCGTTCCGCGGGTAGGTCTCGACCAGCCAGCGCGTCGCGCTTTCAAGCCCGTCCACCGCCTCCTTCAGGTTCGCGCGCACGCCGGCGACGTCGCCCCCGCCCTTGCCGAGCGGCGCGTCGAGCCCGCGCATCGCCTCGATCACCGCCAGCGCCGTCGCGCCTTTCTCGAACGCCACCTTGCGACCAATCAGGTCGTTCGCCTGGATGCCGGTCGTGCCCTCGTAGATCGTGGTGATGCGTGCATCGCGCAGGTACTGCGCCGCCCCCGTCTCCTCGACGTATCCCATGCCGCCGTGAATCTGGACGCCCGTCGAGGCGACCTCGACGCCCTGCTCCGTGCACCAGCCCTTGACGACGGGCGTCAGGAGATCGAGCAGCGCCTGGCTGCGCCGCTTCTCACCGGCATCGGGATGATGCTTCGCCTTGTCGAGCGTCGCCGCCGCGAAATAGGCGAGCGCGCGCATCGCCTCGTTCTGGGCGCGCATGGACAGGAGCATCCTGCGCACGTCGGGATGATGGATGATGGTGACGCGGTCGCCGCTCCGCTGGCCGATTTCCCGGCCCTGCACGCGCGTCTTCGCGTATTCGAGGGCGTGCTGGTAGGCCCGCTCGCCGATGGCGATGCCCTCTATGCCCACCGTGAGCCGCGCGTGGTTCATCATCGTGAACATGTACTCGAGGCCGCGGTTCTCTTCGCCCACCAGGTAGCCGATCGCGCCCTTCTCGTCGCCGTAGGCGAGCACGCAGGTCGGGCTCGCATGGATGCCAAGCTTGTGCTCGATCGATACGCAGCGGATGTCGTTGCGCTCGCCGAGCGTGCCGCCCGGTCCCGGCAGGAACTTCGGCACGATGAAGAGCGAGATGCCCTTCACCCCTTCCGGCGCGTCGGGGGTGCGCGCGAGCACGAGGTGCACGATGTTCTCCGTCATGTCGTGCTCGCCCCAGGTGATGAAGATCTTGGTGCCGCGGATCCGATAGTGGCCTCCCTCCCGCACGGCGCGGGTGCGCACGGCGGAGAGGTCCGAGCCCGCCTGCGGCTCGGTGAGATTCATGGTGCCGGCCCACACGCCCGCGGTGAGCTTTCCGGCGTAGGTCGCCCGCTGCTCGGGGGAGGCATGGGCCTTCAGCGCCTCCAGCACGCCCGCCGTCAGCATCGGCGCGAGGCACAGCGCCATGTTCGCGCTCTTCCAGATCTCCTGTACCGGCAGCGCGACGAGGTGAGGCAGCCCCTGCCCGCCGTATTCGGGCTCTGCGCCGAGCCCGTTCCAGCCCGCTTCGATGAACTTGCGGTACGCTTCCTTGAATCCGACGGGTGCGGTGACTTTTCCGTCGGCGAGGCGCGCGCCCTGCTTGTCACCCTGCCGGTTAAGGGGATCGAGCACTTCCTGCGCGAACTTCGCCGCCTCGCCCAGCACCGAATCCACCAGCTCGGCGTTCACTTCGGCGTGCCCCGGGAGCGCGGAAACTTCGGAGAGCCCCGCGAGCTCCGTGACCACGAAGCGCATGTCCTTCAGGGGCGCGGCGTAAGTGGAAATCCTAGAGCTCCTTGGTAAGCTCGGGAACCGCCTTGAAGAGGTCTTCCACCAGCCAGTAGTTCGCCACGGCAAAAATCGGCGCCTCGGCGTCCTTGTTGATGGCGACGATCACCTTGCTGTCCTTCATGCCCGCGAGATGCTGGATCGCCCCGGAGATGCCGACCGCGATGTAGAGCTCGGGCGCGACGATCTTTCCGGTCTGGCCGACCTGGAATTCATTGGGCTTGAACCCCGAGTCCACCGCGGCGCGCGAAGCCCCGACGGCGGCGCCGAGCTTGTCCGCCAGCGCCTCGATGATGCGGAAGTTCTCGGCGCTGCCCACGCCGCGCCCGCCGGACACGATGATGCGGGCAGCGGTCAGCTCGGGGCGGTCCGATTTCTGCACTTCCTGGCCGTTGAACTTCGACAGGCCGGCGTCGGCTGCGGGGGCGAGCTTCTCGATCGGCGCGGGCGATGCGCTCTCGCCCGCCGCGTCGAACCCGGTCGAACGCACCGTGACGATCTTGATGCGGTCGCCCGACTGCACCGTCGCCAGCACGTTGCCGGCGTAGATCGGCCGCACGAAGGTGTCGGGCGATTCCACCGCGGAAATATCCGAGATTTGCTGCACGTCGAGCAGCGCCGCCACGCGCGGCATCAGGTTTTTGCCGAAGCCGCTGGCGGGCGCGACGATGTGCGTGTAGCTCGCGGCGAGCGGCACGATCAGCGCCGCGAGATTCTCCGCGAGCAGCCCCTCGTACTGCGGCGCGTCGCACAGCAGCACCTTGGCGACTCCCGCGATCTTCGCCGCGGCCTGCGCCATAGCGCCGCACTGGTGGCCCGCGACCAGCATCGTGACTGCGCCCCCCATGCGGGCAGCAGCGGTGACTGTGTTCGTCACGCCCGGCTTGAGGTGGGCGTTATCGTGGTCGGTTATGACGAGAACGGCCATCTAGATCACCTTGGCCTCGTTTTTCAGCTTCGCCACCAGCTCCTTCACGTCGGCGACCTTGACGCCGGCGCCGCGCTTGGGCGGCTCCTGCACCTTCAAGATCTTCAACCGCGGAGCGATGTCCACGCCGAGCGCCTCCGGCTTCACGACTTCGAGCGGCTTCTTCTTTGCCTTCATGATGTTGGGCAGCGTGACGTAGCGCGGCTCGTTCAGCCGCAGGTCAGCCGTGACGACGGCGGGCAGCCTGAGTGTCACCTTCTCGAGCCCGGCGTCCACCTCCCGCACGCATTCCGCGTTGTCGCCGTTCACCGTGATCCCGGAAATGAACGTGCCCTGCGGCCAGCCGAGCAGCGCCGCGAGCATCTGGCCCGACTGGTTGTTGTCGTCGTCCACGCCCTGCTTGCCCATGATGACGAGGCGCGGGCTCTCCTTGCCGACGATCGCCTTCAGCACCTTGGCGATTCCGAGCGGCTGCACCTCGCTGCCGGTCTCGACAAGGATGCCGCGGTCGGCGCCCATCGCCATCGCGGTGCGCAGCGTCTCCTGGCACTGCGGCGCGCCGATCGAGACCGCCACGATCTCGGTGACGACCCCGGCCTCCTTCATGCGCACCGCCTGCTCGACAGCGATCTCACAGAAGGGATTCATCGCCATCTTGATGTTGGCGGTCTCGACCCCGCTGCCGTCGGATTTCACCCTGACCTTGACCTGGGGATCGACGACGCGCTTGACCGTTACCAGGACCTTCATGATTGCGCTCCGGAATTGCCGCGAGAGGATGGTCGAATTTTACCGCATGGCCGATGTACGAGAAACGGCCGACCACACTGTGGTCGGCCGGCCGGACCCGAATCCGAATCCGGAACAAACCGCCGCGGCGCTATCCGCTCAATACGGGAGCCACGTCAGCAGGATGGCGAAGAACGGCAGCAATGCGAACATGAGGACGATGCAATAGCCGAACATGTCGCGCGCGCGCATGCCGGTCAAGCCCAGCAGCGCAATCGCCCAGAATGGCTGGAACAGGTTGGTCCACGCATCGCCGGTGGCGAAGGCAATGATCGTCTTGCCCACCGGCACCCCCAGGTTCTGTCCGGCGCGCAGGACGGTCTCGCCGAGCACGGCCCACTCCCCGCCCCCGGACGGCACGAACAAGTTGACGAAACCCGAAGCGAGCCAGCACATCATCGGATAGGTCGTAGGGTTGGCGATGTTGATCAGCCAGCCCGCCATGATGACCGCGAGGCCGGAGAGGCTGATCATCCCCATGATCCCCGCGTAGAACGGGAACTGCAGGATGACGCCGGCGGAGGCTTTAACTGCGTCGTAGAACGCGAGCAGGTACTGGTAGGGGCGCAGGAACAGGGCGAGGCCGACGATGAGAAAGATGAAGATGACGATGTTGAGATCGAGCGTCCCGCCGCGCGAGAAGTGCATCGCGATGTAGACGAGACCCATCAAGGCGATAAGCCCGCCGAGGATCACGCTGTTGTTGATGCGGTTGGCCCAGCTCGCGTCGCCCTTCGAAGCGGGTGCGGCTTCCCTGCCCGCTCCGCCCTTTACGGCCTCGGGCATCCAGTGCTCGATGCCCCGGCAGCGATCAGCCGTCTTCGGCGCAATGAGGTACAGGATCAGCGGCACATAGACCAGGCTCAGAATCGTCAGCCAGATCGCGTAGCCGGAGAAGATGGTGTCCGACGTCGGCACGATGCCGATCAGCTTCTCGAAAATGTGACCCTTGGTGGCGCTCAAGAGCGGCGCCGATCCGGACGGCCCCCAGTGCCAGCTGACGCCCAGCCCGGCGTAACCGGCGGTGCACAGCACCGGGTAGTGGACCGGAATGCGCTTGGCATGCGCGCGCTTTCCCACCTCGACCGCCATGATGGCGCCGACGATGAGCCCGAAACCCCAGTTGATCCAGGATACGACGAGCGCGAGCACGGTCACCAGCACCACGCACTGCCCGCCGGTCTTGGGCAGGTCGGCGATCCGGTCCAGCGCCGTCCGGATGAACGGCGCATGCGCCAATACGTAGCCCGTGACGAGAATCAGGACCATCTGCATGGCGAAGGTGTGCAGATTCCAGAACCCCTTGTACCAGTTGGTCACCATCTGCTCCGCTGACTTGCCGGCGATGGCCATGCCCATGATGAAGGCAATGAAGGTAAGCAGGATCGCGAAGAGAAATGGGTCTGGCAGCCACTTCTGCACGTTTGCAGCAACGCGCTCGCCGATCCGCTCAAACACGGGCGTATGTGAAGCAGTCGATGCGTTTGTCATGACGGTCCCTCCCCCGAAGGATGTCCGTTCATTTCGCTCCCGATGGCGTGCCCTGTCAAGAGGGGCCGGATTTCCGCGCGCATTGAAGTACATGCATCCGCGCGCCGGCTCGTACCCGGACGCGCGGCCGTCTCCTCCGGCGTCAGGTTTCGATCGCGGAAGCCGACTTCACCTGCTCGCGCAGGACGAATTTCTGGATCTTGCCGGTGGAGGTCTTGGGGAGCGCCCCGAACACCACGCGCTTCGGCGCCTTGAAATGCGCGAGGCGGGCGCGGCAGTGCTCGATCAACTCGGCCTCTGTCGCCCGCGCATCCTCCTTCAGCTCGACGAAAGCGCACGGCACCTCGCCCCACTTCGGGTCGGGCTGCGCGACGACCGCTGCCGCCATCACCGCCGGGTGCCGGTAGAGCGCATCCTCGACCTCGAGCGAGGAAATGTTCTCGCCACCCGAGATGATGATGTCCTTGGAGCGGTCCTTGATCTTGACGTAGCCGTCGGGCTGCATCACCGCCAGGTCGCCGCTGTGGAACCAGCCCCCGGCGAACGCCTCAAGCGTGGCCTTCTCGTTCTTGAGGTAGCCCTTCATGGTGAGATTTCCGCGGAACATGATCTCGCCCATGGCCGTGCCGTCCCACGCCACCGCCTTCATGGTTGCCGGGTCCATCACCGTCATGCCCTGCTGCATGTGGTACCACACGCCCTGCCGGCCGTTCAATTCCGCGCGCTTCTCCAGCGGCAGCGCGTCCCATTCCGGGTGCTTCGCGCACACCGCCGCCGGCCCGTAGGTTTCGGTAAGCCCGTAGACATGGGTGATGCTGAAGCCCATCTTCTCCATGCCCTCGATCAGCGCCACCGGCGGCGCGGCGCCCGCGACCAGGCCGAAGACCGCGTGATCGATGCCCTGCTTACACTCCGCCGGAGCGTTCAGCAGCAGGTTGTGCACGATGGGCGCGCCGCAATAGTGGGTGACACGGTGCTTGCGGATGAGATCGAAGATCGCCCTTGCTTCGACCCGGCGCAGGCACACGTTGGTGCCGGCCGCGGCGGCGATCGTCCAGGGAAAGCACCAGCCGTTGCAATGGAACATCGGCAGCGTCCACAAGTAGACCGGGTGCGGGGCCATGCCCCAGGACACGATATTGCTGATGGCATTGAGATAGGCGCCGCGGTGGTGGTAGACGACGCCCTTGGGATCGCCGGTGGTGCCGGAGGTGTAATTGAGCGAGATCGCGTTCCACTCGTCGGCGGGCAGGTGCCAGTCGAAATCCGGGTCCCCCTGCGCGATGAAATCCTCGTAGTCCATCGCGCCGAGCCGCCGGCCGCCCTCGAACGCGGGATCGTCCACCTCGACGACCAGCGGCTTCTTTTTCAACTGTGCCAGCGCCTGCCCGACCGCCGCCGAAAACTCACGGTCGGTGAGCAGCACCTTCGCTTCGGCGTGCTGCAGGATGAAGCCGATGGTGGCGGCGTCGAGCCGGGTGTTGATGGTATTGAGCACCGCGCCCGCCATCGGAACGCCGAAGTGCGCTTCGTACATCGCCGGCACGTTGGGCAGCACCGTCGCCACCGTGTCCCCGGCGCCGATGCCGCGACGCTGGAGCGCGGAGGCGAGCCGCCGGCAACGCGCATAAACCTCCGCCCAGACGAGCTGCCGCTCGCCAAGAATCACGGCAACGCGGCGCGGATAGGTGTAGGCCGTGCGCGCGAGGAGCGACAGCGGCGTGAGCGGCGTGTAGTTCGCCGCGTTCTTGTCGAGCCCGACGTCATACGGATTGATATGCGCCATGGCTGCCTCCTTCCGGCTCGCGTCGCCCTTACTTCGATACCAGCTCGCGTACCTTCACCACCGCCTCGTCGACGCGCCGCACGGCGATGACCTCGAGCCCCGCGACTGGCTGCCGCGGCTTGTTGGCGTGGGGAATCAGCGCGTGCGTGAAGCCGAGCTTGGCCGCCTCGCGCAGCCGCTCCTGGCCGCGCTGCACCGGGCGCACTTCACCCGCCAGGCCCACCTCGCCGAATACGACGAGCTTTCCCGGCAGCGGCGCGTTCTTGAGCGATGACACGATCGCAAGCAGGACCGCAAGATCCGCGGCCGGCTCGTCGATTTTCACGCCGCCGACGGCGTTGACGAACACGTCCTGGTCGAAGCAGGCGATCCCCGCATGCCGGTGCAGCACCGCAAGCAGCAGCGCGAGGCGGGCCTGCTCGAGCCCGACCGAGAGCCGCCGCGGGTTGGGCGCGCGGGCATCGTCCACCAGCGCCTGTATCTCGACCAGCATCGGGCGTGTGCCTTCCTGCGTCACCATCACGCACGAGCCGGCGACGTCCGAGCCGTGCTGCGACAGGAACAGGGCCGAGGGATTCGAGACGCCTTTCAGGCCCCGCTCCTCCATTGCAAACACGCCCAGCTCGTTCACCGCGCCGTAGCGGTTCTTGAAGGCGCGGATCAGCCGGTAGCGGGAATGCGGGTCGCCGTCGAAATAGAGCACGGTGTCCACCATGTGCTCGAGCACGCGCGGGCCGGCGATCGCGCCCTCCTTGGTGACGTGCCCGATCAGCACTACCGTGGCGCCGGCAGCCTTCGCAAGGCGGGTCAGCCGCGCCGCGCATTCGCGCACCTGGGCCACCGATCCGGGCGCCGACTGCAGCTCGTCGAAGTAGAGCGTCTGGATCGAGTCGATCACGGCCACTTCCGGCTTCTCGGAGCGAATGACCGACTCGATGCGCTGAAGGCTGGTGTCCGCGAGGATGATGACGCCCCCGGCGTCCACGCCGAGACGCTGCGCCCGCAGCGCGATCTGCTGCGGCGATTCTTCGCCCGTCACGTAGAGCACCCGGCGCGATCTTCCGACCTCGGCGAGGGACTGGAGCAGAAGGGTGGACTTGCCGATGCCGGGCTCGCCACCAATCAGCACGACGCTGCCGGGGACGAGCCCGCCGCCCAGCACGCGGTCGAACTCCTCGAGCCCGCTCGGCATGCGGTGCTCCTCGCGCGCCTCGACCTCCGAGAGGCGCTGCGGCTTGCCGGCCTCGGCGATCCGTCCGTAGCGATTCGCGCCGGCGGGCGCCGCCTCGGCAATGGTCTCGACCAGGGTGTTCCACGCCTGGCAATGCGGGCACTGGCCCTGCCACTGCAGCACCTGGCCGCCGCATTCGGTGCAGGAATAAACGGACTTCGCTTTGGCCATTGCTCGACGGCTCGTGGCTTACGGCTTACGGCTTACGGCTGGATGCAGGGTATCAACGCGCGAGCGGCGTGTCACGCCTACAGCGCTGCCCGTCCGGGAATGGCGGGGACAGGGAAAGAGGTCAAACAGCGAACATCGCGGTCAATTGGCCTTGGCCCCGGTCTCCTTGATGAGCTTCGCGAACCTGTCCGCGTCCGCGCGGATGATTTCGGCGAACTTTTCGGGCGTGCTGCTGACGGCGTCGAGCCCCAATGCCGCATAGCGGTCCCTGACATCCTGCAGATTGTGCACGCGCACGATTTCCGCGTTGAGCTTCGCAATGATGGGCGCGGGCACCCCTTTCGGCGCGATCACGCCCCACGAGTTTTCGAGCACGTATCCCGGCAGGCCGCTTTCCGCCACGGTCGGCATGTCGGGCACGAGCGGCGTGCGCTTCGCGCCGGTGACCGCAAGCGCGCGCAGCTTGCCCGACCGCGCGTGGGGCAGCGCGATCGGCATGTCGGAAAAAACGATCTGCATCCGGCCCCCCATCACGTCGGTGACCGCAAAGATCGTCCCCTTGTACGGGACATGCACCACGTTCACCCCGGCGAGCTTCTTGAACAATTCACCCCCGAAGTACGCGAGCGTCGCCGCTCCCCCCGAACCGAAGTTGAGCTTTCCCGGCTCCGCTTTTGCGAGCTGGATCAGCTCGCGCACGGATGTAGCCCGCAAGCTCAACGGGACCACGAGCAGCTGCGGCGCGGTGGCAACCAGGCTGATCGGTGTGAAATCGCGCGGAATGTCGTATGCGGTCTTGAAAAGGCTCGGAGCCGTCGCCCACTGGCTCATGTTGGCATGCAAAAGCGTATAGCCGTCGGCGGGCGCCCGCATCGCGATCTCGGTACCGATGATCCCGCTCGCCCCGGGACGCCCGTCGATCACGACCGGCTGGCCCCACGTCTCGGTCATCTTCTGACCGAGAATCCGTGCCGTCGTGTCGGTCGTCCCGCCCGGATTCCACGGCATGATCATCCGTATCGGCTTGCTGGGAAAGCCCTGCCCCGACGCGGCGGGCGCAAAGCAAAGCACAAGCATCGATGCCGCTACACGCAGAATAATTCTCATTCGGGCCTCCATTTGCATGGTTACCGTCAACGTCCCGCCGGTGATTTCGCCGTTTCGCATCCAGAAGATGGTACGTCGGCGCACCATGGCGACGCTGATTGCGGGAGGCGACTTCCCGGCAATGATACAGCGGGCCAGGTGCAATGACAGTGCGCCTCGCAAACTCGGGTCTTCACGCCTCCACGATCCGCACGCGCGGCGCGAGCGCGCACAGCAGCTGGTAGCCCACGGTCCCCGCCGCGGCCGCGACGCGCTCGACGGGGACGCCATCGCCCCACAGGACGACCCGCGCACCGACACCTGCCCCCGGCACCGCCGTCAGATCCGCGCACAGCATGTCCATCGACACGCGGCCGAGCGTGCGGGTCATGCGGCCCGCGACCATGATCGGCGTGCCGGTGGGCGCATGGCGCGGGTAGCCGTCCGCGTAGCCGCAGGCGACCACGCCAACGCGCATGCCGCGCTCGGCCTCGAACGTGCCGCCGTAGCCCACCGCGTCTCCTGGCTGCAGCTCCTGTACCGCGATGATGCGGCTTTCGAGCGTCATGACCGGCTTCAGCCCCGCCTCGCCGCCCGCGCTTTCGGGAAACGGCGAGCAGCCGTAGAGCATGATGCCGGGCCGCACCCAGTCGCCGTGCGTCTCGGGATAGCGCAGGATCGCGGCGGAGTTGGCGAGGCTGCAGGGCAGCGAGCCGTAGCCGGCGAGCCGCCGCAGGCGCTCGAGCTGCCAGGCGACTCCGCGCGCATCGTCGGCGTCCGCAAAATGAGTGAACAGCGTGATGCTCCCGACGCGCGCGTTGCGCCGCAGCCGGTCGAGCGCCCCGGAATATTCGGAAGCAGAGAGGCCGAGCCGGTTCATGCCGGTATTCGCCTTGAGCAGGACGTCGAGCTTGGCGCCGTCGGGCAGCGCGTCGAGCGCCACGACCTGCTCCATGTTGTGCACTACCGTGGCAAGACCGTGTTTGAGCAGGACCGGCAGCTCGCCCGGCTCGAAGAAGCCCTCGAGCAGCACGATGCGGCTCCGGAACCCGGCCGCGCGCAGCCGCACGGCATCTTCCAGCTCGAGGAGCGCGAAGCCGTCCGCATCCGACAGCGCCGCGGCCGTACGCATCAGGCCGTGGCCGTACGCGTTGGCCTTGACGACCGCCAGGACGCGCGAGCGCGGGGCGTGCCGGCGCACGATCGCGAGATTGTGATTCAGCGCGGCGCGATCGATGGTGGCAAAAAGCGGCCGCACCTCTACCCTTCTCCCTTCTGCCTTCCGCCTTCTGCCTTGCCTTTCCTCACCCCTCGTTCGCCAGCTGCTTCATCCGCGCGGTGGCGAACTCGACGAACGCCGTCAGCAGCTTCGAGCGGAATTTCTCCCTGGGATGCACGAAGGAAAAGGTGCGGATCAGGCGCGGCTCGAGCGGCACCGCCACCAGCATCCCGAGCTTGCGCTCCTTCATCACACGCGCGCGCGACATGATGGAGACGCCGAGGCCGGTCTCGACCACCCCTTTGATCGTCTCCGGGCTGCCGAGCTCCATCACGATATTGAGATCCTCGGGCGCGACCTTGCAGCGCCGCAGGTACTGGTCGGTGAACTCGCGCGTGCCCGAGCCGAGCTCCCGGCTCACGAACGCCTCGCCCGGGAGGTCATCCGGCTTCACGCTCCTCGCCTTTGCAAACTTGTGGGCGGGCGCGCAGATCAGCACCAGCTCGTCCTCGCAGCAGACGTCGGTGACGAGACCCGGGAGGTGCGACGGCGACTCGATCAGGCCCAGGTCCAGCGCGTGATCGGCGACGCGGTTCTCGATCATCTCGGAGTTGCCGACCGTAAGGTGCGTGTGCACCTGGGGATGCGCCACCTTGAACTCGCCCAGGATGCGGGGCAGGACGAATTCGGCGATGGTCGTGCTCGCCCCCAGCAGCAGCGGCCCGCTCATCGCGCCGGTCAGCTCGCCGACCCGCGTCTCCATTTCCTCCGACAGCGTGAGGATGCGCTCGGCGAAATCCATGACCATCCGTCCCGCCGGCGTGAGGGAGATCTTGCCGTGGCTGCGCTCGAAGAGGCGCGTGTTGAACTGCTCCTCGAGCTGCTTCACCTGGAAAGTCACCGCGGGCTGCGTCATGAACAGCTGCTCCGCCGCCTTGGTGAAGGAGAGCTGCCTGGCGACGGTGTAGAAGACCTGGAGTCGGCGGTCGGCCATGGCCGGGTGATCGAAACCGGAAAAGGGTTAGTATTCAACCACATTTTCACGATGTGTGATATAAGACGGCAGCCATCCTACCCGTCCCCGGTATTAACCGCATAACACCCGAGCGGCCCACGCATGCCTTTCGGCTTCTACATCATCATGGCGGCGCAGTTCTTTTCCTCGCTCGCCGACAACGCGCTGCTGGTCGCGGCGATCGCCGTGCTGATCAACATGGCGGCGCCGGACTGGATGACGCCGCTGCTCAAGTTCTACTTCACGGTTTCCTACGTGTTGTTCGCGGCTTTCGTCGGCGCCTTCGCGGACTCGATGCCCAAGGGCCGCGTGATGTTCATCACCAATCTGGTCAAGATTGCCGGCTGCCTCCTGCTCTTCCTCTTCGCCTGGCTGCCGGAGCCCGGCGAATCACTTTACCAGCACGTGCTGATCGCGTACGGCATCGTCGGACTCGGCGCCGCTGCCTACTCGCCGGCGAAATACGGAATCCTCACCGAGTACCTGCCGCACCAGAAGCTGGTCATCGCCAACGGGTGGATCGAGGGCCTGACGATCGCCTCCATCATACTCGGCACTGTGCTCGGCGGCCTGCTGATCGGCCCGGGGGTGTCCGATCGCCTGCTCGCCTTCAATCTGCCGCTGATCGACACCGGTATCGACTCGCCGCCGGAGGCGGCCATCCTGGTGATCATCGTTTTCTACGTCATCGCTGCGATCTTCAACCTCTACATCCCCCGGACCGGCGTCGACCACCGCGTGCCGAGCAAGAATCCCCTGTTCCTGGTCCGCGAGTTCGCGCACTGCGTGAAGCTGCTGTGGCACGACAAGCTGGGCCAGATCTCGCTCGCGACGACGACGCTGTTCTGGGGTGCCGGCGCGACGCTACAGTTCATCCTGATCAAGTGGGCGGCGGTCGCGCTCGGCTACACGCTGTCGCAGGCCACCGTGCTTCAGGGCATTTGCGCGGTCGGCATCGCGGCGGGCGCCATCATCGCAGCCAGGTTGATCCCGCTCAACCGCGCCGTCAACGTGGTGCCGGTGGGCATCGCGATGGGCGTGATCGTGATCGCGATGGTCTTCGTGCGAGATGTCGGCCTCGCCATCCCGCTCATGATCCTGATCGGAGCGCTCGCCGGGTTCTTCGTGGTGCCGATGAACGCGCTGCTGCAGCACCGCGGCCACATCCTGATGGGCGCCGGCCACTCGATCGCGGTCCAGAACTTCAACGAGAATCTTTCGATCCTCGTCATGCTCGGAGTCTATGCGGCTCTGATCTCGCTTGATTTTTCGATCTACGCGGTGATCGTGCTGTTCGGCATGTTCGTCGCGGGCACAATGGCGCTGGTGCGGCGGCACCATCTGCACAACGTGCGCAGCGGCCCGCTGCCCACGATACCGTCAGACACGCATCACTGAGGATTTCGTCACTTTTCTCTCGGGTCGCGCAGATCCTCGTCCGGCGCCCGGTACTGGCCGGAGCGGATCTGCTTCACCATGTTCGCGAGCGCAGCGGCGGCGTTGTTCACCTCGGCAAAGACGTCCTTGTCCTTATCGAGATCCTCGTGGCTCGTGGCGTAGGGCTGGTACCACCCGATCCAGGTATCCATCATCGCGGTCGGCCCGGCCGAGACCATGCCGATGTCGTTCAGCCAGTCGGTCAGCATGCGGCGCACATTCTCGGGTCCCGCGGCATCTCCGTGCACGACGATCGAATAGGCGCGCCCCTCGAGGTGCTTGGGATAGTCCCAGCCCTTCAGTTCTAGCTCCTTCGCCATCGCCGGGTCCTTGCCGTGAGTGGACGTCGGATCGGGATTGCCGCCGTCTGCGCAAACCAGCCGGTCGATCATGAGCTTCAAGCTCGCCGGCGCCTGGTACCAGTGCACGGGGCAGAGAATCATGACGCCGTGCGCGGCCACCCAGCGTTCATAGATCTCGGCCATCCAGTCGTTGGTCTGGCCGAGCGCATGATTCGGGTAGCAGCTACACGGCCAGTGGCAGAGCGGTTGTGACGTGGACACGCACGCCTTGCACGGATGTATTACCTTCCATGGCTCGTCGGCAAGAGTCGAGATGTCGAGAAAGTCCGCCTCGAATCCAGGCAACTTTTCGACCGCCTTCTGCGCGTGCTGCGCGAGGCGCCGGGTCTTGGAGATTTCGCCCGGACAGGTGTGCTCGCTGCGGGTGGAGCCGTTGACGATGAGTATCCTTGACGGCGATTTCGGATCCTTCTGGCGCTTTTCCGCGGCCTCGATTTTCGCGCGCGTCTCGAGCCATTCTGCCGCCACCGGATACTTAGGGTCCGCGAACCCTTTTCCGGCGGGTTTGGTGCGCGGCGACTTGCGGTAGACGAAGTAGCCGTCCCATGCCTTCTCGAATACCTTCTCGAGCTCGGCTTTGACCGCGTCAAACGCGGGGTCGTAGAACTTGGCGAAAAAGCGCTCGCGGAACTGCTCTTTGGTCAACGGAACGTACTCGGCTTGGCGCCGCACGGCGGGCTTGGCCATGTCTTGTCTCCCTGAGTGATCGGTGATGAGTAACAGGCTCAGGTACACCCCGCGCCATAATACGGCACAACCCGGGAAACGGATGCCCCGGTCAGAACGGAAACGATCCGACCAGCCTCACGCCGCGCAGCCCGTCGGAGCCCCAGCGATATCCCAGTCCGAAGCGATCGAAGCCGATGCCCAGCACTTCAAAAGGTCGACGCGCACCGAGCGTCAACGCTACTTCCACTTCGTGCGAGACCTCTTCCCTTGGGCTCCCCGGTATCAGGAAATCGAGGTTGTTGAAGTACACGGTGCCGATCAGCGTCGTTCCGAGGATGGCCTGCCGGCCCGAGATTTCCATTCTCCCCAGCGGAAACCCGAGGTCGCCGCCGATCGACACGGCCCCGAGAATGCTTCTCTCGCCGCCCGACTGGTAACCCGCATAGACGAGCTTGCCGCCGACGGCGGACAGCGCGCTATCGCTGATGGGCTGCTCGAAGACGGTCGAGGCGCCAAGGGAATAGATAACCGCGTTGGAATCGTGCTGGAAGTCCCGCGCCATGCCCAGGCTCGCGAACGGCTTTACCGTCCAGCTGGGACTCAACGGTATCACGACCTCGAGCCCCGGCACGAAGCTCATCCCTGCCGTACTGACGCGCCCCAGGTCGAACTCCCTGAGATCGAAATTGGCAAACGCCCCCGACACCGGCAGCATCAGCCTGAGGCCCCATTGCTCGTCGGTTGCCTGCCGCAAGGTATGGGCGAAGGGCAGGCGCATCACGGCGACGCTCTCCTCGCCGATCTTGTAGTAGCCGGTGCCGTAGGCCGAGGCGTAGTACCAGTTGAAGAGCTGATCGACGTCCTGCGACTGCTGCAAAACCACCGGGCTCGGCGTCGTCTGCGCATGCGCCGACGACGCCAGCAATACCGCAGCGCAACTCAGGAGGCCCGCACGAAGCAGCGACCAGTCATTAGTCACCAATCACCAGTCAGTGTATTTAGCGCCGGAGGCGGAAATAGATCTCGGGCAGCTTGTTCGGCAGCGAGCTGATGTGGTCGAGCACGAGATAGTGCCCGCGCCCGAAGATCTGCGGCAGGTACTGGTTGGCCATCGTGTCCACGGTGATGCAGAACGGGTGCACCCCCTTCGCCACCGCTTCCTTGACCGCCATGCGCGTGTCCTCGTGCAGGTAGCGCCGGTCGCCGCCGTCGTCGTAGTCCTCGGGCCGCCCGTCCGAGAGGATGAGAAGCAGCCGGCGACGGCTCTCGATGCCCTCGAAGCGGGCGGTCGCGTGGCGGATCGCCGCGCCCATGCGCGTTGCGAGCCTGCCCGACATGCCGCCGATCTGGCTCCGCACGTCGTGGGAGAGCGGCTGCTCGAAATCCTTGAGGGTGTAGTAGCTCACGTTGTCGCGGTACTTGGAACAGAAACCGGCGATCGAATAGGCGTCGCCCACCTCCTCCAGGCTCTCCGCGAAGAGAAGCACGCCCGCGCGCACGCGGTCAACCAGCCGCCCCCCGCCCTCGGGCAGGTGCTGCATGATGGAGGTGGACATGTCGGCGAGCAGCGTCACCGCGATCTCGCGCTGGCGCATCTCGCGCCGCCGGTAGATCGCGGGCTTGGGCGAGCGCCCGGCCTGCCGCTCGACGACGTAGCTCACCACCGCGTTCAGATCCATGTCGTCGCCGTCGAGCTGGCGCAGCTGCGGCGCGAGCCGCGTCGGCTTCTGCGCCTGGATCGCCTTCTTCAGGCGCTTCAGGGCGGTCGCGTACTGGTTCATCAGCCGGTTGGTCTCGGTGATGTTCGATTCGGCGAGCTTGCGCTCCTGCACCCAGCTCCAGTTGCGCTTGTAGCGCGACTCGCGGTAGTCCCACTCCGGGTACGCGATGCCCTTGTCGGAGGAGCCCGCATCCCGCCGCTGCTCCTCCGAGCGGCCGGAGGCGCGCGTCGAGGCGCCGCTGGAATCACCGAAGCCCGCGATCTCCTGGCGCTTGCCGCCGTCGCGCTCGTCGCCGCTCTCCGCGTTCTGCGGCGTCTCGTTACTCTCCTCGCCCCCGTCCTGCGGCCGCTTCTCGCCCTCGGCGCCGGAACGGGTCTGCTGCCGCTGCTCGTCCTCGTTCTGCTGCGGATGCGCGAGCCGGGTCGTGTTCGGGCCGCGCCCCGGCAGGTAGGCGGCGTGGAACGCCTCGAGGTCGGACACCGGCGGCAGGCCGTTGCCGCTGTAGATCGCGGTGGCGATGCGCCAGGCGTCAGCGACGGTGGCGGATGGGTGAAGCAGCGGCGCGAAGCGCTCGTCCCGCACCCCGTCATTGCCGTACTGGTCAATGAGCGCCGCCAGCGCCTGCTCGACGCTGGCCACGGCCATACCGTAGTAGACGCCGGTCTCCGGATGGCGAGCGCCCGAGCGCGCGGCGGTGAGCATACGCTGCAGGTAATTCGGCACCAGCTGCTGGATGCGGTAATCGACCCGCAGGTCCTCGCACAGGTCGAAGATCAGCTGGAAGCGCAGCGCATCGTCGCCGTAGCGCGCGTAGAGCGGCGCCCACGACACCGGTCCCGCTTCGGGAAAATCCACGCCCGCCAGGCCGAACAGCGCCTTCATCGCCAGGCGGTCGAAGGTGCCGAAGCGCATGTGGCCCGCCGCGTGCAGGGCTGCCAGCACCGCCTCGTCGCGGTTGGGCATCACCGCCGGGAAATAGATGCCGCGGCCGTCGGTCTCGACGAACGGCCGCCCCTTCTCCGGCGACCAGCTGCCTTCCTTCAGCTCGAAGCCGCGGCCGTACCAGACATCGAGCAGCATGTAGAGCAGGCGGTTGCGGTCGGCGAGCCGGAAGCCGGGCAGCTGGTCGAGGAGGAGCGCGAGGCTCTCCTCGGACTCGAGCCGGAAATAGGCCTCGCCGCGCGCGCGCCCCGATTGCATGATGTCGGCGCCGCGCAGCGCCCACGGCAGGATCGCCTGGGCGCCGAGCAGGTTGCGCACGCGGATGCCACCTGCGAGATAGGTGGCGAGCAGCAGCTTCCTTGTTTCGAACAGCTCCTCGGCCGGCTGCGTGAGCTGCTCGATCCCGGTGATGCCCTGGCGCCCCGAGAGATCCACCACCGGCGTCGTGAAATACGCGCATCCGCTGTCGATCTGGCGCTCACACCACACGAAGCCGATCTCGGCCCAGCGCCGCTCGCCGGCGTGCCCGAGCGAGCCGTAGGCGCGCGGCAGGTTCGCCATGAAGCCCTCGAGCGCGCGCCACGCGCCACGCCAGCGCGCGAACTGCAGCGCCTGCTCGGTCCACTGCGCAACGGTTTCGGACACCCGCTCCGCCTCGCGGCTGCCGCGGATGAAGGCCTTGCCGGCCTCGCGGTCGTAGTCGTAGAGCCTGCGGCAGGCGGCGATCCAGGCGAGCGTCGCCTCCTCGCCGTGCGGGCGGATCTGCGGCAGCACCTGCTCGATCTCGCGGTACGCGAGCGTGGCTGCGTCGCGCAGCTGCACGAGCTGCTCGTCGATCGCCTGCTGTCCGGTACGGGTGGTCAAGTGCCGAAATGCGCCTGCACGATCTCCATCAGCGCTTCGGCGAGCTCCTCGTCGTCGGTGATGGGGTTCACCATCGCCACCTGGCAGGCGGCGACGGGGTCGAGGCCGGCGTTCATCATGTTGGCGGCGTAGACCAGCGCCCGCGTCGAGGCCGATTCCTCGAGCCCGTGGTCCTTCAGCAGCCGAGCCTTGCGCCCCGCGGTCACCAGCAGGTGCGCCAGCTCGGGCGAGATGCCCGGCGACTCCTTCAGGACGATCTTGCGCTCGATGTCCTCCGGCGGGAAATCGAAATTGATCGCGATGAAGCGCTGCTTGGTCGAGGGCTTGAGATCCTTCAGCACCGTCTGGTAGCCGGGGTTGTAGGAAATCACCAGCATGAAATCTTCGTGCGCCTCGATCTCCTGGCCCTTCTTCTCCACGGTGAGGCGGCGCCGGTGGTCGGTGAGCGAGTGGATTATCACGGTCGAGTCGGTGCGCGCCTCGACGATCTCGTCGAGGTAGCAGATCGCGCCGGCCTTGACCGCGCGCGTGAGCGGGCCGTCCTGCCACACGGTTTCTGCGCCCTCCAGCAGGAAGCGGCCGACCAGGTCAGAGCTGGTCAAATCCTCGTGGCAGGAGACGGTGACGAGCGGGCGCTTCAGCTGGAACGCCATGTACTCGAGAAAGCGCGTCTTGCCGCAGCCCGTGGGGCCCTTCAGCATCACCGGCAGGCGCTTCCTGTAGGCGGCCTCGAACACGGCGATCTCGTTGCCCTGCGGCTCATAGTACGGCGCGACGTCGCCCGGCTGCGGCGCCTGGACGATGTCGCGCTCGACTCCGCGTAGCTTGTTAACCGCTGTCTTCATCGAAACCCCGTTAAATTCGACGCCCGGAATGCCAAGAAATATCAATAGATACCGTAATTGTAGGGCACGCGCCGTGGCAGGGAAACATCCCTCCTGATTGGACAGCGGGCCGGACCCCGAATTCGGCCGGCCCTATAGCACGACCGGCCGGTCCGGGAGCTCGTCGGGATTATCGCGGCGGGCCGGAAAGTGCGTCGTCAGCAGATTCGTGATCTCCGCGATGCCCTCGAGGGCGCCGGCCTCGAAGCGGCGGGCGCGGAACGCTTCTTCCATGCGACGGCAGATGGCGTCCCACTGTGCCTGACCGACCTTCGCGCTGATGCCGCGGTCGGCGACGATCTCGATGTCGCGGTCCGCCAGCTGCACGTAGATCAGCACGCCGCTGTTTTCCTCGGTATCCCACGTGCGCAGGCGCGAAAATACGTCGAGCGCGCGCTGCCTCGGCGTAAGCCCTCGCAGCACGGGCAACAGGTCGAGCCCCGGCTCCACGGCGAAGCGCAGCTCGCCGCGGTGAGCCGCTTCGGATTGCTTGATCGCGGCCTCGATGCGCGTCAGCGTCGCGCGCGGAAACGCGCGGTACACCATCCAGTCCGGAGCGAACAAATGCCTGAAGACGCGCCTGAGGTCCATCACCAGCTCCCCGATGCGCCGCCGCCGCCGGAACTGCCGCCACCCCCGCTGAAGCCGCCCCCGCCGGAAGACCAGCTGCCCCCGCCCGAGGACCAGCTGCCGCCGGACGACCAGCCGCGTCCCTGGCGGCCGGTCGCGCCGATGAACAGGCTGATCACGAACGCAATCAGGCCGATGATCGCCGCGGCAGCAAGGCCCGCCAGCACGTAGCCGACAATCCCGGCGGCGACGCCGGCAACGCCCGCTCCGAGGAAACGGCCCAGCAACGAATGCAGCAGCTGGCTCACCATGGCGAGGATGATGAAACCGATGAAGAGCGTTTCGGTGCTCCAGCCGGACCCGGGCGCCGCAGTGCGCCTGGGCGGCGGCATGGATTCGCCTTCGATCAGCTTGATGACTCGATCCGTGCCCGCGCCGATCCCGCCGTAGAAATTGCCCTGCTTGAACAGCGGCACGATGTCCTCATCGATGACGCGCCTGGCGATCGCGTCGGGTATCGCGCCTTCGAGCCCGTAACCGACCTCGATGCGAAGCTTCCGGTCATTCTTGGCGACCAGCAGCAATACCCCGTCATCCACACCCTTGCGGCCGAGTTTCCACTGGTCGAACACCCGGATCGCGTACTGCTCGACGGTCTCGGGCTGGGTCGTCGGCACCAGCAGCACTGCAACCTGGCTGCCTTTGCGCGCTTCCAGCGCCGCCAGCTTCTGCTCGAGC
>Ga0210102_1000127_pt1 | contig 21942 bp, 19 predicted proteins | sample RushOxbow_ThreeS_4_FD_185563 | JGI IMG/M metagenome (GOLD analysis project Ga0210102, IMG submission 185563) | Wetland microbial communities from San Francisco Bay, California, USA, that impact long-term carbon sequestration -... | ecosystem: Environmental > Aquatic > Marine > Wetlands ...
GACGCAAAGCGAATCCGCAGGATTCGCCGGCTAGGAGCGTGACTCCAGGATGGAGTCAGGCGACGACGCAAAGCGAATCCGCAGGATTCGCCGGCTAGGGATCGGAGAGGGCTAGCGATGAAGGTTCGAGCATCGGTCCGAAAGATGTGCAGCAAGTGCCGGATCATTCGTCGGCGCGGAGTGGTTCGCGTCCTCTGTGAGAATCCGAAGCACAAGCAGCGGCAAGGCTAGGAGACACGGCTATGGCACGAATCGCAGGCATCGACCTACCGCGCAGCAAGAGGATCGACATCGCGCTGACCTACATCTATGGCATTGGCCGTACGACGGCGCGTGCGATCTGCGCGAAGGCCGAGATCGACGGAGACTCCAAGACCGAAGTCCTGTCCGAAGGCGAGGTGGTGCGGCTGCGCGAGATCATCGAACGCGACTACAAAGTCGAGGGCGATCTCCGTCGGGAGATTTCGCAGAACATCAAGATGCTGATGGACATCGGCTGCTACCGCGGTTTGCGTCATCGCCGAGGATTGCCGGTGAGAGGACAGCGCACCCACACGAATGCGCGAACCCGAAAGGGCCCGAAGAAGACCGTCGCCGGCAAGAAGAAGACGCTGGCGAAGAAGTAAACCCATTGAAGAAGGCGGCATGAGTTGAAAAAAGGTGTCCGGAAAAAGGTAAAGAAGAACATCCAGACCGGAGTTGCGCACATCCAGTCGACGTTCAACAACACCATGATCACGATCACGGACGTCGCCGGAAACACGCTGTGCTGGGCGACGGCAGGTGGCCAGGGCTTCAAGGGCTCGCGGAAGTCGACGCCATTCGCGGCCCAGGTGGCCGCCGAAGAGTGTTCGAAGAAGGCCATGGAGCACGGTGTTCGGCAGCTGTCGATCTACGTGAAGGGCCCGGGTTCGGGTCGGGAATCGGCGGTGCGGGCGCTGCAGGCCGCGGGACTCAAGATCACCATGATCCGGGATGTCACACCGGTGCCGCACAACGGTTGTCGACCCCCGAAGCGGCGAAGGGTCTAGGAGGAGCCAATGGCTCGATACAAGGATGCGGTCTGTCGCCTCTGCCGGCGGGAGGGAACGAAGCTCTTCCTGAAGGGGGATCGCTGCTTCAGCGCGAAGTGCGGCATCGAACGCCGAGCGTACCCGCCGGGCCAACACGGCCAGGGCAGGGCGCGGTTTTCCGATTACGGTGTGCAGCTTCGCGAGCAGCAGAAGGTCAAGCGGATGTACGGCCTGCTGGAAAAGCAGTTTTCGGACACGATGAGCCGGGCCTCGCGCATGAAGGGGCGAGCGGGCGGGAATCTGCTGATCCTGCTCGAGCGACGCCTCGACAACGTGATCTTCAGGATGGGTTTCTCGACTTCCCGTGCCGAGGCGCGCCAGCTGGTGAGGCATGGGCATTTTCTCATCGACGGCCGTCGCGCGAGCATTCCGTCGATGCTCGTCAACGCCGGAGCCGTGATCTCGGTTGCCGAGAGTTCGCGAAAAATTGCGCGAATCGCGGGGGCACTCGAAACGCTGGAAAGTCGCAGCGTCCCGCAGTGGGTGGAAATCAACAAGGAAGCTTTTGAAGGTACCGTGAAGTCTCTGCCTGTTCGGGAAGATGTCACGATGCCGATTCAGGAACAGCTGATCGTCGAGTGGTACTCGCGCTGATCGCTCCGAAACAGCCGGATGGGGGTATTGACCGTGCAAGAGCAACTGGTCGCAAGAAATTGGCGTGAACTGATCCGTCCTCGGAAACTCGAGTCGGACGATTCCCAAACAGATCGCTACGGGAAGTTTTCGTGTGAGCCGCTCGAGCGTGGTTTTGGAACCACGTTGGGCAACGCCCTTCGCCGCGTGCTCCTCTCGTCCCTCCAGGGTGCGGCGATCACATCGGTTCGCATCGAAGGCGTGATGCACGAATTTTCGACGATCCCCGGGGTGATGGAAGACGTGTCCGACGTCGTCCTCAATCTCAAGGAGGTCCGGCTTCGGGTCCACTCCGCGGAGCCGAAATTGCTGCGCATCCATCGCAAGGGCGAGGGGATCCTGACGGCCGGAGATCTGGTCGCAGACGACCCGAGTGTCGAGGTCCTCAATCCGAAGCAGAAGATCGCGACGCTCTCTGCGGAGGCAGACGTCGAGATGGAGTTGGGCGTCGGCGTGGGCAAGGGATATCGACCCGCGGAAGTGAACAAGACCGAGGACATGCCGATCGGAACGATTCCGATCGATTCGATCTTCTCGCCGGTTCGCCGGGCCAACTACGTGGTGACTCCCGCTCGCGTGGGGCGCGACACGGATTTCGACAAGCTGACGCTCGAAATCTGGACCGACGGAACCGTTGCACCGGTCGAGGCGTTGGCATTCGCAGCCAAGATCCTCAAAGAGCAGCTCACGATCTTCATCAATTTCGACGAGCCCGTCGAGAGCATGATTCCGGCTGCCGACGTGCCCACGCCCCTGAATCCCAACCTGTTCCGATCCGTCGACGAGCTGGAGCTTTCGGTGCGGTCGGCCAACTGCCTGCAGAACGCCAACATCCGGTACATCGGAGAGCTGGTGCAGAAGACCGAAGCGGAGATGCTCAAGACCAAGAATTTCGGGCGAAAATCGCTCAACGAGATCAAGGAATTGCTGACATCGATGGGACTGGAGCTGGGAACGATGTTGGACGGTTTCCCCGATCGTCAGGAACTCGAAAGAATTCGGGAGCGCGAGGCATAGCATGCGGCATCGAGTCAAGGCGGGAACTCTCGGACGGTCGGCATCTCATCGCACGGCGATGTACCGAAATCTGGTCACCTCGCTCTTCGAGCACGAGAGGGTCAGAACGACCGACGCGAAGGCGAAGGGTGTTCGAAGCCTCGCGGAAAAGTTGATCACGCTGGGCAAGCGAGGGGACCTGCACGCCCGCCGGCGAGCGCTTCGCGTCATTCGCCGACGAGAAGTTGCCGCAAAGGTCTTCGACGACCTGGCCGAGCGCTTTCGGGACCGGCCGGGCGGCTACACGCGCATCGTGAAGCTCGGGATCCGACCCGGAGATGCGGCGGCGATGTCCATCATCGAACTCGTCGAGTCCGGCGAGCCCGCGGCCCACACGCTGAAGGCCGATCAAAAGACCGGCAAGCAGGCAGCGAAGAAGCCCGGTGCGAAGGCCGCCAAGGCAGCCGACGCGAAGGCCACCAAGAAGGCTGACCGGAAGACCGCCGCAAAAACCAAGCCGGAGAAGCAACCCGCGAAGAAGGCGGAGAAGAAGAAGGCGACCGCCAAGAAGGGTTCGGAGCCGGCGAGCAAGAAGAAGGCCTCGACCAAGCCGAAAGCCACCGCGAAGAAGAAGGCGGTCCGCAATAAGAAGACGGACTGATGCCCGGCCGGACAGGCATCTGGCTGCTCGGCGCCGGGGTCGTGGTCGCAATGCTGTTCGCCCTGTTCATGGACTCGGACACGCCACCCCGTATCGGTCGCGGAACGCCGGCGCCTGCGTTCGATCTCCCGCTCGCGGGAGGCGGTTCGTCGCTGAGTCTCGAACAATTGAGCGGCAAGGTACTGCTGCTCAACTTCTGGGCGACCTGGTGCAAACCCTGCGAAGACGAGATGCCCGCGATGGAGCGGCTGTACCGCTCGCTCGCCGGCACCGATTTCGAACTGGTTGCGGTTTCGGTGGACGAAGACGAAGCGGCCGTCGTCTCGTTCGTGAAGCGCCTCGGGCTCTCCTTCCCGGTCTTGATGGATCGGTCGCAGGAGGTCTCCGCCGCGTACCAGACATTTCGATTTCCCGAGTCGTTGTTGGTCGGGCGCGATGGCGTGGTCTTGGAACGGTACGTGGGCCCCAAGGATTGGGATGCCGACGCCTACGTCGATCGGATCCGGCGGCTGCTGGCCGACAGCGCCGCTGGCTGAGTCGGAGGTCTGGCGGTACGCTTCGCGCTCCGGTTCTCGGGGGGGAAGCGTGAAGCTGCTGCTCATCATTCCAGCGCTGCTCGTGGCGGCCCTGATCTACCTTGGTGTGGATCGGGGGACCGGATTGTCGACCTGGCTGCGTGACCGGGACGCGCTGGAGAATTCGACCGAGCAGATCGCGCGCCTCGAGGCCGAGATCGTTCGGCTGAAAGCCGAGATCCATCGGCTCGAGAGCGATCCCTTCGCGATCGAGCAGGCCATCCGCGAAGAACTCGAGTGGGCACGAGCCGGCGAAACCGTCGTCCGCATACCCAGCGCTCGCGACTCAAATCCCCGATTTCCTTGACGAAATCAGGCCACGCTGCGATCCTCGCCCGATCGTGAAGGAACGTCTGCAACAGGAGTTCAGCGCCGCTCTCGAGCGGATCCTCGGGTCCGATCAGGAGATCCCCGGATTCACGCTGGAGGCGCCCCGCAACCCCGATCACGGCGATTTTGCGTGCAATGCCGCCATGTTGCTCGCCAGGCAGCTGCGCCAGTCGCCGCGCGCGATCGCCGACCGGATCGTCGCGGAACTCAGCGTCGGATCCGGCTTGGTCGAGCGCGCCGAGGTCGCGGGTCCCGGGTTCGTCAACATCTGGCTGAGCGGAGCCCGCTGGCACGAACTGCTGCCCGAGGTGCTCGCCGCGGGTCCGCGTTACGGCCACTGTGCGGTCGGCGCGAATCGCAGTGTGCAGGTCGAATTCGTCTCCGCCAATCCGACGGGCCCGCTCACCCTGGGCCACGGCCGACAGGGCGTGCTCGGCGACTGCATCGCGCGGCTGCTCGAAGCCTGCGGTTATCGGGTGACGCGGGAGTACTACTTCAACAACGCCGGCCGGCAAATGCGCATTCTCGGTGAATCGGTTCGCGCCCGCTATCTGGAGCAGTTGGGTCGCGCCGCGCCGCCTCCCGAAGCTGCGCTCGTCGACCCCGAGGCCGCGTGGCCCGAAAGCATCGACGGTCTGCCGGTCGTCTTTCCCCGTGATGGCTATCAGGGGGCCTATATCTCCGAGATCGCGGAGATGCTTCGCGCCGAACACGGAGAGTCGCTGATCGACGAGCCCGCCGAGGGTTTGTTCAAATCCGAAACCGAAGCGCGCATTTTCGCGGGCATCCGCAGGACGCTCGAAGCCATGCGGGTTTCCTTCGACGTCTATGCGGGCGAAGCCGATCTCTACGCCGAGGGAGACGTCGCGGAAACGCTCGAAGAACTTCGGTCGCGCAATCTCGTTTTCGAATCCGAGGGCGCCGTCTGGCTTCGCGCGACGGCGCTCGGGCTGGATCGCGACCGGGTGCTGGTGAAGTCGAGTGGCGAAGCCACCTATCTGCTGCCCGACATCGCCTATCACCGGAACAAGTTCCGGCGCGGCTTCGACATCGTGATCGACGTCCAGGGCGCCGATCACGGCGACCAGTTTCCGTTCGTGCGCGAGACGGCCGTGGCGCTCGGCTGTCCAGCCGATTCGATCGAACTCGTCATGCACCAGTTCGTCACGCTGACACGAGACGGGACCCAGGTGAAGCAGAGCACCCGGCGAGCCACCTTCGTGACGGTCGACGAACTGATCGAGGAGGTCGGTGCCGACGTCTTCCGCTTCTTCATGGTCCAGCGCAGGGCGGATGGCCACCTCGACTTCGATGTCGATCTCGCGATGGAAGCCGATTGGAAGAAGAATCCGGCCATGTACGTTCAGTACGCCCACGCGCGAACCCACGGGATCGAGCGCAAGGCGAGGGAACAGGGCGTTGCGCTGCCCGACGCGACCGATATCGACGCCGCGGCGCTCGTGTTGCCCGAAGAGATCGAAATCCTGAAGCGGGTGTCGGAATTCCCCGAGGTCGTCGAGCGCGCGGCCACGAGCCGCGAGCCGCACCACGTCGCCTATTTTCTACGTGAGCTGGCGGGACTCTGGAATCCCTATGTTCAGGATGGCATTCGACACAGGGTGCTGTCGGACGACCCCGCTCTCACCCATGCCCGCCTCGGACTGGCGCTTGCCGTGCGGGTCGTACTCGCCAACGGTTTGGCGTTGCTGGGGATCTCGGCGCCGGAGCAGATGTAATGGCAGAACAAAGAGCACGCGAGAGCAGCTGGAGGCATGGCTGGCCGTCGGTGATTGCGGTCGTTTCGGTCGTGGTCGCGGTGGGATTTGCGATTGGAGTCATTGCGGGCATCACCTGGGAAGAGCCGGGGCTGGTGGTCGGGTATCTGAGTGGGCAGACGGAGGGGGTCGAGTGGCGCGTCGGGGGCGGAGATCCCGAAGCGGATGTCCTCACACCAGATGGTGCACTTCCCGAGTCTCCGAGCGTCGCGGCTCCGCCGCCCCTGGGCCTGCACAGGGCGCCGGCTGCCGCCGCATCGGAGCGCGAGAATGCCCCGGCCCGCGCGGAAGCGGATTCGGCGCGGAAGGTCGCGCCGACGGCAGCGCAATCGCCTGCGGGGTTCGCGGTCCAGGTGGGCGCATTCTCGGAGAAGAGTGCCGCGAAGGCGCTCGCAGATTCCCTGCGCTCGCGCGGGTACGCGGTGTACCTGTCTCCGACGGAGGGCGCGCCGGCAAGCTGGCGTGTGCGGGTCGGGCCGATGAACACGCGGCCTGAGGCGGAAAAGACCGCGCGCCGGCTCGAGACCACCGAGAAGTTGCCGACCTGGGTGTTGAGCGAAGACTCATGAACTCGCGCTGGCTCATCGCAGGTTGCCGGGGGCAGCTCGGTCATGCGCTCAGCGAGCGTCTGTCCGCGCAGCCCGGCTGCGAGATCGTTGCCGCGGTCGATCGCGAGGAACTGGATCTCGCCGATCCGCAAGCCGTTGCAGGCCTGTTCGACGGGCTCGCCTCGAAGCCGCCGGACATCGCCGTCAATGCAGCGGCCTTCACCCAGGTGGACCGATGCGAGCGCGAGCCCGAAGCCGCGGAGCGTGGCAATGCGGTCGTGCCCGCGCGGCTCGCCGAGGCGTGTCGGAAGCGCGGGATCCGGCTGGTGCATGTTTCTACCGACTATGTCTTTTCCGGTGACTCCGTGGTCGCCTACCGCGAGCAGGACGCGCCCAGGCCGCGCTCGGTCTATGGGCGCAGCAAGCTCGCGGGTGAGGAGAATGTGCTGACGACCCTGTCGGATGCGTTGATCGTGCGGACCAGCTGGCTGTTTGGTCGCGGCCGCAATTTCATCGCGTCGATCCTGGCCCAGGCCCGCGACCAGCGCGCCGGGCTCGCGAGCGATCCGCTGCGCGTGGTGGACGATCAGTACGGGCGCCCCACCTACGCCCACGACCTCGCCGAGGCGATCCTCTACCTCGTCGAGCGCGGGGCGCGGGGCCTCTATCACGTCGCCAACCACGGAGTCGCGAGCTGGTGGGAGCTCGCGCGCGAGAGCCTGGATGCGGCCGGCTACGAAGACCTCAGCGTCGAGCGCATTCGCACCGATGAGTTGAAACTGAGCGCACCCCGGCCGTTGCGGTCGGTGCTGGATTGTTCGAAGGCCGAGGCCCTGGGAGTGAAGATGCGCAACTGGCGGGAAGCTGTTGGCGCGTATCTCGCTTCTCCGGACTCGCCGCTGTTGAAACAGCGAGAGACCGCGCGAGAGCGAGGGACCGGCTGATGACCGAAGCGCGCGAGATGAAGCGGGTCCTCGTGACCGGCGGTGCGGGCTTCATCGGATCCCACATCTGCCATCGCCTGCTCGACGAAGGGTGCGAGGTCATCGCCTATGACAATCTGCTCACGGGATCGATGGCGAACATCGCGCCGTTTCTCGGTCACCCGCGCTTCGAGTTCCAGCATTACGACGTCACCAACTTCCTCTACGTCGATGGCGACCTCGATGCGATCCTCCACTTTGCGTCGCCCGCGAGTCCGGCGGATTTCGAGCGTCTCCCGATCGAAATCCTGAAGGTCGGATCCCTCGGTACCCACAAGTCACTGGGGCTCGCGAAGCAGAAGAACGCGCGATTGTTGCTGGCGAGCACATCCGAGTGCTACGGCGACCCCGAGGTGAACCCACAGCCCGAGACGTATTGGGGACACGTCAACCCGATCGGGATTCGGGGTGTCTACGACGAGGCCAAACGCTTCGCAGAGGCCATGACGATGGCCTATCATCGTCATCACGGCGTCGACGTTCGGATCGTGCGAATCTTCAATACCTTTGGACCGCGGATGCAGGTGGACGACGGTCGCGCGATACCGAACTTCTTCCGACAAGCCATTCGGGGCGAGAGTCTCACCCTTTTCGGAGATGGATCGCAGACGCGGTCGTTCATGTACGTCGACGATCTCGTCGAGGGACTGTGGCGACTGCTCCGATCGAGCTACGTCGGACCCGTCAATCTCGGGAACCCGAACGAGATGACGCTGCGTGCCATGGCGGAGAAGGTCATCGAGATTACCGGCAGCGCGAGTTCCATCGAGATGATGCCGCTTCCCCCCGACGATCCGAAGGTGCGGCGGCCCGACATTTCGCTCGCACAAAGGGTTCTGGACGGCTGGGCGCCGCGGGTTTCGATCGACGAAGGCCTGCGCAGCACGCGCGACTACTTCCTGGAGGTCCTGTCCGAACGAAGCACGCGCAAGCGAAAAGAGACGAAACCGTGACGGATCCGCAGCGCATACGCAATTTCAGCATCATCGCCCACATCGACCACGGCAAGAGTACGCTGGCCGATCGCCTGCTCGATGCGACGGGTTCTCTCAATGCGCGGGAGAAGCGCGCGCAATTCCTCGACAAGATGGATCTGGAACGCGAGCGCGGGATCACCATCAAGGCGCAATCCGTTCGCATGTATTACACCGCTGTCGACGGAACGCATTACGTGCTCAATCTGATCGATACGCCCGGGCACGTCGACTTTTCATACGAGGTGTCGCGCGCCCTGCAGGCGTGTGAAGGCGCCGTGCTGGTGGTGGACGCCGCGCAGGGGATCGAAGCCCAGACCCTCGCCAATGCCTATATGGCGATCGACGCCAACCTCGAAATCATCCCCGTCGTGAACAAGATCGACCTGCCATCCGCGGATCCGGACCGGGTGGCCGAGGAGATCGAAGAGATCGTCGGTCTCGATGCGGCCGACGTGCTGCCAGTTTCTGCGAAGGAGGGCAAGGGAATCTCCGAATTGTTGGAGCGCATCGTGGCGCAGGTGCCGCCGCCTCGCGGTGACCCCGAGGCGCCGCTGCGGGCTCTGGTCTTCGATTCCTGGTTCGATTCGTACGTCGGTGTGGTGATGTTGGTGCGGGTGGTCGACGGCCGGATCGCGAAGGGCATGCGGATCCAGATGATGGCCGGCGGCAGCGAGCACGACGTCCAGATGCTCAATCTCGTCGATCCGCACCCCCGCAAGATCGATTCGATGGGGGCGGGCGAAGTGGGCCTGGTGATCGCCGGCATCAAGAGCCTCGAGGATGTCCAGATCGGAGATACGCTGACCGACAGCTCACGTCCGGCTGCAGCGGGACTCGAGGGTTTTCGGGTCGTCAAGCCGATGGTCTTTGCGGGCCTCTACCCGGTGGATTCCGACGATTACGAGGATCTGAAGGCGGCGCTCCAGAAGCTGCGTCTCAACGATTCGTCGCTTCACTACGAGCCCGAGACGAGCGCCGCGCTCGGCTTCGGATTCCGCTGCGGATTCCTCGGTTTTCTGCACAACGAGATCGTTCAGGAGCGCCTCGAGCGCGAATACAATCTCAATCTGATCACCACGGCTCCGACCGTTCGCTACCGCGTCGTGCTGCAAACCGGAGACGTGATCGAGATCGAGAGTCCTGCATCGCTGCCGTCACCCGACGCGGTCCGACAGATCGAAGAGCCTTTGATCATCGCGACCATCCACGTGCCGGCGGAATATGTCGGCGCGGTGCTCGCGCTCTGCCAGGAGCGTCGCGGCGTCCAGCGCGACATGACCCATCACCGCTCGCGGGTGCAACTGCGCTACGAGCTGCCCCTGAGTGAGGTCGTCCTCGATTTTCACGACCGGATCAAGAGCGTGACGCGTGGCTACGGTTCGTTCGACTACGAACTCGCCGGCTATCAGCCCGCCGATCTCGTCAAGCTCGACATTCTCGTCAATGGAGAGCCCGTCGATGCGCTGTCCCTGATCGTTCATCGCGACAAGGCGTATGCGCGCGGAGCAGATCTCACACGCAAGCTCAAGGAATTCATCCCGCGGCAGATGTACGAAGTGGCGATCCAGGCGTCGATCGGGACGCGCGTCGTCGCGCGCACCACCGTCAGGGCGCTGCGCAAGAACGTGACCGCCAAGTGCTACGGTGGTGACATCACGCGCAAGCGCAAGCTGCTCGAGAAACAGAAAGAGGGCAAGAAACGCATGAAGAAGGTCGGCTCTGTGGAGATTCCGCAGGAGGCCTTTCTCGCGGCCCTCAGGATCGGAGACGATTGAGGTTGACGGCGAAGGAAACCACGGAGAACGCCGAATCGCGTGCGCAGGGCGGATTCTGGGAGCAGGTCACCACGCTCGCGCTCGCCGTGCTGATCGCGCTCTGCGTGCGGCAGTTCGTCATCGAGCCGTTTCGGATCCCCTCGGGATCGATGTTTCCGACCCTGTTGATCGGCGATCACCTTTTCGTCAACAAATTCATCTACGGGCCAAAGATCCCCTTCACCGACATCCGTCTGCCCGGGCTTCGCAAACCGGAGCGCGGTGAGGTGGTCGTCTTCACCGTCGCGAAGCGGGGAGGCGACACCTTCCCCGCGGATCGCCAACCGCAGCTTCCGCGCGAGGAGTTCGTCAAGCGCATCATCGGAGTGCCGGGCGATGAGATCGATTTCCGCAACGGGAAGTACTACATCAATGGCGAGGAGATCGAATCCCGGCCGCTCGGCGAAGTCTTCGAAGATCCGAAGGGGACGCTCCTCGATCAGAGCGAGGTTTCGCTCGGGTCGCGCTCCTTCGTGATTCTCGACGATCCCTACTACCCCGGACCCATGCGAACCACCGAGGGTGCGGCAATCTCGTGGCCGATCCGGGTCGAGGAAGGGCGATACATGATGCTCGGCGACAACCGGGACCACTCCAAGGACAGCAGGGTCTGGGGAAGCGTTCGCCTTGCTGAAATCAAGGGTCCGGCCTTCATCATCTACTGGTCGTGGGACTTCAACGGGAGTTGGCTGGAGGTGCTGAACCCGATCACCTGGTTCACGGTCGAGAAGCGCTGGGATCGCATCGGGGACCTGTTGAATTGAGGCCCCGCGGCTCCATTTGACGGGAGCCGTTCGCGGGGTATCCTCTGACCTGCAGCTTGGCTCTTTTAATTCCGTCCCGTGAGGCGGAGAAAGTGCGGTCGTGACATCCCAACAACCCGACTCCCATCCGGAATACACAGCCTCGAACGGCGGGCGCGTCGTGATGGACGACGTCGCGATCCGCCGCGCGCTGATGCGCATTGCGCACGAAATTCTCGAGCGCTGCGAAAACCTCGAGCGCCTCTACCTGGTTGCGATCCCGAACGGCGGTGTGCCGCTTGCACGCCAACTCGCGGTCAACATCAAGCAGATCGCAGACGTCGATGTCGTCGTCGGAATCCTCGACACCACGCTCTACCGCGATGACCTCAAACTCAAGGCCGAACGCCCCCTGCTGCGAGAGACCGAAATGCCGTCCGCGGTCGACGACCGCATCGTGATCCTCGTGGACGACGTCCTGAAGACCGGGCGAACGATTCGCGCGGCGATGGACGCGCTGATGGACTTCGGGCGTCCCAGTTCGGTGCAGGTCGTGGGGTTGGTGGACCGCGGCCACCGTGAGTTGCCCATCAAGCTGGACTACGTGGGCAAGAACGTTCCGACCCAGCCTGATGAAGAAGTCCGGATGAGCGGCCTGGCCGGCGACCTCGACGGGGCGCTCGAAGTCGTCGTGGTACCCGGGAGACCCGAAAGTTCGGGAGGGAAGCGGTGATCGGAAGAGACCTGCTGGGAATCGAAGATCTCGATCGCGCGGAAATCGAGCGCATCCTCGAAACCGCCGAGCATATGCGCGAGGTCGGCAGGCGTGTGGTCAAGAAGGTGCCGACGCTGCGCGGGCGAACGATCGTGAATCTGTTCTTCGAAGCCTCGACGCGCACGAAGGCCAGCTTCGAAATCGCCGGCAAGCGACTATCCGCCGACGTCGTCAACTTTTCGGCCTCGTCCTCCAGTATGAAGAAGTCCGAGAGCATACTGGACACCGCGCGCACGCTGGAGGCGATGGACCCCGATGCGGTTGTGGTTCGGCACGCCGTCGCGGGTGTTCCCAAGCAGATTGCCGACGTGCTTGCCGCACCGGTCATCAATGCGGGTGACGGAGCGCACGAACACCCCACCCAGGCATTGCTCGACCTGCTCACCGTCAAGCTCGAAAAAGGTCGCATCGATGGTTTGACGGTGGCAATCGTTGGAGACATCCTGCACTCGCGAGTCGCGCGCTCGAACATCTACGCGTTCGGCAAGATGGGCGCGGAGGTCCGCATCTGTGCGCCGCCGTCGATGATACCGGCGGCGATCGAGACGCTCGGCGTCAAGGCATTTACGTCGCTGAGAGAAGCGATCGACGGCGTCGACGTCGTGATGGCGCTCCGAATCCAGAACGAACGACTCTCTGGAACCTATCTTCCGAGCGTCCGCGAGTATTCCGCGACCTACGGCATCGATCGCGAAAAGCTGAAATTCGCCAAGGATGACGCGATCGTCATGCACCCGGGCCCGGTCAACCGCGGAGTCGAACTTTCCCACGATCTGACCGATCACCGCCCCAGCGTGATCCTCGATCAGGTGCGCAATGGTGTCGCAATCCGGATGGCGGTCCTCTACCTGCTCTCGGGTCGCCGACAGGAAGGAGAACCGAAGCTCGAGCTGGAAACTGGAGAGGAAAAGTGAGCGAGCAGCGAATCTGGATCCGAGGCGGACGCATTCTCGATCCTGCAGCAGAGCGGGACGAGCCGGGGGACATGCTGATCGAAGGCGGCGTGATCGCAGCCATCGGTGCGCAGCTCGACGTGCGCGATGCGGAAGCAATCGACGCCCGGGGTGCCTGGATCGCGCCGGGTTTCGTCGATCTCCACACCCACCTGCGCGAGCCCGGTCAGGAGTACAAGGAGGACATCGCTTCGGGGGGTCGATCGGCCGTGGCTGGCGGTTTTGTGGCGGTGGCCTGCATGGCGAACACCCAGCCCGTGAACGACGACCCCGCGATGACGGACTACATCATCGACCGGGGCAAGCAGGAATCGCCTGCGCGCGTCTACCCGATCGCGGCGGCGACGCATGGTCTCGAAGGCGCCGTGATGACCGAGATGTCCGCTCTCGTCGATGCGGGTGCCGTGGCGTTCAGTGACGACGGCAAGACGATCATGGACGCCGGCGTGATGCGACGCGTCCTCGAGTATTCGCGGATCGTCGGTTCGCCCGTGATCACGCACGGCGAGGATCGCCATCTCGTCGCCGGGGGGGTCGTCAACGAGGGTCCGATTTCGACGCGCCTCGGGTTGCCGGGCAACCCCGCTGTCGCCGAGGAGGTCCTGATCGTGCGCGATCTGATGCTTGCGGAACTGACGGGCGCACACCTTCACATCGCACACGTTTCGACCAAGGGCGCCGTTGCGGCCATCCGGCAGGCGCGCGATCGAGGTGTGCACGTCACCGCGGAAGTCACGCCCCACCACCTCGTGCTGACCGATGAAGCCGTCCTCGGTTACAACACCAACGCGAAGGTGGCACCGCCACTGCGATCGGCGGCCGACGTCCTCGCGTGCCGCGCGGGACTCGTCGACGGCACCATCGACGCGATCGCGACCGACCACGCGCCGCACGCGGTTCACGAAAAGGACCTCGAGTTCACCGAAGCGCCGCCGGGGATGATCGGCTTCGAGACCGCATTTCCGGTCGTGCTCGACCTCGTGCGCGGCGGCGAGCTGAGTCCGCTCGAACTGATGCGCCGGCTCTCGACGAATCCCGCGAAGATCTTCAATCTTCCCGGAGGCAGCCTCGCGATCGGCGCACCCGCGGACGTCGTGGTTCTCGATCCCGAGGTGCGCTGGACCTACGACCCCGCCAAGGGATATTCGAAGAGCCGCAACTCTCCATGGGCCGGCCAGACCCTGACGGGCCGCGCGATCTCGACGATCGTCGCTGGCCGGCTCGTCTACGACGTCGCGCGCGGCGTGCTCTTCCCGTGATGGCCAGACTGCCCGATCCCGCACGCCTCGTGCTCGCGGACGGAACCGTTTTTCGCGGCAACGCTTTCGGCGCGCTGGGTGTCGGAGCGGGCGAAGTCGTCTTCAACACCAGCATCGCGGGTTATCAGGAAATCCTCTCGGATCCCTCCTACGCGGGCCAGATCGTCGCAATGACCTACACACAGATCGGAAACGTCGGCACGAACCCCGACGACGACGAGGCGCCCCGAACGTTCCTGCGCGGTTTCGTGGTCAAGGAGGTCTTCGAGCCGAGCAGCTGGCGCTCGCGGGAAGGCCTCGACGCCTACCTGAAACGGCACGGGGTTCCCGGCATTTCGGGCATCGATACTCGCGCGCTCGTACGGCGGATTCGCGACGGTGGCGCCCAGGTCGGCGTGCTGAGCACGGATCCCGACTCGGACGAAGCCGAACTGGTGGCGCGCGCGAAAACGGAGCCCGGTCTCGACGGCCGCGACCTCGTCGCAGACGTCAGCTGCAGCGCGCCGTATCCGTGGACCGAAGGTCTCTGGAAAGGTGTTTCGGGCCAGGTGCCGCGGGCGGCGCGGCCGAGCCCCACGTATCGGGTGGTCGCCTACGACTTCGGGGTGAAGCGCAACATCCTGCGGCAACTCGTCGCGCACGGATTCGACGTCACGGTCGTTCCCGCGCGCACGTCGTGGCAGGACGCGCTCGCGTACGAACCCGACGCGATCTTCCTCTCCAACGGACCGGGTGATCCGGCGGCCGTGGAGGGTGTGCAGGACACCGTGCGCGAACTCGCGGACCGCAAGCCGCTGTTCGGGATCTGCCTCGGCCACCAGATTCTCGGCCTCGCGCTGGGCGGCAAGACGATCAAGTTGAAATTCGGCCATCACGGTGGCAACCAACCCGGTCAGGATCTCGCAACCGGCAAGGTCGCGATCTGTGCCGAGAACCACGGCTACGCGGTTGACGCGGATTCGCTCCGCGAAGCGGGGGAGCCCGTCGAAATCACCCACGTCAATCTGAACGACGGCACCGTCGAGGGACTCGCGCACGCCGAGAAGCCGCTGTTTTCGGTCCAGTACCATCCAGAAGCGTCACCGGGGCCCCACGATGCGGGTTACTTCTTTGGCCGCTTCCGCGAGATGGTGGCGCGCCACAAGGCGGGCGAAGCGGTCACCGGTGCTGCGGTCGCGGGCGGACGCCCGGCACCGATGAGCTGACCCCGAGGACCCTGCCTTGCCCGAGTGCGACGACAGCCCGATTTCCGTGAACTGACCCCGAGGATTGCAGCTTGCCCAGACGCGAAGACATTCAGACGATCCTGGTGATCGGATCGGGACCGATCGTGATCGGCCAGGCCTGCGAGTTCGATTACTCGGGCACGCAGGGATGCAAGGCGCTGCGCGAAGAGGGCTACCGCGTCGTGCTGCTGAACTCCAATCCCGCGACGATCATGACCGACCCCGAGACGGCGGATCGCACCTACGTCGAGCCGATGACGCTCGAGAGCCTCGAGAAGATCATCGCGCGCGAGCGGCCGGACGCGTTGCTTCCCACGCTGGGCGGGCAGACGGCCCTCAATCTGGCGGTCGATCTCAGCGAGCAGGGCGTGCTCGAGCGCTACGGGGTGCGCCTGATCGGCGCACAACTCGAATCGATCAACAAGGCCGAAGACCGCGACCTGTTCCGCGCCGCAATGCACAACATCGGCCTGGAGCTGCCGACCTCGGGTTTCGCGGAATCCCTCGCAGATGCGCGAAGGATCCTGAAGGAGACCAAGCTTCCCGCGATCATTCGACCGAGCTTCACGCTCGGAGGAACCGGAGGCAGTGTTGCCTACGTGGATGAGGAGTTCGACGAGCTGGTCGAGTGGGCGCTGCGCCAGTCGCCGCGCCACCAGTGCCTGATCGAGCAGAGCGTGCTGGGCTGGAAGGAATTCGAACTCGAGGTCATGCGCGATTCGGCCGACAACGTCGTGATCATCTGTTCGATCGAGAATTTCGACGCAATGGGCGTGCACACGGGTGATTCGATCACGGTTGCGCCCGCGCAGACCCTGACGGATCGCGAGTACCAGGAAATGCGCGACGCCGCGGTGGCGATCATCCGCGAGATCGGCGTCGACACCGGCGGCTCCAACATCCAGTTTGCGGTCAATCCCGAAAATGGCGCGATCGTCGTGATCGAAATGAATCCGCGCGTTTCGCGCTCGTCGGCGCTGGCCTCGAAGGCGACGGGTTTTCCGATCGCGAAGATCGCCGCGAAGCTCGCGGTGGGTTACACGCTCGACGAGATTCGCAACGACATCACGCGCGAGACGCCCGCGAGCTTCGAGCCGTCGATCGACTACGTGGTGACGAAGATCCCGCGCTTCACATTCGAGAAGTTTCCGGGTGTCGACAATCGCCTGACGACCCAGATGAAGTCCGTCGGCGAGGTGATGGCGATCGGGCGAACCTTCAAGGAGAGCCTGCAAAAGGCGATCCGCTCGCTCGAGATCGGTCACGCGGGCCTCGAGCGCCCCGCGCTGCCCGAAGGCAAGGAGGGCGAGGACGCGCTCTGGGCGCAGATCGACACGCCGCGCCCGGGCAGGCTCTGGGCGCTCGCCGAGGCCCTGCGGCGGGGCGTATCGGTAGACGAACTCCACGCGCGCTCGTGGGTCGATCCGTGGTTTCTCGAAAACCTGCGCTCGATCGTCGCGCTCGAAGCGGAGCTGGAGGCGCTGGCACCGGGCGAACGCACGCGCTGGTTGCGCCACGCGAAGGCGAGCGGTTTTTCGGACCGGCGCCTGGGAGATCTCTGGGGCGAGGACGAAGCGGCGATTCGCGCGCTGCGCGTGCGCGAAGGCGTGCTGCCCGTCTACAAGCGCGTCGATACCTGCGCGGCAGAATTCGAGGCCTACACCCCCTATCTCTATTCCACCTACGAGCAGGAGTGCGAATCGAGACCGACCCAGGCGCGCAAGGTGATGATCCTCGGCGGCGGGCCCAACCGCATCGGGCAGGGGATCGAGTTCGACTACTGCTGCGTGCACGCGGCCTTCGCGCTGCGTGACGCGGGTTTCGAGACGATCATGGTCAACTGCAATCCCGAGACGGTCTCGACGGACTACGACACGAGTGATCGTTTGTATTTCGAGCCGCTCACGCTCGAAGACGTGCTCGCGATCGTCGAACTCGAAAAGCCCGAGGGATTGATCGTCCAGTTCGGCGGACAGACGCCGCTTTCGCTCGCGCTCGCGCTCGAACAGGCCGGTGCGCCGATTCTGGGCACGCCTCCCGATGCGATCGACCGGGCCGAGAACCGCGAGCGCTTCGACGAAGTGCTCGAGAAGCTCTCGTTGAAGCGGCCGCCCGGCGCCGTGGCCCGCAGCCCAGAAGAGGGCGAGGTGATCGCGACGCGGCTCGGTTTTCCGGTGCTCGTGCGCCCCTCCTACGTGCTCGGCGGCCGCGCGATGGAGATCGTCCACGACGTCGCGTCGTTTCGCAACTACATGAAGTTCGCGGTGCGCGCATCGCGCCAGCATCCCGTACTGATCGATCGTTTTCTCGCGGATGCGACCGAGGTCGACGTCGACGCGATCAGCGATGGCGTGCGCGTCGTGATCGGCGGCATCATGGAGCACATCGAGCAGGCGGGCGTCCACTCGGGTGACAGTGCGTGCTCGCTGCCACCGTACTCGCTCACGAAGCCGATGATCGACGAGATTCTCGAATCGACGCGCCGGCTTGCGCTGGAACTCGGCGTCAAGGGCCTGATGAACGTCCAGTACGCAGTCAAGGGTGACGAACTCTTCGTGATCGAAGTCAATCCCCGCGCATCGCGCACGATCCCGTTCGTCTCGAAGGCGATCGGCCGCCCGCTCGCGAAACTCGCGGCGCTCGTGATGGTCGGTCACAAGCTCGACGAACTCGACTTTACCGAAGAGATCTGGCCGCGACACTGCTCGGTGAAGGAATCCGTCTTCCCGTTCGTGAAGTTTCCGGGTGCCGACACGCTGCTCGGGCCGGAGATGAAGAGCACGGGTGAGGTCATGGGCATCGATTCCGACTTTGGCCGCGCGTTCGCGAAAGCCCAGATCGAGGCGGGCAACAGCCTGCCCACGAGCGGAACCGTCCTGGTGTCGGTGCGGGCGGAAGATCGCGAGCCGATTGGCGCTGCGATTCGCGATCTCGCGCTGAGCGGTTTCAAGGTGCTCGGCACATCGGGCACCGCGGGTTACCTGGAGGAATTGGGAGTTGCGGTCGAGTCCGTACCAAAGGTGGGGCATGGCCACCCGGACGTCGTCGAGCGCATCGAATCCGGCGATGTCGACCTCGTGATCAACACGGTCGATTCCGAACCGAAGTCGATCCGCGACTCGGCGTCGATCCGGCGATCGGCGCTGCTGCGCGGGATCCCCTACTGCACGACGGTCGCGGGCGCGCGCGCCTCGGTGGGCGCGATCCTCGCGCTACAAGCCGAGTCGATCGGCGTGCGGGCCCTGCAGGAGATCCACTCCTGAACCGAGGGCACCCCACCGCGCGCACGCACTGCGGGAACGCACCGCGGGGACGTTGTTGAATAGTTGACTCCAGCCAGATCGCGCGAACGCTGTTCAAGATTCGCTACCCCAGCGGAAGTTCAGGTAGGGCGAATGGCGGCGGCTGGAGTCAACTATTCAACAACGTCCCCGCTTCCGCTTCCGCTTCCGCTTCCGCTTCCGCTTCCGCTTCCGCTTCCGCTTCCGCTTCCGCTTCCGTCCCCGCTCCCTCCGTTTCCCCGCTTCTTCGGGTTCCACTTCCGCTGCTTCGCGCCGTCCCCGCTGCCCGCGCCGTTCGCGTCTGCCTCCGCCGGCCGGCGTCCGCGCCTCGCTCCGCGGAGGCTCGGGTTGTCCGCTACCTTGGTTCGACCGCTTGTGAGGTGTTCGAGGTGGGCGAGAGTTCGTTCCAATCTGCGATCAACGCGGTCTTGCGGCCGCTGGAATTCGCTGCGCGGGACGATTTTGCCAAGCTCGACCGTGTGCGCGACCTCGAGCGGTCGGTTGCGGCCGCCGCGCAGCGCGCGGCCGGGCTCGCGATTCCGATCGAAGCGAGCGAGGCGCTGGCGGGAATCGCGGCGTCGTTCTCGGAAGCCGAAGCGGGCGATCGCGCCACGCGCGTGACCGAGGCGATCGAGGCGTTGCGCGAGTTCGCCAGACCGGAGTGGTCCGAGCGGCAGCTCGCGAGTTCGACCGCGCGCCTGCCGGGGCTCGGGCCGAAGCGAGCCGCGCGCCTCGCGCTGCGCGGCCTCGGCTCGGTTGCCGACCTGCTCTTCCACCTTCCCGTGCGCTACGACGACCGGCGCAGCCTGCAGTCGGTCGGCAGCCTCGAAGTGGGAACCCGCGCGACCTTCGTCGCGCAGGTGCTCGGCGGTGCGTTTTCGATGCGTCGCGGGCGATTTCGCGGGCGCGTCTTCGAGGCGCTCGTCGGCGACGACACCGGAACCGTCACACTGAAGTGGTTTCGCAGCGGAGACACGATCGCGAAGCAGGTGCGCAAAGACGCGCTATTGCTGATCACGGGAGACGTGAAGCGCTACCGCTTCGACAAGGAACTCGTCCACCCCGAAATCAGCGTCCTGGCAGATGCATCGAGCGAACCCGCAGCCGCCAACGATGTGCGCAGCGTGACGCCCGAATACGCGACGCCCGAGGGGATCCACCCGCGCGGGCTTCGGCGCGCGATCGCCACAGCGGTCGAACGCTATTCGGATCTGGTTCCGGGACATCTGCCCGCCGACCTCGTCGCAAAATTCGGCCTGCCCGATCCCGGCGAGGCGTTGCGTGAACTCCACCAGCCCGCGCTCGACGTCGACGCGGCCGAACTCGCCGCGGGTTCAACCCCGGCCCGCATGCGCCTGGTGCTCGAAGAACTCTACCTGCTCGAGTTGGGGCTCGCGCTGCGCCGCGCGCAGCGGGCCGCAGAGCCGGGAACGGCGATCGCGCGCGGCCAGCGCACGGCGGCCGCGGCGCGCGCACTGCCGTTTGCGCTCACAGGCGCGCAGCAGCGCGCGCTCGACGAGATCCTCGCGGACCTCGCGCGCGCGCACCCGATGAACCGCCTGCTCGAGGGCGACGTCGGTTGCGGCAAGACCGTCGTTGCCTACCTCGCCGCGGTGGCTGCGGCCGAAGCCGGCTACCAGAGCGCGCTGATGGCGCCGACCGAACTGCTCGCCGAACAGCACGAGGCTACGCTGCGCGCACTTGCGCACGCGGCGGTGGGCGCGGGCGGATTGCGGATCGCGCGTTTGACCGCGTCGGTCCCCGGCGACGAAGCCGCGCGGATCCGCGGCGCGCTCGCGCAGGGCGAATTGGATCTCGTGGTCGGGACCCACGCGCTGATCCAGCAGGGTGTCGACTTCCACGCACTCGCGCTCGCGGTCATCGACGAACAGCACCGCTTCGGGGTCGCGCAGCGCGCCGCGCTTGCCGCGAAGGCCGCACACGGAAACCCGCCCCACACGCTCGTGATGACCGCGACGCCAATTCCGCGCACGCTCGCGCTGACCCTCTACGGCGATCTCGATCTCTCCGTGATCGATGAATTGCCGCCGGGTCGCTCGAAGACGCAGACGCTCCTGTTCCGGGAAGGCGAGGGCCAGCAGGTTGCCGAATTGCTGCGCGCGGCGACCGCACGCGGCGAGCAGGCCTACGTCGTGTATCCGCTCGTCGCCGAGAGCGAGAAGATCGACCTGCGCGCGGCCAGCGAGTCCGCGGCGAAGATTCGCGCGGCGTTTCCACAGATCTCGGTGGATCTCGTCCACGGCCAGCTCGACGCCGCTGCGCGCAACGCTGCGATGGCGCGCTTTGCGTCGGGCCAGACCCAGGTGCTCGTCTCGACGACGGTGATCGAAGTCGGCGTCGATGTGCCGAACGCGAGCTTGATGATCGTCGAGCACGCCGAGCGCTTCGGGCTCGCGCAGCTGCATCAGCTGCGGGGCAGGGTAGGCCGCGGCAGCGCTCCGGGAATCTGCGCGCTCGTCGCGCGCGGATCCAGCGAGGACAGCGAGGCACGGCTGCGCGCATTGCTCGAAACCACGGACGGTTTCGCGATCGCCGAGGCCGATCTCAAGATCCGCGGCCCCGGCGAATTCCTTGGCACCCGCCAACATGGCCACCTTCCCGATCTCCACATCGCCAATCTCACGCGCGACGTGCGCCAGATTGTTATCGCGCGCGAAGCCGCGCTGCAGACCGTCCGGCGAGACCCCAGACTTCACTCGAATCCTGAACTCGCCCGCGCCGTCCAGGCAAGATGGGGCGATCGCCTGTCGCTAGTCGGCGTCGGGTGATGCAGGGGATGACACGGGAGGCGTTGTTGACGTTTACTCCCCGCCGGCGCTTTTATCGTCGTGATGAATCTTGTTGGGAGGCGAATTGTTGACAACGGTTCCGATCCAATTTCGTGAGCGCGCCGAGGAGATCTGTTAGGGAGGCAGCCTGAGCCGTGTGGGCTCGAGTAGCAGTCGTATTGGCAATCGAATGAATTCCAGATATCAACTGCGTTCCTGCTCACGTGCCGAGCAGATCAGTGATGGTGGCGACCTGGATGGTGGTGGCACGAGTGCGGTACCTCTGACGGTTCGAATAGTTCAACTATTCAACTACGTCCCCGTCTAGGCGTCCCCGTCTAGGAAGTCGAGCATCAGATCTGGCGCAATCGCTACTGCATCGACATGCTCAACCGGATCGGCGCGTTTCTCGACACCCACATCGGTCAACCAGCCGCGGCCCCGTGAATCCGCCAGCCATTGCGCGGGCGCTGGTGCGGGTTCCGCAAGGCTTTCGGTAGCGCGCGATCCGAGGGGATGAACATGCTCCAACGTCCAGCTCGGATGGCTTT
>Ga0210102_1000128_pt1 | contig 21852 bp, 17 predicted proteins | sample RushOxbow_ThreeS_4_FD_185563 | JGI IMG/M metagenome (GOLD analysis project Ga0210102, IMG submission 185563) | Wetland microbial communities from San Francisco Bay, California, USA, that impact long-term carbon sequestration -... | ecosystem: Environmental > Aquatic > Marine > Wetlands ...
CGGTTCATGGATCACCTCGAATCGGTGCAGATCCGGGACGACCTCCACTCTCGCTGGGTGGCCCGCGGGCCGGCGGGATCGAGGGTGGAGTGGGACGCGGTGATCCACAACGAGATCCCCGGCGAGCTGCTGGCCTGGCGCTCGCTGCCCGGATCGGAGGTAGACCACGCGGGGTCGGTCCACTTCGAGCCCGCGGGGGAGGGGACCGCGGTGCGGGTGGTCCTCCGCTACGATCCACCGGCCGGGAAGCTCGGTGCCGCAGTGGCCCGTCTCTTCGGTGAGGACCCGGACACCCAGGTGGCGGACGACCTGCGCCGACTCAAGCAGCTCATGGAAGCCGGCGAAACGACCCGTCTGCCCGGCTAGAAGAGCAGCTCGAGCCCCAACCGCGCGAGCCGGGGCGGCCCATAGGCGAAGATGGGCTGCGCGTAGTCCCTGGCTGCGGCCAGGTAAAGGGGGAAGAGCTCGTCGCGCCCGCGCACGAATCCATCTCCATTCAGGTCGGCCGAGGCACGGTAGCGGACCGACTCGTATGGGATCGCCTCGGGATGGGCCGCATAGGCGTCCTCGGCCATGCGGCGAATGCCCGCCGAGTCCGCCTGGGGCAGTCCGGTATCGCGGCGAACGGCCACCACATTCCGGCGGTTCAGCAGGTTGCGCACGTCGAGGTAGAGGCCGCCCTCGGTGCTCCCCAGACGGAGTGACCGGCGGACCAGAAGGTCCAGCGTGGACGAAGAGGGTAGGCGGGACCCGTTGGGAAGGCCCACCAGCGAGTCGCCCGTGCTGTCGCTTCGCGAGTAGGGCAGGCCGGTGGAGAGCCGGTAGATCAGCGCTGCCTCCAGCCCGGCAAGCGGCCTGACTCCCGCCATCCGGGGGCCTGCCGCGTCGGGCACCCGGCCGCGGATGATGGCGGTCAGGGTGTGACGCTGGTCAAAGTCGAGGGGGAACTCGGCCCGGGCTGGCCGGGTGGTGTCGCCGGTGTTCGGGTCGATCGAGATCAGCCGGTCCAGCAGGAAGGGGTCGGTTGCCGTGGCCTCGGCCGTCTGGAGGGTGTACGCCAGGCGCAGCCCGATGCCGTTCATCATCTCCCGCTCCACCAGCACCTCCGCGCCCCTCACCGACCCTGCGTCGGCGTTGCCGAACACGGTCGAGTCGGGGTCGACGCCGATCGGGACCGAGGCCACCAGTCCGTCCAGCCGTTTCACGTAGGCGCCCACCCGCAGGGAGAGCCCCGGGCGCGGCCGCACCCGCGCGCTCAGCTCGTACTGGGTCGCCTGCTCGAAGCCCAGGTTGGGGTTGCCTCGGCGGAAGCGGCCGGTGCGGGTGGTATCATCGAAGGCAGCGTCCACCAGGAACTGGTAGTCCGGTGCCTGATTGAACCGCCCGAAGCTCGCCACCACGGTCGCGCCGCTCAGGACCGTGCTCACCGCGAATCGCGGGCTGAGGGCCCGCTCCGCCCCACGCGACTCGCGCGCAAGATCGCTGCCGGGATCGAACTGGTCGTAGCGGAGTCCCGCCGTGACCGCGATGTCGTCGATCCGGAGCTGTCCCTCCGCATAGGCGGAGGCGCTGGTGGGAGCGAAGTAGGAGCGCGCCGCGGCCGGCACCACCCCCCCGTCGGGCGCGTCATCGCCCACCGCCAGATAGCCGAGCGCGCGCTGATAGGTCCGTACCTGCTGGGACACGTACTCGCCGCCGACGTAGAGGTCGAGGCGCCTGAACCCGTACAGCCCGTCCACCTGAATCCGGGTCTCGCCGAACCGGTTCCAGGCGATCTCTCCACCGGAGCCGCCGGTAAAGAAGAATGCCGGCACCCCCCACGGCGTTCGATAGCTCGCGCTCGGAGTCCGGAGCCCTGGCACCGGCGCGGTCGTGGTGCTGAGCGCCCGGGCCTGGTCCTCACCCACGAAATGGAAGCGCGAGCCGGTCAGCGCACCGATGGCATAGTCGGGCTGCTCGACCAGCTCGCCCCGGAGGAACTCCCGAACGAAGCGGCTCACCCGCACGTCCACAGTGAGCGGGGCACGTGCCTGGGGCCCGCTGGCGTATCGCAGGTGTCCGTTCACCAGATCGCCCCGGAGCCGCTGCGCCGGAGCGAAGGGGGCATCGTACTTGTACGCGGGGTCGTACAGGAGGCGCTGGTCCTCCGAGTGGAGACCGAGGGCCCTGAGCGTGAACCGCTCTCCCAGCGGAGCAACCAGCTTGCCCGCGCCGGTCCACTGCTCGCCGCTGTTGTGGGGCAGGGGATACGGGGTTTCGCTCCGAGGGTCGGCTGGATCGGTCGGCGCGGGCGCGTTGACCGCGTCGAAGTCCATGCGGCCGTTGAGGTCCACGGTCGCGACCGCGCCCACTCTGCCCGCGACCGGGCCGCCGGCCCGTAGCTGGAGCCGGTCAAGGCCGCGGTCCAGCCCCCCACCGAACGGCCGGTCACCTTCGTAGGCTACGCGCCCCTCCCAGGACTCGCCCGGGTCCCGGGTCACCACGTTGACCAGCCCCGACAACGCCTGTCCGTACCGGGCCGAGAAGCCGTTGGTCACCAGGGAGGCCTCGCTCAACAGGTCGGGCGGGATCTGCAGCCCGAGTCCGCCGCTGGAGGCATCGAGCTGGTTCTTGAGCCCGAGGCCGTCCAGGATGAACGACTCCTCTCCCAGCCGGCCTCCCCGGTAGCTGGTACCTACGCTCCCGGCTGAGAGCGCGATCGCCTCGTCCAACGAACTCACCGGGAGCTCCCGGAGATCGGCGGCGGTGAACTTCTGCTCCGTGCTGGTAGCCAGGGGATCGAGGATCGCGTCATACGGTGCGGTGACGACCACCGGTGCCAGCTCCTGCGGGTTCGCCTCCAGCGCGAAGCTCACCGTGATCGTGGCGCCGGCGGGCACCATGACGCTGTCGAGCACCACCCCGCGGTAACCGATGAGCCGGGCCGCCACCCGGTGCCAGCCGGCCCGCACCGCGCGGATGCGATAGGTCCCGCCGGTATCGCTGACCGCCCCTACCCGGCCGTCCACCAGGACCTCGACCCGCGGGAGGGCTACACCCGAGGGTGCGAAAGTCGTCTGGCCGGTGATGCTCCCGTCGGCCTGCGCCAGGAGCGCCGGTGCGCCGGCGACTCCAGCCAACCAGACCAGTACCGGCCCGAGCACGCGGTGAGAACGGGGACCTGCCACAGGGGGCGACTCCAAAGGCGACCGGCCTCCGTAGAGGTTCAGCATGGCGTCCCAGGAATGTACGTAGGGCCTGAAAGCGGGTGAGATCGTGAGGTGACGCCGGAGCCCGGGATCCGCGACACAGAGGTGTTCGATTCCGGGATCGTGGCTTCCCGGATCCGAACAGTGGGCGCCCGGCGCCGAGCCTCGCACCGCGTCAAAAGTCATGGTCGGCCAAGATCTTAGGCAAAGTGTCCCGGACGGCACGCGTCTCGCCTCGCCGGATCGGGTCATCATTCGAGGGAACCGCGTGGACATTCCGAGAGCCCCGGCCAGGCGCGGCCGCAAGCGGCTGATCTACGGCGGACTCGCCACCATCGCTCTGGCGATGACCACCCTGGGCCTCCGCAACCTCAAGCCGACGGCCCCACGGGTGGACCGGGCAGCAGTCTGGATCGACTCGGTTCAGCGGGGGCCGCTGCTCATCGAGGTGCGAGGGCCGGGCACCCTGGTACCGGAGCGGGTCCGCTGGATCTCGGCGGTCACCGCGGGCCGGGTCGAACGGCGGCTGGCCGAGCCGGGGGAGGAGGTGGAGCCCGGGACCGAGCTGCTCGAGCTGAGCAACCCCGACGTGCAGCTCGAGGCCCTCGAATCCGAGCGCCAGCTCACGGTGGCGCAGGCGGACCGGGTCAATCTGCGAACGACACTCGAGACCTCCCGCCTCAACCAGGAGGCCGCGGTCGCTACCGCCCGCGCCGCCTATATGGACGCCAAGCGGAATGCCGAAGCGGCGGAGGAGCTCGCCGGCAAGGAGCTGATCTCCGCCATGGAGGCGAGCCGGGCCAAGGATCGGGTGACGGAGCTGGAGACCCGCTACGCCGTGGAAGAGAAGCGCCTCGCGGTCATGACCCAGGCGGCCGACTCCCAGCTCGCCTTGCAGGAGGCCCAGGTGGCGCGGCTCCGGGCGGTCACCGAGTTCCAGCGGGGACGCATCCGCTCGATGAAAGTCCTGGCCGGGGCTCACGGGATTCTTCAGGAGCTGCCGCTCGAGGTAGGGCAGTGGGCCCAGAGCGGCGCGACCCTCGCCCGGCTGGTCGAGCCGGGGAGACTCAAGGCAGTCCTCCGCATCCCCGAGACCCAGGCGAAGGACGTCACCCTGGGCCAACCCGCCGCCATCGATACCCGCAACGGCATCGTCCGGGGCATGGTGGCCCGGATCGACCCGGCGGTGCAGAACGGCACCGTGACCGTGGACGTACGCCTCGAGGGAGAGATGCCGAGGGGCGCCCGTCCCGATCTGTCGGTGGACGGCACCATCCAGGTGGAACGGCTGGACAACGTGCTCCACGTCGGGCGGCCGGCGTACGGACAGCCGAACAGCACGGTCGGTCTCTTCCGGCTCACCCCGAATGGTGCCGAGGCGGTCCGGGTCAACGTCCGGCTCGGCCGCACGTCGGTCAACACCGTCGAGGTCCTCGGCGGACTCCAGCCGGGGGAGAAGGTGATCATCTCGGACATGTCCCGGTGGGACGGCGTGGACCGGGTGAGGGTGGAGTGACCGCTATCCGCTATCCGCTATCCGCTATCGGCTATCAGACGTGCGCTCCTCACCGGACGTGACCAACGATGGATCTGTTTTCTCCGTCTGATAGCGGATAGCGGATAGCGGATAGCCAGCTTCGCCACAAACAACCTCAACGTGGACATCCCAATGCCCGACTCCCTGATCCGCCTCGAAGGAATCAAGAAGGTCTTCTACACCGACGAGGTCGAGACCCATGCGCTCTCGGACATCCACCTGGATATCCGTCACGGTGAATACGTCGCGATCGCGGGACCGTCGGGCTGCGGCAAGACCACGCTGCTCTCCATTCTCGGGCTGCTCGACTCGCCCACCGACGGGACCTACATCCTGGACGGCCAGCCGGTCGACCGGCTCTCCGCGTCGGAACGGGCCCGGGTACGCAATCGGCAGATCGGCTTCATCTTCCAGGCCTTCAACCTGATCGGCGACCTCACCGTGTACGAGAACGTCGAGCTCCCGCTCACCTATCGCGGCATGGGCTCGGAGGAGCGCCGCAAGCGGGTGCAGTCGGCCCTCGAGCGGGTCGGCATGTCGCACCGGATGAAGCACTTCCCCGCCCAGCTCTCGGGCGGCCAGCAGCAGCGGGTAGCGGTAGCTCGCGCCGTGGCCGGCGATCCGGCGATCCTCCTGGCCGACGAGCCCACCGGCAATCTCGACTCCACCAACGGCGAAGCGGTCATGGAGCTGCTCCGCGAGCTGCACCAGTCCGGCTCCACCATCTGCATGGTCACCCACGACTCCCGGTATGCCCGTCATGCCGATCGCTCGGTCCACCTGTTCGATGGGAAGGTGGTCGAGGAGCGGCAGCTTTCGGCGGTGAGCTAGGACCCGATGCCGCTCCCGATCGACCCGCTGATCCGGCTCCAGGGGATCTCCAAGATCTTCCATACCGAGGAGGTCGAGACCCATGCCCTCTCGGGCATCGATCTCGAGATCCGCGCGGGGGAATACGTCGCGATCGCCGGGCCGTCGGGCTGCGGCAAGACCACGCTGCTCTCCATCCTAGGCCTGCTGGATTCCCCGAGCGAGGGGAGCTACGTGCTCGCGGGCGAGCCGGCGGCCGGGTTGTCGGCCGCCCAGCGGGCCCGGGTTCGCTGCCGAGCGATCGGCTTCGTCTTCCAGGCCTTCAATCTCATCGGCGATCTCGACGTCTTCCACAACGTCGAGCTCCCCCTCCGCTACCGGGGCATGCCGGCCGGCGAGCGGCGAGCCGCCGTCCACGAGGCGCTGGAGCGGGTCGGGCTGCTGCACCGGATCCACCACTATCCCGCGCAGCTCTCCGGCGGCCAGCAGCAGCGGGTCGCCGTGGCCCGGGCCGTGGCCGGCCGCCCCCACGTCCTGCTCGCCGACGAGCCCACCGGCAACCTCGATTCCGGCAACGGCGCCCAGGTCATGGAGCTGCTCGCCGAGCTCCACACGGGGGGCGCGACGATCGTGATGGTGACCCACGATTCGCGGTATCTCGCCCAGGTCGGCCGCACCGTCCATCTGTTCGACGGCCGGCTGGTGGAGCGGGTGCCGCTGGACCGAGAGGTGGCATGATGGACCCGTTCCTGCGGGACTTGCGCTACGCGCTCCGTTCCCTGGCCAAGGCCCCGGGATTCACCCTGATCGTGCTGCTGACGCTCGCGCTCGGCATCGGCGCCAACACGGCGATCTTCACCGTGGTGAACGGCGTGCTCCTGCGCCCGCTGCCGTTCGCGCAGCCCAGCCGGCTGGTCGTGGTGCGGGAGACCTATGGGGCGGGACAGGTGGGATCGGTGAGCGGCCCCAATCTGCTCGACTGGCGGGAGCGAAGCCGCGACTTCACGGGGCTCACGGCGATTCGCGTCAGCACCCGTGCCCTGGTCGGCGACGGCGAGCCGGAGGAGATCCTCACCGCCATGGTCACCTCCGACTTCTTCACCCTGTTCGGGGTCGCTCCGGCGCTAGGTCGCGGGTTCGCCCCGGGTGAGGATCGGGGCACCGGCACGGTCGTGGTCCTTTCCGACGGCCTGTGGCGCAGCCGCTATGCGGGCGATCCGGGCATCCTGGGTCGCACCGTTGTGTTGAGCGGCCAGCCCTACACCGTGATCGGGGTGGCGCCCCCGGGCTTCGACTATCCGGGCCAGGTCCGGGCCTGGCTGCCGATCGAGTTGGGGGTGGGCCGAGCCGCCGACCGCACCAACCACGGCTACTTCGTGATCGGGCGACTGGCTCCGGGCGTGACGCTGGAGCGGGCGGCCGAGGGGCTTCAGGCCGTGGCCCGCCAGTTGGAGCGGGAGAACCCGGTGAGCAACGCCGGCCGCGGAGTCGAGCTGACGCCGCTTGCCGGCGACACGGTGGGGAAGGCGCGCCCGGTGCTGCTGCTGCTGAGCGGCGCCGCGCTGTTCGTGCTGCTGATCGCCTGCGCCAATGTCGCCAACCTCTTCCTGGCCCGGGCTGGCACCCGACAGCGGGAGCTGGCGGTACGCGCGGCGCTGGGGGCGGGCCGCTGGCGGGTGGCGCGGCAGGTTCTGGTCGAAGGCGTCCTCCTCGCGCTGTGCGGAGGGGTGTTGGGGCTGCTGCTCGCGTCGTGGGGAGTGGACCTGCTGCTTGCGGTCCGGCCCCGCGGTATCCCGCGGCTGGACGAGATCGCGCTGGATCGGGCGACCCTCGCCTTCACCTTACTGGTTTCGGTCGCAGTCGGGGTCGGGTTCGCCCTGTTTCCCGCGCTCACCCTCTCGCGCGGCGATCCCGCCGACGCCTTCCGGGGCGAGGGGCGCGGGGTCACGGCCGGTCGTGGCGGAGGCCGCTTCCGCTCGGGGCTGGTCGTCGCGCAGGTGTCGCTCGCGCTGGTGCTCCTCGCCGGGGCCGCCCTTCTGGTGGTCACGGTCCGCCAGCTCACCCGGATCGACCCCGGCTTCGAGCCCGCGGGAGCGGTCACCTTCCAGTTCACCATCCCGCCCGGCAAGTATCCCGATCAGGCTCGCCACGGTGACTATCTCCGTCGGGTCCTGAGGGAGGTGCGCCGGGTTCCGGGCACCCGTGCGGCCGGCGCCACGTTCTACCTGCCCTTGGGCAACGGGGATGTCACCGGCGATTTCACCCTGGCGGAAGATCCGCCGGCCGCGCCGGGCCGGGAGCGCTTCGCCGGATTCCGCATGGTCACCGGGGACTACCTCGGTGCGATGGGCATCGCCCTCCGGCGCGGGCGGTTGCTGGGTGCCGAGGATCGCGAGGGGGCCCCGCACGTCGCCGTGGTGAACCAGTCACTGGTCCGGCAGGCCTTCCCCGGCCAGGACCCGATCGGGCGGCGGATCACCTTCGGCGACGGCCGGGACGATGCGGACTGGATGGAGATCGTGGGGGTGCTCGCCGACGTCCGGAACAGCGGCCTCACCGTGGACCCCGCGCCGGAGATCTACGTCCCGCTGGCTCAGATCACCAAGGACCTGTGGGCCGTCTTCGCCATCTTGCCCGTCTCCGTGGTGGTGCGCACGGACGCCGACATCGAGACGCTCGGCCCGGCGATCCGGTCCGCCATTCGGGCGGTGGATCCGGAGCAACCGGTGACCGGCCCGCAACCCGCCGAGCAGCTGGTCGCCTCAGCGGTGGCTCGACAGCGGTTCGGCATGCTGTTGTTGCTCGGCTTCGGGGGTCTCGCCCTGCTGCTGGCCGCAGTCGGTGTCTATGGAGTCATGGCCTACGCAGTGAGCCAGCGGACCCGCGAGCTGGGCATCCGGCTGGCTCTGGGCGCCCGGCCCGCGGCAGTGCGAGCGCTGGTGATGCGTCAGGGGCTCGGGCTGGCGGGCGCCGGCCTCGCAGTCGGGCTGCTCGGGGCGCTGCTGCTGGGACGCCTTCTCGTCAGTCTGCTCTACGGCGTGGCCCCGTCCGACCCTGCGGTGCTCGCGGCCGCCACCCTGCTCCTCGCCGGCGCCTCCGCGCTCGCCTGCCTGGTGCCCGCCGTGCGGGCCACGCGGGTGAACCCGGTGGACGCGCTGCGGAGCGACTGATGCCTGCCATCGGTCACGACTTCCGCTACGCGTTCCGCGCCCTGCGGCGGACCCCGGGCTTCACCGCCATCGCGATGCTCACGCTGGCCCTCGGTGTCGGCGCCACCACGCGGCGGAGCCGCGCCTTCGCCGGTTTCGCCGCCGGGGCCGGGGCGGAGACGGTCAATCTGCGTGGAAACCTCACCGGCGGGGGCGACCCGGAGCGGGTCCAGCTCGCGCCGGTGACGGCCAACTTCCTCCCGCTGCTGGGCGTGGCGGTACTCGGCGAGATCGCGCTGGTTCTGGCCGCGGTCGGGATCTTCGGGGTGATTTCCTATTCCGTCACCCAGCGCACCCATGAGTTCGGGATCCGGCTGGCGCTGGGCGGGGACCCCGGGCAGACCCGGCGGAGCGTGGTGCTCGGCGGCATCCGGCTGGTCGGGCTGAGTCTCGCGCTGGGTCTGGTCGCGTCACTATCAGGTGCGGCCGGCCTATCCCCTCACCTTTTCTTCGGCATCGGGGCGCTGCTCGCCTCGGTGGCCCTGCTGGCCTGCTATCTCCCCGCCGGCCGGGCCACCCGGATGGATCCGGCGCTTGCGCTCAGGAGCGAATGATGACGATCCAGCGTGATCTCCGGTACGCCTGGCGCGCCCTGCGCGCAAGCCCGGGGTGGACCGCCGTGGCGGTCGCCACTCTCGCGCTCGGCATCGGCGCCACGACCACGATCTTCACCGTGGTGAACGGGGTGCTCCTGCGGCCGCTGGCCTACGCCGATCCCGGCCGGCTGGTGATGATCTGGAACGACTTCGGCGTCGGTGCGCAGTCGTTGCCGGCGGTCTCACCCCTGGATTTCCGGGACTATCAGATCCGGGCCCGGAGCTTCGAGGGGTTCGCCGCGGCGAGCGGGGCGGGGGTGGCGAACCTGCGGGGGAATCTCACCGGGGACGGGGAGCCCGAGCGGGTCGACCTCACCACCGTCACCGCCAACTTCTTCCCCCTGCTCGGGGTGCAGCCGATGCTCGGCCGCGGCTTCACGCCCGAGGAGGAGGTGGCCGGCGGGCCACACGTGGTCGTCCTCAGCCACCGGCTCTGGCTCCGCCGGTACGGCGGCGATCCCGGCCTGGTGGGGCGCACCGTTCAGGTGGACGGCGTGGCGCACGAGGTGATCGGCATCCTGCCGCCGGGGTTCCGGCTCGAGCTGCCGGCCGAGCGGTTCCTGGTCACCGACGCCGAGATGTACGCTCCCATCCAGTTCGACTACGGCCGGGCGCCACCCCGGAACTTCACCTTCTTCACCGTCTTGGGCCGGATCAAGCCGGGCGTGACGTTGGCCCAGGCCCAGGCCGAGATGGACGGCATCGCGGCGCAGTTCCGGAAGGAATTTCCCGAGCACGCGGCGTCACAGGTACGGATCCGGGCGGTACCGCTGCAGCAGGACGTGGTCAAACATGCCCGGCCGGCGCTGGTTCTGCTGCTCGGCGCGGTGGGACTGGTCCTGCTCATCGCCTGCGCTAACGTCGCCAACCTGCTGCTGGCCCGGGGTGCCGTCCGGAGGCCGGAGTTCGCGCTGCGTGCGGCACTCGGCGCGGGCCGACGGGCGCTCCTGCGCCAGGTGCTGACCGAAAGTCTCGTGCTCGCACTCGGCGGCGGCCTGCTGGGGTTGGCGCTCGCGGTCGTGGCGCTGGAGACGCTCCGGGCGCTGCACCCCGCGAACCTGCCCCGTCTCGCCGACGTGCAGCTGGACGGCACGGTGCTCCTCTTCACCTTCGTCACCTGCACCCTGACCGCGGTGATCTTCGGGCTTCTGCCGGCGGCTCGCGCGGCCGCGGCCGACCCGCACGAGAGCCTGCAGGGCACCGGTCGAGGGAGCGCAGGGGACCGGCGACGGGTGCGGGAGCTGCTCATCGTAGCCGAGGTGGCCCTCGCGGTGGTGCTGCTGGTGGGCGCGGGGCTCCTGGTCCGGAGCTTCCTGGCGCTGCAGCAGGTGAAGCCCGGATTCGACCCGCACGATGTGCTGACCTTCCAGCTCGCGCTGCCGGCGGCGAGCTACCCCGGCCCTGCCGAGCGGCGGGTGTGGCTGAGCGAGCTCGAACGGCGGCTCGACGCGCTGCCCGGGGTGCGCAGCGCCGGGATCATTTCCCAGCTGCCGCTCAGCGGGAGCGGGGCGCTCTCTCCCTTCGCGTACGACGAGAGGACCGCGCGGGAATGGGAGAGCGTCACTGCCGACGGGCGGAACGTCTCGCCGGGCTACTTCCGTACCATGAATGCCCGGCTCCTCGCCGGACGCGACTTCACCGAGCAGGACGACGCCGGCGCGCCGCCGGTCGCCATCGTGGACGAGATCCTGGCCCGGCTGGCGTGGCCGGGACAGAGTGCGGTGGGGAAACGGCTCCAGGTGAACCCGACCGGCAGCCCCAACATGTACGTCGAGGTGGTGGGAGTGGTGGCTCATCTGCGGGCCCACGACCTCACCCGTGAGGTGCGACCACAGCTCTACCGCCCCATGGGGCAGCAGACCTGGTTCCAGGCGGACGTCGTGGTCGAGGCGACCGGCGACCCGAGCGCCATCGCGCCCGCGGTCAGCGGCGAAGTACGGGCCATGGATCGCGGGCTGGCCCTCCGCCGGATGACGCCGCTGACGACCTATGTCGAAGACGCGATGGCGCAGAGCCGGTTCAGCTTGCTGCTGATGGCCGCGCTGGGCGGGATCGCGCTGGTGCTCGCGGCGGTGGGGATCTACGGTGTTATCGCGTACTCGGTGAGCCAGCGCACCCGGGAGTTCGGGATCCGGCTCGCGCTGGGTGAGGAGCCGGCGCACACCCGGCGCAGCGTGGTGCTCGGCGGCATGCGGCTGGTCGGGCTGAGCATGATCCTGGGCCTCGGCGCCGCTCTCGGGCTGGCCCGATTGCTCCAGGGCCAGCTCTACCAGGTCGAGCCGGGCGACCCCCTCACCTTCGCCGGCATCGGGCTGCTCCTCGCGCTGGTCGCGCTCCTGGCCTGCTACATCCCCGCGCGGCGGGCCACCCGGGTGGATCCGGCGCAGGCCCTCCGCAGCGAATGACAATCTACCGGGGTGAGTCGTGATCCGACTGGTCGATGTCGAACGCTATTTCCAGGCCGGCCCTACCAGGACCTACGTGCTCCGCAGGATCAACCTGGAGATCCGGGAGGGCGAGTTCGTCACCATCATGGGACCGTCCGGGGCAGGGAAGTCCACGCTCCTCGCCATTCTCGGCCTGCTCGACCATGCCTGGACCGGCGAGTACTGGCTGCTCGGCCAGGCGGTTCACGCACTGCCTGCCAGGCGCCGGGTGGAGCTGGGCAAGCGCCACATCGGGTTCGTCTTCCAGAAGTACCATCTGATCGACGATCTCACCGTCTACGAGAACCTGGAGATTCCGCTCTCCTACCGGGAGGTGAGGCCCAGGGAGCGGGCGTCGATCGTGGCGGAGACGCTGGACCGGTTCCAGATGGTGGGCAAGAAGGATCTCTTTCCCAGCCAGCTCTCCGGCGGACAGCAGCAGCTGGTCGGGGTGGCGCGGGCGGTGATCGCAGGGCCGAGGCTGCTCCTGGCGGACGAGCCGACCGGGAACCTGCACAGCGCCCAGGGCGAGGAGATCATGGAGCTCTTCACCCGGCTCAACCGCCAGGGGACCACGATCGTGCAGGTGACCCACTCGGAGCGGAACGCCGCGTACGGGCACCGGACGATTCATCTGCACGACGGGTGGATGGTGGAGCAGGGCAGTGGGGCGGTGGGGGCCGCGGGGCAGCAGGGGTGTCTGGTGGCTGAGGCGGGGGTGAAGCGGACGGGGGGTGCTTACGAACGCCAGGTCGGAGCCCGGGGGAAACCGCGCCCCGGTCTCCTCCCGGCGTTCTAACGCACCCCCCGTCCGCTTCACCCCCGCCTCAGCCACCCGAGCTGCCTCACCGCCTCGCCGCCCCGCTAGATTTGAGCCACCCCAACCCGAGCCCCATTGGCGCCTGCATCCGCCTCCGCCTCAGCCAGCCCGCGCGTTCTGATCGCGGACGATCAGCCCGACGTCCGGGAAGCGCTGCGCCTGCTGTTGAAGGGAGAGGGCTACGCGATCGACACGGCGGCGTCGCCCGCCGCAGTGCTCGCGGCGGTGCAGGCCTCCGACTTCGACGCCGTCCTCCTCGACCTCAATTATGCCCGTGACACCACCACCGGTCGGGAGGGGCTGGAGCTCGTCTCCCAGCTCCAGGCGCTGGACCCTACTCTGCCGGCGGTGGTGATGACGGCCTGGGGCAGCGTGGAGAAGGCGGTCGAGGCCATGCGCCGCGGTGCCCGCGACTTCATCGAGAAGCCCTGGGAGAACAACCGCCTTCTCGCCACCCTGCGGAGCCAGGTCGAGCTGGGGCGGGCGCTTCGGGAGAGTCGTCGGCTGGAGAGCGAGAACCGGCTGCTCCGGCACGACGGGACGACCGATCTCATCGCCCGCTCGGCGGCGATGCGGCCGGTGTTGCAGCTGGTGGATCGGGTGGCCGCGTCCGACGCCAACGTGCTCATCAGCGGAGAACACGGCACCGGCAAGGAGGTCGTGGCCCACCGGCTGCACGCCGCCTCCCCCCGTGCGGGAAAGCCGCTGGTCGCGGTAAATCTGGGTGGGCTGTCCGAGGGGCTGTTCGAGAGCGAGATGTTCGGCCACGTGAAGGGCGCGTTCACCGACGCCCGCACCGACCGGATCGGACGCTTCGAGCTGGCGGAAGGGGGGACGCTGCTGCTGGACGAGATCGGCACCCTCCAGCTCCGCCAGCAGGCCAAGCTGCTCCGCGTGCTGGAGACCGGGGAAGTCGAGCGGGTCGGCGCCTCCCGGGCCCGGCGGATCGACGCGCGGATTCTTTCGGCCACCAATGCGGACCTCCAGGCCGAGGTCACCGCCGGGCACTTCCGGGAGGACCTGCTCTTCCGGCTCAACACCATCGAGATCCGGCTGCCGCCGCTGCGCCAGCGACGGGAGGACCTCGCGCCGCTGGCGGAGTACTTCCTCCGCCGCTACGCGGCACGGTACCGGAAGCCGGTGGTGAGCCTCGATCCCGAGGCGTTGGCGGCGCTGGAGTCGCATCCCTGGCCGGGAAACGTCCGGGAGCTGGACCACACCATGGAGCGCGCGGTCCTCCTGGCGGTGGGACCCACGGTGCGTGCGGCGGATCTCGGGCTCCGCGGCGCTTTCGGCGCCACGCCCCGTCTGGAGGACTTGCCGCTCGAAGAGGTGGAGCGGGTCCTCATCCGGAAGGCGCTGGAGCGCCACGGAGGCAACGTGAGCCAGGCGGCCAGGGCGCTGGGCCTGAGCCGCAGCGCCCTCTACCGCCGGCTCCAGCACCATGGCCTCTGACCGGCGGCGCGGCCGAAGCCACGACTCGCGGGTGTTCATCGGCGCCCTGCTGGCGGGCCTTCCGGCCCTGGCCGTCGCCTGCTGGCTCCTCTGGGCGGAGGACCACACCCTCCGTGTGCGGCTCACCTTCACCCTGCTGGTCGTGGCTGCCTGGCTGGCCGGCGCGGGACTCCTGCGGGAGCGGGTGATCCGGCCGCTCCAGACCATCTCCAACCTGCTCGCGGCCCTGCGAGAGGGTGACTACTCCATCCGGGCGAGGGGCGCGAGCGCGGAGGACGCGCTCGGACTCGCGCTGCTCGAGGTGAACGCGCTGAGCGAGACCTTGCGCGGGCAGCGCCTCCGCGAGCTCGAGGCCGCCGCGCTCCTCCGCCGGGTCATCGAGGAGATCGACGTCGCTGTCTTCGCCTTCGACAAGGACCGCCGGCTCCGTCTGGTCAACCGCGGCGGTGAGCGGCTGCTCGGCCAGCCTGCGGAGCGGCTACTGGGACGCGGCGCGCAGATGGTCGGGCTGGCCGAGTGTCTCGACGGGGAATCGCCTCGGACGCTGGACGCCACCTTCCCCGGTGGCGCCGGCCGGTGGGAGATCCGCAGCGGCAGCTTCCGCCAGGACGGGTTACCGCACCAGCTGCTCGTCATCTCGGACCTCAGCCGGGTGCTCCGGGCCGAGGAGCGTCTGGCCTGGCAGCGGCTGGTGCGGGTGCTGGGTCATGAGATCAACAACTCGCTCGCGCCGATCAAGTCCATCGCGGGCAGCCTGCGGAGTCTCGCCTCGCGAGAGGCCCGCCCCGACGACTGGGAGCAGGACCTCGCCTCCGGGCTCCAGGTGATCGAGGGCCGGGCCGAGGCATTGGGTCGCTTCATGTCCGCCTACGCCAGGCTGGCCCGGCTCCCGCAGCCCCGACGGGGGCCGGTCGAGGTGGCGGTCTGGGTACGCCGGGTCACCGCCCTGGAGACCAGGTTGACGGTGGCGGTGACCGAGGGCCGGGCGGTGACCGTCGCGGCCGACGGCGACCAGCTCGACCAGCTCCTCATCAATCTCGTCCGCAACGCCGCCGACGCGGCGCTGGAGACCGGCGGCGGGGTGCGGGTGGGCTGGCGGACGATTGCCGGCGTCCTCGAGGTCACCGTGGACGACGAGGGTCCCGGGCTCCCCGATTCGGGCAACCTGTTCGTACCGTTCTTCACCACCAAGACCGGCGGATCAGGCATCGGCCTGGTGCTCAGTCGCCAGATCGCCGAGGCGCACGGCGGCGCGCTCTCGCTCGCCCCGCGGCCCGGCGGCCGGGGGGCCCGGGCCACGCTCCGCCTGCCGCTCGGGCCCCGGCCCGATCCGGCCGGGCGCGGCGTGGCCTAGCCTGCCCGTGCCCGCTCTCTCCCGCCGGCCGCGGTGGCTCGGGGTCGGGATTCTCCTGCTGCTGCTCGCGGCGGTCGTGCTCGCGGGGCGTCGGGGAGCGGCGCTGGTGCCCGCGTTCGCGGCCTGGGTGGAGGGCCTCGGTCCGGTCGGCGTCGTGGCCTTCGTCCTGGGCTACGCGATCGCGACCGTCGCGTTCGTGCCCGGCTCACTCCTCACGCTGGCCGCGGGGGCGCTCTTCGGCCTGACCGGCGGAACTGCCATCGCGTTCGTCGCCGCTACGCTCGGCGCATCCGCCGCGTTCCTGGTCTCCCGCTACCTCGCGCGGCACGCGGTGGAGCGCCGGCTGGCGGGCAACGACCGGTTCGCCGCGATCGACCGCGCGGTGGCCGCCCAGGGGCGACGGATCGTGCTGCTCCTTCGGCTGAGCCCGTTGGTGCCGTTCAACCTCCTCAACTACGCGCTCGGGCTCACCCGGGTCCGCTTCGCCGACTTCCTGGTGGCGTCGGTCGGGATGCTCCCCGGCACCCTGCTGTACGTCTACTATGGGAAGATCATCGGCGAGGTCGCCCTCCTGGCCGGGGGCGGCCCCGCCCCGAGGGGCGCCGCATACTACCTCCTGCTCGCCATCGGCCTCTTCGCCACCATCACCGTCACCGTGCTCTTGACCCGGATCGCGCGTCGTGCGCTCAGGGAGGTCACCGATGGCCACTCGGGTTGAGCCCGGCGACGAGCACGAGCGGAAGCGCCTGGCCAACGTGCGACCGGCCGGATGGGCCGAGCCCGAGCCCAAGCCGCTGTACCATCTGGTGGTGGTGGGTGCCGGCACGGGCGGTCTGGTGACCGCCAACATCGCCGCGGGGCTGGGCGCGCGAGTGGCGCTGGTCGAGCGGCACCTCATGGGCGGCGACTGTCTCAACGTCGGCTGCGTGCCATCCAAGGCGCTCATCGCCGCGGCTCGCTCCTGGCGGCGTGCGACGGACTCCAGCACGCTTTTCGGCGGCCCTCGGGCGTCGCCTGGCGGAAGCTTTGCGGCGGTGATGGAGCGCATGCGGCGGCTCCGGGCCGGGATCAGCGTCCTAGACGGCGCCCCGCGCTTCCGGGATCTGGGGGTGGACGTCTTCTTCGGCGAGGGCCGCTTCACCGGGCGCGACCGGCTGGTGGTGAACGGCAAGACCCTGCGTTTCCGCCGGGCCGTCATCGCCACCGGCGCGCGCCCGGCAGCGCCCGCGGTGCCGGGCCTCGATGCCACCGGGTATCTCACCAACGAGACCGTCTTCGACCTCACCGAGGCGCCCGGGCGCCTGATCGTTCTGGGTGCGGGGCCGGTCGGCAGCGAGCTGGCCCAGGCATTCGCCCGGCTGGGAACCCAGGTCACCCTCATCGCCCGGGGCCCGCGCATTCTGCCGAGGGAGGACGCCGACGCGGTGGCGGTGGTCGAGCGCAGCATGGCGACCGACGGGGTCCGCCTGCTCCGCGGGGCACGCGCGCTCCGGGCCGAGATTCGGGATGGCCTGCCCCTGGTGCAGGTGGCGCACGATGCCGGGGTGGAGAATCTCCCGGCCGACCGGATCCTCGCGGCGGTGGGTCGGGTACCCAACCTGGAGCGACTGGGGCTGGAAGAGGCCGGTGTGCGTTACGGCCCGACCGGCGTGATAGTGAACGAACGGCTCCGCACCAGCAACCCCCGTATCTTCGCGGTGGGCGACGTCTGCTCCCGCCACCGGTTCACCCATGCGGCCGACGCGCAGGCGCGGCTGGTGATCGGCAACGCGCTCTTCTTCGGTCTCGGCGGGGGCCGGGTCGGCCGTCTGGTCATGCCCCGGGTCACCTACACCAGCCCGGAGCTGGCGCAGGTTGGGCTCTCGGAGGTAGACACCGGGGCGAGCGTTCACCGGGTGCGGTCCATCACCGTGCCACTGCATGAGGTGGATCGCGCGGTGCTCGACGGCGAGGCGGAGGGATTCTTCCGGGTGCATCTGGCGAACGGCAGCGACCGGATCCTGGGCGCGACCCTCGTCTCCGAGCACGCGGGGGACATGATCGGAGAGATCGCCCTCGCCATGACCGCCGGCCTCGGTCTGGGCCGGATCGGTCGGACCATTCACCCCTATCCCACCCAGGCCGAGATCTTCCGGAGGGCGGCGGACGCCTGGCGGCGGCAGCAGCTGACTCCGAGGGCGAAACGCGTTCTGAAGTGGTGGCTGGACAGGTAGCAGGTCAACCGCCCTCCTGCCCCGCTGTCGTGGAACCTGCCCTCCCCTGACCGCGTTACTCCCCACGTTCTGCTCCATCGCGTCGTTCGCTCGCCAGGCGAGGTGTCCGTCCGGTCATGCGTGTCCTCATGTTCGGCTGGGAGTTTCCCCCGTTCCAGGCCGGTGGTCTTGCGACCGCGACGCTGGGCCTGGTCAAAGGGCTGCTCGCCCGGGGCATCGAGGTCACCCTGGTGGTGCCGTTCGCGGCCTCCGGCAGCGTGGTGCCGGATCTCCGGCTGGTGAGCGCCGGGGGCCTCCGGCCCGGCCTGCGCGAGGTCCGCGTCCACTCTCCGCTGACCCCGTACGCAGGTGCCGAGGAATACCTGGCGCTCTCGGAGCGAAGCGCGCGCGGCACCGGCGGCGGGTCGGTCTACGGCGCCGACCTGTTCGAGGAGGTCGAGCGCTACGCGGCCATCGCCGAGCTGATCGCGGCGGAGGAGCCGCACGACCTGATCGACACCCACGACTGGATCACCTTCGAGGCGGGGCGCCGGGCCCGGGCGGTGTCGGGCAAGCCACTCGTCGCCCACATCCACGCCACCGAGTACGATCGCTGCGGCGGGCCGGGCAATCCCGAGATCCACCGCCGCGAGGCGGCCGGACTCCACGCCGCCGACCGGGTGATCGGCAACAGCCGGATGCTGAAGCGCCGGGTGGCCGAGTGTTACGGCGTGCCCGAGGTCAAGGTGGACGTGGTCCACTTCGGGATCGACGCTCCGGCGGAGCCGGACGACGGGGAGGAGCTGCCGCTGGCGCGAGAACGGCCCACCGTGCTCTTCCTCGGACGGGTTACCCGGCAGAAGGGGCCGGAATATTTCGTCGAGGTGGCGCGGCGGGTGGCCGATCACGTGCCCGAGGCCCAGTTCGTCATCGCCGGGACCGGAGACCTGCTGCCCCGGGTGATCGAACGGGCGGTCGAGCTGGAGCTGGGCGACCGGGTCCATTTCGCGGGACCGGTGCAGGGACCCGAGGTGGACCGGCTCTACCGCGCGGCCGACGTCTGCGTCATGCCCTCCGTCAGCGAGCCGCTCGGCCTGGTGGCGTTGGAGAGCCTTCGCAACGGGACCCCCTGCGTGATTCCCCGGGAGTCCGGGGTCGCCGAGGTCGTCCGCCACGCCTTCCGGGTGGACTTCTGGGACGTGGAGGAGACGGCCAACAAGGTGATCGGTCTGCTGAGCCACCAACCGCTCTGGCAGGAGCTGAGCGAGGCCGGCCTGGCCGAGGTGCGAAGCCCACGCCTGGGGCTGGATCGGGCGGCCGATCTCACCGCCGAATCGTACCGGCGGGCGCTGGAGGCGCGCCCGCTCTCACCCTAGCCTCGAGGACGCCATGCCCGACCTCTGTCTCTACGCCCAGGTGCACCAGCCGTTCCGGCTCCGGCGGTACCGGGTGTTCGACGTCGGCACCGGCGCGGGCTACTTCGACGATGCGGCCAACCTTGCCATCCTCCGCCGGGTGGCGGACAAGTGCTACATCCCGACCAACCGCTTGATGGCCGAGCTCATCCGTGCCTCGGAGGGTCGGTTCCGGATCGCGCTCAGCTTGAGTGGCGTGCTGCTGGACCAGCTCGAGCGGGACGCCCCGGAGGCGCTGGAGAGCTTCCGGGACCTGGTCGCCACCGGCGGCGTCGAGCTGCTGGGCGAGACCCATCATCACAGCCTGTCCGCGCTGGGCGACCCGGTGGAATTCCGCCAGCAGGTCGAGCTGCACCGGCGCGCCATCCTCCGCCACTTCGGGCAGCGCCCCGCCGTCTTCCGCAATACCGAGCTGATCTATGACGATGCCATCGCGCCGATGGTAGCCCGGCTGGGGTTTCAGGGCGTGCTGGTCGAGGGCGCCGACCGGGTCCTGGGGTGGCGGTCACCCAACTACGTATACGAGTCGGTCTCGGCGCCGGGGCTCCGGCTCCTGCCGCGCAACTACCGGCTGAGCGACGACGTGGGCTTCCGGTTCTCCAACCGGGCGTGGGACGGCTGGCCCCTCACCGCGGACACCTGGGCCGACTGGGTCGGGGCGATCGCCGAGTCGAGCGTGCATGTCTTTCTCGACTACGAGACCTTCGGCGAGCACCAGTGGGCGGACACCGGGATCTTCGACTTCCTCCGTCACCTTCCGGGCGCGTTGCACCGCCGCGGGATCGGCTGCGTGCATCCTTCCAGCCTGGTTGCCCGCGAGCCGGTCGGCAGGCTCGGCTTCCCGGTGACCACCTCGTGGGCCGACGAGGAGCGGGACACCAGCGCCTGGCTGGGCAACCGGCTGCAGCGCGCCGCCCACGAGCGCCTTTATCGGCTGGGCGCCCGGGTGAAGGCCGCGGGCGACGCCGAACGGCTGGAGACCTGGCGCCGGCTCACTACCAGCGACCATTGCTACTACATGTGCACCAAGCGGTTCGCGGACGGCGACGTGCACAAGTACTTCAATCCCCACGAGTCGCCCTACGACGCGTTCGTGAATTTCATGAACGTGTTGACCGATATGGAGCGCGGCGTCGCCGCCGAGCTCCGCGCCCGTCCCCTCGCAGCAGAGGGGGAAATGGCCGTTGCCGTGTAGCCCCGACTCTATCGCTCCCGGCGGCCGGGTGGTATATGGTGTGGACGTGTCGGCACCGTTCCACTCTCTCGGGAGGCGCTGGGCATGTTCAAGGAATTCAAGGCGTTCATCATGCGGGGCAACGTGCTGGATCTCGCCGTCGGCTTCATCGTGGGCGGCGCGTTCGGCACGATCGTGAAATCGCTGGTGGACGATGTCGTCATGCCACCCATCGGACTGGCCCTCGGCAACGTGGACTTCTCCGACCTGTACGTCCTGCTCAAGGAGGGCCCCAGCGCCGCGGCCCCGTATGCCAGCCTGGCCGACGCCAAGGCGGCCGGCGCCGTGACCGTGAATTACGGTCTGTTCGTCAACAGCGTCATCAGCTTTCTCATCATCGCGCTGGCGGTGTTCCTGGTCGTGCGAGTGGCCAACCGGCTCAAGCCGGCGGAAGCGGCGGCGGCGCCGAGCACCAAGAATTGTCCCTTCTGCCGGATGCCCATCCCGGTAGGGGCGACCCGGTGCCCGCAGTGCACCTCGGAGCTCAGGTGACAGCAAGGCGGCGGAGGGTGAGGCGGCTTCAGCTCCGTGTCACCGTGCACGGCTTTGCACTACAAAGTACTTGCTGAAAGAGATCGCGAGCGCTATACTGACGCCATGGCCTACCCCCGTCTGGTCCCCCCCGGCCCGCCGGCTCCGCCCGATCCGCCCGCGCTCCACGCGCGGGCGATGGACAATCTCTCTTTCATCCGGCGCACCATGGAGCGCGCCACCGCCTTCACCGCCGTCCCGGGGTGGGGCGGGGTGGCGATGGGCGGCACCGCCCTCGCCGCGGCGGCGGTGGCGCAGGGGCGGCTCACGCCGCAAGAGTGGCTCGTCACTTGGCTCGGCGCGTCCGCCATCGCCCTCACCATCGGTGGCTGGGCCATGGCGGCCAAGGCACGCCGGGGCGGCACCACGGTCTTCTCCTACTCCGGCCGGCGCTTCGTCCTGAGCTACGTGCCTCCCATCGCGGTCGGTGCCCTCCTCACGGTGGCGCTGGTCCGGGCCGGCCTGTACCAGGCCCTGCCTGGGACCTGGCTCCTCCTCTACGGCACCGGCGTCGTCACTGGGGGGGCCTTCTCGGTGCGGGTGGTGCCGCTCATGGGGGTCTGCTTCATGCTGCTGGGCACCGTCGCCCTGCTCGGCCCGGCCGCCTGGGGCAACACCCTCATGGCGCTCGGTTTCGGCGGACTCCACATCGGCTTTGGTCTGGTGATCGCTCGGAGGTACGGTGGCTAAGTCCAATCTCGCCCCCCGTGGAGGGGGGGAGCCCGATCACGGGCGCCGGCTCGAGGGTATGAAAGGCGGGGCAGCGGCGCACGGCCCGCTCGAGCTCGATCGACTGATCCACGAGCGCATGCGGCTCGCCATCGTGAGCGCGCTCGCGGTGAACGACACCCTCACCTTCAACGAGCTCAAGCGGCTGCTCGACACCACCGACGGCAACCTCAGCGTCCACGCCCGCAAGCTGGAGGAAGCCGACTACATCGTCTGCACCAAGTCCTTCGAGGGACGGGTGCCCCGGACCGAGTACCGGCTCAGCTCGGCCGGCCGGCGGGCGCTCGAGCGCTATCTCGCCCACATGGAAGCCATCATCCACAGCACCCGGGATCGCTGACCCGCCACTTTTTTTT
>Ga0210102_1000129_pt1 | contig 21771 bp, 20 predicted proteins | sample RushOxbow_ThreeS_4_FD_185563 | JGI IMG/M metagenome (GOLD analysis project Ga0210102, IMG submission 185563) | Wetland microbial communities from San Francisco Bay, California, USA, that impact long-term carbon sequestration -... | ecosystem: Environmental > Aquatic > Marine > Wetlands ...
TATTTCGGTCACCCTGCGGATCAGCTCGGGGCCACCGCGCGGGATGATCAGGTCGATGTATTGGTCGAGGCCGAGCAGCGTGTCGATCGCCGCCCGATCCGTCACGGGAATCACCGCAACCGCATCCTCGGGCACGCCGGTTTCCACGGCCGCCGCACGCAATTCGACGGCCAACGCCCGATTCGCCTCGATGGCCTCGGAGCCGCCGCGCAGGATCACCGCGTTGCCGGCTTTGACGCAGAGAGCTGCTGCATCGACCGTGACGTTCGGTCGGCTTTCGTAGATGATTCCGATCACTCCGAGGGGAATCCGCATGCGGCCGACCTCGAGCCCATTCGGCCGAACCAGCGCCGATTCCACCCTCCCGACGGGGTCGGGCAGCGCGGCAACATCGCGCAGGCCCGCGATCATGTCACTCCATTTGCTCTCGGAGAGTTCGAGGCGCTTGAGCATCGGCCCCGAGATTCCGGAATCCACCGCGCGCACGAGATCACTCGCGTTGGCGGCGAGGATCCCCGCCTTCGCGTCGGCCAGACGCTCGGCGCAGCGCATCAGCCAGGCGTTCTTTTCGCGGGTCGAGAGCTCCGCGACGCGCTCCGACGCGCTGCGCGCCTTGCGCGCGAGTTCGGTGACCTGATTTTCCAGATCTTCCAGGTCTTCCAGATTTGCCGGGCTCATGTACCGCGACCTCGAGAAGGAGTCACTCGGAGGAATCCTCGAGCAGCACGAGGTCATCGCGATGGATGACTTCGTCGCCATTCGAGTATCCTAGCATCTGCGCAATCTCCCGCGTCGAGCGCCTAGCGATGCGCTCGACCGCGTCGGACGCGTAGGCGACCAGGCCGCGAGCCACCGCGTGCCCGTTCGAATCGACGCACGCGACCGGATCTCCAACGCGGAATTTCCCGCGCACCTCGACGATGCCCGCGGGCAGCAGGCTCTTGCCCCCATGCACGACGGCGCGTACGGCGCCGTCGTCGAGTACCAGCTCTCCGTGGGTGCGGGTGGTAAACGCCAGCCAATGCTTGCGGCTTGCGAGTCGGTTGCCGGTCAGGAAGATCGTTCCCACCGGTTCGCCGGCCGCAACCCGCAGCAGCACGTCGCGCTTTCGGCCGTTGCAGAGAACCGTCGTAGAACCACAACGAGCCGCAGCCTGGGCGGCCTCGAGCTTGGTCGTCATGCCGCCGCGACCGAAGGCACTCGTCGATCCGCCCGCAGCGCTTTCGATTTCGGGTGTCACGCGCTCGACGACATCGACGAGCTTGGGCTTCCCGCCCCGGCCCGGAGGTCCCTGATAGAGGCCATCGACATCGGTGAGGATCACGAGCATGTCTGCCCCGACCAGGTTGGCAACCGTCGCCGAGAGATTGTCGTTGTCGCCGAAGCGGATTTCCTCCGTCGCCACCGTGTCGTTTTCGTTGACGATGGGAACGACACCGATCCGCAACAGCTCGAGCAGGGTGTGACGCGCATTGATGAAGCGCTCGTGATCGGCGAGTCCACTGCGGGTGACGAGAATCTGCGCGACCCGGCGCCCGCGACGGGAAAAACGCCGGCGGTAGTGTTCGATCAGTCCGATCTGACCGATCGCCGCCGCCGCCTGCTTCTCGGGAATCGAGCGACCGCCATCGGTCCAGCCGAGTTCCCGCGCGCCGATCGCGATGGCGCCCGATGAAACGATCACGACTTCGCGGCCGGCGTCGAAGAGGTCGCTGACCTGTCGCGCGATGTCTCCGAACACCCGCGGCTGCAGCTTTCCATCGCGGGTGAGAATGCTGCTCCCGATCTTGACGACGATCCGGCGTGCTCCGGCTGCGACGGGTCGGGCACTCGACTCGATCCCGCTCACGTTGCGCCCTCCGCCGCGCTTGCGGCTTCGTCCGCGAGCGCTCGATCCAGAACCTGGAGCATCGCGCCGAGCAACGCGTCCACCCCGGCTCCTGTTGCGGAAGAAAGCCGCAGCACGCGCAGACCTCGACGCGAGAGCTCGGCTTCGACGGCGTCGAGTTCGCTGGGATCCTGGATCAGGTCGATCTTGCTCAATACCACCAGCTCCCGGCGTTCGAGGAGGTCGGAACGGTAGGAACCGAGTTCCTGCCGGATCGTCTCGTAGCGCTTCACGAGGTCTGCCGATTCGAGCGCGATGCTGCTCGCGTCCAGAAGATGCACGATCGCGCGCGTCCTTTCGATGTGGCGCAGGAAACGGTGACCGAGCCCTACTCCTTCGCTCGCGCCCTCGATCAGCCCGGGGATGTCCGCCGCGACGATGCGACGATCTCCGATTTCGACGACGCCCAGCGAAGGCGTCAGCGTCGTGAACGGATACGACGCGACGCGCGGCCTGGCCTGCGATATGCGCGAGATCAGCGTGGACTTGCCCGCATTCGGAAAGCCCACCAGGCCGATATCCGCGAGCAGCTTCAGCGAGAGGCGCAGCTTGCGGGACGTGCCTGGCTGCCCAGGCTCTGCGAAGTCCGGGGTCTGCCGCGTCGCGGTCGCGAAGCGGGCGTTGCCCCGCCCACCGCGCCCGCCGCGAGCGACCAGCACACTCTCTCCATCCCTGGACAGATCGGCGACGATTTCGCCGTCAGCCTCGAGGTCGTAGATGATCGTTCCGATCGGGACGCGGATTTCCGTATCGCGACCGTTTCGTCCAGTCCGATTCGAAACGTCGCCCTTCTGGCCCGGCTCCGCGCAGACCTTGCGGCGCATCCGCTGCTCGTAGAGGGTCGAAAGGTTGCGATCGGCCGTGATCACGACATTGCCACCGCGTCCGCCATCGCCGCCGTTGGGGCCGCCGCGCGGGACGAACTTCTCGCGCCGCATGCTCACGCAGCCGTCGCCGCCGTCACCGGCGCGGACGGAAATCGTCGCTTCGTCGATGAACGATTCTTCGGGATTCATGAATTGGTGACCGCGCACCGCCGAATCAGCGGTTGCAGGTGGGTGAGCGCGCTAGTTGTTCGCTTCGACCTGCGCGACGACGCGCCCGCGCGACTTGCCATAATCGACCACACCATCGCAGAGTGCGAAAAGAGTGTAGTCACGACCCAGGCCGACGTTGCGTCCCGGATGGATCTTCGTCCCGAGTTGGCGGACGAGAATCGATCCCGCCGTCACGGTCTGGCCCGCGAACACCTTGACTCCGCGCCGCTGCCCCTGGCTGTCGCGACCGTTGCGCGAACTGCCCTGTCCTTTTTTATGCGCCATCGATCAGGCCTCGATCCTTTCCACTCGGATTTCGGTGTACGACTGGCGGTGGCCCGCCTTCCGGCGATAGCCCTTTCGCCGTTTCATTTTGAAGATCGTGATCTTCGGTCCGAGACCCTGGGCGGTGATGGTTCCCGTGACCTTCGCGCCCGCGACCAGCGGCGTTCCGATCTTGGCGCCGTCCTCGGCGCCGACCAGCAGGACCTCGGCGAGTTCGATGCTGTCGCCGACGGATCCTGCGAGCTTCTCGACGCGGACGGCCGCCCCGGGCTCGACCCGAAGCTGCTTCCCTCCCGTCCGAACGACGGCGTACATTACGGCTCCTCCACTTTCGCGGGAGGAGGCAGTATCGGGGTTTCCGGTTCCAAGTCAAGCATCTCGACGGCTGGAACCGGCGCCGGGAAGCTTTTTCCGCTGCCGGCGGCTTCGGGGCGGGCTGCGACCCCCGAGTCTGCGATCGCGTCATCTTCCGGGTCTGCAGCCCCCGACGTGGCCGCGGCCGGGGCGACTTTCTCGACGGCTCGCTTCGGGAGGGCACCCGTTCGGGACCGCTTCCGGGGCGCCGGCCCGGGGGTGGGCGCTCCACCGGCTGCGAGGGACGATTCGGGTGTGGCAGCAGAATCCGGCGCAAAATCCTCGACGGGCTCGTGCGCGGCAGCGGGTTCCAGTGCCTGCTCGCCTGCGGGCTCGAGCGCGGCGCCCGATTCGCGGGTTTCCACGTCGCCGTCGGCCCCGCTCGCTGCTTCCAATTCCGTCGGCTCCGGGGTCGTTGAGTTCGGCCCCGAGGGGTCGGCGACCGCTGCGCTCGAGGCATCGTCGATGACGAGCGGCAGATTGGCGCCCGCGGTCCTTTCGTCGCCGGGCTCGGGCGGAAAGCCGAGCCACTGAAGCGGGATCGAGACCGGGGGGCCGCTGTCCAGAGCGGTCACTTCGAACTGCTCCTGGTGGAGCCCGGGTTTGCCGCGAACTTCGATTTCGCGGCCGAGTTCCCGGCCGAGTTCCGCGCAGGCCTTGTGGGCGCGCGCGAGCAGGACTTCTGCGACCCGCGGATTCACGCTGATGGCGATCTGCCGGCCGCAGAAGCGTGGCAGATCCTTGCGGATCTCGCGCAGGATCTTGTAGGCCATGCTCTCGCTCGAGAGCACGTAGCCGCGTGCTTCGCAGTTCGGGCAGGGTTCGCAGAGCTGCTGGACGAGGTTCTCGCGGGTTCGCTTCCGCGTCATCTCGACGAGGCCGAGTTCCGAGATCTTGAGGATGTTCGTTCTCGCCTTGTCCTGCTTCAGGGCTTCCTGGAGCGCACCGTAGACCTTGCTGCGATTTTCCGAACTCTCCATGTCGATCAAGTCGATGATGATGATGCCGCCGATGTTCCGGAAGCGAAGCTGATAGACGACCTCCTTGACCGCTTCGAGGTTGGTTCGAAGAACCGTCTCTTCGAGGTCGCGCTTGCCGACGAAACGTCCGGTGTTGACGTCGATCGCGGTGAGCGCCTCGCTCTGATCGATCACCAGGTGTCCGCCCGACTTGAGGAAGATCTTCTTGCCCAGATTGGCGTCGATCGACGATTCGATGTTGAAGTGGTCGAAGATCGGGAGCGCGCCGCGGTAGTGTTCGAGCCGCGGCTTCGGGTCCGCGACGAAGCGGGTCAGGAAATCGTCCATTTCGTCGTAGACGCGTCGATCATCGATCACGATGCGCTTGGTCTTGCTGTTCACGAAGTCGCGAATCACCCGAAGCGGCAGCGAGAGTTCCGAGTAGAGATCGCAGGGCGAACTCGCGGTTTCCCGCTTGCGCTGGATGTCGCTCCAGACGGCGGTGAGATAACGGATGTCGGCTTCCAGATCTGCCTCGGTCGCATTGTCGCCGGCCGTTCGGATGATGAATCCGAGCCCCTCCGGGCGGGCGCGCGAAACGATCTCCCGGAGTCGGCGCCGTTCGCGATCGGACTCGATCCGACGGGACACACCCACCCGGGGTGAAAGCGGGGTGACCACCAGGTGGCGACCCGCGATCGAAATGTGGGAAGTGATGCGAGCGCCCTTGCTACCGATCGGTTCCTTGGCGACCTGAACGACGATCTCCTGGCCTTCGCGAAGCAGGGTGTCGATACTCGGCGGTTGTTGTCGACCGCCGTTGCGCGAGCGACCCCTGCCGCGTTCCGGAGCTTCGCCGTTGCCGTTCGCCTTCATCGAATTGTCGTAGTAATCGCCCGCGTAGAGGAACGCCGCCTTCTCGAGGCCGATGTCCACGAAGGCGGCCTGCATTCCGGGCAGCACCCGGGTCACCCGGCCCTTGACGACGGTGCCGGCGACGTTCTGCTCGCCGGCTCGCTCGATGTGAAGTTCGGTGAATTGGTTGCGCTCGATGATTCCCACTCGGGTTTCCCCGACCGAGGCGTTGATCACGATCTCATTTGTCATTTCACAGTTCCCGCGAAGGGCGGGCCGTCCGGCGAGGGGAGCCGGACACGCTTCGCCCTTCGGCTCTCGCGAGCCGGAATCGGGACTCTTTGCCTATCGATATGGTCCGCGCCACTGCGCGCCGACCAGTGGCGGGGCTATGCGGTACTCGCGACCCGAGCGGGCTCAAGCAGGGCGGGAACAGGCTCTAAGTTCCCAGATTCACGAACAAAATTGTTTACTCGCACAGTAATACCCAAAACGGTGTGGACATGCGATTGGGTCTCCGAGCCCCGGCAGCGCCCCGCCGCCCGTCCAGCTCACCCCAGTCGCCTGCAGAGTCGTTCGAGGTGTCACGGAAATCAGGCTCCACCCATCCACGCCGGGAACGACGGGACGGGAGGCCAGTTTTCAGCAACAATGTCGCGCGACTCCCAAGACCGGTCTCCTCAGGATCACCGGTCTCCGCAGGATCACACCAAGCAAATTCACCTGGAGAGTCATGTATCGGAGCCCCGAGGTCAAGCCTGATCCCCGCAGGGATTTGCCAGCTGTCGATCGGCTGGCCGAAGGCGTCGCCGAGCGGTCGCCCGATCTGCCCTCCTGGGCGGTCCTCGAGGCCGTTCGTCGCGTCCTTGCGGAGGCGCGGGAGCGTCTGGCGGAATCGCCGGCCGGACCCGAGCCCGAGGCCGCCCCCGGGTGGGGGGATCTCGCGGAACGCTGTGCCAAGCTCGCTGCCGCCTTGTGCGGCGGCCGGCCGCGCCGGGTCGTCAACGCGACCGGGATCCCCCTCCACACCAATCTGGGCCGAGCGCCGTTGGCTCCAGGCGCCGTTCGAGCCATCGCGCGCGCGGCCGCGAGCTACTCGGACCTCGAACTCGATCTCCAAACCGGTCGCCGCGGAGACCGACTCGCGGCCGTCTGTTCGAAGCTCGCGATTCTCACCGACGCCCCGGCTGCGCTCGCCGTCAACAACAATGCGGCGGCCGTGTTGTTGGCACTCGATACCCTCGCGAGGGACCGGGAAGTCATCGTGTCGCGGGGCGAGCTGGTCGAAATCGGCGGCTCGTTCCGGATTCCGGACATCGTGGAGCGCGCGGGGGTGGATCTCATCGAAGTCGGGACCACCAACCGAACCCATCCGAGCGACTACCGGCGAGCCATCGGTGCGCGCACCGGGCTGGTTCTGAAGATCCACCGCAGCAACTTCGAACTGAGCGGTTTCGTGGCCGAGGCGTCGCTCGGGCAGCTCGCGGAGATCGGGCGCGAAACGGGCATTCCCATCGTCGAAGACCTCGGCAGCGCGACCCTCGTCGACCTCAGCGCCCGCGGTTTTCCGCCCGAGGTCTACGCGCCCGCGCGGCTGAAGCTGGGCGCAGACGTCGTGTGCTTTTCGGCTGACAAATTGTTGGGAGGGCCCCAGGCCGGACTGATTCTGGGTTCGCGGGAGATCGTCGATGCAATGCAGCGCAACCCACTGGCCCGTGCGCTGCGTCTGGACAAGCTGAGTCTCGCGGCGCTGGACTGGACGCTCGAGTGCTATCTGGAGGGACGCGCCGAGCGGGAAATCCCGCTGTTGCGCCAATTGCTGGAACCGCTGGAGCGATTGGAGCTGCGTGCGCGCGCGTTGGCGGCAGGCCTCGACAAGCGCTGCGGGGGCACCGCGCGCATCCACGCCGAGCCGGACCGGGGGTTCGTGGGTGGCGGCTCGATGCCGGGGTTCGAACTCGACAGCTGGGTCGTCGTGCTGCGAGCCTCCGCGAGCGCGGAGCGGATTTCGAACCAGCTGCGCAGCGCTCCGGTCCCGGTGATCGCGCGCGTCCGCGACGGCGCGCTGGTATTCGACGTTCGAACTCTGCTGGAGGGCGACGAGGATGCCATCGAGCAGGCGGTCGGCCTCGCGCTCGAGAAGATCGGTCGCGTTGAATCGCGAGAGCCGGTCTCGTAGGATAAGTGGTTGAAATCGTGCTGGATGCGACTGTTCTCGTTTTGAATCGATCTTACCTGCCGATTCACGTCACGTCGGTTCGGCGGGCGTTTGCACTCGTCTACCGAGATCTCGCGCGGGTCGTGAACGAGGAGTACGAGACGTTTGATTTCGAGAGCTGGCGGCGGCGACGGGGTAGCGAAGGCAGCGCGCTGATCGGAACGCCGAGCGGCGCAATCTGCGTGCCGAGAGTGATCCTGCTTCCGAGTTTCGACCGCGTGCCCAAGCGTCATGTGCGCTACAGCCGCGTCAATGTGTTTGCCCGCGACAAATTCACCTGTCAGTATTGCGGCGAGCGGCCCCACCGTTCCCAGCTCAATCTCGACCACGTGATCCCCCGCGCACTCGGAGGGCGTACGACCTGGGAGAACGTCGTCTGCAGTTGCGTCGACTGCAACCGGCGCAAGGGTGGGCGAACTCCTCAGCAGGCGCGATTGCACCTCCAGCGGATCCCGGCAAGGCCCCGATGGACGCCACTGATGAACCACATCGGTTCGAGTGTTCGATACAATGAGTGGCGACCCTTCCTGAGCATTGTCGAGCGAAGTGGTCGATCCGCAGGCTGCTCCGACTAGAACCGCGCGCAGCGCGCACACGAGTGAACACCATACACGAGCGAACACCAGGGTGGGCGACAGGTTGAACAAGCTTGCAGCGAAACTCCGAGGTGGGCCGGACGGCGTTCCGCGCGCGCGGTTGATTTCCGTGGGCGGAGGCAAGGGTGGCGTCGGCAAGAGCTTCATCGTCGCCAATCTGGCGGCGTCCCTGGCACGGCTGGGTCATCGCGTCATCGCGGTCGATGGCGACCTCGAGGGTGCGAACCTCCACACCTGCGTGGGGGTTCCGCGGCCACGAGTCAGTCTGGCGGACTTTGTCGCCCAGCGCGAAGAAGACCTCGGCAAGCTGATCCTCGACACGCCGATCCGCAACCTGCAGCTGATTGCGGCAACCGATGGCAACCTGGCGATCCCCCAACCCAGCCAGTCCCGGCGCGTCGGTCTGATGCGCGAGTTGCGCGAACTCGACGCTGATTTCGTATTCGTCGATCTTGGAGCCGGTACACACGCAGCGGTCATGGACTATTTCATGATTGGCGACGAAGGGGTGATCGTGATCGCGCCCGAGCCCACATCGGTGGAGAACGCCTACGGGTTCGTTCGGGCTGCATTCTATCGCCGCTTGCGGTTGGCGATGGCATCGCACGACATGCGCAAGATCGTCACGATGGCGATGGACCAGCGCAACGAGCGGGGGATCCGCACTCCCCTCGAACTTCTTCGCGAGATCCAGACACTCGATCCGGCCGAGGGCGCGCGCTTCGTCGAGACGATGCGGGCGTTTCGCCCCCGCCTGATCATCAACGACGTCCGAACTGCCGACGACATCAAGCTCGGATTTTCGATCCAGAGTGTGTGTCGGAAGTTCTTCGGCATCGAGGCCGAATATCTGGGCTACGTGAACCACGACGAATCCGCACGCCGCAGTGTCCGAGCAAGGCGCCCGTTGATCGACGTCTATCCGCGGTCCGACGCCGCGATCTACCTCTCGAGGATCGCCCGAAAGTTATTGGCGGACGGAGCACCGGGCGCATCCCAGGAAGGTTCGATTTGAAGTCCCTTTCCGAGCAGAACCACTACGAGATTCTCGAGGTACACCCGACTGCGGCCCGAGAGGAGGTCGAGCGCGCCTACCGGTTGGCGTTGACGACGTACACCGACGATTCGTTGGCTGGCTACTCGGTATTCGCCGAAGGCGATGCCGCCGCGCTTCGAGAACGGATCGAAATGGCCTATCGCGTGCTCTCCAACAGCCGAGCGAGAAGCGAGTATGATGCGACGCTGGAAATCGATCCCGACGAGGATTTGCCGCGAGCAGAGCCGAGTGCACCGCTCGTCCCCGTTGAGGACCATTTCAGCGAGAACGCCGTGCCGCTTCAGACCGACGGAACCACACACCTCGACGAGGGTAGCGGTGACTTCGATGGCGAGCGCTTGCGACACTTTCGCATCCGCGGCGGCATGGAAATCGAGGACATCGCGAGAATCACGAAGATCAGTCCGACCTATCTTGGATTCATCGAGGAAGAGCGCTTCGGCGATCTACCCAACGCCGTCTACGTTCGCGGCTTTGTCACCGCTTACGCGAATTGTGTCGGATTGGACGGAAGAGGCGTGGCCGCGAGCTACATGAAGCGCTTCGACAAAGGCGACAGGGCGCGCCGCAAGGGGCGATTTTTCGAGAGTCGCTGAATTGCGCTCCGCGGCGTCACCGAGTAGCACTCCATGACGATTCTCCACTTCATCGTCGGCGAGTCCGAAGCCGATCAGCGGCTCGACAGCGCGCTGGCGGCAGTCGCGGGAATTTCGCGCTCGCAGGCCCGGCGCTGGATCGATGCCGATCGCGTCCGCGTCAACGCTGGCTCCTGTCGCGCCAGCCAGTCGGTGCGCCTGGGCGACGCTCTCGATGCAATGCCTCCTGAACTCGTCAGGTCGACACTCGAGCCGGAGGCGATCGCGCTCGAGGTTCTCTACGAGGACGAAGATCTGATCGTCATCGACAAACCCGCCGGAATGGTCGTCCATCCCGCCCCGGGGCACTCGAGAGGAACGCTCGTGCACGCCCTCCTCCATCACTGCGACAACCTGGCTGGGATCGGTGGAGTGGAGCGCCCGGGCATCGTCCACCGGCTGGATCAGGGAACCTCGGGTGTGTTGGTCGCCGCGAAATCGGATGAAGCCCATCGCCATCTCGCGGCGCAGTTTCACGACCATACGATCGATCGCGTGTATCGCGCGGTCGTTCGCGGTGCGCCGAGCGCCGACGAGGGGCGCGTCGATCGCGCGATCGGGCGCCATCCGAAGGACCGCAAGCGCATGTCGGTGCGCGGCTCGGCTTTGCGTGAGGCCCAGACCGTGTGGCGCGTCACGCGGCGCTTTGCGAAGAGTCACAGGGCGATGCTCGACGTCTTCCCCGAAACCGGACGAACCCATCAGATCCGGGTTCATCTGGCTTCGATCGGGTTGCCGATCGTTGGCGACGCCGTTTACGGACGGTCGCGGAATCGCGCCGGTGAACTGGCGCGCCCCGCCCTTCACGCCGCCCGACTCGGTTTCGTGCACCCCCGCAGCGGAAGATCCATGTGCTTCGAGGCGCCGCTTCCAGCGGATCTGTTGGCGCTGCTCGCGAGTCTCGAGCGGCACGAGGACAACCCAAAGTGATCGCGGTACGGCCGCTTCGGCACGCGCTGTTGTCGAGCATCGGGGTCGATCACGGATTCGGCCTGCGCGGCCTCGCGAAGCCGACGGACCTGCGCTGCCCCCGTCAGGTGCACGGCGTTGCGGTCGCGACCGCCGAGCAGTGCGCCGCACAGGGTCCGCGACCGGAGGCGGACGCGGTGATTTCAGAACAGGTCGGCGTGCGCATCGCGGTGGTGACCGCCGACTGCTTGCCGATCCTGCTCGCGGGCGATCGCGGGCGCGTGGTTGCGGCCGTTCACGCGGGCTGGCGTGGGCTCGCGCGTGGCGTGATCGGCGCGGGTCTGGCCGCACTGCGGGAGCGCCTGGGAACAGCGGACACGATCACCGCGGTGATCGGTCCCCACATCGGGAAGTGCTGCTACGAGGTGGACGCGCCGGTGTTGGACGCCTTGGTGCCGCGATTTTCCGCATTTCTGCTGCGCGCCACGCGTCAAACGCGCCCCGGTCATGCCCAGCTCGATCTCGGCCTGCTCGCGCGGGAGGCCCTGCGCGCGGAAGGAGTCGCAAGCGAACGGATTGGATACCTGGAGGGGGCGTGCACGGCGTGTGACGCCGAGCGCTTCTACTCCTACCGGCGGGATGGCGCCGAAACCGGCCGCCTGGTTCACTTTATTTCTGCGGGCCGCCCGATCGTTGAGGGTTGACACCTCAAAACAGTGGCCTTACGCTTCGGTTGTTCCCCTGTCAGATCGGCCGCGGTCTCGTCTCGCTACACGCGGAAGTCGGCGACCCGAACCGTTCTGAGGGACTCTACCTGATCCTTCCATCTCCAACCGATTGGCATCCGGCAGGATCGAAGGCCGGAATCAGCGAATCGGGCGCGAAATGGCCGCTGAGGCGGGCTGATTCGAGCGAGCTGGGGCGAATGGGTCGAGGTCGTAGGTCGTAGGTCGTAGGTCGTATCTGGGCGACTTTCGGGGCTCCGCCGCTCTGGGGCTCCACAAAATTGATCAACTCGTGAGCGTAGCTGGCCGAACAGAGAGTTACCGGGAGTTACCGAACAGGAAACCGGAAGTTAGAACCGAACCCGTCATATCATCCCTCCGGAGGACCGAGTCCTTGCGTCGAGCGGGCGTGGGTTCCATTGCCGCAACCCGCGATTTTTCTCGAGCCCGGCGCTGATTGATTCCTGCCTTTTGAAGCATCCACCCCATTTCAGGGCAAATTCCAAAACAAGAACCCGAAACCCGAAAACGAACACAACCGTCAACAAAAATAGAGAGATCATTCTGTGGGTAGTCACCGCTCTAGCGATTCGAACTCCAACCAAGGCCGGCCGAGGCGAGGTCGCTCCCGCCGCTCGCGCGGCGGAAACGGCGCCAACGGAAACGAGGCTCCGCGCGATAGTCGCCGCCAGCAGATGTCGGATTTTCCGGACGACGAGCCCTTCGAGGACGAACTCGAAGAGGACGATCCCAACGCCGAGCGGATGAACGTGATGGAGTTGAAGCAGCGCTCGATGGAGGGCCTCGTGGAACTCGCCGAGTCGCTCACGGTCGAGAACGCGGCCGGACTGCGCAAACAGGATCTGCTCTTCGAGATTCTCAAGGCCCAGACCGAAAAGAAGGGGAAGATCTACGCAGAAGGCGTGCTCGAGACCCTGCCGGACGGTTTCGGATTCTTGCGCGCGCCGGATCAGAACTATCTCGCCGGCCCGGACGATGTCTATGTCTCGCCGTCGCAGATCCGACGCTTCAGCCTCCGAACCGGCGATACGGTGCTCGGCCAGATTCGGCCGCCGAAAGAAGGTGAGCGCTACTTCGCTCTGCTCAAGGTCAACTCGATCAACCTCGAGTCACCGGAAGCGGCCCGTCACAAGATCCTCTTCGACAACCTCACGCCGCTCTATCCGGAGGAGAAGTTCAACCTCGAGGCGCCGAGCGGCGGCATCACCACCCGCATCATCGATCTGATCGCGCCGATCGGGAAGGGCCAGCGCGCCCTGATCACGTCGCCTCCGAAGGCGGGTAAGACGATGATCCTCAAGGACATCGCGAACGCGATCGCCGAGAACCACCCTGAAGTCGTGCTGATCGTATTGCTGATCGACGAGCGGCCCGAGGAAGTCACCGACATGATGCGCAACGTCAAGGCCGAAGTGATTTCGTCGACCTTCGACGAGCCGGCCACCCGCCACGTACAGGTCGCCGACATGGTGATCGAAAAGGCGCGGCGCATGACCGAGCACAAACGCGACGTCGTGATCCTGCTCGATTCGATCACGCGGCTGGCGCGGGCCCACAATACCGTGGTTCCGCACTCGGGGAAGATCCTCTCCGGCGGTGTCGACTCGAATGCGCTCCACAAGCCGAAGCGATTTTTCGGTGCGGCTCGCAACGTAGAAGAGGGCGGCAGTCTCACGATCATCGGAACCGCGCTCATCGACACCGGCTCCCGCATGGATGAAGTGATCTTCGAAGAGTTCAAGGGCACCGGAAACAGCGAGATCGTGCTCGACCGGAAACTCGCGGATCGGCGGACCTATCCCGCAATCGACATCAATCGGTCGGCCACCCGGCGAGAGGAGTTGCTGTTGCCCGAGGCAACGCTCAATCGCATGATCATCCTGCGCAAGGTCCTCGCGCCGCTGAGCACGGTCGATTCGATGGAGTTCCTGCTCGAGAAGGTCAAGGCGACCGAATCCAACGAAGAGTTTCTCGCGTCGATGAATTCCTGATCGCCGATCCTTCGGGAGCTCGGCGAAACGGGTGTCTCGCCCCGCAATGGGCATCTGCTGGGACCACGCCCAGCCGGATGCCGGAGTACCGCTCGCGTTACCGGGCGCGGGACTCCAGGCGGATTTCTTCGTTGTGACACCTCGGCGCGGCAATGGGCGCGGCGTCGCGTCTCGACTGCGATGGCGTCGCCCGCACCGCGTGCCTTCGCTCGACTCGCCCCGCTTCGGGTCGCTGCACCGGACTCGGCCCGACGCCAACGAGCAACCTGCTAGGCTTGGAATGCGCCACCGCGGCGCCCGTCGGGATGGGTGATGTCGGATCTTCTTGACAAGATTTCGGTTTTCGAATTGAAGGCAGGTCAGCTCGCGGAGAGACTCGCTGATCCCAGCATTGCCAGTTCCCCCGCCGAATATGCATCCGTTGCCAAGGAGTTGTCGCGGATTCGTCCGCTGGCCGAAGCCGGCGCCCGCTACCGGCTGCTGCTCGTCTCCGTCGAAGACGCCAGCGCGATGCTCGAAGACGACGACATCGAGGTGCGCGAACTCGCCCGAGCCGAGATCGCGGAACTCGAAGATCAGCGGCTCGCGCTGGAGCGCGAGATTCGTCTGCTGCTGGTTCCGAAGGATCCCAATGAGGAAAAGAATGCCATCCTCGAAGTCCGTGCGGGCACCGGTGGGGACGAAGCCGCGCTCTTTGCAGCGGATCTCTTTCGCATGTACACCCGTTACGCGGAGGTGCACGGTTGGAAGATCGAGCCGCTTTCGATTTCCTACACCGATGGAGGCGGGATTCGCGAAGCGATCGTCAACCTGGAAGGCAAGGAGGCCTTCGGTCGGCTTCGCTACGAGTGTGGTGTGCACCGGGTGCAGCGCGTGCCGTCGACCGAGTCCCAGGGGCGCATCCACACCTCCACCGTCACCGTAGCGGTGTTGCCGGAGGCGAAAGAGGTCGACATCGACATCGATCCAAACGACCTGCGGATCGATCGATTTCGCTCGTCGGGCCCAGGCGGGCAGAGCGTCAACACGACCGACTCCGCCATCCGGATCACGCATTTGCCGACCGGCCTCGTCGTGCAGTGTCAGGACGAAAAATCCCAACACAAGAACAAGGCGAAGGCGCTCACGGTGCTGCGCTCGAGGCTCTACGATCAGGAGCTTCAGCGAGAAGCAGCGGAGCGGGCCGGTGAACGTCGCGCCCAGGTCGGAACCGGCGAGCGTTCCGAAAAGATCCGGACCTACAACTACCCGCAGGCCCGCGTTACCGATCACCGAGCAGGCATCACCCTCCACCGGCTCGCGACCATCATGGAAGGTGACCTCGACGAGTTGCTCGACGCGATTCGCGCCAAATTTGCGGAAACGGAGATCGCGGGGGGTGCGGCGTGACTGCACCCGATCCGAAGCTCCAGACCTGGACGATTCTCGAGTTGCTGCGCTGGACGACCCAACACTTCGCGCAGCGCGGGATCGAGACGCCTCGGCTCGACGCCGAATGCCTGCTGGCGTTCGCGCTCGGCGTCGATCGGATGCGTCTCTACCTCGACTTCGACAAGCCCGCGAGTCCGGACGAGCGCAGTGTGTATCGCGAGCTGGTCCGGCGGCGCGCCGACGAACGCGTGCCGGTCGCTCAACTGATCGGTGGCAAGGAGTTCTGGTCGTTGCCTCTGCTGGTGACCGCCGATGTGTTGTCTCCGCGACCCGACACCGAGACCCTGGTCGCGGCCGCATTGGATCGCTTGCCCGAGCGCGATACCGACGCACGGGTCCTCGAGATCGGAACCGGCACCGGAGCGGTGGCACTCGCGATCGCCCACGAACGCCCCCGAGCCCGGATCACCGCCACCGACATTTCACCGTCTGCGCTGAAGGTCGCCGAGCGAAATGCGCGAGCGTTGGGATTCGAGGAGCGGATCGAGTTCGCGGAGGGCAACCTGTTTGGGCCCGCACTCGGTCGGCGGTTCGAACTCGTGGTCTCGAATCCCCCCTATCTGGCGGAATCCGAGCGATCGCGGCTGGCTCCGGAACTCGCCCACGAGCCCGACGTCGCGCTCTTCGCGGGCCAGGACGGATTGGCGATTCTCCGGGAACTGGCCGTTGGCTGTGCGGATTTTCTCGCTCCGGATGGAGCTTTTGCGGTGGAGCTCGCTCCCGATCAGGCGCCGATCGTGGCACACTGGTTGCGCGAAGCCGGCCTGGGAGATGTCGTCACCCACCGCGACCTCGCTGAACGCCCCCGCGTCGTATCGGCGCGCGGGCCATGCCCCCCCACGAGTGACACGAGTGAAACGAGTGAGACTGGTTGATGGATCGCATCCTGATTCGCGGCGGCACACGACTGAGCGGAGAAATTAGGGCTTCGGGCTCGAAGAACTCGACCCTCGCCCTGATGGCTGCGGCGCTGTTGGCAGACGGCGAGGTGATTCTCCACAACGTTCCGCGGCTGCGCGATGTGGAGACGATGTTGGAAATCCTGCGCGCGCTCGGAGCCTCCGCGGACTGGATCGGGAAGGACGAGCAGAGTCTTCGGATCGACCCGACGACGCTCAACCAGCCGGAGGCCCCCTACGATCTGGTGCGCAAGATGCGCGCCTCGTTCATGGTTTTGGGACCGTTGTTGGCGCGTTTTGGCAGCGCGCGGGTTTCCGAGCCGGGTGGCTGCGCGATCGGCGTGCGGCCGGTCGACCAGCACCTCAAGGGGTTGGCGGCGCTCGGCGCGAAGATTCAACTCGACCACGGCTATGTGGAGGCCACGGCCGCCGAGCTCCGCGGCGGGCGGGTGGCTTTCGACGTGACGACGGTCAACGGCACCCAGAACGTGATGATGGCGGCAACCCTCGCGCGCGGGGAGACCGTGATCGAGAACGCTGCCGGGGAGCCCGAGGTGGTGGAGCTCGCGGCGGTACTCTGCGCGATGGGCGCCGAAATCGTCGGAGCCGGCAGCGATCGCATGATCGTTCGCGGGGTCACGTCCCTGACCGGTACCGAGCACTCGGTGGCGGGCGACCGCATCGAGGCCGGCACACTGCTCGCCGCCGGGTTGATCACCGGCGGTGACGTCCGCGTGACGGGTGTGGAACCCCTGTTCCTGGAATCGACGCTCGAAAAATTCCGCGAGGCGGGAGCGGAAGTGGAAACGGGCGCTGGAGCCGTGCGCGCGCGGATGACGGGCCCCGTACACCCGCTGAGGGCCGTGACGGCGCCGTTTCCGGGCTTTCCAACCGACATGCAGGCCCAACTGATGGCCCTGCTCACGGTGGCCGAGGGCTCGAGTGTCGTCGTCGAGCAGGTTTTCGAGAATCGCTTCATGCACGTTCCCGAACTCCAGCGGCTGGGGGCGGATATATCGGTTTCGGGCCGTTCCGCGCACATTCGCGGCGTCCCACGCTTGATGGGTGCGCCGGTGATGGCCACGGATCTGAGGGCTTCGGCAGGACTGATCGTGGCTGCACTCGCTGCAGAGGGTGACACGGTGGTGAATCGCGTCTATCACATTGACCGGGGCTACGAGCGCATCGAGGCCAAACTCGGCGCGCTCGGAGCCGAAATCAAGCGGGAGAACTGAGTATGGCGAGTCGTTCCAAAGCCAAGGGAGTCGTTCCGGTCCTGCGTACAGATAGTCCCGATTTCGAAAAGGAATTCGGACGCCTGGTCGACCGCCGTCACCGCGATGTGGACGACGTCGAAAAGGTGGTGCGCAAGATCATCGATCGGGTTCGGGAAGGCGGCGACGATGAGCTGCTCGCCCTGGTGCGGAAGCACGACCAGTCGAAGATCGCGAGCGCGAAGCTGCTCGAAGTCAGCAACGAAGAGATGGTGGAGGCCGGCGAATTGATCGACCCGGCCGATCGCGCTGCACTCGGAAAATCTGCGATGCGCGTGAGAGAGTTCCACCGCAAGCGCATCCCCTCCAGCTGGGAGGTCCGAGAGGAGGGAGGCGGCATCTTTGGACACCGCGTGCGCCCGCTCGAGCGGGTGGGCATCTACGTGCCCGGTGGTCAGGGCGCCTACCCGTCGAGTGTGATCATGAACGCGGTGCCGGCTTCGGTCGTCGAGGTGCCCGAGATCATCATGGCGACCCCCGCGCAACCCGACGGCTCGGTGCGCCCCGAGGTCTTGATCGCCGCCAAGGTTGCGGGAGTTCACCGCATCTTCAAGATGGGCGGCGCCCAGGCGATCGCTGCGATGGCCTATGGAACCGAGACGGTGCCGCGCGTCGACAAGATCGTGGGTCCTGGAAATGTGTATGTGGCGACCGCAAAGCGCCTGGTATTCGGAGACGTCGCAATCGAAAGCGAAGCGGGGCCTTCAGAGGTGTTGATCATCGCGGATCGCAGTGCCACGCCCGCCTGGCTCGCGGCGGATCTGATTTCACAAGCCGAACACGACGAGCTCGCGAGTGCAATATTGATCACGACTTCGGCTCCGATCGTCGCGCGTGTCCAGGAACAGATCGCGAAGCAGCTCAAGACGCTCGATCGCGGCGGTGTGGCCAAGCAGTCTCTTTCGAAGCGCGGCGCGATCATCGTGGCGAAGAAGATGGAGGAGTGCATCGAGCTTTCGAACCGCTATGCACCGGAGCACCTCGTGATCTCCGTCGACGAGCCGGACGCGATTTCAAAGCAGATAACGAACGCGGGCGCGATATTCCTGGGCCACTACACGCCGGTTGCGGTTGGCGACTACATCGCCGGACCGAATCACGTGCTGCCTACCGGTGGAACCGCGCGCTTCTTCTCGCCGCTGGGCGTCGACGATTTTCTCAAGCGCACGAGTGTCACGCGGTTCGAGCCGCCCAAGCTTCGAGAACTCGGCGCGGACGTGATTCGCCTGGCCGCGATGGAGGGGTTCACCGGCCACGGTGTTTCGATCGATCTGCGACTGCAGAAGATCAGACGGGCGCGGCGTGAACGCGAAGCGGCGCGAGACGCAGACGCGGAGGTTGAAGTATGAGCGACGCGCAACCGCGCTCCGCATCGATCGAGCGGAAGACGAAGGAAACCGAAATCAACGTCCAGTTCGTCATCGATGGATCTGGCGAATACGAGATCAGCACCGGGATTGCATTCTTCGATCACATGCTCCAATCCTTTGCCCGACACGGCGCGTTCGATCTTCGCCTCGCCGCCAAGGGTGATCTCGAAGTCGACACCCACCACACGATCGAGGATGTCGGGATCGCGCTCGGCCAGGCGTTTCGGGAAGCGCTCGGATCGGCGGCGGGAATCCGACGCTACGGATCGATCTCGATTCCGATGGCGGAGTCGAAGCTCGAGGTCGCACTCGACATCTCCAATCGACCCTACCTCGTGTATCGGGTCGACCTCGCGAACGATCGCATCGGCAGTTTCGATGCGTCCCTGACGGAGGACTTCCTCTACGCGTTCTCGCAGAATGCGGGGGTCGATCTGCACGTGGAACTCGCGTACGGGAAGAATCCCCACCACGTGGTGGAAGCCATCTTCAAGGGACTCGCGAGGGCCCTGCGAATGGCAGCGGAAATCGACCCGCGCGTGAAGGGATTGCCGACCGTGAAGGGCGCGTTGTAGATCAGCCACGATGAGCGCTTCCCCCCGAATTGCGGTCGTCGATTTCGGCGCAGGAAACCTGCGCAGCGTTGCGAAGGCGCTGGAGCGGTCCGGCGTGAATCCCGAAGTCACTTCAGATCCGGCGGCGGTAGCCCGCGCAGCTGGTGTCGTGCTCCCGGGTGTCGGCGCCTTTGCGGATGCGGTGGCGAGTCTGGCCCGGACCGGCCTTGACGATGCGGTGCGCGAGCGGCTCGCAGCGGGCCGCCCCTACCTCGGGCTCTGCCTGGGTCTCCAGGTGCTGTTCGACGAGGGCGACGAACACGGCGTAACCCCGGGCCTCGGGATCCTGCCGGGCCGGATCGAGCGCTTTCCCGATCGAACGCCGGATGGAGAACCGTTGCGGGTGCCGCATATCGGCTGGAACAACGTGAAGTTCAGCGGGAATCACCCCATGCTCTCGAAGCTGCCCGACGAAGACTGCTTCTACTTTGTACACTCGTATCGCGCTCTTCCCCAGCGCGCGTCGGATGTCGTCGGCAGGGTCGATTACGGCGGAGAATTCGCGGCTGCGGTTGCCCGGGAGGGAATGTTCGCTGTGCAGTTTCACCCGGAAAAGAGCCAGTCCGCGGGCCGCCGTCTGCTCGACGCATTCGCACACTGGGTCGCGCAATGTTGACGCTCGCGCGCGGGTTTCTCGCGCTCGCTCTGCTGCTCGCGGGATGTTCAGCCGTGCGTCCTGCGCCGGTCGTGCAGGGCCAGACGTTGAAGGTTCCGGAGGGCGCGCTGAAGCGAATCGCCGTGATCCCGTTTTCGCATCGGGACACCATGCGCACCGCGGCCGCGAGTGACGTCAGTCCCGAAGTCGCTGCCGAACTCGTGACCCGCTTCGTGACCGATGCGATCGCGAGACGCGGCATCCAGGTGATCCCCGCGAGTGATCTGGTGACCGCGTTCAACGCGCAGGGGCTCCAGGCCCACGACATCAATCCGAGAACCGCGGCCGCGGTCGCCGCGAGCAAGTTTGGCGCGACCGCGATCATGATGGGTGAGGTATCGCGCTATCGGGAGCGCGAGGGAGAGAGTTACGGCGCGACTTCGGGGGCGAGCGTGGCCTTCAACGCGGTGATCTACGCGGCTCCCAGCGCGCAACGCTTCTGGAATCAACAATTCGATGAAACCCAGCGCCCTCTCTCCGAGAACATCGTCAACGCGCGACGCTACCCGGGCGGCGGAACGCGATGGTTGACCGCCGTCGAGCTCGCCCAGTGGGGCGCACAATCGATGGTCACCTCGATTCCCGTCATGCCGTGAGACGAGGCGGCCCGTGCTGAGGGATTTCGAGTTCATACCTGCGATCGACGTTCTCGGCGGGCGCTGCGTGCAGCTCGCCCAGGGCGAGTACGATCGCGCGACCGTCTTCGACGACGATCCCGTGGCCGTGGCTGCGCGGTTTGCCGCGCACCCGATCCGCCGCCTGCACGTGGTCGATCTCGACGGCGCGAAGGACGGCCGGCGCCGGAACGCCGACGTGATCCAGCGGATCACCGAGCAGATGGGCCCGGTACCCGTCGAACTCGGCGGCGGCCTGCGCACGCTCGCCGCGATCGAAGCAGCACTCTCGAGTGGCGTCGAGCGCGCGATCCTCGGAACCGTCGCGCTGCGCGATCCCGATCTGGTCGTCGAGGCCTGTCGCCGATTTCCGGGACGGATTGCGATCGGAATCGACGCCAAGGGCGGACGGGTCGCCGTGGAGGGTTGGCTCGACGAGAGCGAGACGACCGCGATCGAAGTCGCGCAGCGTTTCGAAGACGCGGGCGTCGCCGCGATCATCTACACCGACATCGCGCGCGATGGCATGCTCGCTGGCCCCAACCTCGAGGAGACCGCCGCACTCGCGCGCGCGGTCGGGCTGCCCGTGATCGCTTCGGGCGGAATGAGTTCCGACGACGACGTGCTGCGCGCCGCTTCCTACGCGGACGGGATCATCGCGGGTGCGATCGTCGGAACCGCCGTCTACACCGGTGCCGTCGACATCGGCCGGGTTCTGGAAAGGCTCTCGTGCTCCTGAAGCGCATCATTCCCTGCCTGGACGTCGACAAGGGCCGCGTCGTGAAAGGCGTGAAGTACGTCGACCACGTCGATGCGGGCGACCCCGTCGAGGTGGCACAGATGTACGACGCCCAGGAGGCGGACGAGATCACGTTTCTCGACATCACGGCCAGCCACGAAGGGCGCGGGATCCTGCTCGATGTCGTCACGCGAACGGCCGAGACGGTTTTCATGCCGTTGACGGTTGGAGGCGGTGTGCGATCACTCGCAGACATCCGCGACCTGCTGAATGCCGGGGCCGACAAGGTTTCGATCATGACCGCCGCGGTAGAGAATCCGGATCTCGTGGGCGAGGCCGCGGTGAAGATCGGCAGTGCGAATCTGGTGGTCGCGATCGATGCCCGCGCCCGATCGGGCGGGGAGGGTTGGGAGGTCTGCACGCACGGCGGGCGGCGCCCGACCGGAATCGACGCGGTCGAATGGGCGATGCGGATGGCGCAGATGGGCGCCGGAGAGATCCTGCTCACGAACATGGACTGCGATGGCACCAGGGGCGGATACGCGCTCGAGATGCTGCGGGCGGTTTCCGACGCCGTGCGCATCCCGGTCATCGCTTCGGACGGTGGCGGCAGCGCCGACGACCTCGCACGAGCCCTGGACGACG
>Ga0210102_1000130_pt1 | contig 21703 bp, 24 predicted proteins | sample RushOxbow_ThreeS_4_FD_185563 | JGI IMG/M metagenome (GOLD analysis project Ga0210102, IMG submission 185563) | Wetland microbial communities from San Francisco Bay, California, USA, that impact long-term carbon sequestration -... | ecosystem: Environmental > Aquatic > Marine > Wetlands ...
AAACATGCCGGCACGTTTTCCGGAGCGCATCGTCTGCCTCACCGAGGAGACGACCGAAACTCTCTACCTGCTCGGCGAGCAGCGGCGCATCGTCGGGATTTCCGGCTATACGGTGCGCCCGCCCGAAGCGCGAAAGGACAAGCCGCGCGTTTCGGCGTTTGTTTCCGCCAAGACCGACAAGATCGTCGCGCTCGAGCCGGACCTGGTGCTCGGGTTTTCCGATCTGCAGGCCGACATCGCGCGCGATCTTGCGAAAGCCGGCCTCAACGTGGTGATCTTCAATCAGCGCTCGGTAGACGAAATCCTGTCGATGATTCTCACGCTCGCGGCGATGGTAGGCGCGGGCGCCAAGGGCAGGCGTCTGGTGGCGCAGCTGGAGCGCAACCTCGATCGAATCCACAAGGCGGGCGCGCGCTTCGCGCGCCGGCCGCGCGTCTATTTCGAGGAATGGGACGCACCGATGATCAGCGGCATCCGCTGGGTGAGCGAACTCATCTCGATTGCGGGCGGCGAGGATGTCTTTCCCGAGCTTGCGCGCTCGCCCGGCGCGGCGGGACGCACGATCGCAGACGCTGCCGAAGTCGTTCGCCGGGCGCCCGATCTGATCCTCGGCTCGTGGTGCGGCAAGAAGTTCCGTCCCGAGCATGTGCGCACGCGGCCCGGCTGGGACGCGATTCCCGCAGTGCGCGACGGCGAGCTGCACGAAATCAAGTCGGCGGAGATCCTGCAGCCCGGCCCCGCGGCGCTGACCGATGGGGTGGCGCGCATGCACGTGCTGTTCGTGGAGTGGAACGCGCGAACGGGGTCAGACCCCTTCTGCTAGTCGCGGGCCCTCGATTGATCGATGGGGTCCGACCCCCGACTTATCCACAGGGGTCTGACCCCTTGTTACTGCGTCGGCAACAGCCCGCTGACGCGAAACGGCGGCGCGCTGCCGTCCTTGAGCTCGCCTGCGTAAACCGTGAGGTGGGGGAACGGGATCTCGATGCCGCGCGCGTCGTACGCTTTCTTGAGGCGCCTGAGGAACTCGCGGCGCATGGTCCATTGCTGGATCGGCGGCACGATCTTGAGCCGGCACACGAGGTTCACCGAGGAATCGCCCCACTCGTCTACGCCGATGATCTCGATGTCGTCGGCGAGATTGGGGCCGAACACCGCGTCTTTGCGCATCTCGCGCCCGACTTCCGTCATGACGGAGAGCGCCTCGTCTACGTCCTCGCGGTAAGCCACGCCGACGCGGATCACCGCCTGAGCAAACTCGCGCGTGCGGTTGGTGACCGCGGTGATCTCGCCGTTCGGCACGAAATGCACATGCCCGTCGAAATCGCGCAGCCGCACGTAGCGCAGCGTGATCGATTCGACCAGGCCGCCGATGCCCGCGATCTGCACCACTTCGCCCTGCCGGATCTGGTCCTCGAGCAGCAGAAAGAAGCCGTTGAAGTAATCCTTGATCAGGCTCTGCGCGGCAAAGCCGACCGCGATCCCGGCGACACCTGCGGCAGCGAGAACCGGGGCCACCGAGATTCCGAGCACGCCGAGAATCAGCGAGCCGGCGACGATCGCGATGACCACCGTGGTGACGTAGCGAAACGTGCGGCCGAGCGTCTCGATGCGCTGCGCGCGACCCGGGTCGTCGGCGCGGCGCTGCACCGCCTCGCGGAAGCTCCGGATCAAGCGGTGCGCCAGAGCGCGCACGACGACCGCGAGAACCACGATCAGGGTGATGCTCAAGGCGGTAGAAAGGAAGCTCTTCCACTCGGAAGCTTCGAACATGCTTATGAATGAGCGCAGCTCGTCCATCGTCTGTTCTCCATTGGCTGGGGTGGATTGCGCTGAGCGCGGCTCGCGCGTGCGCGCCGCAGGTCCCCGATGATATCAATCCATCACGCCGGGCGCGCGCGGCCCCTGTTTTTCCGGAGAAGAAACGCTGCGTGCGCCTGGCACATCGGGCAGCAGACGCAAGAACTGCGGGTACCGCATGCGGTTCCTCGCGCGGGCGCTTCAGTCGAGCCCCTGCAGCGACGGATCGGCGTCGATCTTTGCCTTCATGCGGCGCATGCCGCCGAGCCAGCGGTCGCGGTCAGCGGTCTTGCGCTGCTCGTAGTCCGCGACCTCGGGATGCGGCAGCACGAGGAAGGTCTCCGACTCGATCGCCTTGACGCAGCACTCGGCGACGTACTCGGGCGACACCGAGCCCTCGAGCAGGAACGATTTTCGGTTGCCGCTCGGGCCGAGCAGCATCGGCGTACGCACGCCCTGAGGGCACAGGCAGGACACCCGGATGCCGCGATCGTGATAGTTGACCGAGAGCCATTCCGCAAACGCTACCGCGGCGTGCTTCGACACGGTGTAGGTCGCGGAGTCGACCTGCATCAGCAGGCCCGCGGCGGAAGCGGTCTGCAACAGGTGGCCGCCGCCCTCGGCGAGCATGTGCGGAACGACGGCACGCGCGGCGTACAGATGCGCCATGAAGTTGACGTCCATCGTGCGCCGCCAGGCTTCAAGCGGGGCGTCGAGGCCGCTGCGCTCGATGATTCCCGCATTCGAGCAGAACAGATCGATGCGGCCATGCCGGGCGATGACCGTGTCGACGAGCCGCGCGACCTCTTCCTCCTTCGCCACATCGCAGGCGATGCCCTGATCCTGCGTCAGCCCGAGATCGGCGATGACGACCGCGCGCGCGCCCTCGGCGGCAAAACGCTTGGCGAGCGCCTGCCCAATGCCGCGTGCGCCGCCCGTGACGACACAGACTTTGTCTGCCAGTTTCATGGGTTCTCCTCCATCGTGGATTCAGCGCCTCACACTATACGGCGCAGCGCAGCGTGCGGGTCTCGAACAGGCATAGCGAACCGCAAGCGTGGTGCATGCCTGGACGATCGGTCGGCGAGCGGCTATCGTCGACGCCCTCGCGTCGATCGATGCAGGCAATGGCCGATCTATTTCTCGTGCGACATGCGCAGGCCGCGTTCGGTACCGACGACTACGATCGCCTGACCGAACTCGGCCACCAGCAGTCGCGCTGGCTCGGCGAGTACTTCGCCGCGCGCGGCATGGCCTTCGATCGCGTGCTGAGCGGAACCCTGCGCCGGCATCGCGAGACGCTCTCCGGCATCGCCGACACGGATCCGGCGCTTCCCGCCACCGAGGCGCTCGAAGGCCTAAACGAATATCGCGCCGATGCCCTGATTACAGCCTATCGGGCGGCGCGCGGTTTGCCGCCCGTGGATCGCGGCGCCGACCGGCGCACGCACTTTCGCCTGCTGCGCGAGGTCCTCTACGCCTGGGCGGACGGAAGCCTGCAGACCGACGCGCATCCGTCGTTCGAGGCATTTTCCGGCGGCGTGCGCACGGCGCTCGACCTGGTGCGCGAAGGCGCGGCGCGGCGCGTGCTCATGGTCAGCTCGGGCGGGCCGATCAGTACGCTGCTCGGCGCAGTGCTGGGACTCGCGCCGCGCATGATGATGAACCTCAACCTGCAGACGCGGAACTCCGCGATCAGCGAGCTTGCATACAACGCGAGCGCGGTGCACCTGGTGAGCTTCAACACCGTACCCCACCTCGATCACCCCGAGCGGCGCGCGGCAATCACCTACTCATAGCGTTGCGCCGCGCCGTTGCGCGGTCGGGTCAGATCGTGCCGGCTGCGCGCAGCTGCGCGATCTCCGCATCGGACAGGCCGAGCAGGCCGCGATAGATCTCGTCGTTGTGCGCGCCGGGTTCCGGCCCGGTCGAACGGATTTCGCCGGGCGTCGCCGAAAAACGCGGCACGAGTCCCGGCATCTTGACGGCCCCGAAGTCGCCGTCGGGAACGCGGCTGACCGCGGCGCGCGCGGCGAAATGCGGATCCTCGAGGATCTGGCGTGCGTCGTAGATCGGTGCGGCAGACACGCCCGCATCCATGAGCGTCGCGACCACGTCCTTCATCGGACGCGCGGCCACCCAGGATCCGAGAACGGCATTGAGCTCCTGCCGATGCTGCATGCGCACCGCGTTGTTGGCGTAGCGCGCGTCATTGATTATCTCGGGTCGCCCGATCAGCGTACAGAATCGCTCGAAGATCGACTGCGAGGCGCAGGTCACGGTGACCCAATGTCCGTCGGCGGCGCGGAACACGCCCGCCGGCGCGACGAAGGCGTTCTCGTTGCCGCTGCGCTCGTGGGCCTCGCCGAGCTGATCCGCCTTGATCGCGAGCACTTCGAGGATCTTGAGCACCGCTTCGGTGAGCGACAGATCGATCTCCTGGCCGGGTGCATCGGGGTGCAGCGCGCGGTGATAGAGCGCGGCGACGACGCCGAACGCGCCGAAGACGCCGCCGATCGGATCTCCGATCGGATAGCCCGGGTGCAGCGGCGCGCCGTCCGCCTCGCCCGTGATGTAGGTCAAGCCGCCGTAGGCCTCGAACAGGCGCGCGAAGCCGGGGTAGTTTCGATAGGGGCCGTCCTGCCCGAAACCGGTGACGCGCAGGATGGTGAGCGCGGGCTGCGCCTGCCACAGCGTCGCCTTGTCGAGCCCCCAGCGATCGAGCGTTCCGGGGCGGAAGTTCTCGATCAGCACCGCCGCGCGCGTGACCAGGCGCAGGAGCAGGTCGCGCCCCTCGGGCTTGCGCAGGTCGAGCGTGATCGAGCGCTTGTTGCGGTTGGTCACCTTCCAGATGAGCGGCTTGCCGTCCTTGTGCGGCGGCATCGCGCGCAGCGGGTCGTCACCGGCACTGGCGGGCAGGGAGATCTTGATGACGTCGGCACCCAAGTCGGCGAGCAGCGACGCGGCGAACGGCCCCGCGATCACGGTCGACAGCTCGAGCACGCGCAGCCCGGCGAGCGGACCGCGCCCCGTCGCGCTCATTGGATCTGCGTCAGCGATGGAACAGTGCGCGGCGCTTCTCGAGGAACGCGCCGATGCCCTCGCCGGCTTCGTCGCCGAACAGCGCGTCCACGAACATCGCGCGTTCGAGGTCGAGGTGGCGGTTGTAGTCGTTGGTCTGCGCCTCGACCAGTTCGCGCTTGATGCGGCCGATCGCCTGCGTCGCGCCATTCGCGAGTTGCGCCGCCCACTCGAGGGCTTCGGTCATGGCCTTGCCGTTCGGGGCGATGCGGTTCACCAGGCCGAGATCGGCGAGCCGGCGCGCGGCGATAGCGGTGCCGGTCATCGCGAGCTCGGCCGCGAGTTGCGGCGGCAGCGCACGCGCGAGCGAGAACGTTCCGTTGCCATCCGGATTCAGCCCCACCTTGACGTAGGCCATGGTGAACTGCGCTTCCTCCGCGGCGACGATCAGATCGCAGGCGAGCGCGATGGAAAAGCCGGCGCCCGCGGCGTGGCCTTCTACGGCAGCGATCACCGGCTTGGCGCACTGGCGGATGCCGCGGATGAATTCGTTCAGATTCGTGATCCGGTCGAACAGCGCCTGGCGCGGCTGCGTGCGGCGCATCTCGTGCAGCGTGCGCAGGTCGCCGCCGGCGCAGAAATGCGGCCCCGCGCCCGAGAGAACGATCGCGCCGATGGCCTCGTCGTCCGAAGCCAGGCGCAGCTCGCGCGCGAGCGTGCGCGAGAAATCCGGCCGCAGCGCATTGCGCTGCGCCGGGTTATTCATCACCAATGCCAGCACGCGGCCGTGCCGACTCACTTCAATCCGAGCTTCGACGTCAGACATACCTTCGCTCTGTGCGAGGCTGCTCAAACCGGCGGGGAGGGGGTGCGGGGGAGGGCAACGAGCCCACCCCTGCAGCCGACCTGCGGGTCCCTCCCGACGGCCTAGTGCATGCCGAACCCGGCCTCGATGTTGCGCACCATGGTGACCAGGCGCGGGCCGAGGTCTTCCTCGAGCTGGCCCTTCTTGAGCACGAACGACGGCACGCTGCAGTTGAAGGCGACGATCTCGCCGTCTACGCTCCGGCGCATCGGCACGCCTACAGAATGGACTTCGCGTCGCAGCTCACCGTAGGACACGCAGAACCCGCGCATGCGGATGTCCTCGATCGCCTTGTCCATCTGCGGACGGTTCTTGCGGTGCAGCTCGGGCTCCTTGACCTTCATCTGGTTCAGCACCGCTTCGCGCTCGGGCGGCGTGCAGGCCGCGAGGAACGCGCGCCCGATGCAGGCTTGCGCGATCGGCACCGACGTGCCGATGTCGGGCAGGGTGGTGAGCGCATTGCCGTTGCGGCTGGTCTCGATATAGACCATGTTCAGCCGGTCGCGGATGCCCATCGAGACCGAGCCCTTCGCGTAATCGGCCAGCTCCTTCATATGCGGTCGCGCAGCCTGGCGCAGGCTCATCGACGCAAGCAGCGGATAGCTGATCGACAGCACCGCGGAGCCGAGCTGGTACTTGCCCAGCCGCATGTTGTGGCGCAGGTAACCGAGCTTGGTCAGCGTGTAGGTCAGGCGCGAGACCGTCGGCTTGGGCAGCCCGGTGCGCACTGAAATTTCCTTGTTGCCGAGCATCGGCTCTACGGGGGTGAAGCAGCGCAGCACCTCGAGGCCGCGCGCGAGCGTGGTTGCAAACTGGCGGTCACCTTCATGCTCGTAGCTGAAGGTGCTTGCCGGAACGGAAAGGGGGGCTGCGGACTCGGATGCGCCCATGGGGTCTCCTCGGTCTCCTCGATTTGGGGCCCGGCTCTGGGAGGTCTTGTTGTCGCCGGGGGACAGCAGTGCGAAACAGCTCGCGTTTTGATATTCGTACCGGCAGTTTCGATTGTCAAATTAATTGAACGAAATTTCGCAGTGCGGAATGTGCGGCACCTCTTTCAGCGAGGCCGTCGCAATTCGAAACGTGCTCGTCCGCAACGACCCGCCCGCGCCCGGTTGGATTACGCTTTGCGCCCCTTCTCCAGCCGGAGCTCGGCGATGCCATCCACGCTTTTCGACCTGAGCGGCCAGGTTGCTCTGGTCACCGGCTCGACCAAGGGGATCGGCAAGTCGATCGCCCAGGAACTCGCCCGCGCCGGTGCCAAGGTGGTGATCTCGAGCCGCAAGGCACAGGCCTGCGAAGCCGTGTGTGCGGAGTTTGAACGCGAGGGCTTGAGCGTGATCGCCAAGCCCTGCAACGTTTCACGCAAGGACGAGGTGCGCGCGCTGGTCGAGCATACGCTGGCGACCTGGCAGAAGATCGACATCCTGGTGTGCAATGCCGCCGTCAACCCTTACTACGGCCCGATCGCCGATCTGCCCGACGAGACGTTCACCAAGGTGATGGCCGCCAACGTCCAGTCCAGCATCTGGCTGAGCGGGCTGGTCATTCCCGGCATGGCCGAGCGTGGCGGCGGCTGCGTGATCCTGGTCGGATCGATCGGCGGCATTCTTGGCAACGGCGTGATCGGCATATACGGCATGTCGAAGGCCGCCGATCACGCGCTCGCGCGCAACCTCGCGGTCGAGTGGGGCCCGAAGAACGTGCGCGTGAACGCGATCGCGCCGGGACTGATCAAGACCGACTTTGCGCGCGCGCTGTGGGAAGACGACGCGCGGCGTGCCGCGCGCGAGGCGATCACGCCGCTGCGCCGTATCGGCGCGCCCGAGGAGATCGGCGGCATCGCGGTGTTCCTCGCCTCGAAGGCGGGCTCGTTCGTCACGGGGCAGACGATCGTCGCCGACGGCGGGGTGACGATCGTCTAGCATCGTCGCGCTTGGCGAAAGCCACTGACCGGTGCTTGTGGCTATGATCGATCCGGGCCGCGGCTGCGCGCCGGGCACACAAGGCACCTTATGGCAGAGCCGGCGCGAGCATGCTCGATAGCATGCGTCCGCTCATAAATGTTGCGGGCATCATAAGGACTGTGTCCTACACGCAACCCGGTGGGCTGACGACTCGATTTTCTCGCCCGATCAGGTCATGGGCACCGGCCGTTACTTGGATTTGTTGCTCTCGCTGTCCTTGGCGGCCTTTTCCTCTTGTTTCTTGTTCTTGTCGTACAGGTAGCCACCCGTGCCCCCGGCCACCGCACCCACGGCCCCCCATCCCGCCGAACCGGTAGCGACCCCGACGACCACGCCGCCGACGACGGCGCCGGTCGCTGTGCGCCGTTTTGTATCCGAATCCGACTGGGCAAGCGCGTTCGTGCCCAGGGCGCCGGCAAGCGTCAGCGCGGCCGCAAGTGCGCAGGACATCGCTTTGATGTTTCGGTTCATCTCAGTTCTCCTGTCTCCAAGTTGCCGGGTGCAATCATTTCTTGCACGGATAAGTTTCTTCAAGATACCTGAATAGCGTATCGACCGGCGGATCCTTCATGTACTGCGGGTGCGAGTTGGCCCACACTACAAAATCGTCCATCACCTTGGCGCGCGTCGTCGGAGGGTTCGGCGCGCAGACAAACCGCCTCTCCTCGGCCACCGTCGCCAGGTAATAGCGGAACGCACCGGTCAGCACTCCGTGGCAAAAGCCGATGGCATTCCTGTACAGCTCGTCGTCTTGCGCCAGGCTGCAGGCGCGCACAAGGTCGCTCGCATCCCGCAGCTCGAACGTGCTCGAAGCATCCGCCGCGAAGACCGTGCTCGATGTCATGAGTGCTGCTGCGAGAATCAAACTTCGCATGGTCCTGCCTCCTTGGTGTCTGGGTCGATGACGCGCAACGGGCCAGCGCGCGAGCTCCACTTGTCGGACGATAGCCTTGCTTGCCTCGGAGACTTTGACGGCGGTCAAACATTTCGCCCGAGCCGCCGGCCCTGGTCGCGGCGGCCGGTTCGTCGCCCGCTCCGGCGTCAGTGCTCGTACAGGCCGGCGCGCGCCTTGCCGCGGAACACGCGGTAGGCGAAGACGGTGTAGCCCACCAGGAACGGCAGCACGACGAGAGCGCCCGCGAGCACGACCTTCAGTGCCGACGGATGCGCGGCCGCCTGCCAGATCGTCATGCGGTCCACGACGACCCAGGGAAACAGGCTGTACGCGAGCCCGGCGAAGGCCAGCACGAAGATCGCGACCGCGCCGGCGAACGGCGCCCACTCCGATGCGCGCTGTGCGCGGCGCAGGCGCCCGCTCGAAGCCCACACCCACCATCCTGCAACGATGCTCGCCGCGGGCAGGAGCATCAGCGCCACGGTACGCGGAAAATCGAACCACCGGGCGTAGACCGTCTCGCTCGCCAGCGGAGAGGCGAGCGAAACCAGTGCGACCCCGAGCGCGACCCAGGCGAGGCCCCAGCGCGCCCAGCCGAGCGCCTTCGCCTGCAGCTCGCCTTCGGCGCGCGCCACGAGCCAGGTCGCCCCGAGCAGCACGTAGCCGCCGCAGACGCCGCCCGCGACCAGGAGCGCGAACAGCGCGTAGCCCACGCCCGGCGCGAACCCGGTGATGTAGCGCCCGAGCATGTAGCCCTGCGCGGCGCTGGCGAGGAACGAGCCCGCCCAGAACAGCCAGTTCCAGAGCTCCGCGTGCCAGCCTTGCGCCTTGAGGCGCAGCTCGAACGCGACGCCGCGCAGCATCAGTCCGATCAGCATCGCGGCGACCGGCAGGTAGAGCGCACCGAGCACCACGCCGTGCGCCCTGGGAAACGCGACCAGCAGGAGCCCTACGCCGAGCACGAGCCAAGTCTCGTTCGCGTCCCAGAACGGGCCGATCGAGGCGACCATCACGTCCTGCTCGGCGCGCGTCGCGGCGGGCATCAGCATGCCGACGCCGAGGTCGTAGCCGTCGAGCACGACGTAGGCGAGCATCGCCGCGCCCATGAGCGCGGCGAACACGACGGGCAGATCGGGACTCACGCCGCCGCCGCCTCGCGCGATTCGCCGCCGCAATCGGGCCCTGCGACCGGCGTCCCGCGCCCCGCTTGCGTTCCCCCGCCTGCCAGGTGGGTCAACACCACCATATAGGCGACGAGCATCAAGCCGTAGGCGAGCAGATACCCCGTGAGGCTCGCGCCGAGCTCGGCGCCGCTCGCCGCGCCTGCCGCGTCTGCGGTGCGCAGCACGCCCTGCACCAGCCAGGGCTGGCGCCCGATCTCGGTGACCATCCATCCGGCGAGCGTCGCCACCCAGCCCGAAAAGCTCATCGCGGCGAACGCCCACAGCAGTCCCCGCCCGACCCGGCCCGCGCGGCGCAGGCGCCAGGCCCCGATCCAGGCGAGCGCGAGCATCGCGAGCCCCGTCCCGACCATGGCGCGAAACGACCAGAACACCGGCGCGACCGGCGGCGCGTCGGGCGCGAACGCCTCGATGCCGCGCAGCTCCGCGTCCGGGTCGTGGCGCAGCACGAGCGACGCGCCTTTCGGTATCTCGATCGCGAAGTCGTTCGATCGCGTCCGCTCGTTCGGCAGCGCAAACAGCACGAGCGGGGCGCCGCGCTGCGTCTTCCACAGGGCCTCGATCGCCGCAATCTTCGCGGGCTGATGCTCGAGCGTGTTCAGGCCGTGCAGATCGCCCACCGCGATCTGCGCTGGCGCCAGGACCGCGGCGACCAGCACCCCCGCGCGCAGCGTCCACCAGGCGCCTTCGTCCTCGCGCGCGCGCAGCAGCCGCCAGGCCGACAGTCCGGCGACCAGGAAGCTCGCGGTCAATCCGGAAGCGAGCATCATGTGCACGAAGCGGTAGGGAAACGATGGATTGAAGATGACCTGCAGCCAGTCGCCCGCGACGAGCTGTCCGTCGACGAGCCTGTGCCCCGCCGGCGTCTGCATCCACGAGTTGAGCGCCAGGATCCAGAACGCCGATAGCGACGTGCCGAGCGCGACCATCACCGCGGAGAGGACGTGCACGCGCCCCGACACGCGCTCCATGCCGAACAGCATGATGCCGAGAAAGGTCGCCTCGAGGAAGAACGCGGTGAGCACCTCGTAGGCGAGCAGCGGCCCGGCCACGTTGCCGACCGCGTTCATGAACCCCGGCCAGTTGGTGCCGAACTGGAAGCTCATGACGATGCCGGAAACCACGCCCATCGCGAAGCTGAGCGCGAACACCTTGGTCCACAGCCGGTAGGTCGCGAGCCAGGCGGCATCGCGCGTGCGCTGGTACCTGACGCGGAAGTACACGAGGAACCAGGCGAGCGCAATCGTGATCGACGGAAACAGGATATGGAACGCGATGTTCAGGCCGAACTGCGCGCGCGCAAGCAGCAGGACGTCCTCGCCGCCCATCAGGCCTGCGCCTTGCTCGCGCGCGCCGCTTCATGGCGGCCGCGGATGGCGACGTGGTAAAGCACCGGAATCACGACCGGCGTGAGCAGCGTCTGGGCCAGCATGCCGCAGATGGGCGAGATCGCCGGGCGGTTGAAGATCGGATCGTCGAGGATGAACAGCGCGCCGAGCATCGCCGCCGCCGCCGTAGTGAGCGCGATCGGCTTGGCGCGGGCCGCACCGCCAGCGCGATCCCGTGGCTCTTGCGGCTGCGCTCGGCCTTGTCGACCAGGTTGACCCGCAGGTCGTCCATCCGCGAATTCTCGCGCAGGTAGTACTGGCGCACCAGGCCGTTGAAGTTGATCGGCGCCGACAGGCCGGCGCAAGCCTGGTAGCCGGTGACCTCCTCCACCGTCTCGCGAGCACCGCGCCCATCTCATGCAGCAGCGCCGCGGTGATCTCGAGCGGCGTGCCGGCGGGCAGGTCGACCACGACCTGGAATTGCGCGAACCCACCACCACCCGGTCCGAAGCCGGGCGCGCTTGTCCCTCGAGCTATCGGCGGCGGCAGGCTATCTGCGCCGGCGCCTGCGAAGGATGGTGGTCTGGGCGGCTGGATTCGAACCAGCGACAACGCGCTTCCAAGGCGCGGACTCTGACCAGGCTGAGCTACGCCCAGAGATCGTCGGTCGTGGTTCGGGTCGATTCATGCGCGAATTCTACACAAGCGCGCTGTTCGCGCCGGTATGGCCCGGGCCATACCGGCGCCTTGAGCCCTGCCGCTATTGCTTGAGGGCCACGGAGACCGGCTGTTCGTACTTCAAGAACCCGACGTAATGCAGCTGCCTGCGGATCCGGACCGAGGACACATCGCCCTCGCGCATGTGGAGAAGGTCCGCGGGGCTGATCAGGCGCGGGTCGACATCGGTGATCGGTACGTCGGCGTGCTGGTAGGCCTGCAATACCAGCTGCGAGCAGAACAGCTGACTCTCGCTGGGCGTGACCAGGTGGATCAGTCCCATGCTCCGCAGGCACAGGTCCCTGGCCGCAGCCGGAACCAGCGGTAGCTCGCACACCCTGCGGCCAACCGAAACCGGAACGTTCAACGTGATGCCCAGGAAGTTGAAGCCCGAGCCCGATTTTTGCACTGCGTAATCCTTGATGCGCGCGGCCTGCTCGGCGGTGAGCTCCGGGTGGCGCAGGACCAGAACCACCGATTCTTCCTCCAGTGTCTGTTCGATGGCCCGGACGCGGACGCCCGAACGCACCGCTTCCACGATCTGACCATCGCCGACATAGACGGCGGCGTGGCTGACCGGTGCGAAGGTCATCAACCGGATGGTGGCCGAAACGAGGGTCGGCACTGAGGTGAGAAGAATGTCGCCCGGCTGCAAGGCTTCCGGATCGAGAGGCGCATCCCCGTGCGCGGGCGCGATCTCGTTGCTCTGAAAGAGCAGCACCGCGGTCTGCGTCTGGTTCCCGGGATCCTCGGTCGCGGTTTCCGGGCGGACTGAGAGTTGGGTCGCGCAACCCTGCAGCAGTGCAAGCAGTGCGACCAGCGAGATCCAGCGTGTCATGGTTTACCCCCCTTCGGTTGACCGAGCCGCCCGCGGATGAGCAGCCACGCCACGAGGTACAGCCCGCCGGGCAGCAGCAGGGCCGCCAGCACGATGCCCAGCTGACCCTTGTCCGATGTGCCCCAGCGACGCATTTCCGATCCCCCTGGCCGGTCCCCCGGCCGCGTGGCCACCGGCATTCGGCGGCTTCCGGGTCAAGCATGGGGGGGCGACCCTTTCCGATCGGACACAGGCCGCTTACGGGTCGCTTACAGGCGGGCGCCGAGGGCGACGCGATCGCCGGGCGCAGCGTGCATCTCGGCGCCCGCGTGATGCAGCACGCGGTCGATCCGCAGCTTTGGCTGAGCGATGCGGCGAAGGCGGCGCTCGAAGGGGAGTCGCCCGGGCTCACCGCGCGCATGGAATGGGTCGCGCAGGAGCACTGCGAGCTGAAGGGGGTGCAGCGGACCCAGCGCCTCTGGCGCGCGGCCTGAAACGGCGGTAGGCGCGGCCCGTGCGCCCACCTAGAATCGCGAGCCATGGATTCCTTCCGCGCCTACCGCGTGTACGAGAACGGCCGCTTCGGCGAGGGGCGTCTCGACACGATGAGGCGGACCGAGCTCGATCACGGCAGCGTGGTCGTGCGCGTGGCCTACGCTTCGGTCAATTACAAGGACGCGCTTACCGCGCGCGGGCGGGCGAAGATCGCGCGCAGGTTTCCCCTCGTCGCGGGCATCGATCTGAGCGGAACCGTCCAGGAATCGTCGGATGCGCGTTTCAGGCCGGGCGACGAGGTGCTCGCGCACAACTTCGGCCTCGCCATGGACCATGACGGAGGCTATGCCGAGCTCGGGTGTTTTCCGGCCGAGTGGCTGATTCCGCTGCCGCAGGGGCTGAGTCTGTTCGAGGCGGCCGCGCTCGGCGTCGCGGGGCACACCGCAGGCCTGGCGATCGACCTCATGCAGTTGAACGGATTGAAGCGGGAAAACGGCAAGGTGCTGGTGAACGGCGCCACCGGCGGCGTCGCGAGCATCGCCATCGACATCCTTGCGAAGCTCGGCTTTCATGTCGCGGCGCTGACCGGCAAGAGCGAAGAGGCCGCGTACTTGACGGGCCTGGGCGCGGCCGAGGTGCTCGATCGAAACGCGATGGAATTCGGCAACCGGCCGCTCGAGGCGACGCTCTGGGCGGGGGCGCTCGATTCGGTAGGCGGGGAGCAGCTCGCCTGGATCGCCCGCACCATGCAGAGGGACGGCGTGATCGCATCCTTCGGCAACGCGGGCGGCGTGGAATTCAAGGGCAGCGTGCTGCCCTTCATCCTGCGCGGGGTGCGCCTGATCGGGGTCAACGTAGATAATCCGCTCGAGCGCAAGAAAGCGATCTGGCGGCGGCTCGCCACCGACCTGCGCCCGCGCCACCTCGAGCGCATCGCCCGCCGCATTGCGTTTGAAACGCTCCCGCAGGCCTTCGAAGACCTGCTTGCGGCGAGGGTGCGCGGACGCATGGTGGTCGATTTCGCGCTGCGCTAGACTTTTTGCCTGCGCCGCACGCGCGGCGCCAGAGGAGGCATGCACCATGGATCTGAGCTACTCCCCCGAAGAAGTTGCCTTTCGCGACGAAGTGCGCGGCTGGCTGAAGGACAACCTGCCCGAGGATCTGCGGCGCAAGGTGGCGGAGTACGAGGAGCTGAGCCGCGACGACCTGCTGCGCTGGCACCGCATCCTGGCCAAGAAGGGCTGGGTCGCGCCGTCCTGGCCCAGGGAGTGGGGCGGTACCGGCTGGAACGTCGTGCAGCGCTACATCTTCGAAGAGGAATGCGGCTACGCCGGCACGCCGCCGCTCATTCCCTTCGGCCTGTCGATGTGCGCGCCGGTGCTCCTCAAGTTCGGCACCGAAGCGCAGAAAAAGCGCTTCCTGCCGCGCATCTACAACGGCGAGGATTTCTGGTGCCAGGGCTACTCGGAGCCGGGATCGGGCTCGGACCTCGCCTCGCTCAAGACCAAGGCGGTGCGCCAGGGCGAGCATTACGTCGTGAATGGCCAGAAGATCTGGACCACCCTCGCGCACTACGCCGACTGGATTTTCTGCCTGGTGCGTACCGACTCCGACAGCGTCAAGCGCCAGGAAGGCATCTCTTTCCTGCTGTTCGACATGAAGACGCCGGGGATCACGGTGCGGCCGCTGATCCTGCTCGACGGCGGCCACGAAGTGAACGAAGTGTTCTTCGACGACGTAAGAGTGCCGGTGGAGAACCTCGTGTTCGAGGAAGGCAAAGGCTGGACGGTGGCCAAGTACCTGCTGGGACATGAGCGCATGGGCACCGGCCGCATCGGCGGGTCGAAGCGCGAGCTCGCCAGGCTGAAGGAGTTTGTCGCGGCGCAGACCAAGGACGGCCACTCGCTGATCGAGGATCCGCGCTTCCGCGACAGGCTTTCCCGCGTCGAGGTCGAGCTGATGGCGCTCGAGATCACCAACCTGCGCTTTCTCGACCAGATGCGCCGCACCGGCAACCCGCCGGGCGCCGACGTCTCGATGCTCAAGATCAAGGGCACCGAGATCCAGCAGGCGCTCTCAGAGTTGATGATGCAGGCGGTGGGCCCGCTGGCGCAGCCGTTCCGGCCGCTCGACGCGCCGGTGGCCGCGCGCGACGACTTCGACGCCTTCGTCGCATCGCTCGCACCGCGCTACGGCAACATGCGCAAGACCACGATCTACGCGGGATCGAACGAAATCCAGCGCAACATCATTTCCAAAATGACGCTCGGTTTGTAGACATGGATTTCGAGTACAGCGAAGAGCAGCAGCTGCTGGCCGACTCGGTGAGGCGTTTCATCCAGAAGGACTACGACTTCGAGGCGCGCAGGAAAATCGTCGCTTCCGAGGCCGGATACAGCGAAGACGCCTGGCGCACGTTTGCCGAGATGGGCCTGCTCGGCCTGCCGCTGCCGCAGGACCACGGCGGCTTCGGCGGCGGTGCGCTCGACCTGCTGGCGGTGATGGAGGCCTTCGGCGAAGGGCTGGTGATCGAGCCCTACCTCGCGACCGTCGGGCTGGGCGCGCAATTCATCGCGCGCGCCGGAAGCAAGGCGCAGCAGAAGGCGATCCTGCCGGCGGTGGCCGAAGGGCGCATGAAGCTCGCCTTCGCCCACACCGAGCCGAAGTCGCGCTACGACCTGGCGCGGGTCGAGACCACCGCGACGCCGAACGAGGCGGGCTGGCTGCTGTCGGGCGACAAACGCGTCGTGCTCGGTGCGCCGCTCGCCGACAGGCTGATCGTCTCGGCGGCGACCGGCAAGCGCGGCTTCAGCCTGTTCCTGGTCGACAGGACGGCGCCCGGAGTGGAAGTGAAACCCTATCGCACTTTCGACGAGATGCGCGCGGGCGACGTTGCGCTCGAGGGCGTGCAGGTCGACAAGAAGGGGCTCGTCGGCAAGCAGGGCGCAGGGCTCGCGCTGGTCGAGGAAGTGGTCGATTTCGTCACCGCGCTGCTCTGTGCCGAGGCCGTGGGCGTGATGAAGTCGGCCAACGATGCGACGCTCGAGTACCTCAAGACGCGCAAGCAGTTCGGCGTCACGATCGGCACCTTTCAGGCGCTGCAGCACCGCATGGTCGACATGTATGTCACCGCCGAGCAGGCGCGCTCGATGGCCTGCCTCGCGGCGAGCAAGGCGGACGCGGCCGCGAGCAGCGACGACCGCCGGCGCGCGATTTCCGCGGCGAAGATCAAGATTGCCGACGCCTGCCGCCAGATCAGTCAGGAGGCGATCCAGCTGCACGGCGGCATGGGAATGAGCGAGGAGCTGAAGGTGTCGCACTCTTTCCGCCGGCTGACGATGATCGCGCAGCAGTTCGGCGATGCCGATCATCACCTCGAGCGCTTCGCGGCGCTAGGCTGAGAGGCGCAGATGGCGACGAACAAGGCCTGGACGCTGGCGGCGCATCTCAGCGGGCTGCCGAATGCGGACAACTTTCGTCTGCTGGAGTCGCCCTCGCCTTCGCCCGGCGAGGGCGAGGTCCTGCTGAAGAATCTTTGGCTATCGCTCGATCCCTACATGCTCGGGCGCATGACGCAGCAAAAGAGCTACGCCAAGGGCGTGGAAGTCGGCGACGTGATGACCGGGGAGACCGTAGGCGAAGTCGTAGAGTCGAGGCACCCGAGCTTCGCCCCCGGGGAAAAGGTCGCGGCGCAGGCCGGGTGGCAGCTTTTCGCCTGCCTGAAAGGCGACCTGCTGACGAAACTCGACGCCTCTACGCGTTTCCCGCTGTCCTACTACCTGGGCTGCCTCGGCATGCCGGGGCGCACCGCGTACTTCGGGCTCAAGGAAGTCGGCAAGCCTAAGGCGGGGGAAACGCTGGTCGTTTCCGCAGCCTCGGGCGCCGTCGGCAGCGTCGTCGGCCAGCTCGGCAAGATCGCCGGCTGCCGCGTGGTCGGCATCGCGGGCGGCAGGGCGAAGTGCGACTACGTGACCGGAGAGCTCGGTTTCGATGTCTGCGTCGACTACAAAGCGGGCAACCTGTACCGCGACCTGAAGGAAGCCTGCCCGAAAGGGATCGACGTCTACTTCGACAATGTAGGCGGCGAGACGCTCGACACCGTTCTGCGCCTGGTCAACACCTTCGCGCGGATCGTCGTCTGCGGCCGGATCTCGGGCTATCACGCAAGCGAGCCTTACGGCGTCAAGAACCTGGGGACGTTCATACCGAACCGCGTGCGCATGCAGGGGATACTCGTTTTCGACTGGCTGGACCGCTATGCCGAGGCGAACGCCGCCCTCGCGGGCTACGTCGCGCAAGGCAAGCTGAAGACGCGCGAGTCGATCGTAGAAGGGATCGAGAGCGCGCCGCAGGGGTTCATCGACCTGGTCCGGGGACGTAATTTCGGCAAGCAGCTCGTCAAGCTCGTCTGAAGACGCGGTTTCGCGCGCGACATGGCGCGCGGCATCCCCCGGTGAGACACTACCGGCCTTTGTCCACCGGGGAGACCGCACATGATCGAGCTCTATACCTGGCCGACACCGAACGGCCACAAGATCCACATCATGCTGGAAGAGACCGGGCTGCCTTACCGGGTGCACGCGATCGACATCGGCGCGGGCGACCAGTTCAAGCCCGAGTTCCTCAAGATCTCGCCCAACAACAAGATGCCGGCGATGATCGACCCCGACGGGCCGGGCGGAAAGCCGTTCGCGCTGGCCGAATCGGGCGCGATGCTGTTCTACCTCGCGTCGAAAACCGGTCGCTTCCTGCCGCAGGATCTGCGCAAGCGCTGGCAGGTGATGCAGTGGGTCATGTTCCAGATGGGCCACGTCGGCCCGATGCTCGGCCAGGCCCACCACTTCCTCGGCTACGCGCAGGAAAAGATTCCCTACGCGATGAACCGTTACAAGAGCGAGGCGAACCGGCTGTACGGCGTGATGGACCGGCGCCTCGGCGAATCGAAGTTCATCGCCTGCGGCGAATACACGATCGCCGACATGGCGATCATGCCCTGGCTGCGCTTTCCCGAGCGCCAGGGGGTCGAGATCGACGAATTTCCGAACCTGAAGCGCTGGCGCGACGGCATCGCGGCGCGACCCGCAGTGCAGCGCGCGCTGCAGGTTCTCGCCGACCGGCGGCGTACCGGCCCGCAGACCGAAAAGGAGCGCGAGAACCTGTTCGGGGCGACACAGTTTCAGCGGAGGTAGGCATGGCGGCGTTGAAGGGGAAGGTGGCCTGGATCACGGGCGGCGGTTCGGGCATCGGACTGGCGGGGGCGAAATCGCTCGCCGCGGCCGGTGCGCACGTGGTCATCTCGGGGCGCACCGCGCGCACCAACGACGCCGCGCTCGCCGTGCTGAAGCCGATCGGCAGTGCTGAGGCGAATTCACTCGACGTCGCAGACCGTGAGGCCGTGGTGCGCGCAGCGGCCGACATCGAGAAGCGCCACGGGCGCATCGACATTCTCGTCACCAGCGCCGGCACCAACATCAGTGGCGCCAAGCGCAACCTCGCGACCATGTCACTCGAAGGCTGGGACGACGTCGTGCGCATCAACCTGAACGGCCTGTTCTACTGCTGCCATGCGGTCATCCCGGGAATGCGGTTGCGCAAGGACGGAGTGATCATCAACATCTCATCCTGGGCTGGACGCTACGCGAGTGCGCTCACCGGACCAGCCTACAATGCGACCAAGCGCGCCGTGATCGCGATCACCGAGTCGATCAACATGGAAGAGTGCATGAACGGCATTCGCGCCACGTCGATCCTGCCCGGTGAGGTCGCCACGCCCATCATGGAGAAGCGGCCGGTGCCGCCCTCGGCAGAGGAGCGGGCACGGATGGCGCAGCCCGAGGATTTCGGTGCGGCGATCTTGTTCGTCGCTACGATGCCGGCGCGTACCTGTGTCAACGAGCTGGTCATGGCGCCTACCTGGAACCGCTTTTACGTGGGCGGGCTCGAAGCGCGCAAGGGTTGAGCACAGGGACGACGCAATCGGTGCCGGCGCCGGGCGTCGGCTGGCTGGCGGCACGGGTCGGCGCGCCCTTCATCGCCGGCTACTTCGTTTCGTATTGCTATCGCGCGGTAAACGCGGTTCTCGCGCCGACGCTGGCCGAGGAGTTCGGGCTTACCGCCGGCACGCTCGGCCTGCTCTCGAGCGTGTACTTCCTGTCGTTCATGCTGTTCCAGCTGCCCGGCGGCCTGCTGCTCGATCGCTTCGGTCCGCGCCGGGTAAACGCGACCATGCTGCTGGTCGCCGCTACGGGTGGACTCTGGTTCGCGTACGCCGGATCGGCACTCGACGCGATCGGTGCACGGGCACTGATCGGCCTGGGCGTCTCGGTCTGCCTGATGTCGACCTTTCAGGCCTTCGTGCTGTGGTATCCGGCCGAACGCATCGCGACGATGAATGCCGTCGCCTTCTCGGTCGGGGTGATCGGCGCAATCACGGTGAGCGTGCCGCTCGAGCTGCTGCTGCGGGTGATCGACTGGCGCCAGGCCTTCCTCCTCATAGTCGGCTTGAACCTTGCGGCAAGCGCGGTGCTGTGGCTGTGGGTTCCGGAGCGCAGCGCGAGGCCGCGTGGAGAGACTTTTGCCGCGCAGCTGGGCGGACTCGCGGCACTGCTGCGCGAGGCGGCATTCCGGCGCGCGGCACTGTGCCTCGGTGCGAGCCAGTTCGCCGCAACCGCGTTGCAGACGCTATGGGTGGCGACCTGGTGGCGCGACGTGGCGGGCTACTCGCCCGCCGAGGTGGCGCGCGGGCTCGCGCTGCTCAACTTCGCCATGATCTTCGGCTACCTCGGCTTCGGACGCGCCGCGGACCGCGCCGCGCAGCGCGGCGCGAGCCCGCTGCCGCTGTTCATGGGCGGTATCGCCGTCGCTTCGCTTTGCCTCGCGCTCATCGTCCTCGGAGTGCGCACCGGCAGCCTGCTTCTGTGGTGCGTCTTCGTCTGCGCCGGCACCGCGGCGGTGGTGATCTACTCGACGCTTTCGCGGCGCTATCCCAAAACGATGAGCGGGCGCGTCAATACAGGCCTGAACGTCTTCGGCTTCGCCGGCATGTTTCTCGGGCAGTGGGCGGTCGGCCTGGTGATCGGCCTGTGGCCCCTTGCCGCGACCGGCTACGCGCCCGAGGCCTACACCTGGGCGCTGGGGATGCTGTGGCTCGTGCAGTTCACCGGGCTCGCGTGGTTCTGGCGCGGGCGGAAGCTGTTCATGGGGTCAGACCCCTGTGGATAACTCCCATGGGGTCAGACCCCTTTGTGAAATTCGAAAGCCTTCAGCGATCTAAAAGGGGTCTGACCCCGGAGTTACCCACAGGGGTCTGACCCCGTTGCCGTGCGCGCCCGCACGGTCCCCTGCGCCTTCGCGACGAGCGTCCCGTCCCCGTTGCGCACTTCGCCTTCGACGAAGATCAGCGAGCGGCCATTCTTCAGCACGCGCGCTTCGGACTGCAGCGTGCCCTTGCCGCCGTCGATGAAGGCGGTGCTCAGCTCGATGGTCATGATGCCCGCCGAGTGCGGATGCAGTGTGCGCGCAGCCATGCACAGCGAAACGTCGAGCAGCGTCATGATCACGCCGCCGTGCGCGATGCCCCAGCTGTTGGTCATGTGGGGCTGGAGCGCGCAGGCCATGCGCGCGACCCCCGGCTCGAGCGCAACCTCCTCGATGCCGAGGTGAGCCGCAAACGCGACTTTTCTGTGGTAGTTGCGCGCGAACTCGACGCCTTCGTCCTTCTGCGTCATCGTCAGAGGATGATCGCGCCGCCGTCTACGGCGATCGCTTGGCCGGTGATGTGGCGCGAGGCTTCCGAGGCAAGCAGCACTGCGACGCCCTTCAGATCCTCCTCGTTGCCCAGGCGCCGGTTCGGTGTCAGCTCGACGACCAGCTTGTTGATCGTGTCGAGCGCGTCGCGCGTCATCTTCGAGGGGAAGAAGCCGGGGCAGATTGCGTTCACCAGGACACCATGCTCGCCCCACTCGGCCGCGAACTGGCGCGTCAGGCCGACGACGCCGTGCTTGGTGGCGTTGTACGAGACGGTTTTCACCACGCGCGGGTCGCTTGCCGTGAGACCTGCGACCGAGGCGACATTGATGATGCGGCCCCAGCGCGCCGGGATCATAGAGCGCTTCGCCACCTGCTGCGAAAGCAGAAACGTGCCCGTGAGATTGAGACTGACCAGCTTGTCCCAGGCTTCAAGCGGGTGGTCCTCCGCTGGCGCGACCCAGACGGCTCCGGCATTGTTCACCAGGATGTCGATCCTTTTGAACTTGGCGAGCACGGCATCGACCAGCGCCGGGATCGTTTCGCGCTTGCCGAGGTCGCTTACAAACGCGGCAGCGTCGATGCCCTGTTTGCCGAGATGCGCGACCGCCTGGTCGAGCTCTTCCTTCTTGCGCGCGGTGATCGCGATCCGTGCGCCCATCTCGCCGAGCGCTTCGGCGATCTGCAGCCCGAGCCCGCGCGAGCCGCCGGTGACGAGCGCGTTGCGGCCGCTGAGATCGAACAGTTGTTTCACGCCCATGAGATGCTCCAGGAAGAATGCGCCGCGCCCGCGGCGCAGGGAGCGGAAATTCTATCTGCTTCGCGCGGCGCTACGCGGCCGGTTTCGCGATTGCGGCCGCCGCCGCACGCCCGG
>Ga0210102_1000131_pt1 | contig 21688 bp, 24 predicted proteins | sample RushOxbow_ThreeS_4_FD_185563 | JGI IMG/M metagenome (GOLD analysis project Ga0210102, IMG submission 185563) | Wetland microbial communities from San Francisco Bay, California, USA, that impact long-term carbon sequestration -... | ecosystem: Environmental > Aquatic > Marine > Wetlands ...
AAAAATAAGAACACAGATATTTGGATATAGAAAATATAGTGAATTAATAAGGATAAGAATATTTATATATATATATAGTATGATGGGTATATATATGGGAATTTACGAATATATAAATGTACTAGATTGAAAATATAAGCTAATAATAATATATTTTTTTTTTGCAGTATGGTGGCCAATAATAATAAGGTTACAAGGAAAAATGTTTAAGTTTAGGGAAGATGCTTTTTATGAGCCAGAATTTAGTTCTTTAGTAACAATTTTTTATTTAGAGTCAATAACATTGAGTTTGTTTTATGTGTTTTTAGAGATAATAGGATCAGTGAAAGCAGCATATCTACAGATAAAATATTTTTATTGTAACGAATGTTGTAAAAGTATTTATAAAAAATTTTCTAGAAACAATTTAGAATTTTATGTATTTTGAAATTATGTTTTGAATGGTGAGAAGTTGTATGGAGTTTCATCATTTGCATATGGTGTAGTGTGAAAATTAGTTAATTCAATAAATTTGATAGATAGAGAATTGGCATTATATAAAGAAGGAAAAAAAGAACTAGGAGAGAAATATATGAGAAAGTATGAAGAAGAGATAGAAAGAATAGGTAATTTATATAAATGTAGACAATTATTGATGATGGATATGAGAAGATTAATGGGGTATGAGAGAAAAGAGTGGCTTTTGCATTATAATTCATATTTTAAGAGAGAATCAAAAAAAATATTAGATGAAATATTTTTAGAAGACGTAAAAAGGAATAAGGCAATATTAAAAAAAAAAAGAAAATATAAGATATCTTTAAAGTTGTATAATAAATTATATAAAAATGCAATATTATTATGTGGGATGCAGAGTAGTATAAAAGCAATAGGTTTTGGAACAAAAGGGAGCAAGGATTTAGTATATGAGTTAGCGAAGAGGAAAGGATTTAATGTAATAGAACCAACAAATGTAGAAGAGGAGAGCCAATGTTATTGAGAAAAACAAAAATATTTAGATTATTTTTATAAGGAGAAAGGTTATGCAGAGGTAGAAGAAGAAAGCTTATATGATTTTGAATATATAGATAAGTTAAATGAGGAAGTGAAAGAGATATATAATAAAGAGTATGAGGAATTAAGAGAAGAAGAGGAATTAATAAGTGAGAAATATATAAATGAATATATAGAAAAAAATGTATATAAATAAAATAGAGTAGTGAAAGGATTAATAAAGAAATATGAAAAGAGGTTGAAAATTTTTTATAAAAATGGTTTAAAATATTTTGATGATAAGTTAGTTGAATTTTTTTTAGGTAAAGATAGTTTGAATGTAAAAAAAATTTTATTTTTTTTGTTTAATTTAAGTTATTTAATGTTGTTTAATATTTATTTGTTATTTTTGTCACATTTGTTAAATTTAGTTTTATTGCTGTTAGTGCTTAATATAGCGCATGTAAAAGGTATTGTTATTATTCTGATTGGGTTATTAGTGTTATTTTTTATTTGAGTTTTTTTTATTATATATAAGAAAAGAATAATGGGTGAACAAATAAAGATGTTTATAGATGAACTAATATTGCTTAAAGTTTGTGTTTTGTTATTTTTTTTTATGATAATAAGTTTGGTTTTTAATATTTTACTGTTAATTTCATACTTCTAATGATTTGTTATGTAAAAAATAGAAATCTTTTTTGTAAGAAGGTTTATATGGATGTTTGGGGCTATTATCGTATATATAGAAAATTAGATTTTACAACAAGGTTTTTTAAATATTTGCATGATCAAAAAGAACAAAGAAAATTTTTTTTGAAGAACGAATTTAGTTTTAGTTTAGGACGTAAAATAGCTTTTGAACGAAAGAAACGTTTAAAAGATCGTTATTTGTGACCTAGATTATTAAAAAATTATTATTTAACTTTAAGTTGGCGTAATATGAACCAGTATTATAAAATTGCAAGAAAAAAGGTTGGTAATTTTATTAATAATTTTTTAATGCTTTTAGAAGGTAGATTGTTTATGATTGTTTATAGAGCAAATTGAATCAATAATTTATTTATGATAAAGAATATATTGGAGGCAGATATTTTTTATATTAATGGTAAAGTTCGTTCTCATTGTAATTATCATCTAAAATTTAGAGATATTTTGACAATTCATAAAGATTTTATTGAGTTCTTTAAAAATGATTTGTTGTTAAGAATAAATGAGGGTAAAGTTATTTGATCAGCACCTAATTATTTGTATATAAACTATATATTTTTTTTTATTTTTATAATGCATAAACCTGTATTGTCAGATATGGTTCATCCATTTAAAGTTAATTGAAGAGTTTTCTGAATAACTGAGTATTTATTATAAAAGAATGAAATTGAATGAAATTAAAAATTTGTTTGTGTTTCAGAGTTTTATTGCTATCGAACAAATATTAAGATGAAAATATTTAATAAAATTTAGTTTTCCTTTAAAATATAGAATGCTTAATTATTATGAAAAAAGGATAATTTTTTTGGAGAAATTAAGTGGTCTAAAAAAAAGGTGTATTTTTATTCATATTTGATTTGCTGAAATAGATGATGATAGTTATGATTATGTTTTTTATTTATATGTGGCTAATGATTGTACATTGCCTGTGAATTTTTTTAAAGCTTTGTGGTATGAAGGTTTTTTGTATTTTGAATATATTAATGAGTGAAATTTTTTCTTATATTATTATAGTGAAAGACATAGATGTTTTGTCAGAATTTATAAAAAAATATATGATATAAGTGATAATATATATAAATATATTAAATATTTTTTGAAAAATGTGAGATCTCATTTAATTGGTTATTCTTTTGATTTTGATATAGCTCTAAAGAATATTGTTATTTTTATTAGGTATTTTATTCAAAATCTTCTTTATACTTCCAATTTTTTATTATTTTTTAAATTAAATATAAGGCATTATTTTTATACGTATTATTTTGTTCGATGGAAGGATGCTTTTATTGTTTTAGCAAATGGATTACATCATTTAACAGATCCTTTAATTATGTTTGATTGAAGTTTGTGTTGAAAAAGATTTTTTAATTTTGATTTTAGTAAAGTTAAAATATTAATAAGTAATCTTTTGAAAAAATGTAAATTCTATATAATAAGTTATTTTATGGCTTTGATTAACTTTGATAAAGTGGAGGATTTGTTACAATTAGTGTTATTGTTTGTGTTTTTGTTAAGTTTGAAAAATGTAAAGTTTACTTTGCTTGAAATATATTTAAGAATTTCTAATATTTTATTTAATAATTTAGGTATTGGTAAAAATTGTTTTTTATATTTTAGTAAAAAGAAAGATAGATTGAAATTAGGTAAATTTTTTTTTAATATTATTAAACTTGTTGTTGGTAATAGTTTTTATTTTTTTTTCATTAATAAGGATAAAAAGTCTGCTTATGTTAAAATTAATATTAATACCAATGCAATTAAATAATTAATGGAGCGTAAAGATAAAATTCTTATAGGGTTGTTGATATTTTTTTTAACATTGAATATGCATATGATACCTGATGAGGAAAAACATGGTATTTTTTATTGGTCTACTGCTTTGATTGTAATAATTATAATTATTATATTGATAAAAAGAGGAAATAGAGGTTAAGTTTTGCCCCGTTAGCTTAATTGGATAAAGCGGTTGGCTGTTAACCAGAAGATTATAGGTTCAAGTCCTATACGGGGCGAAACTTATTGTATTGTATTAATTATTTATCATAAAGAAAAATAATAATGAATCAAATATTAAGTGAAAATATAGTGTTAGCTGCTAAATATATAGGTGCAGGAATGGCAGTAATTGGAGTTGTAGGTGCTGGGGTTGGTATTGGAATTGTTTTTGCAGGATATTTAATTTCAGTTTCAAGAAATCCTTATTTACAAAATGCATTATTAAGATTTTGTATCTTGGGTTTTGCATTGGTGGAAGCAATGGGTTTATTGGCAATTATGATGGCATTTTTGATTTTGTATGGATAGTTTTTTTGTGTTGTTAAAAAAAGCACGTTGTGCTTTGTTTTTTCTTCGTATGTTTAATATTTATTATTAAATGTGAAGACTTCTATCAAATTGAATATTTTTGATGGTAACTTTAGTATTGTTAATTTATTTTTTATATTGAAATAAGTTAGTATTAGGCTTACAATATTTAGTATGTTTTTATAAATTTGATTTTGTTAATATGTATTATTATTATTTGATTGATAGTATAAGTTTATTTTTTTTAATTTTGTCTTTTCTTCTGGTAAGTTTTTGTTTATTGATGTGTTGACATTTTTCTTATAGGTTATATTTTTGTATTAAGATGCTTGGATTAATATTATTTACATTATTTAATTTATTTTTAATGGTTGATATTTTTTTTATGTTTTTTTTTTTTGAATTAATAGTTATACCTTTATTTTTTATTATTGGTATATGAGGTTCTAGAAAAAGAAAAATATTAGCTTCTTATTTACTTTTTATTTATACGCTATTTGGTTCAATATTTGGTTTATTGGGATTTTTATTTTTATTTAGTGCTAAAGGAACAGCTGTCTTTATTTACTATATTAATTCTTTTTTTTTAGATTCTGAGCAAATTTTGTTGTTTGTATTGCTTTTTATTGGGTTTTCAGTGAAAGTACCTATTATACCTATGCATACATGATTACCAGAAGCACATGTAGAAGCACCTACATTTGGTTCTGTTATATTAGCGGGTATAGTTTTAAAATTAGGTTTCTATTTATATTTAAGGTTAGTAGTTTTTTTATTTTATAATGCTTTGTATTATTTTTGTAGTTTTATTTTTTTAATTGCTTTAATTGGATTATATTTTTCTTCATTTGCTGCTTTGTCTCAAATAGATATGAAAAAAATAGTAGCTTATTCTTCGATAGCTCATATGAATTTTTCATTAGTAGGTTTGTTTAGTATGAATATTATTGGAATTTTAGGCTCTTTTTTTATGTTGTTTGGTCATGCTATTGTATCTAGTGCTTTGTTTATTTGTATTGGTATTTTATATGATAGATATAAAACACGTTCTATATTGTATTTTGGAGGTTTGGTGCTATTGATGCCTGTGTTTTCTGTATTTTTTTTTGTTTTTATTTTGGGTAATTTTAGTTTACCAGGTACAGTTAATTTTGTTGGTGAATTTATTATTTTTTTAGGTGGATTCCTATTTAATAATTTAGTTATTTTCTTTAGTTTGATTGGTTTGTTGTGTACTTTAATATATTCTTTATTTTTGTATACAAGGATAGTCAATGGGAAGATAAAAGTTACTTTTATTAGATATTATTCTGATATTGTTCGTAGAGAGTTTTATATATTGTTTCCTTTTTTGTGTTTATTATTTTATATGGGATTATTTCCTAATTTTTTATTTGATTTAAATTTTTCTTCAATTTTTTTTTATTTTTATTATATGTAATGTTTATTGAATATGTGCTTATATTGAAATATTTATTTGTGTGCTTGGCTATTTCGTTGATCTTATTCTTAATTTCATTTTTGTTTATTTATCAAACACCTAATCCAGAGAAGATATCTGTTTATGAATGTGGTTTTAATCCTTTTAGTGATTCTAGAGGTAAGTTTGAGATACGTTTTTATATTGTTGCTATTTTATTTATGATTTTTGATTTGGAAATTGTATTTCTATTTCCATGAGTTTTAGTTATAAATCATATATTTTTTTTTGGTTTTTTTGTAATGATTTTTTTTTTATATATTTTGTTGGTAGGTTTTATCTATGAATGAATAAAAGGTGCTTTAGATTGAAATAGTTAAAATGAGATTTTTGTTTTATACTAATAAGTTTAGAGTAATTTTTTATAGTTTGTTGAAAGTAGTTAATAAATTTTTTTATTTATTAAAATTTTTAAAAATGAGTTTGTTACTTTATAAATGTTTTTATAAGTATTTAGATAATGTTTTAGTAAAAAAAAATAGTGTGCAATTGTTTGTAAATAAGTTGAATGTTTATAATATGTTAAATTTTTTGAAAAATAGTTTTTATTTTAATTGTGGACAATTATTGGATTTTACAGTTGTAGATCGTTTGGAGTTGAGTGTATGACATTTTAATAGGTATGAATATATTTATATGTTATTAAGCATTATATATAATGCTAGAATTTATATTAGAGGTTTTTTAGTTTTGGTCGATTATTTAGTGTCTTTGTATAAATTATATAGTTCTGTTATTTGATTAGAAAGAGAGGTTTGAGATATGTTTGGAGTTTTTTTCTATAATCATAAGAATTTACGTAGAATATTAACAGATTATGGATTCTTAGGGCATCCTTTAAAAAAAGATTTTCCTTTAAGTGGTTTTATAGAATTACGTTATGATGATGTTTTTAAAGTGGTAGTTATGGAACCAATTGAGTTGTTGCAGGAGTTTAGATATTTTGTTTTAGAATCACCATGATATGATGTTAAGTAGAAAAATAAAAAATATAGTTATGAATTTTGGCCCTCAACATCCAGCGGCCCATGGAGTTCTTAGATTAGTTTTGGAATTGGATGGTGAGTTTGTAAAGAAAGCAGATCCTCATATTGGGTTATTGCATAGAGGAACGGAGAAGTTGATTGAATTTAAAACATATACGCAAGCGTTACCTTATTTTGATAGGTTGGATTATGTTTCTATGATGGCACAAGAGCATGCTTATTCTTTGGCTGTTGAAAAATTGTTAAATATTAGAGTACCTTTAAAAGCGCAATTGTTGAGAGTTCTTTTTTGTGAGATAACTAGGATTCTAAATCATTTGTTGGCGTTGTCAACTCATGCATTAGACGTTGGTGCTATGACACCTTTTTTGTGAGCTTTTGAAGATAGAGAGAATTTAATGGAGTTTTATGAAAGAATATGTGGTGCCAGAATGCATGCAGCTTATATTAGGCCTGGGGGTGTGATGAGAGATATGCCAAGAGGCTTGTGATATGATATTTTAGATTTTATTAGAAAGTTTTGTTATAGATTGAGAGATTTTGAAGAGATATTAGTTAATGGAAGGGTATGAAAAAATAGGTTATATAATGTTGGTGTAGTAAAATATGAAGAAGCATTAGATTGAGGATTTACTGGTGTGATGTTAAGAGGTTCTGGCGTTTTTTGGGATTTAAGAATTGTTAATTCTTATGATGCTTATAGTTTGTATAAATTTGATATACCTATAGGTGTTAATGGAGATTGCTATGATAGATTTTTAGTGAGATTGGAAGAAATAAGACAAAGTATTTATATTATGCAAAAAGTATTGGAACAATTTTCTGGTTATGAATATGATTCTAGTCAGAAAATAAATGTTGAAGAGTTTAAAATAGTTCCTCCTACAAGAGCATTTATGAAGTATTCTATGGAAGCATTAATTCATCATTTTAAATTTTTTTCTGAAGGTTATAGTATAAAAAAAAATGATGTGTATTCTAGTGTAGAAGCACCTAAAGGTGAATTTGGTATATATATTGTAGCTAATTCTACTAGTAAGCCTTATAGATGTAGAATAAAGGCTCCTGGCTTTTTGCATTTGCAAGGGTTAGATTTTATGACGAAAAATGCTTTGTTAGCTGATCTTGTTGCAGTAATTGGAACACAAGATATAGTTTTTGGTGAAGTTGATAGATAGTAAAATAAAAAAAATGTATTCTCCTTTGGCTCAATTTGATATTATTTGTGTATTTCCAATATTTTTAGAAAGTATAGGATTAGATTTTAGTATTAATAATTTAGTTCTATCTTTATTTTTAGGTATAATTTTGGGTATTATCTTTTTAAATGGTTTTGTTGTTACTTATTTGATCCCGTATAACTGACAAATATTTATTGAAATGTTGTTTATGTTTGTCTTTAGGCTTTTGTATGAGCAAGCTGGCAAAAATGGGATATTGTATTTTCCTTTTGTTTTTTCTTTGTTTAGTTTTATTTTAATTTTTAATTTGTTAGGTTTGTTGCCTTATGGTTTTGCTGTAACTAGTCATTTAGTTTGAGTTCTTTATTTTTCAACTAGTATTTGTTTGGGTATTTTTTTTATTGGTATTTTTAAGTATCAATTAAAGTTTTTGAAAATATTTGTACCACAAGTACCTTTTTTGTTGTATCCTTTAATGATTTTTTTAGAAATTCTTTCTTATATAATTAGGTCTTTTAGTTTAGGTATAAGGTTAAGTGCAAATATTATAGCAGGCCATATTTTAGTGCATTTAATAGCTGGTGTTGTTTTTGCTTTATGTACTTTTAGATTATTTATTGTGTTATTGCCTTTAGCATTATTAATAGCTATTTTTGTATTAGAAATAGGAGTTGCTTGTTTACAGGCATATATTTTTACAATATTAATTTGTATGTACTTAAATGATTCTGTTAATTTATCAATACATTAATGAAAAGACATTTGTATCATATTGTTGACAGAAGCCCATGACCTTTTGTATGTGCCTTTAGTATATTTTTTTTACTTATTGGTTTAGTTTTTTATATGCATCAAATAGAATATGGTTTATTTGTTACAGTTTTGGGTTTATTTATGATTTTATTGATTATGTATGTGTGGTGACGTGATGTTATTAGGGAATCTACTTATCAAGGTAATCACACGTTAATTGTACAAAGAGGATTGCGCTTTGGCTTTATGTTGTTTATTGCATCTGAAGTTGTTTTTTTTGCAAGTTTTTTTTGAGCTTTTTTTCATGCTAGTTTGTCACCTTCTATAGTGTTAGGTATAGTTTGACCTCCTGTTAATATTATACCATTGAGTCCTTGAGGTGTACCTTTGCTTAATACTGCTATTTTGTTATTATCTGGATTTTCTATTACATGAGTTCATTATGCTTTAATTAATGGAGATAGTGATGAAGTTCTTTATGGATTTATTATGACATTGTGTTTAGCTATATTGTTTACTTTGTTTCAAATTAGTGAATATTTTAATGCACCTTTTAATATTTCAGATGGTATTTATGGCACTACTTTTTTTTCTTTAACTGGATTACATGGATTGCATGTGATTATAGGAACTGTTTTTATAGCTGTTTGTTTTATTAGGTTTTTAAGTCTACATTTTACAAGTAAACATCATTTGGGTTTTGAGTTTGCTTCTTGATATTGACATTTTGTAGATGTAGTATGATTGTTTTTGTTTATTTTTGTTTATATTTGGGGCAGTTGATAAAGAAAAATGTTAAAGAGTATTTATAAATTTTTTAAAGTGTCAGGTTCATTATGATGAATTTTTTTACTAGCTTATGCTCTTTTTTGGCTTTTGTTTTTGTTACTAGTACTAGTAGGTAAAATTGAGATAGAGACATTTTTATTGTTGGTGGAAAAGATATTTAGATATTAACTAAATAAATAATGTATATTGGGTTAAAAGTAAAAGATGTTGAGTTTTTTTTTAAAAATGTTAAAAAATAATGAGGATAAGAAGAAAAAAAAGGGTGTTTTTCCCTGTTAAATTAGTTGTTGAGCAATTAGTTGAGTTAGGTTTACATGTAGGTCATCATGAAAAAATTTCTTTGTTTTTAAATAGTTGAATTATAAAATCTTGAAGGGATAAAATAGCTATGTTGCATATGCATAAAAGTCTTTGAGGCTTTTTGCAGATGCATCATGTTATATATTCTGGATTAAAGTTACGAAGAACATTTTGATTTACGTCCTTCGATGAGAATTATTTAGGTTTTGTTACAAGATATGCTTTGTTGACAGGACAAGCGTTAGCTATACATGAATGAATTTTTGGATTTTTAAGTAATTTTAAACATGTGTGTAGAAGAGGTATTTTTTTAGCTAAATTGGCTAGAACGCACAATTTTAAAAGAAGAGAAAGAAAGTTTATTAGTAAATTTTCAGGTTTATTAAGGATGAAGAGAAGAGTACCTTTTGCTGTATTTATTGTACGCTTAGATGATTTTGGCATAAAGGTTTCTGTTGAATGTGGCTCTGGTAGGGTAGTATCCACTGCATTAGTAGATAGTGATAATTATGGTACTGGTGTAACTATACCTATTCCAGGTAATGATGATTCTTTGATTTGTGTTTTATTTTATTTAAGATTTATTGCAAATTTAATTTTTTTTTATAAAATGAAGTTGATGCGAAAATGGAGAAGATTGGTTTATAAAGCTCCTTTGAAGTTGGCTATGTTGAAAAGTTTTTTTTTTAATCTTATTTTAAAAAGGAAGAGAGTTAATTATAGAAAATTATTATTTTTTTATGGAAAAGATTTGTGATATCAATATAAGATGCCTTATTGAAAAACTATAAATATTATTAATATGAGTGGTCAAATGGATGCAGGTTTTGTTGTATTAGATAGTTTGTTGCCAAGGAAGGTTGAAAAGTATAAAAATTATGTTTATGCTTTATAAAGGAGAGTATTTAGTATAATAATATATAGATAATGTGAAAAGTGTTAAAAATTTTTATTAGTGTGGCTTCTTCAAGCAAAGTGGTTAAATATATAATTAATTTATTTTTGCCTAAAGATAAAAAATTTTTTCAAATTATATGATGAAATATTAGATTAATGTTTATTTTTGTTATATTTAGAGATTTTTTTGTTTTTGTATTTAAAACATATTTATATTTTGTAAATATGTTTTATGAAAATATATTGTTTGTGCTGGATAATTATGTGAGTAAATTTTCACGTAATTTATCTTGGTTTTTTTATTATATTTTTATGTGTATATATAAAGTAGTGAGTTTTAAACTTTTTAAGGATATTTTTATTTTTTTTCGTCAAATCGTAAGGGAAAAGCAGTCTTATGATAGTTATTATTGAATAATTATCGATTTATGAAGAGAATTTGTGCTGAAGGTTTTAGATTTTATTTTATATTTATTGAAGTTAAATTATTTTATTTATTTTTATAAATTTTATAAGTTTTTTATTGTAGAATTAATTATTGGAGGTTTTTGAGGATTTCTTATATGATTTTTTAGATTTCGTTTAATAGGTCGTTATTTTCGTACGAATTGAGTAAGATTTTGATATCATTGTAAATTAATGGTAGTTATTCGTTTTATTCAACAGAATTTAAGAGGTTTCTTTTATATTAATGAGCTAGAGCCTATCTTATGATGAGGTTTTGATGATGAGAAGGAGGCATCTTTTAAGGAAGTATTACGTGGTACTGAATTGGATATGGAAGCTGAAAAGGTTAATGTGTTTCATTGATTTACACAAAGATTTATTTGATTCTATTTTTTTCGACATATTTCTTTTTTTCATTATTTTTTGCTTTTTTTTTATTTATTGTTTGCTTTTTTTTTTTTAATTTTAAAAATGTTTTATAATTTATTTAAAATTTTTTATATTAAATATTTTAATAGAACTTTTAAATTTAGGTATTTGTTTAAGAAATGTAGTATATAATTTGTATTTGATTAGTAAAAAATATATATTATATTGTGTGATATATTTGAATAAATTATGTGTCATGTTTATGATAAAGATATTTTGTTGAAAAGAATTTATAAATTTTGAATTAATTATTTTTCTCCATCCAATTTCAATTATTTTTGGAATATGGGCTCGATGGCTTTTATATTTTTAATAATGCAAATTTTAACAGGATTGTTTTTGGCTATGCATTATAAAAGTGATATAAATTTAGCTTTTTCAAGCATTGAATATTTGAATAGAGAGGTACATTATGGATGATTTATACGTTATTTTCATTCTAATGGTTCTTCTATTTTTTTTTTATTAGTTTATTTACATATGTTAAGAGGTATTATTTATGGTTCTTTTTTTTATCCAAGACAATTGGTTTGAGGTTCTGGTGTTATTATTTTTATATTAATGGTTATGACTGCTTTTTTAGGTTATATATTACCATGAGGTCAAATGAGTTTTTGAGCTTGTACTGTTATTATTAGTTTATTTTCTGCTATACCTGTTATTGGTAATGATATTGTATATTTGATTTGAGGTGGTTATGCTGTAGATGATGCTACTTTGAATAGATTTTTTAGTTTACATTTTTTTTTTCCTTTTGTTATTTTAGCTGTTACAATTATGCATTTGATTTTTTTGCATGAATTTGGCTCTAGTAATCCAATGGGTGTTTTTTTTAAATATGATGGTTTTTCTATATTGCCTAATTATATAGTAAAAGATTTTCATAGTTTAAATATTGTATTTATATTAATGATTATTTTGGTTTTCTTTTTTCCAGATAAATTAGGTCATCCTGACAATTATATTTTAAGTAATGCTATGGTAACACCAACTCATATTGTGCCTGAATGATATTTTTTAGCTTTTTATGCTATTTTGAGATCTGTTCCTGATAAATTATTAGGATTGATCCTTTTTGTTGTAGCATTAGTTGTATTATTAATATTCCCTTTAGTTGCAGGTAAGTTTGGTTTGATTAGAAGTATTTATTTTAAACCTTTTGTAAAATTCATAATTTTACTTTTTGTTTTTAATTGTATAATATTAGGTTGATTAGGTGGACAACCAGTTATTGCACCTTTTTATTTTATGGGTCAAGTAGCTACTTTTATGTATTTTTTTGTAATTTTTTTATTTAGTTTTTTTAATTATTTTGAACAAAGTTTATTATATTTATTTTTAAAATTAAGACAATAATGTTAAAGTATTTAATTGTTTCTAATACATTATTTTTTATTGGAGTTGTTGGCTTGTTTTTAGTAAGAAAACATATTATTATTATGTTATTATCTTTGGAATTGATGTTTTTAGCCGTAAGTTTTAATTTTATTGTGTTTTCTGTTTTTTTTGATGATTTAGTTAGCCAGTTTTATGTTATTTGTATTTTGGTTGTTGCTGCAGCAGAATCGTCATTAGGTTTAGCTATATTAGTTGTTTTTTATAGGTTAAGAGGTGGTATTTCTTTAGATTTATTAAAATTATTAAAAAATTAATGTCTCAAATTGATAAAGTTCATTTTTTTCCAACGTTGGTTTGAGTATTATTTGGTTATTTGTTTTGATATGTTTTTGTATTAGTTTTTTTTGTGCCTAAATATTATAAAGTGTTAAGAAGTCGTTATTATTTGGAAGTTTTTTTAATAGAAAGAGTAAATAATATGTTAATTGTGTTGGAGTTAAAAAATAGATATTTTTTTGTATGAAAAAAATTGTTTTTGAATAATTTTTTTTTACGAATTTATTTAAAAATTTTTGTGAAAAAGTTGGAAATTATTCATAAGATTAAATTAATATAGTTTTATATTAAAAGAAAAAAAGAGTAATGTTATTGAAGAAAAGAGAGATTAAGCAATACGTTGACTTCAAAAAGGGTAACTTTGTTTCTAGTAAGAAGAGTAAAGAAATAAATTTAATAAAGGGATGTATAAATAAAGTTATACTATATAAAAAATAAATGAAAACAAGAAGACAAATATATATGGATGAATATGTAAAAAATAAAGAGTTATATATGAATGTATATAAAACATATATAGTGTTAAAGGTTTTAAAGAGAGAAATGAAGGCAGTAAAAAGAAAAAAAGAAGAATGAGATTGAAATATAGAAAGAGAAGAAGGAATAATGGAAGAAGGGAAGTGAGAAATAAAAGGAGAGAAGAAACATTATTATTATAAAGAGAAAAAAGTAGTAGAAATGAGTAAAGAGGAAGAGCATTATGTAGATTATATAATAAAGAGATTCTTTAAAGAATTAAAAAAAACATATAAAGAAGTAAAGTATGTATATACAATAGAATGCAGTAACTGAGTGCGTGTGCATATATTGTGTAGTTTAAAATATACAGAAGAGTTTCATAGTTGAGTATGGATAAAATGAGCAAAAATAAAAGGAATAAAGGTAACGCCACAATATGTATATGTAAAAAGAATAACATATGGTAGTACAGATATTTTAATGGTATTTATTAATAAAGGAGCAGTAGAAGTAGGGTTTAGTTCAGATATATTTCGAATGTTAGATGAGAAGTATAAAGAGTATGTGATATTAGAAGAAGAAAAGCCTAATTAGGCTAAAAGTGGTAAGATTATATAATTTTGAATTTGTTGCTAAATTAATAGAAGAAATGGAAAAAGTGTTAATAGTGAGTATGAAAAGATGTTTAAAGAAAAGGAGAGCGAAAAATATATAAAAAATTATAAAAGAAATAGTGAAAGAGTATACTTTTATTTAGTTGATGAATATATCAGCAATAGATAATATTGGTTACGTATTTAAGGTGAGTGATGATATAGTGTATGCAAGAGGTTTGCTAAAAGTAAGAATGTCTGAACTGGTTGCATTTACTTTGAATGATAATTCAGAAATATATGGTATAGTAAATTATTTGGATAAAGAAGGAGTTGCTGGTATTACAGTGTTGGGTGATGCTTTTAGTATAACAGCCCAAACTAAAGTTATTAGATTGTATTTACAACCTTCTATTAGTTGTGATTATAGAATGATAGGTAAAGTTGTGGATCCTTTAGGTAAAATATTAGATGGTGATATTGAAGAAATAAAAAATAGAGTGGATTTAGAACAAGAGGCTCCTTCAATAATAAAAAGACAACCAGTTAGAGAACCTTTAGAAACAGGTATTAAGTTTATAGATAGTATGATACCAATTGGTTGTGGTCAAAGGGAGTTAATAATAGGTGATAAAAAAACGGGAAAAACAACTATAGCAATAGATAGTATTATAAATCAAAACGGTAATAATGTTATTTGTATTTATATAGCTATCGGTCAAAAGAAATCTTCTATAGCTAAAGTGGCTAAAGTATTGAAGGAAAAAGGTTGCATGAAATTCACAATTGTTGTTGCAGCAGGTGCTTCAGATTCAGCAGCGTTACAATACCTAGCTCCTTATGCTGGTTGTGCTTTAGGTGAATATTTTAGAGATAGAGGTAGAAAAGTGTTGGTTATTTATGATGATTTAAGTAAGCATGCTGTTGCTTATAGACAAATGTCTTTGCTTTTGAGAAGACCTCCTGGTAGAGAAGGTTATCCTGGAGATGTGTTTTATATACATTCAAGATTATTAGAAAGGGCTGCTAAATTAAAAAATATAGAAAGAGATGATATAGTTATTGAAGGTGGTTCTTTAACTGCTTTACCTATTATTGAAACAGTACAAGGTGATGTTTCAGCTTATATACCAACAAATGTTATTTCTATAACAGATGGTCAAATATTTTTGGAAGCTGATTTGTTTAATAGAGGTATAATACCTGCTATTAGTCCGGGTATCTCTGTAAGTAGAGTTGGTTCTTCTGCTCAAAATAAAATTATTAAAGGGTTGGCTGGTTCTTTAAAATTGGAATTGGCACAATATAGAGAAATTGAAGAATTTGTTAAATTAGGTTTGGCTTTGGATGAAGCTACAATATATTTATTAGAAAAAGGTAGGAGACTTGTACAGTTGTTAAAGCAACCTCAAAATAAACCAGTGAATATGATAAATGAAATATTGTTATTATTTAGTGGGTTAAAAGGGTTAATTATTGATGTTAAAGAACATTTAATTTCTGTGTTTGAACGTAAATTAATAAGTTTTATAAAGAATATGAAAATATTTTATTTATTCTATTTAATTATTAGAAAAAATTTAAATAGTTCTTTTGTATTTTTTATTGTAAATTTATTAAAAGTTTTTTTTATAAGGAAGTTACATTAAAAAAAATAAAAATTAATGAATAATAAATTTTTTAATTTTTTTGAAAGATGATTTTTTTCAACAAATCATAAAGATATTGGAACATTATATATTATATTTGGTATTATTTCTGGTGTTGTTGGTGTTATATTTTCAGCTATGATTAGAATGGAATTAGCTTTTCCAGGAGATCAAATTTTTTTTGGTAATTATCAGTTTTATAATGTAGTTATTACTGGTCATGCTTTTATTATGATTTTTTTTATGGTAATGCCTGCTTTAATTGGTGGTTTTGGTAATTGATTAGTACCTTTAATGATTGGTGCACCAGATATGGCTTTTCCAAGACTAAATAATTTAAGTTTTTGATTGTTACCTCCTTCTTTGTTTTTATTAGTAAGTTCTACTTTAATAGAAGGTGGTGTTGGTACAGGTTGGACAGTATACCCTCCATTGGCTACATATGAAGGAGCTGGTACAGATTTGGCTATTTTTAGTTTGCATTTAGCAGGATTATCTTCATTGTTAGGTGCTATAAATTTTATTACGACTATTTTTAACATGCGTTTACCTGGTATGCATATGCATTTGATACCTTTGTTTGTATGAGCTGTATTAATTACTGCTTTTTTATTATTATTATCATTACCTGTATTAGCAGCTGCTATTACTATGTTATTAACTGATAGAAATTTTAATACAACATTTTATGATCCTGCAGGAGGGGGAGATCCTATTTTATATCAACATTTGTTTTGATTTTTTGGTCATCCTGAAGTTTATATTTTGATTATTCCAGCTTTTGGTATTATAAGTCATGTTATTTCAGATCATTCAAATAGAGTTATTTTTGGTTATATTAGTATGGTTTATGCAATGTTGACAATTGCTTTGTTAGGTTTTATTGTTTGAGCACATCATATGTATACAGTTGGTATGGATGTAGATACAAGGGCTTATTTTACAGCAGCTACTATGATTATAGCTATACCAACAGGTGTAAAAATATTTAGTTGATTAGCTACTATAGTAGGTGGTGTTGTAGAAGTTACAGTATCAATGTTGTTTGCTATAGGGTTTTTGTTTCTATTTACTATAGGTGGAGTTACTGGTGTATTATTATCAAATAGTGGATTGGATTTAGCTTTACATGATACTTATTTTGTTGTTGCACATTTTCATTATGTATTATCTATGGGTGCAGTATTTGGTATTTTTGCTGCATTTTATTATTGGATAGGTTTATTTTATGGTAGTTTTTATTCAAGTTTTTTAGGTAGATTGCATTTTTGATATACATTTATAGGTGTTAATTTGACTTTTTTTCCAATGCATTTTTTGGGCTTATCTGGAATGCCAAGACGTATACCTGATTATCCAGATATATATTGGGCATGAAATTTTATTAGTTCGATTGGTTCATTTTTATCTGTGTTAGGTGCTATAATTTTTTGAGTTTTAATTATTTTGATGGCTTTAAATTATTTTAAAGTTAAGTTATTTTTATCTAATTATTTTGTTTTTGTTTCTGGTAAAGAAGAAATATTGGTAAGAAAATCATTTAAGAATGTTTCTCTTAATTTGTTTTTTTTGAAATTAATGGTTGATTATAGATTAAAAAACCGTTTTTTTATTGTATTATTTTGTATAAATAATAATATAAATTTTATAGATTTTTTGATTGATAAGTTTGTTTTCGAAAAGAATAGATATATAGAAGTTATTGATAATGAACTTTAATATTTTTGATTATATTAATAGTAAAGAGTTTAAAATAAGATTCTGAATTTATTTTGTTATTATAATTTTTTTTGTTTTTTATTTTTGTTATTTAAAATTATTATCTATTTCTCTTGATTTTTTGATAGGATTTAATTTAGTTTGTTTGTTTTTTGTTGGTTATATTTATTTTTCTATGTGATTAAATTCTTTTTTTGTTTCAAAGATTAAACAAATTTATATGAAATTAATGAAATTATTTTATTTATTAAATAAAGTTTTAATTTTGAGTTTAAATGTATATGAAAGTTTGTTTAATTTATTAAAAATAGGTTTTGTTTTTTTTAATGCTGATATAATTTCATTTGAGAATAAGTTAAATTTATTAAAAAATAGTTTATTAAATAAGTATTTTGTAAATTTGTTTTTGAAATATTTTTTTTTTAAATTGCAATTTATTAATAAGTTAAATTTAATATTTTATAATAATTTTTATTTTTTTAAATTTCATTATGTTTTTAATTGTTTTGTCGTTTTGTTAGATAAATTATTATTGGTTAAATATATATAATGGTAAAAAAAAGAGTAGAAAAATTGAAATTTGTTAGAGATAAACCTCATTGTAATATAGGTACTATTGGACATGTAGATCATGGAAAAACTACATTAACTGCAGCTATAACAAAATCTTTATATGGTATAGGGAGGACTAAATTTAAAAATTATGGTGATATTGATTTTCACCCAGAAGAAAGAGCTAGAGGAATTACTATAAATGCTGCTCATGTAGAATATGAAACTGAAAAAAGACATTATACACATATTGATTGTCCTGGACATCAAGATTATATAAAAAATATGATTGTTGGTGCAACACATATGGAAGGTGTTATATTAGTAGTTTCTGTAGTTGATGGTGTACAAGTGCAAACAAGAGAACATGTAATTTTAGCTAAAGAAATAGGAATTCCTTATTTAGTTATCTATTTAAATAAAGTTGATGCTTTGAAAGAATATTCTATGTTGGATATTATTGAATTAGAAGTAAGAGAGTTGGTTGAAAGTTATGGTTTTTCCGAAGATACACCTGTAATTAGAGGTTCAGCTAAATTGGCTTTAGAAGGTGATGAAAAAGAACTAGATAAAATAAGAAAAATGATGTTTCTTATTGATGATTATGTAAAAGAACCTGTACGTGATGTTAATGAAAAATTTTTAATGTCAGTTGAAAGTATACATGTTGCTCATGGGAGAGGTACTGTAGTCACAGGTAAGGTTGAAAAAGGTCAAATAAGAGTAAATGATGAATTAGAATTAGTTGCTAAAAAAAATAATTTTAGGACTATTTGTTTGGGTTTAGAAACTTATAATCAAATATTGGATTATGCTATACCTGGTGATAATATAGGTGTTTTAATAAAAAATGTGCCTAATAAAGAAGTAAGCAAAGGTGATGTTTTATGTGCTCCAGGTAGTATGAAACGACATACAACTTTTATAGCACGTGCTTATATACAATCTAAAAAAGAAGGTGGTAGGTCAAAACCTTTTAAATCTGGTTATAAGCCTCAATTTTTTTTTAGAGTGTCTAATATAACAGGTACTATTTTTTTTGATGATGAAGAAATGTTAGGTATGCCAGGTGAACAAGTTATGTTTAACGTTGTCCTTTTTGAGAAATCTATAATAAATGAAGGGTTAAAATTTGTAATAAGAGAGGGTAAATTGACTATAGGTGCAGGTGTTATTATTAAGATTATAGACTAAATGAAAAATTTTTTTTTAAATAGAATAGAAAAAAAATTGATTATAGGCTTTAGTTATAAAGCCGGCAGAAATTTTTTAGGGAGAAAGACAATATTTACACAAGGTGGTGGTAAATTTAGTAAGTTTTTTATTTTGGATTTTAGACGTGTTATACCTTTTTCTTATATGTTGTTGAATATATTTAAGGATTTTAATAGAAATAGTCTCATAGGTTTTGTTTGTTATGAAATTGGTATGTTTAGTTATATTTTGTTGAGTGATAATGCGTTAAAAGTTGGTGAAATTTTTGATGGTTTTGTTTGTTTGAAAAAATTAAATGAGGGTAATTCTACTTTTTTATACAATGTTGCTTTAGGTAATAAAGTTCATCATTTGGAATTATATAAAGGGTTAGGTGCACAATTAGTTAGAGCAGCTGGGACTAAAGCTATTTTAGTTAGTAAAGATAATTTTACTTGTGTGGTTAAAATGCCTTCAGGCTGATTAGTAAAATTGTCTAAATTTTGTACTGTATTGTTTGGGGGTGTTGCTCAAAATGCAAATGTAAAAAAGAAAGCCGGTCAAAATAGGATTTTAGGCTTTAGGCCTAGAGTAAGAGGAGTTGCTATGAATCCATGTGATCATCCACATGGTGGTGGTGAAGGTAAGAAACATAAGCCTTCTGTACAAAAAACTCCATGGGGTAAGCATACAAAAGCAGCTACTAAACGTAAAAAAATTCATTATTTATTGCGAACTCTATATAAAAAAAAAATATAAATGACACGTTCTAATTATAAATTACCTTTTGTGCATAAGTCTTTGTTTGTTTCTACTATAGAAAAGAAAAAAGATAGTGAATTTAAGTTAAATTTGAATGAAAGCTTGTTATTTAAAAAAAATGTTGAAAGCTGCTATTTTTTTTTTAAAAGAAATTCAAGATTTACTTCTGAATTAGTTGGAAAAAAAATAGCAATTTATAATGGTAATAATTTTGTTATTTATAATGTTAATGAAGATTCTTTGGAATTTAAATTGGGTGAGTTTTCTGTTACCAGAAAGAAACCAAAGCATGCTGGTAAGTTAAAACAGTCTAAAAAAGTAGAGAAGGTTCAAAAATTAACTCCTGGTGAAATATCTGCTTCTATTAGAATGACTGTACGTAAACCTAAAACGTATCATAAAAGGAAAAAAGGTAGTTTGCGAAAAAAAAAAGTAAGAACTGGCAAAAAATATAGATAATGGGCATGAGTTTAAATCCTGTAGAATATAGAGTGGGATATACACGATCTTGAGAAGATTCTTGATTTTTGCAAGATGTGTTTTATCCAGTTTTTTTACATAAGATTTTGCTTTTAAAAAGTTTAATAAATTATTTAATGTATTATGGTGTTTATCCTAATAGAGAATTGAGTTGGGTGTTTAGTCATTCTGAGTTTATGTTAGTTAATAATCAAATAATTGTTAATGTTTATATTTATGATACTGTTTTAAGTGGTTTTTTTTTTGGACAAACATATAAATTAAGATCTAATTTGTTTAAAAATTTAAGATTGCCTTCATTTTGGATGAAAAAAAAGTTACTTAATAGAAAGTTTAGAGCGCAGCGTTTGATGAAAGTTATGAATTTGATGAATATTTTTGTTTCTAATCAATTGGTGGATCATTTGCGTTTTAGGTTTCATACAATGAAAATAAAAAAATTAATGAATAAGTTGAATAATTTAAGAAAAAGATATGGTCGCTCTTGATTAGGAGAAGAGGAAATTTTTTTTTGGCAAACTTTATTTTTTTTATTTGAGAACGATATGATGGGGGGGTTATTTTATTTGAGATGACTTAATCGATTTTTTAGTATGTATTATTCTAAGCGTGTGTTAAGAAGGAAGTTAAAAACAAGGAGAATAGATGAGAGAGACATAAAATATTTGAAGATGATTAGAGGTAATATTTATAAGGTTTATTTTTTTTTACTTTTTTTTAGTAGGATTTTAAGTTTATTTACAATGTATCCTTTGAAACAGTTTGATCAAAAATTTGTTATTTTTCTATTAAGACTTTATTATGCGTGATTTTTTCAACGACCCGTTTTTAGACAATTTAAGAATTATATTGAATGGTTTTTGATGTATTGAGGTTTGAATGTTAAGGTGGCTATGTATGCAGTTGTTAATCAAAATTTAAGTGCTGCTTTTGTTGCTAGGTTTATTGCGGAAGCTATTGAGTTACAATTTAATTTAAGAGATTTAATTGGCTTATTGCATGCGTATTTATTGAGAAGTATGAAAAAACAAAGAGTTATTACAATAGATAAATATGGAAAGTATGAAAAGAATAAATATTTTGCTTCAAAAAGTAGATCTGTTATAGGAAGACATAATTTTTTTAAGAATTATAAATTTTTTGTTAAAGTAGCTTTTAATAAGATTTTTTTTTTTGTAAAATTGAAATCTATTAAATATAGTGGTATTTATGAAGTAGTATTTTTTTTTAAAAAAAAAATAAATAGTATTTTAAATGCATTACGTTTAAATAAAGTTGTTTTTTTTAATTTTTATAAATATATGTGGTTAAGAGAATTATTGTGTGTATTGCTTTTTTCTCAAGGTTTTTTGGATAA
>Ga0210102_1000132_pt1 | contig 21571 bp, 24 predicted proteins | sample RushOxbow_ThreeS_4_FD_185563 | JGI IMG/M metagenome (GOLD analysis project Ga0210102, IMG submission 185563) | Wetland microbial communities from San Francisco Bay, California, USA, that impact long-term carbon sequestration -... | ecosystem: Environmental > Aquatic > Marine > Wetlands ...
CCCAGCCTGCCAGAACCACCCGACCCGAAGTATTACCCGGCGCGGGATCTTGACGACTATCCCAGGCCGCTTGCGCCATTGCGGATCGACCGGCCCGCCCGCGCCAGCGCGGGCGAGGTTCGGCTGGAGCTCCTGATCGACGAGCACGGGGTAGTGCGCGACGTCGTCTTCGCCGGTCCTGCCCAGCCGGGCGGTGCGGAGGAAGAGCTGCGCGCAACGCTTGCCGCCACTTCTTTCATGCCGGCGCGCAAGGACGGCCGTCCGGTGCGGAGCCGCATATTGTTGAGCTTGAATCCTGGCGCTGAAGAACGCGAACCGTAACGCATCAGCGATTCGCCGGATCCTCAATCCTGAAGCCGTTCGGCAGCAGCACCCACATCCTGAGCGGCTGCTTCATGCGGCCGGCCTCGCGCGCAGCCTCCTCGCCGTATCCCCAGAAGAAGTCGGCCCGCACGGCGCCGCGGATGGCGTTACCCGTGTCCTGCGCGAGCATTATTCGGTTGAGCGGCCGGCTCGAGAGCGGCCAGGTGGTGGCGATGTAGACCGGCGCGCCGAGGGGCACGACCCCCGGGTCGACCGCCACGCTGCGGCGCGCTGTCAGCGGCACGCCGAGCGAGCCGATCGGCCCCGGCAGGCCGGCGGGCAACTCGCGGAAGAATACGTAGCGCGCGTTGTGGTTGAGCAGTTCCGTCAGCTTGTCGGGGTTTGCGCGTCCCCATGCCTGGATGCCCTGCATCGAGGCCTTCTCCAGCGGCAGCTCGCCGCGCTCCACCAGCTGCCTGCCGATCGAGCGATAGGGGAAGCCGTTGTTGTCGGCGTAACCGACGCGCAGCGTCTCCCCGCTGTCCAGCGTGATGCGGCCCGAGCCCTGGACCTGAAGGAAGAAGAGCTCGACCGCGTCCTCCACCCACGCGATTTCCCTGCCGGCGAGCGGCGCGCGTCCCTGCCCGATCTGCGCGCGATCGTAATAGGGCACGACGCGCCGGCCGTCGAGACGGCCCCGCAACCGCAAGCCCTTCAGCTCGGGATAGGCTTCGGCCAGGTCGACCTCCAGCAGGTCATCGGGCACGCCGTAGAGGGGAAAGCGGTAGCGCGAAGTAGCCTTGCGGCTGCCGCGGAGCTGCGGCTCGTAGTATCCCGTGATCAGCCCCTCGTCGCCGCCGTCCGCGCGCAGCACCTGGAAGGGCGTGAAATTGACCTCGAAAAAGCGCCGCGCCGCTTCGCGGTCCGGGCTGCTCATGCTCGCGGCTACGGCGCAGATGTCCTGCCACGCTCCCGGTTTTCCGAGCGCGCGGCAGCTCGCCTGGAACGCCGCCCACGCCTCGCCCGGGTCCTCCGCCTGCCATTCCGGAAGATCGCTCCAGGATGCCTGGCGCAGCGTGCCCGCCTCGCTGACCGCAGGCGGCCTGACGGGTGGGGCCTCCTTGGGCGGGACCGGGGGCGCGGGAGGTTGCGGCGGAGGGGTCTCACAGCCCGCGAGCGCGAGCAGCGCCCAAAAGGCAACGGCGCGTACGCGCATCTTGTTTTGAATCGGCGACCCGTTAGAGTGCTGCATTATGCCCGGTCGAATGGCGTAGAACGACTGCCCCGATGGACGGTTTCCTGCTGCTGCTGCTCGAGGCGGGCGTTGCGCTCGCGCTGCTCGGGTTCATCGTCTGGTGGACGTGGCCGCGCGGAAAGCGTCGCGACGGGGAGGATGGCGGGCCGGACCGCCGGTGAATATCAATGCAGCACGCGCGGCATGGAGAGCGTGAATTCGGGTATCGCCGCGTCGAACTGCTTGCCGTCTTCCGCGATCATCTGGTAGGTGCCGCGCATGGTGCCGACCGGCGTCGCGATCGCCGTGCCGCTGGTGTACTGGAAACTCTCGTTGGGCCGCAGCAACGGCTGCTCTCCGACCACGCCCTCGCCGCGCACCTCCTGGACCTGGTTGTTGGCGTCGGTGATGATCCAGTGCCGGCTCACGAGCTGCGCGGGCAGGGTCCCGGTATTGGTGATGGTGATGGTGTACGCGAACACGTAGCGATTGCCGTCCAGGTCCGACTGGTCCGGGATGAAGGCGGTGCGAGCGGCGACCGTGATTTCGTATTTCTTCTCCGGCATGGGCAAATTGTTGATCATTTCTTAAAGGCAGGCAAGCGCGGGAACGGGTAAAATCCCGGCGTTTTCGAAAGGCGCGCATGGCGAAAAGCTACCGCATCGCTCCCAGCATCCTGTCGGCCGACTTCGCCCGTCTCGGCGAGGAGGTGCAGCGGGTGGTCGCCGCCGGCGCCGACCTCGTGCACTTCGACGTGATGGACAATCACTACGTTCCCAACCTCACGGTGGGTCCGCTGGTGTGCGAGGCGATACGGCCGCTCACCAAGGCGCTGATCGATGTCCACCTCATGGTGAAGCCGGTGGACCGCCTCGTGCCCGATTTCGCCAAGGCGGGCGCAAACATCATCTCGTTCCACCCCGAGGCCTCCGAGCACGTCGATCGCACCATCGCCCTCATCAAGGAGAGCGGCTGCAAGGCGGGCCTCGTGTTCAATCCGGCGACGCCGCTCGATCACCTGGATCACGTGATCGAACGTCTCGACCTCGTCCTCATTATGTCGGTCAATCCGGGATACGGCGGCCAGAAGTTCATCCCGCAGGCGCTGAAGAAGCTCGCCGCTGCGCGCGCGCGCATCGACGCGAGCGGGCGCGATATCTGGCTCGAGGTGGACGGGGGAGTGAAGGTGGAGAACATCGCGGAGATTGCGCGCGCCGGCGCAGACACGTTTGTAGCCGGCTCGGCGATTTTCAGCACCCGGGACTACAAGGCCACGATCGGCGCGATGCGCGCCGAGCTCGCCAGGGTATAGGACATCCGCCCGCAACGCTTCCCGCTGCGCGTCAAGGCCGTGATGATCGACCTCGACGGCACGCTCGCCGACACCATCCCCGATCTCGCGGAGGCGGCGAACCTGATGCTGCGCGAGCTCGGCCGACCTGCGCTCGAGCCGGCGCTCCTGCGCACCTTCGTCGGTAAGGGGATACCGAAGCTGGTCGAGCGCACGCTTGCCGGCGGGCTCGAGGGACGCGTGGACGAGGGGCTCCTCGCGCGCGCGCTTCCGATCTACGAGCGCTGCTACGCCGAGGTGAACGGCAGGCACACCGTGATTTTTCCGGGCGTGCACGAGGGCCTGGAGCGGCTGCGCGCCATGAGGCTGCCGCTCGCGTGCGTAACCAACAAGGCCGAGCGCTTCACGCTGGCGCTGCTCGAGCAGCTCGGCCTCGCGCGCTCATTCGAGCAGGTCATCGCGGGCGATACGCTGCCGCAGAAGAAGCCCGATCCCCAACCGCTGCTGCACGCCTGCCGCGGCTTCGCCATTGCCCCCGGGGACATGCTGATGATCGGCGACTCGGCGAACGACGTCGAGGCGGCGCGCGCCGCGGGCTGCCCGGTGTTCTGCGTCGATTACGGCTACAACGAGGGGCGCGACGTGCGCGAGCTCGAGGTTGATGCTATAGTAACGTCCCTTATCGAAGCTACCCGGCTGATTCAAAAAGCATAGTCATGCACGACGCGGATCACGGAATCGGACATCAGGCGGCCCTCCTCTGGCGCCGCTGGCGGCCCTGGCGCAGCTAGCCAGGCCCCGGCGCGCTTCGGGCGCGCCCGTGTTTTTCGATCGCCGTCCGTATTCGTGGAGTGATGTATGACTGAAGCTGAGTTCTCCCGCCTCGCCGGGGCGGGCTACAACCGGGTTCCCGTGGTGCTCGAGACCTTCGCCGATCTCGACACGCCGCTCTCCATCTACCTCAAGCTCGCCAACCGGCCTCATACCTACCTGCTGGAGTCGGTCGTCGGCGGCGAGCGCTTCGGCCGCTACTCGTTCATCGGGCTGCAGGCCGAGACGCGGCTCGAGGTTCGTGGCGACGTTTGCACGGAGATCCGCGGCGAGAAGGTGGTGAACGAGCAGCGGGTCCCCGATCCCCTCTCTTACATTAGCGACTACCTGGCGCGCTTCAAGGTCGTGCAGGATGCGAGTCTGCCGCGCTTCTGCGGCGGTCTCGTCGGCTATTTCGGCTACGACACCGTGCGCTATATCGAGCGCCGCCTCGCCGGCGCGCGCAAGCCCGACGAGCTGGGAACGCCCGACATCCTCCTGCTGGTGTCCGAGGAGATCGCGATCGTCGACAACCTGTCGGGCAAGCTCACGCTGGTGGTCTACGCCGAGCCGGGCAAGCCCGGCGCGTTCCAGGCGGCACGCGCGCGGTTGCGGGAGCTGCTCGCGCGGCTGCGCGAGCCGTTGACGATCCCGGCGGACGTGCGCGGCGCATCACAACCCGCGGTTTCGGGATTCGGACAGGCCGCCTATCACGCCGCGGTCGAGCGGGCGAAGCGCTACATCTTCGAGGGCGACATCATGCAGGTGGTGCCCTCGCAGCGCATGGCGAAGCCGTTTCGTGCCACGCCGCTCGCGCTCTATCGGGCGTTGCGCACGATCAATCCCTCGCCCTACATGTACTACTTCGACCTGGGGGAATTCCACGTGGTCGGGGCCTCGCCCGAAATCCTGGCGCGGCTCGAGGGCGATACGGTGACGGTGCGTCCGATCGCCGGCACCCGCCGCCGCGGAGCGACGCCCGCGGAGGACGCCGCGCTCGAGAAGGAGCTGCTTGCCGACGAGAAGGAGCGCGCCGAGCACATCATGCTGGTCGACCTCGGGCGCAACGACGTCGGCCGCGTGGCGCGGATTGGCAGCGTCCGCGTCACCGAGCAGATGGTGGTCGAGCGCTATTCGCACGTGATGCATATCGTGTCGAACGTCGAGGGCACGCTGAAGCCTGGCTTGAATGCCGTCGACGTGCTGCGCGCAACCTTCCCCGCGGGAACCGTCTCCGGCGCGCCCAAGGTGCGGGCGATGGAGATCATCGACGAGCTGGAGCCCGTCAAGCGCGGCATCTACGCCGGCGCGGTCGGCTACCTCGGCTTTCACGGCAACATGGACGTTGCGATCGCGCTCCGCACCGCGGTGATCCGCAACGGCACGCTCTACGTGCAAGCGGGCGGTGGCATCGTGGCCGATTCCCAGCCGGAGGCGGAATGGCAGGAGACCCAGAGCAAGGCGCAGGCGCTGCTGCGTGCGGCCGAGATGGCCGAGTCCGGTCTCGATTCCCGGCTCGACTGAGGGAGCGCCATGTTACTCATGATCGACAACTACGATTCCTTCACCTACAACCTGGTGCAGTACTTCGGCGAGCTCGGGGAGGAGGTGGAAGTGCTGCGCAACGACGAGATCACGCTCGAAGGCGTCGAGAAGCTCGCGCCCGCGCGCATCGTCATCTCCCCCGGCCCCTGCACGCCGAGCGAGGCGGGCATCTCGGTGCCCCTGGTCGAGCGATTCGCGGGCAAGATCCCGATCCTCGGCGTGTGCCTCGGCCACCAGGCCATCGGGCAGGCATTGGGCGGCAGGATCGTGCATGCGAAGCGGCTCATGCACGGCAAGACCTGCGCAATTCGCCACGACGGGCGCGGGGTGTTTCGCGGGCTGCCGGACGGGTTCACCGCGACGCGCTATCATTCGCTTGCCATCGAGCGCGCGAGCCTACCCGGCAGCCTCGAGGTGAGTGCCTGGAGCGACGATGGCGAGATCATGGGCGTGCGCCACCGGGAGCTTGCCGTCGAGGGCGTGCAATTCCATCCCGAGTCCATCCTCACCGAGCACGGCCACCAGCTGCTGAAAAATTTTCTGAAGCGAGGTTAACCATGACACCGCAGGAAGCGCTCGCCCGCGTGATCGAGCACCGCGAGATTTTCCGTGAGGAAATGCTCTCGCTCATGCGCGCGATCATGAGCGGGCAGGTCTCGCCGACGCTGATCTCGGCGATCATCATCGGCTTGAGGGTCAAGAAGGAGACCATCGGCGAGATCGCAGCGGCGGCAGAGGTGATGCGCGAGTTCGCCGCCAGGGTCACGGTCAAGGATCCGGATAACCTCGTCGACATCGTCGGCACCGGGGGCGACGGGGCGCACTCGTTCAACATCTCGACCGCGGCGAGCTTCGTCTGCGCCGCGGCCGGCGCGCGCGTCGCGAAGCACGGCAACCGCTCGGTCTCGAGCAAGTCGGGGAGCGCCGACGTGCTGGAGGCGTTCGGGGCGAACATCAACTTGAAACCCGACCAGGTCGCCCGCTGCATCGAGGAGACCGGCGTCGGCTTCATGTTCGCGCCCAACCATCACGCCGCGATGAAGCACGCCGCGCCGGTGCGCCGCGAGCTCGGCGTCAAGACCATTTTCAACATCCTGGGGCCTCTCACCAATCCCGCCGGCGCGGGCCGGCAGCTGATGGGCGTGTTCCACCCCGATCTCGTCGGCATCCAGGCGCGTGTCCTGCAGCGGCTCGGAGCCCGACACGTGATGATCGTCTACGGGCTCGAAGGGATGGATGAGATCTCGCTATCCGGGCCCACCCTGGTCGGCGAACTTAAGGAAGACGATGTCCGCGAGTATCAAATCGCGCCGCAGGATTTCGGCCTGAAGACGCAGAATGCCTCTGCGATCAAGGTAGACGGCGTCGAGCAGTCGAAAGCGCTGGTCCTGTCGGCACTCGCCAACGAGGCGGGCGCAGCGCGCGACATCGTGGCTCTCAACGCCGGCGCCGGCATCTATGTCGCGGGGCTCGCGCCGAGCCTGGCCGGGGGCGTGCAGAAGGCGCTCGCGGTCATCGCCAGCGGCGCCGCGCGAAAGAAGCTCGACGCCTTCGTCGGCTACACCCAGTCGCAGGCCAGTGGCTGATATCCTCGCGCGCATCGTCGCGGTCAAGGCCGAAGAGCTCGCTCACGCGAAGATCACGAAGCCGTTGCCGGCGGTGCGCAAAGAGGCCGGGCTCGCGCAGCACGCGCGCGATTTTGCGGGTGCGCTGCGCGCCCGGATCGCTGCGGGCAAGCCGGCGGTCATAGCCGAGATCAAGAAAGCGAGTCCCAGCCGCGGCGTCCTGCGCGAGGAATTCGATCCCGCGGCGATCGCCGCGAGCTACGCGCGCCACGGCGCCGCGTGCCTGTCGGTGCTGACCGACGAGCAATTCTTCCAGGGCCATCTCGAGGACATGAAGCTGGCGCGCGCCGCGTGCACGCTGCCGGTGCTGCGCAAGGATTTCACCCTCGAGCCCTATCAGGTGTACGAAGCGCGCGCAGCGGGCGCGGATTGCATCCTGCTGATCGTCGCCGTGCTCGAGACCGCGCGCATGCGGGAACTGGAGGCGGTTGCGCACGAGCTCGGCATGGCGGTGCTGGTCGAGGTGCACGACGCCGCAGAGCTCGAGCGCGCCCTTCGTCTCGAGACCCCCCTCATCGGTATCAATAACCGCAATCTGCGCACCTTCGAGACCCGGTTGGAGACGACACTCGATCTGCTCGACCGCGTCCCGCGCGGCCGCATCGTCGTCACCGAAAGCGGAATCCTCACGCGCGAGCACGTCGGGACGCTGCTTTCACGGCGGGTCGGCTGCTTTCTGGTGGGGGAGGCCTTCATGCGTGCAGCCGATCCCGGTGCAGAGCTGGGCCAGCTCTTCGCCGATCTGGCACAATGAACGCATGCTGCCCGCCCTCGATGATCTGATCGTTGCCTTCGACAGGGGCCTGCGCACGGTGTTTGCCCCGGCGCAATCGTTGCGGCCGGTGCCGGGGGAGGAGCTTGCCGAGGCCGAGCTTACCGGCGAGAGCCGCGCGCAGGCGGCGGCGCTGATGCGCGTCAACCACACCGGCGAGATCTGCGCGCAGGCGCTCTACCAGGGCCAGGCGCTGACCGCGCGCAATCCGCGCGCGCGGGAGGCGCTCGAGCGCGCGGCGCAGGAGGAAACCGAGCACCTGGCGTGGACCGAGCGCCGGATCGAGGCGCTGGGCGGCCGCAAGAGCCTGCTCAACCCGGCGTTCTACGCGGGCTCATTCGCGATGGGCGCGCTCGCGGGTCTGCTGGGCGACCGCTGGAACCTGGGATTCCTCGCGGAAACCGAGCGCCAGGTCGTGCGGCACCTCGAGGGGCACCTGCAGCGGCTGCCCGCGGCCGATGAGAAAAGCCGCGCGGTGCTGGAGCAGATGAAAGAAGACGAGGCCCGGCACGCCACCAGCGCCATCACGCACGGCGGCGGGGAGCTGCCGGAACCCGCCAAGCTCGCGATGCGGCTCTCGTCGAAGGTGATGACCGAAACCGCCTACTGGCTCTGAACCGTCACGCCTCGCGAATCTCGAAGTCGTGCGTGATCGCGGCGGTCTTGGCGAGCATGATCGAGGCCGAGCAGTACTTTTCCGCGGAAAGATGGATCGCGCGCTCGACCTGCTCGCGCTTCAATCCCCGGCCGGTGACGATGAAGTGGAAGTGGATGCGCGTGAAGACCTTGGGGTCTGCCTCCGCACGCTCGGCCGCGACCTCTGCCACGCAATCGGTGACGGGAGCGCGGCTCTTCCTGAGGATGTGCACCACGTCATAGGCGGTGCAGGCGCCGGTGCCGATCAGCACGGTTTCCATCGGGCGCGGCCCGAGGTTGCGCCCGCCGCCTTCGGGCGCGCCGTCCATCACCAGCGCGTGTCCGCTTTCGGATTCCCCGACAAAGGCGACGTTCTCTATCCACTTGATGCGGACTCTCATGGCGAGCCGCCGGTGTGTTCCCGCGACTGAATCGTGATCATTTACCCCGCCAACGGCCGACCAGGCTCCGTAGATAGTACCAGCCTATTCCGATTCCTTCGCGGAAGAACACGCCGCTGTCCTGGAGCGCGCGGGCATGGGGCAGGAAATCGAGCAGGGTCACCTTGAAACGCGTGGCAAACACGGTCGGCGCCGGGATCACGGTGAAGCCCGCGTTCTCGAAGGCGATGCGCGCGCGCCGCATATGCCAGGCATGGGTGACGAGATAGATCCGGTCGACGCCGGTTGACTTCAATATTTCGCTGCTCCGCAGCGCGTTCTCGAAGGTGTTGCGCGAGCGCTCCTCGGTCGACACCTCCGCTACCCGGAAGTCCTGCTGCAGCACGTGCCTCATGAGCTGTGCCTCCGGAACGGGATTGCCTTCCGGGGCACCGCCGGAGGCGAACACCGGCTTGCCGAGCGCGCGATGCAGGTGGGCGGCGTAGCGCAGGCGCGCCAGCACCGGCGTCCTGACCGTGTCGGCACCGTATTCGGGAGCGGAGAAATAGGTGCCGCCGCCCAGCACCACGATCGCCTGCCCGCTCTTATCGGCGCCCGGATCGCGGTATGGGGGCTCGATTAACCACAGCAGGTGGTCGGCCACGTACGGCGTGGAGAAGGGGTAGAGCACGACGAACGCGAGGAGGATCGGCCGCCACCCCGCCAGCGGGCGGGTCCACGCCAACGCTGCCCCTACGAGCAGGATGATGAGAACGATGCCCAGCGGTTCCAGCAGGGCAGAGATGGTCCGGGTGATCAGCCAATCCATAAATTGATTCAGGCAAGCAATTAGCGGAAAACGGCGAGCCGAAACAAGGCCCGCATGCAGGGTTAGCCCAGTTTACTGCTGGCCGCTGGCCGCGCACTAGAAGTTTGACACAGGCGCCTGATTTCCAATAGAATTCGCCCCTTTCCAGCGAATGGCGGCAGTTCCATGAAAACGTTTACCGCAAAAGCGGAGACGGTGCAGCGCGGATGGTATGTCGTGGACGCCTCCGGCAAGGTGCTCGGCCGGCTTGCCTCCGAAATCGCCCGGCGGCTGCGCGGCAAGCACAAGCCGGAATTCACGCCGCATGTAGACACCGGCGATTATATCGTCGTGGTCAATGCCGAGAAGCTGCGCGTGACCGGCAGGAAGGGCGATAACAAGATCTACTACCGCCACACGACCTATCCCGGCGGCATCCGCAGCGATAGCTTCGCCAAGCTGCAGGCGCGCCAGCCGGAGCGCGTGTTGAAGCTCGCCGTCAAGGGGATGCTGCCCAAGGGCCCGCTCGGCTACGCCATGCTGAAGAAGATGAAGGTGTACAAGGGCACGAGCCATCCGCACTCGGCGCAGCAACCGCAACCACTTAAGATCTAGGGACACCATGGCACTGGAACGGCAGCACCATTACGGCACCGGCCGCCGCAAAACCGCGGTGGCACGAGTGTTCATCAGGCCCGGCAAGGGCGCGATCACCGTCAACGGGCGGCCGGTCGATGAATTCTTCTCGCGCGAGACCGGACGCATGGTCGTGCGCCAGCCGCTGGAATTGACGAAGACCACGGCGAGCTTCGACATCGTGGTTAACGTGGACGGGGGCGGGGAGTCGGGACAGGCCGGCGCCGTGCGCCACGGCATCACGCGCGCGCTGATCGAGTACGACGCCGCGTTGAAGCCCGCGTTGAAGAAGGCGGGTCTGGTCACGCGCGATGCGCGCGCGGTCGAGCGCAAGAAGGTGGGCCTGCACAAGGCGCGCCGGCGCAAGCAGTACTCGAAGCGTTAAAATTGATTGTTCGCAGCCGAAGCCGCCTGCGGGCGGCTTTGTCGTCTGTGGACCGGGAGACGATGGCGAAGAACGGCATCAGGACGGGCATCGTGGGCGGCACCGGCTATACCGGGGTCGAGCTCCTGCGCCTGCTCGCCCAGCACCCGCACTGCGAGCTCGCCACCATCACCTCGCGCAAGGAGGCGGGGATGGGGGTGGCGGAGCTCTTCCCCAACCTGCGCGGAGCCGTATCGCTCAAGTTCTCCGATCCCGCGAAGGCCGAGCTTTCCGCGTGCGATCTGATCTTCTTCGCGACCCCCAACGGCGTCGCCATGGAGCAGGCGCGGGCACTGGTGGACGCGGGCGTGCGCGTCATCGACATCGCCGCCGATTTCCGCATCCAGGACGTCGCGCTGTGGGAGCAGTGGTACGGGGTCAAGCACGCGTGCCCGGAGCTGGTGGCGGAAGCCGTCTACGGGCTGCCGGAAGTGAACCGCGAGCGGATCCGGGAGGCGCGCATCGTCGCCAACCCCGGCTGCTACCCGACGGCGGTGCAGTTGGGATTCCTGCCGCTCCTCGAGTCCGGCATCGCCGACCTCGATCACCTCATCGCCGACGCGAAGTCCGGGGTCTCCGGAGCCGGGCGCAAGGCGGAGGTGCACACATTGCTCGCCGAGGCTTCCGACAACTTCAAGGCCTACGGCGTGCCGGGACATCGCCACCATCCCGAGATCGCGCAGGGGCTCGAGCGGGCCGCCGGGCGCGCCGTCAACGTCGTGTTCGTGCCGCACCTCGTTCCCATGATTCGCGGCATCCACGCGACACTCTACGCGCGGCTCACCGCCGGGGCCGACCTGCAGGCGCTGTATGAGAAACGCTACGCCGGGGAGGCATTCGTGGACGTAATGCCGGCGGGCAGCCATCCCGACACGCGCTCGGTGCGCGGCGCGAACGTCTGCCGCATTGCCGTGCACCGGCCGCGCGGCGGCGATATCGCGGTGATACTCTCGGTCATCGACAACCTGGTGAAAGGCGCTTCGGGCCAGGCGGTGCAGAATATGAATATCATGTTCGGATTGCCGGAGACGACCGGGCTCGGACAGCTCGCGTTGCTGCCTTAGAACGGAAATCCCGATGGCCCAGCTCTTCCGCACGCTCAAGCGCAGATTCGGGATCTTCGCGCCGCGGGTGGCGGTGCGCGCGCACTTGCCGTGGTACTGGCGCTGGGTCGGCTACATCGCGCTCAGCGGTCTCGTGATCGGTGTGGGCTGGACCACCTATGATTACGGCATGGAGCTCGCCGGCTTCCGGCAGAGCGAGGCGCAGCATCGGATTGCCCGGATGACCGAGGAGATCCAGAGCCGCGATTCGCGGGTCGCCGAGTTGCGATCCCAGGTTGCAGCGGCCGAGCGGCAGCTGCAGATCGATCGCGCCACCTACGGCGACCTCGGCCGGCAGGTGAAATTGCTGTCCGAGGAGAACGCCGCGTTGAAGGAGGACCTCGCGCTGTTCCAGTCGCTGATGGCGTCCGACGAAAAGGAGCTGGGCCTCAGCATCAACCGGTTCCGTGTGCGGCCCGATTCGCTGCCCGGCGAATACCGCTACCGCTTCCTCCTGGTGCAAAGCGGGCAGCGCGTGAAGGAATTCCAGGGCACGCTGCAGTTCGTGGTGAACCTCGAGCAGGGCGACCGCAAGTTCGTCGTCACGCTGCCGCTGGAGGAGCAGAAGAGCGCCAAGGAGTACCAGGTGAGTTTCAAGTTCTTCCAGCGCGTGGAAGGCACGTTCAAGGTGGCGCCCGGGACCGTCGTCAAGAGCCTGCAAGTGCGGGTCTTTGAAATCGGCTCCATAACGCCTAAACTATCGCAATCGGTGAGCGTTTCCTGAGGAGTCCGGGATGTTTGGCGGCAAGGGCGGCAGCAAGCCCCATAACAACATCGAGTGCCTGATCGGCGCCGGTGCCACCGTCGAGGGCAGCATCATCTTCTCGGGCGGCCTGCGCGTGGACGGGCGCGTGCGCGGCGACGTCGTCGCGGCTGAAGGCAAGCCGGGCACGCTGGTGCTCTCCGAGCAGGCGCAGATCGAGGGCGAAATCCGCGTCTCCCACGTGGTGATCAACGGTACCGTGGTCGGAGCGGTGCACGCCGTGGAATACGTGGAACTGCAGCCCAAGGCGAATGTCACAGGGGATGTGCATTACAAAACGCTCGAGATCCAGCTCGGCGCAGTGGTGCAAGGCAAGCTCGTATACGAGAGCGGGGACAAGTCCGAGAACGTGGTCAAGCTGAAGCCGGCCGCGGCGGACTGAGACGGATACCGTGAAACGCGATTGATGCAGGAGTTTCAAATGAACACAGTGACCGAGAACATACCCGAACCGCTGGTGTTTACCGACGCCGCGGCGGCGAAGGTAAAGCGGCTGATCGACGAGGAGGGCAATCCCAACCTCAAATTGCGCGTCTTCGTGCAGGGGGGCGGCTGCTCCGGCTTTCAGTACGGGTTCACCTTTGACGAGGAAGCGGGCGATGACGATACCCGCATGGAAAAAGGCGGCGTGATGCTGCTGATCGATCCGATGAGCCTGCAGTACCTTGCGGGCGCCGAAATCGACTACCAGCAGAACGTCGAGGGCGAGCAGTTCGTGATCAAGAACCCGAACGCGACTTCGACCTGCGGCTGCGGCTCGTCCTTCTCGGCCTAGGCAGGACTTAAACCAGCAGGAAGAAAAGGCGGCGGTGCCGCCTTTTTCGCTTTCCGGGGGCGGCCCCGCGATCCCGTCAGCCGTCAGTCGTCACTTGGGGTAGATGGCGCCGAGCACGCGCGGGCCGCGGGCGCCGGTTACCGCGGGGAGGTTTCCCGGCTCGCGCCTGAGCGCCTGGCGCGCGAGCCAGGCGAAGGCGAGCGCCTCGACGTGCTCCGGCTCGACGCCGAGCGCCGCGGTCGTCGCGACCCGTTGCCCCGGCAGCCGCGCGGCGAGGCGCGCGAGCAGGGCGCGATTACGCGAGCCGCCGCCGCAGACGAAGACTTCGCGAGCACCCGCGCAGTAGCGGCGCACCGCGCGGGCAATCGTGACCGCAGTCAGCTCGGCGAGCGTCGCCTGCACATCCGCCGCCCGCTCGCGTCCCGAAAGCACGCGTTTCACCCAGCGCAGATTGAAATCCTCGCGTCCGGTGCTCTTCGGCGGACGACGCCGGAAGTATGGATGCGCGAGCAGCTTCGCGAGCAGTGGCGGAATGACGCGGCCGCTCGCGGCCCATGCACCGCGCGCGTCGTAGCGCTTGCGGCGTTTTACACGGATCCACGCGTCGAGCAGGCAGTTGCCCGGCCCGCAGTCGAAGCCGTTCCCCGTGCCGCGCGCGGGAAGCGAGGTGACGTTGGCGATGCCGCCCACGTTGACGATGGCCCGGGAGCGGCGCGCGTTGGCGAACATCGCGCGGTGGAACGCGGGCGCGAGCGGAGCACCTTCACCGCCGGCTGCGATGTCGCGGCTGCGGAAATCGCAGACGACGGTGATGCCGGACCGCTCCGCCAGCCGCGCTCCGTTGACGAGTTGCAGCGTGTAGCCATCGCCGGGACGGTGCCGCACGGTCTGCCCGTGGCAGCCGATCGCCGCCACGGCGCGCGCGCCGACGCGGGCGCGGCCGAGCAGCCGCCGCACGGCGCCCGCATAAAGGTCGGACACCTCGTTCGCGAGCAGTGCGGCGCGGTGGAGCTCGCCGTGCGCGTTCTCCTGCAGGGCGAGCAGGCGCGATCGCAGCTTCGCGGGATAGGAAAGATGAACGCTTGCCAGGAGCCGGAATTCGCCGCCGCGCGCGGCGGCGAGCACCGCATCCACGCCGTCGAGGCTGGTGCCCGACATTATTCCGATGTAGAGCTCTGCCATCGGAAATCGGTGACCCGTGACCTGTGACCGGTGACCAGTAAGCGGTGAAGCTGGCAGATCCTGTTATTCACTGTCTACCGGTCACTGGTCACCAGTCACCGGTCACGCCAATCAATCGAGCCGGGCGAGATGGGTGCTGCGCAGCAGCTTCAGCTGCTGTACCAGCGGCTCGACCTCGGCCTCGAACGCGGGCTTCAGCTCGGCGCTGATGGGCGGCGCGGGCGGCATCACCACGCGCAGGGGATTCTGGTGCACGTCGTTGATGCGAAACTCGTAGTGCAGGTGCGGGCCGGTGGCGAGGCCGGTTGCGCCAACGTAGCCGATCGTCTCGCTCTGGCCGACGCGCATGCCCCTGCGCAGCCCCTTGGCGAACCCCGAGAGATGGCCGTACCAGGTGGTGTAGCGGGACTGGTGGCGCAACACCACCAGGTTGCCGTAGCCGCGATGATCGCGGCCCGAGAACTCGACCACGCCGTCGCCCGTCGCCCGGACGCGGGTGCCATGCGGCGCGGCGTAATCGATGCCATTGTGCGCGCGCCACGTGCCCAGGATCGGGTGGAAGCGCGAGCGGCTGAACCCGGATGCGATTCGCGAATACTCGAGCGGTGAACGCAGGAACGACTTGCGGATGTTCCTTCCGTCGGGCGTGTAGTAGCCGCCCCGCTTCTCGTCGTACTGGAAGTAGACCGCGCGATAGAGGCGGCCGACATTGATGAACTCCGCGGCGAGCACGCGGCCGGCGCGCACGGGCTCGCCGCGGTCGTGGAACATCTCGTAGACCACCGAGAAGCGGTCGCCGCGCCGCAGGTCGCGGTGAAAATCGATATCGGTGGAGAAGATGTCGGCGAGCTGCATGGCGATCGCGTCGGAGAGCCCGGCAGTGTCCGTGGCGGAGAAGAGCGAGCTGCGGATCTCGGCGGACTTCATCATCACGCGCCGCTCGAGCTCGGCTGGGTGCTCAGCGACCCTGATGCCCTCGCCATCGCGGTGCACGGTGAGCACGTTGGCGCCGTTGCGGTAGTGCAGCTCGAGCAGCCGCCCCTCCGCTGTGACCTGCGCGAGCATCGTCCGGCCCGGCACGAGCTGGTGCAGGAGACGCGCCGAGCGCGCGCCCCGCAGCCGCTGCAGCGCCTCCGGGTCATGGGCGCCGAGCCGATCCAGCACCGCCGCCAGCGAGTCGCCGCGCTGCACGCGTTCTTCGCGCCAGTAACCCTGGACTGGAGCGTCCGCAGAACCGGCAATGGGCAGCGCCAGCTCCAGCACAACCGGCGTCTGCTTGTTCGGCTCCGTTACGGTGTCGGGAGCGATGCCGAACGCGGCCACGACGCCGAAAAACGGCAGCACCACTGCCGCCGCCACGCGGCACAACCTCGAGCCCGCGATCCGCCGCGCGAGAAGCCTGCCGGCTTCGCGCCCGACAAACCTGCCGCAGGCTGCTACAATCGCTCCGTTCTCTTGCTGCATGATTTCCCAGTGGTTTTTGGGGTGCGGTCAGCTTAGCAGAATCGCCCGCCGCGGCAAATGTGATTTTGCATAGTGAAATAGCGCACAGCGCGGTCCCTCCAGCGCCATGACCTCCATCGAACAGCAGCTCGAAATCATCCGGCGCGGCGCGGACGAGCTGCTCGTCGAATCGGAGTTGCGGACGAAGCTCGCCGCGGGACGGCCGCTGCGGGTGAAAGCCGGGTTCGATCCCACCGCCCCCGATCTCCACCTCGGGCATACGGTGCTCATCAGCAAGCTGCGCCAGCTGCAGGACCTCGGGCACCAAGTACTTTTCGTGATCGGCGACTTCACCGGCATGATCGGCGACCCGTCCGGCCGGAATGCGACGCGCCCGCCGCTCTCGCGCGCGGAGGTGCAGGCGAATGCGAAGACCTACACCGACCAGGTGTTCAAGATCCTCGACCGCGGCCGCACCGAGGTGGTGTTCAATTCGAAGTGGATGGACGGAATGAATGCCGCGGGCCTGATCCGGCTCGCGGCGAGGCACACGGTCGCGCGCATGCTCGAGCGCGACGACTTCGGCAAGCGCTACCGGGCCCGGCAGCCGATCGCGATCCACGAATTCCTCTATCCCCTGGTCCAGGGCTACGACTCCGTCGAGCTCCGGGCGGATCTCGAGCTCGGCGGCACCGACCAGAAATTCAACCTGCTGATGGGCCGCGAGATGCAGAAGGAGCACGGGCAGCCGCCGCAGTGCATCCTCACCCTGCCGCTGCTGGAGGGGACGGACGGCGTCAACAAGATGTCGAAGTCGCTCGGCAACACCATCGGCATCACCGAGCCGCCCGGGGAGATCTTCGGAAAGCTGATGTCGATCTCGGACGAGCTGATGTGGCGTTATATCGAGCTGCTTTCTTTCGAGTCGGCTCAGCAGATCGGCGCGAAAAAGCGGGCTGTCGAGCAAGGCGGCAATCCGCGAGACGTGAAGTTCGGATTCGCCCGGCAGATCGTCGAACGCTTCCACGGCGGCAAGGCGGCAGAGTCAGCGGCCGAGGAGTTCAACGCCCGCTTTCGCGATCACGCAATGCCCGCGGATATTCCCGAGGTCACGGTTCGGCCGGCGGACGGGTCTTCGATGGCGATTGCTCAGGTGCTGAAGCAAGCGCGGCTTGCGAGCAGCGCCTCGGAGGCCGCGAGGCTGATTCAGCAGGGGGGTATCAAGGTCGACGGCGGGAAGGTGTCCGACAAGGCGTTGGCGCTTGCCACCGGGCGCACCTATCTCATCCAGGTCGGCAAGCGCAAGTTCGCCCGCGTCACCATCATCTGAACGCGGAACGATGAGCGAGACTTACTCGCTCATTCCCCGGAGTTCGTGGCCCCGCATTGCCGCCCCGTTGCGCTGGATGGCGCGGACGTTACCAAACAAGACGGGCGCAGGGGTCTCGCAACCCCGTGCGCCCGGACTACCTAGAGACTGCCGGCTAGCGCCCCGAGCGATCGGCTCGGCCGTAGCCTTCCAACTAAGACCGTCTTTGCCTTCGGCGATTAGCCGAGCTGAGGCTTCTCGGCGTCCTTCTTTTCCTCGTCTGCGATCAGCTGAGGCTTTTCGGAGTCCTTCTTTTCCTCGTCTGCGATCAGCTGAGGCTTTTCGGAGTCCTTCTTTTCCTCGTCTGCGATCAGCTGGGGCTTTTCGGAGTCCTTCTTTTCCTCGTCTGCGATCAGCTGGGGCTTCTCGGTATCCTTCTTGTCTTCATCGGCGATCAGCTGGGGCTTCTCGGCGTCCTTCTTGTCTTCATCGGCGACCAGCTGGGGCTTCTCGGTTTCCTTCTTCTCTTCATCGGCGTAAGCCGCGAAAGTCGAGAGACCGAACGCGCTGGCAAGCGCGAGTGCGAGTAGAGTTTTGCGATTCATGTAAACCTCCGGTATTTGTGAAAGTTGATCGTTGGCAATTCGCCCAACAACCCGTTGGACGGGCGAAGGATAGGCGAGGTTTGCAGGCCGAACGGATTCTTACGAACATGTAATCGGCGCGTAGCGCCGGCGTAAGCTCGATGAAGGATCTGTTTCGGGAACTTACGCGGAGCTTACGGAATCGCGCTCGATGACCCTCGGTGCGGCGCGTACGTCTGCTATCGGCGACAGAGTGAAAGCGATTCCCCGCGTTGCTGAGGGGGTCATCGCCGCGAGTGCGGAATGCGCGCTTGTGGAGCTGCTGGAGCGGGAAAGCGGATAGTGACGCAAAGTCCGGGGTTGTTGTCCGAGAGCTCGACCGACGCGCCATGCAGATCGGCAACGGCCTTGACGAGCGCGAGCCCGAGACCGCTGCCCGGAGTCGTGCGGCTCGCCTCCAGCCGGTAGTAGCGTCGGAACACTTTTTCGCGCTCGAGGGCGGGAATGCCCGGGCCGGTGTCGGCGACGCGCAATACCGGCGAGCCGCCTTCGAGCGCCAGGCCGATAATGATGTCCACATCGGCCGGACAATGGCGGATCGGGTTCTCGATGAGATTCGCCACCATCTGCGTCAAGAGCTCGCGGTCACCCTGAATCAGCGGGACACCGGTGAGGACGGTCTTCAGTCGTTGCCCGCGGTCCTCGGCAACCGGCGCGTACGCTTCGCCGACGTCGGAAACGACCCGCTCCAGGCTGATCTCGGAAAAACCCGCGCGGCGAGCCCCGGACTCGATCTGGGAAATGCGCAGCAGGGCGGAAAATGTCTCCAGTATGGCATCCACCTCCGCGAGCGACTGCTCGATCACCACATCTCCGTGCGGTCCCGTCCTTCCCCGGGCGGCCTCGAGCCGGTGGCGCAGGCGGCTCAACGGCGTCCGCAGGTCGTGGGCAATGTCGTCGGAAACGCGCTTCAGGCTCTCCATCAGCGCCTGGATCCGGTCGAGCATGGCGTTCAGGTTCACCGCGAGTCGGTCCATTTCGTCGCCGCCGCCGGAGACCGGCACGCGCTGGGCGAGGTCCCCGTCCATGATCGAGCGGGTGGTGCGGTTGATCTCCTCGATGCGGCGCAAGAACCCCCTGCCAAGCGCCGCGCCGCCTGCTGCGGCAAGCAGCACGGTGATTGCAATGCCCCAGGCCAGCGCCCGCACGATCGCCTCCCGCGCCTTCACCGCCCGGTAACGGCTCTCGCCCACGAGCAGAAACCTGCCGTTTCCCAGATCGCGCCCCTGGGCCACCACTGGATGCGAATCGGCCGGATCGTCCGGCTTCGAGGCCGGATCTGCAAAAAGGGAGCGCACGGGGAGCACCCGCTCGCCCTCCACCGGCTTCATCGGCGGGAGATTGCCGGCGATACGCTTTCCGGCCGCGTCCTGCAGCAAGTAGTAGCGCCGCGGCGGTCGCAACTCCGCCGTCCTCAGCTCGATCGCGCGCACGATGCTGTCGAGTCCCCGGGTGCGGTAGAGCTCGACCAGCACCTCCGTCTCGCGCTCGACGGAATCGCTCAACTGCTCGTCGAGCGCAGCGAGCGTAATCAAGTAGACGATCACGAACAGCACTGCCACCGACGCCCCGAAGACGACGGCATACCACGCGAGGAGCCGGAAGCTCGTGCTGCGAAGAAAACTACCGGGAGACGCCAAGGGAATATCCGGAGCCGCGCACGGTGTGGATCAGTTCCTCGGCGAATTCCCGGTCCACCTTGGCGCGCAGGCGGCTGATGTGGGTCTCGACGACGCTGGTGTGCGGGTCGAAATGGAATTCCCAGACGTTTTCCAGGAGCATGGTCCGCGTCACCACCTGTCCGGCATGGCGCATCAAGTACTCGAGCAGCCTGAATTCCTGCGGCTGCAGCTCGATGCGCTTGCCGCCGCGGGTCACCGTGCGCTTGAGCCGGTCCAGCTCGAGATCCCCGACGCGCAGCACGGCGGCTTCCTCCGCCATGGGCGGGCGGCGCGCGAGCGCATTGATGCGGGCCAGGAGCTCGGCGAAGGCAAACGGCTTGGTGAGGTAATCGTCGGCGCCGGCCTCGAGCCCCTCGACGCGGTCGTTCACTCCGCCCAGCGTGGTGAGAAGGAGCACGGGTGCGCGGGCACCTGCGGCGCGGATCGTTTTCACGATGGCGAGACCGTCGAGACCGGGCAGCATGCGGTCGATGACCATGACGTCATATCCGCCCCCGGAGGCGAGCAAGAGCCCGTCGCGGCCGCTCGGTGAATGTTCAACCACGTGACCGTGCTCGCGCAGCCCTTTCGCCACGTACGCAGAGGTTTGCGCATCGTCCTCGATCAGCAGGATCTTCATGGGTGGACACTACGGCGACGCCGCGATGAAACACGAAGATAGCGCAGCAACTCCCGCCTCACAAGGATGCGCGGCGCCGCCAGACGCCCGCTTACCGAACGGTAAGCTTTGGGTAACCTGCAACCTGCCCAGATGCCCTGCCGCCCTCCGGAGCTGCCGCCGCCGGAAAATCCGCCGACTTCGCGCTTCAGCGGCAGCTCATCCCCACAGCTGCTTCAGCCGTGCCGCGCGGCCGCAGCCGCTCTTGTAGAACTTGTAGCGCGTCGGGTTCTTCTGGTAATAGTCCTGGTGATAGCCCTCTGCAGCATAGAACTGGGACGATTTCGTGATCTCGGTGACGATTTCGCCCTTGAAGGGCTTGCTCTTCACGAGCGCCGCGCGCGACGCTTCCGCGAGCCGCTTCTGCTCCTCGTCGTGGTAGAAGATGCCGCTGCGGTACTGCGAGCCGTAATCGCAGAACTGCGCATCCCTCTGGGTCGGGTCGATGTTGCGCCAGAACACCTCGAGCAGCCGGGCGTAGCTCACCTTCGACGGGTCGTATTCGACCTGCAGCACCTCGGCGTGGCCGGTGCGCGCGGTGCTGACCTGCTCGTAGGTCGGGTTCTTGATTTTCCCTCCCATGTAGCCCGAGGTCGTGGTGATCACGCCGGGCACCGGGTCGAAGGCTTCCTCCATGCACCAGAAGCAGCCGCCGGCAAAGGTCGCCCTGGCGGTCGCGGCTTTCGCTCCCGCTCCGGGTTGCGCCTGCGCCCAGCTCCCGCCGGCCGCCGCCAGGGCGAGCATCGCGCTCCACACCAGCACCCACAATTTCCTCTCCATCATGATCGGACTCCTGTCGGGTTGACGATTTTCCTGCGCCGCAGTTCGGCGAACGCCGCGAGCTCCCAGTGCCGGATGGCGACCAGCAGGCTCATCGCCGAGCGCTCCTTCAACGGCAGCCTCGCGTCCTCGTTGTGCAGCTCCGAGAATTCACGGGCGGCGCGCTTCAGCCGCGTCACCACCGCCGCGCTCGAGGTGGGGGAGAGCATGCCGTTCACCACCACCATGAACTCGTCCGCGCGGTCGAAACGCGAGCGGAAGTACTCGGTGTGGGCCTGCTGGTTGAAAAAGCGCTGGATCGGGCCGTCCGGCAGCCAGGCGAAGGTCCGCGACACCAGCAGCTTTATACGGTTGCCGGGCTGCAACTGGATGAACCCCAGGTGGTCGAGGCGGGCGAGCAGCTGGATGCATTCCGCCCGGGTGAGGTCGTAGATGGAGACGATCTGGTCGAAGCCGACGTGGTTCAGCACGCACACCGCCACCAGGAACAGCTTCCGGTTGGCGACGATCTCCCGCTCCTGCTCGAGGGTCAGCTGGGAGATCAGGGTCTCCTCCTGGTAGAGCGCGCGCGCGACCTCCGAGAACTCGCTGCCCGCGAGCTGGCAGACCTGGTCGAGCCGCTTGAGGTTGAAATCCTTCCTCGAGAACATGCGCTTGACGCTTGCTTCGCTCAAGCCCAGCCTGCGCGCCACCTGCGCGTAGGTGATGCCGCGCGACCGCAGCTCGCGCTTCAACACGTCCACCAATCCGGTGCTCGTTGCCATGCTT